>JAABUQ010003733.1_pt1 | contig 27200 bp, 19 predicted proteins | sample 5560001 | NCBI WGS metagenome assembly JAABUQ01 (sample SAMN10711888, study PRJNA513371) | rock metagenome | isolation source: Antarctica rocks | place: Antarctica: Victoria Land, Finger Mt nord | collected 2015-12-18 | reverse complement strand
CGGTCGCGAACCACGTCGGCACTTCGTCGAGCGCCCGACGCGGAGGGGAGACCCTCAGTTGCAGGTTTGGACAAAAATACGAGAGTGGCATTATGGGGCCAGCTGCCTCGGCACGAACGTCGTTCTGTGCATTCGACTGACCGGAACGATCGGCGCGTCAGATCCCGTTGGCATAAAAACCCTTCATTTAAGAGCGGGTCAACTCTCACGATTGGCCGATGTACCGCTCGGCTGAAAGAGGGGAATCCTCATGTAATGTAACCACGCGGCGACGCGAAGCCTAGCAGCGACGGACTCGCTACGGCCAGACTATGGGGTCATGCGCATGAGGCCAATGGTCCCTAGTCGGACGACGACTTCTCCGCAACAAGCGCAGTGAAGAGGAAGGGTTGCTCCGCGCGATACGCGTCGTAACTGCGTTCAGCTTTTGCGGATGATCCCGAAGCGCTGCACGGGCTCAGTCCGCCAAGTCGCTCTTAACGTCCGTGGCTCGATTCAAAAGTGAACGTCGCGAAGGCTTCCGCCGGAACGTCAAGTGACGACGCGGTTCGCTGTACGGGGCTTCCAATGCGCTGTCTCTTCTGACGCCAGGCCACAGAAAGGAGCAGCACAATTGCTGCCCACGTCGGCACTTTCTCGAGTTCTTTACGCGGTGACAGGGTGCTCGACGCGGGGTTCGCACGAAGATACGCAGCCCAATTGGACGCCGCGGACGCGTTGGCTACAAGAACTTGAGCGGGCAATATAATCGCTGCCGGTTTTGGTGCCACCGATTCCGGTAGGTGAGAAAAACCGAAGAGGACGACCCCAAAGAGAAGTACCGCGCAAGTTGCCACGGCTATGCGTCGCTGTGAGCCCGGCTCCGGTTCTGTAAAGTTGCTGAACCAGATCCAAGTCGCTAGCGCGATTACGCCCAGAATTATCGTAGAAATTCGGCCCGAGTCACCAAACGAGAACCAAGGAAAGCTGAGCAGCATCAGTGCGAGCCAGGCTCCCTTCTGCCAAACCTTTGCACGCGCCGCAAGCATGAACGCACACGGAAGCGCGGCGGCGAACTGGATATCGTGTACGAAAGATCCACCGAACAAAGCCGCGGCGACTGGAAGGAGGACGATGAGTGAATCGGATGATAGGGCGGTCGCTGCGCGCCGCGCTAAGAACACTCCGATCACCATCATGATGACGTAGGAAACGAGTCCCGCGCTTAGGGCGGTTCGATCGGTCAGCCCGGCGACATGGAGCTCGTGAGAAAGCCCATACTGATCGATTGCGACGATTTCCGCGGCAGCTTGTTCGGGCAGAAATCGAGTGAAATAAGCAACATTGCCCGCGAGACCGGTTGCGAGGCCGCTGGTCAGTGCAAGGAACGCGCCGGCTGCAAGCAGTGCAACGCGCGTTTTCGGAATCCAGATGAACATCGCCAAGCATGCCGGCAGTCCGAGGTGCGGTTCGAGCAGTGAAACGGCAGCCGCCGCAGCCGCAGCCGCGTATCGGCGTCGTTCGGTGAAGTAAGCTGCCGCGCAGAGTGCCGCTACGACAACGGGAGGCAGCTGGCCGTAACCCAGCGGGACATAGCCATCGATCAAGCTTAGGCCCAAGAGGATCATCAACGCGGGGAGACGCGTCAATGTTGCCAGGAACCATGCGGCTAAGAAGAGGCAGCCCAAGGATACTGCGAGCCAAGCGGCTTTAGCTATCGCGTACGGTGCATGCGCGAGTACCGCAAAGAGGGCGATATCGTAGCCCGGAAGAGGCGAGGGAATTACGAGCTCATCCGCCCAACCTGGCGCCGGCTGGACTCGATGTTCGCACGATCGCAGCGGTTCGAGGAGGTACGGGGAGGCTTTTTTGTTCGCCGCCACGCCGCTGCAGTAGAAAGCGCGGAAGTCGGTTCCCGCGCTCGCTGTTCGTGACTTTTTGGGAAATGCGATATCGTGCCCGGCGACGATAAATACGAGCGCGCTGAAGAGGATCGCTAACCCGAGTGCGGATGACCGCACGGATTGACCGGCCTTCGCGAGGCCGGCGAGGTTCCTAATCACGTATGACGACAGATATTTAGTCGGTTTTCGGATGTTGGCCGGGGCGGCGATAAGTGCAAAAATCAGCCAACTCAGAACATAGGATAGTTCGGCGTATCCGAGAGCCATGAGCACGTAACCGACCGCGATGCCTGCGATTGTGAAGGGTTGCGTTTCTCCATCCGACTCGCTGCGTTTCCAGATGATGAGAACCGGTACGATCAACAGAACGGCGTAGAAGCTTTGCGACACCGGGTAAACGAGGAGACCTAAGCTAAGCGTCAATCCGAGCGCGATATCGGTGTCGACCTCGATGTCGCGAAGGCATAGCCATACTGTGGCTATGGTCATCGTAAGCGCGACGGTCGCAAATACCACAAGTGGTAACCGTGGCAAGTGCTCGGTTGGGGAGCTATGAGTTATGCGAAGAAGCATTCCGAGTAGCGACTGGTTCGTCTGTTCTGAATACACCCAAGCCGGAATTCGGGCGTCAGGCCGCGCTTGAAAGTATGTGAAGAATGTTTTCGGCCCGAAAAAAACGGCCGTAAGAATCGAAATCGCCAACGATGATAAGATTAGGCCGACGACCGGACGCCACTTTCTCTGACAAAGCAGCGCGATTGCAAGCGCGCCGAGTAACGGTTTCGTCAAGGCTGCGAGCACGAGCCAAAAGCCGCCGCGACCTCTGCCTCGATTCACCCAGAAGAGCGTTGTGAACATCAGCGCGAAAAAAGTAGTTTGCCCGAACGTGATCGTTCCCGCAGTTGCGGGAAGTAGCAGGATCAGCGCAGCGACGACCGCCGTGCCTTGAAACCGGTTGAGCTCGTTGAGGAATTGCCGCGCGAGAAGAAAGGCCGACATGAATAGTGCGACCACTTGTAGCGCGTACCATACTGCGTACGCCACATGGATGTTCGAAAAAAGAGCAAGCGGCAGAAAGACGAATATCGACGGAGGCGGGTACCAGAAGCCAACGTCGAGTATTTCGCGGCGAAATTCGGAGCCGATCGACATGCCTTGCGCCAGCGTTTGAGCCTGCACCGGATCATAAAAGTTGTGATGGCCTGCAGCAACGTGAGCATTGAGCCAAAACCCCAAGAAGTCGAATTCGGGAACGAATGCGACGTTGTGTCGCATTTCGTTGACGAGTAATGCGCTTTCGCCGAGCAGAACCGCACTTATCAGTGCCAGCCAGGCCGAACGCCACGACGTCGACATCGCTGATCGGTAGCGCAGCCCAAGTAGGATAAGGGGCACGGCCGCAATGGCCAGGAGTCGCGAGAGGAACAGATGCGACATCAGGTTTTAGGGAGGCGCCGGTACGCACGCGACGCGCAAGCTCTCTCGGCTCTCGACACCTTGGTCCTTGTCGGCCGCCGTCGGCATCAGGAACTCCTCAGTTTACCAAAACGCAGGCTTCTTCGTCTGAAGAACCAGGACCACGCGAACGTAGTCCTTTTAGTCTAGGCCGATCGGAGTGGAGAGCAAAGCGGCGTCGGTAACGATAAAGCGTGGACTATTGAACCGCATAGATGCGCCTATTGGCCCTGTCCGTCGTGCCTTGAGAGCCGAGACATCGAGGACGTGGTTACCTGGGCCGGGGATAAAAATTAGCTGCCCGAGGTCTTTCGCCTCATGAAACCGGGGGACGATCTGGTGGACCTCTTGCTCTCCAAGCGCGCCAGAATCGCTCGAATGTGTGGCGGCGGAGCTCGACGATTTGGAGATGACGGGACGGGTTCGGATTTTGACATCGTAAAAATCTATTCCTCAATCCAGATGGCAAGCGTTCTGAAACCGCGGACGGTTGTGCTTGTTCATGCTGCAATTTCGCTGTCAGCACGGTTGCAGGCCCTGTGTGGCGCGCTTTGACTTGGGTTGTCCGTTCATAAATCGCTCGGACTTTGCTGCATGAGCGGCGAGCATTGTGCCGTGGCGCGCAGCGAGCGCGTTGTTGGCGTCGCCATGATGCAGCATAGCGGGCGTCAGCTTCCCGGTACCCGACTGACGGTGCTCATTTGTAACATAGATATAGCCGCGAAAGAACGATGCGCCTCATGTCAGTACTTAGTGCATCGAGATCCGTGCAGAACGCTTCGGCCGAGCGGTGAATCTCGCACCGGTGTGCACCTTCGGCGCCGCGCCGTTGACGTCGAACCTCCTCGGCGACGTCGCTGCGTTATCGCGACCGTTATCGTCGCAGCAGTGCGCCGAGTCCAACGTCGACTTCGGCGCCGACTGGATCACGGGACCGTCGCAGTTCACGCCGTTTGGCGCCGTTCGTACCGCTGACGGTGTCTGCCCTCGAGAGGTGGCCGGCGTCTGCGCCGATGCTTTAGGTTCCGTTTGGAAGCGCGAGCGCGCCGATACTCCGGCGAGCTCGCTCGGCGGACCCGGTAGGGCTCAGCTGCACGCGATGCCGCTGCCCGCAGGGCCGCACATCGTATACGTCGAGCCGCACCCGCTGATCGCCAAACGCTAGGGGCACGATGGTCGTTGAGACCTTCAAGCACTTGGGTGGCTTGGCCGCGGACATTGAGGCAGCTTTGCTTTTCCACGTTCTAGCAAGCGACATGTGAACGGTTCATGAAAGTCAGCGATACAGGATCGCGTAACTTGGTCAACGCCGTGACGCAAGACGAATTGTGGTTAACTCGGCTCGCGTTGATACGACATGGAGGTGGATCCGTTTCAGGAGCGCGATTCGAATCTGAATACACGACCTCGCTCGCAACGGCGAAATCTTCCGCTTCATCCTCCGCAGTTGCAATCTGAGACCAGCATCGATGAGCACGCAAGGACGCTGGTAAGCATATTAGGCCGGCACCGCTGAGACTTCGAGTCGACGCGCTGCGTCGAACTTCAGGGAAAAGTGTTGATGCCTTCGGAGATGAGCGAGCGCTCGAAGGACTCGGACCAGCTACAATGCTGAGGTCAAGATCAGAGCCGCTGTACATGCCGATTCGTGGCTTTCGCGTCTAAGCGGCTCCTCGATCTCGCGCGGCGCAGCCGGTGTACTTTCCTCGCTCGATTTCAAGGCACGTCCGATGAGCCAAGCCTGATGGGCCGTTTGTCTCTATATGAGTTAGATGGCGCAGATTATGCTCCGGATGTAGAGCCTTTTTCATATGGGTGTTAAACCACAGCTCGATCCTCGCGTCTTTGCAACCAGGTGCTAAACTAAGCTTGGATGGGTGGTTCGGACGAGTGTGTAAACGCTTTAGCCGTCGGAATACTATGTTCGCGATTTGAAACTCTACATAGCTTCTTTCCCTGCAGGCCATTTAGCGGTGGCGTGCTTTCCGCTACGCTGATTGGGGGTGGGTTCATGGATGATTCGACTGCGGTATCGGAAGAAATTCGAACTCTCCGTAAAGAGCAAGTGCAGCGGTTCGACAAGGATTTCATCTCTGACGAACGCTTCGCTGGAATTTGTGCGTGCATCGACAGGGATTTTCCAAGCGGGATCTTCCGCTTTCTCGACGTCGGCGGAGGTATCGGTGCTTTCGCTGATCGGCTTCTTGAGCGGTATCCAAAAGCAAACGGCCATGTTCTCGACAACTCAGAGCCGCTTTTGTCCAGGAACGTCCAGCATCCGCGAAAGGTTGTGCAACTCGGTTCGATAGAGGACGCCCCTCATCTCGTTGCTCCCCGAGGCTTTGACATCGTATTCTTCAACTATTCGCTGCATCACTTTGTCGTGGATTCGTACCGGCGAACGCGGAAAGTACAGCGGCGCGCCATCTCGGATGCCGCGTCACTTCTTAAGTCGAGCGGGCGGCTATCGATTGTTGAAAACTTATGCGACGGGTACATTCCGCCACTCTCGGGTTTGCTGATCTTTACGTTGACTTCTTCAAAGATGCTCGCGCCACTCGTAAAGCGCCTGGGCGCGAAGACTGCTGGAACCGGAATCTGCTACTTAGACAGACGCAGCTGGGAACGAGAGATCAACCAGGCAAGTTTCCAGGTTACGGCTTTCGCTGCAGACTCGAAGGCGCCCAAGTGGGGATTTATACGGAAACTCTTGCTGCTCATACGAGACCTTCGTGGTGGGCACTACTGGGCGAAGAGCCAGTCTGAGGTCGGACTTACGAAATCGGAGTAGGCGCTTCCAAGTAAGGCACGGCTTATTACGTTCGGTCATACAGCGCGTAGATTTCGCGGCTCCAGCGCTCGTTGCCCAAGCGTTCGACGTCATTCGAAGCGCGAGCGGGCCGACCAGCGGTTGAGACGTTCGAAAGTGCGGCGGCGAAGGCGGCGGAATCCGTCGGGTCGAGACGAGTCACGCCGGTGAGTCCTGCCGTGACTTCGCGCACCGATGGAATATTGGATGCGACGACCGGCAGATTGCAGCTGCGCGCTTCAAGTAGCACGAAGCCGAAAGCTTCTTTAATGCTGGGAAATGCCAAGACATCGGCCGCCCAATAGAGACGCCGCACGTCAGGTTCGTAACTGATCGAAACTACGTTGGGCAGGGTGCTGAATCGAGCGCGCAACTTTTCAGGGCCGCCGGTAACCAGCAGGCGCAAATCACGCGTCTCTTGTAGCGCGGTCCGCAACAGATCTCCGCCTTTGAAGGGAATTCGTTCGAAGAACAGCACGACGCGATCCGTCGGTTGAATGCCCAGCGTATGTCGTGCGGAGGTCCGCTCGTCGGGCGTCGGCGGACGAAAATGGTGCGTGTCGATGCCATTGAGCACGACGCGTACTTTGTGGTCCGGCACGAACCAATCACTGAGTTCTCGGCCGAGCGAGTGCGACGGCGTGATGAATGCTTCGACTCGCATCCCGACTAAGCGATTTTTTATAAACGACCGAAGTTTGCGAATGTCAACACCGTTGCTTGGATCGCGTTCTGAGTGCACGTGCCAAAACACGCGCCTCGTGCCGCCGAACAGCGACGCGCCGATGTCGAAGGCCGAAAAGTGTGTATGCACGATGTCGGGCTTGATGTCCCATAATCGCCGATACAGTGGCAACCGCTTGCGCGAAACGTATAACTCTGCGCCGGCGTCTGTCAGCAGCGGCGGCCAGGTCGCACCGGGCACCTCGCGCGCCAGGACGACAAAGCGATCTCCGCGACGGCGAGCTTCGGCGGCGAGCGATGCGAGCGACGGAATGAAGCTGCCCGGACCAATCCCGCCGAAGTTCATCGCGTGGCAGATCGTGCGCCTTCGCATCTTGCACCTTTTATTGCACCTGTGTCTCGAAAACCCGTCATTACCGAGACACGAAATTAGACTTTCGGCCTGACTTGGGGGCGAGCCGTGCGCGCACGCCGCTGCCTTACGTAGCTAGAATCCCGGCTCGCAGCTGCTTAACGCGAAGGCCAGATGCCGGTGCGGCGCTGCACGCGTCAGGCGGTCGAACCATGGTTGCCAAGAGCGAGCCGACGTTCGAGAATTTCGTAGAGCGCGGGTGCCAACGTATAAACTTGCTTATGGGCTTCGCGGGACGCATGCGATGGTGCGATTGGTTCGCGCAGCCGCATGACGTTACGACGCAAGCCTTCAATCGCAGTTACCGTACATTGCTCGCGCAGTGAAGCGATTGTTGCGTACGGCGACACTTTTAGCGGTAGGACATCGAGAACGAGTCCCGTGTCGATGCCACGATCGATGTAGTGAATCGTCACTGCGGGCGGTTCGTTTAGCAACAGGGACCACTCGCAAGCGTTCATACCGCGTATTGCGGGCAACGGACCGTGATGCGCGTTCAGAATACGACCCTTCGCAGCAACGATGAACGGCGTCCTCAAAATGCCGCCGCCTCCGTAGAGCACGCCGTCCGCTTGAGCATCCATCACGAATGAGCCCGCTTTTGCGTCGTTGATTGAACGAACGACCGTGTATGGCACTTTCCGTCGCCGGCTCCATCGCCGCAGCGACCGGTCGTTGATAGAGTTTTGGCGCAGGAAATCTTGCAGCGGAGAGGCGGCTCCCCTAAGCGCGACCGGCCTTCCAACTAAGCGACGGGCGGCGTCTCCGATGAAACGGCTACCGCGCTGTCTCACATAGACCCGGAGTCTCTTCACATTGAAGACGCTAACAACCAATATCCCGGCAACGACGACGCCGTCGCGTGCGAGCAGCTCCGCTAGTGCAACAGCGTGAGGCGCGCGGTCGAAGCCGGCGGTGAGCACGACGCGCATCAATTCGTTGCCGCCTCAGCGTTGAGGCGTTGCCGAATTGCCATCAGGGCGTCAACGTGATACTTCGCCGCCCAGTTCGGGAAGCGAAGCCGCATGTAGGGTCCGAAAAGCGGGCTCGACCCGGCAACGGCGCCGCGCATTCCGTAGATGGGATGGCGCAGCCGCTGAGCGCCGCATATCGCGTCGACGAGCTTCGCGGCGGCGTTAACCCACCTTAGATCTGGGCTTACCGCGTCAACGCAGAGGAAACAGAGCGCCAATTGCGCGTTGCCTGTCAGGCAAACGAAGCGTCCCTTCGAACGCCACTCTGTATTGTAAGTGCCGGGCAGTCGGCCGTTGGCCGCCTCGGCCTTGCGTCGTAACGTTTCCAGCGCCGGGAGTGCGAGTTCCCTGTACTCCGGCTCACCGAGTAGCCTCGCGCTTTCGATCAAACCACGCAGCAGGTAGGCGATCGTGTGCGTGAACGCAGGCGCGCCGCGATTGAACCCCCAGTCGTGAAATGCGCCGTTCGTTTGACGTTTCGCGACGACTGAGCGCAATATGCGATCGGCGGCGACGCGCAGAGAGTTGTCGCCGGTACGTTTCCAAACCTCGAGCATCGGCCAGGCAACTTGCGTGTAGTAGGTCGGATTAAAATCGTCGCGGTAGTTGCCGCGAGAAAATGCGCCGTTCGCGTCGATACCGGCTGTGAGCCACCCTGCCGCGCGGTGAGCAGCGTCGATCCACACAGACTCTCCGGTCGCGCGATCCAATGCGCAAAGTCCGTCGATGATCTGCGCAGTATTGAAAACGCTCGGTTCCGGTCGTTTCGCTGGGTGAGTTCCAGCGTTCCAAAACCCGGCGGTCTGTTGCAGCGTGAGAAGCCAGGAACCGAGCGATTGGGCGCGCGTCAGCGCAAAGTCGTCGCCGGCTGGTAGGCCGCTCGCGATAAGTGTCGGTATCAAATAGCCGGTGGTTTCCGGATATGGCGCCGACCAGCCCCTTGCCGGCAGGTAGTAGGCGCATGAACCGCCCTTGCCATGTTCAATCGAGCGGAGAAGCCACGCATAGGTGCCTCGCAGATGACGCTCGTACCGGGCGTCAAAGTCGAATCGGGGAATTGTATTCACGTCGGCTCGCGCGTCCGAATGCATACTCGTTATAGGTTCCCGTACATCACTGCACCACTACTGACTAGCAGGGGCGATCGTGTATGAAAGCGTTATTGGAAGGCGACCTTGCCACTCCATTACGATGACGGTTCCCTCCTTGTACCGACCAAAGGACGGGTAGTACGGCGCTGATTCCGTCCGAATCGCAAGAGGACCCTGCGCTCGCAATTCGGCGATCGCTCCATCCTCCGAAGACGTGATCCGTACGGTTTGACAGTCAACATGCGCGGCAAGACTTGCTTCTATGTGAACGCGGCTTTGGATCGCATGCGCACCCTCGCCTTCGACGCAATCTTCGAATGACCAGACCCGGCCGGCAAGGCCGACTGTCCGCCGATGAATTATGCCGGGCGCCAAGCCACGAAAGCCGTCGTGCGCGCCGGTGAACACGGCCGTTCCGGCGCCCGTAGTCGAAAGGTTCGCGCCCAAGGGATTCGCGCGGCGACCGACGCGAAATACATCCCACATCTCCGATTGCTCCGCGCTGTCCACTTGCACGGTATTGTGCGCCGAGGTGCCGCGCGCGTAGTGCCGCGCAGCATTGTTTTCGTAATTGAAAACGCCCGTATCAACGGCGATTCGTCGACCCGCGATAGCCAGCTCGTAGCTTAGGCAGTCGCAATGCGCGTGCCCAGGCTGGTATCGAGGACCCGGCGCTCCGCAATCGAGTACGAGCATGTCCGCCGCGCTGCGGATCACGTAGTAGCCGCTGGACGATAAGGCATGGACCGTCATCCCTTCGCCTTGTGTCGTGCGCGTGTAACCGAGCGTCGAGTGAGCGTACGCAAAAAGCTCGTCCGGCTGTAATCCGACGTTGAACGCGGAATCGTTGAAGAGCGGAATTTGTCCGTCGGGAAGAAGGATCGCTGCGTAAAAATCTAGTGCGGCTCGCGCGCAGTTTCGAAGAAACGTGAGCGTCGCAGGCTCGCTTGTCACAGCCGCAGCTTCTAGGTAGTTGATCGTATCGAGCAAATCTTCGACGGCGAGTGCGTGGTACATCGGGCTCCGTTCGAAGTGGCCGCCGTCGAGCAGAAACTGCTCTTTTGCTTCCGAGCAGAATATTGCAAGGCCCGTCCGCAGCCATCGCCGTGCGTCCGTACCATCGAAGAAAAGCCCCGCAAAGACAAGCGCCTTAGCATTCTTCAGATAGTGATTGGCTAGGATATGGCGCTCGAGGTTCCGTTCCAACCATAGGGCCTGCGCATAAAGGCTTTCCAGTCGAAGTTCCGCTATCGGTGACCCAACGTGCGTGAAGAACTTGATCCAATTGACGATACGTAAGGACACGGCATATGGAATCCATCCATCGCCCACCGCAGCGGGATTTCCGAGTATCCAGTCTTCCAGCGCCTCTCCTTTCCACTCGTCCGAATAGGCACGGTCGTTGAGGAAATCAAAATAGTGCACTTGGTAGCGCAGGGGGCGCCAGATTTGTGCGGTCTGCCAATCGATTTTTTCGGGCGGTATCTCCTCCGCGTCTCCGAGAGCCAATCGATCGAGTTCGCGGGAACTGGTTACCGTCGCGAAGTCGACCGTTCTGTTATCGCGTTGGCGAATGCGATCGAGTGCCCGATGCGGGCGCGAATGCGCCCGCATCATTCGGCGAAACATGAGATAGGCCAGCTGGTCGCGGCGCAAATATGAAACGGATTGTAAGTAGAGACGCAGCTTGGTAAGCGGCGCTAACGGCATCCGGAACCTCAAACAGCGATGGTAGGGTTTCAGCGATGCGCCAAGTCGAGAGAGCCTACCTTGAGTGTGAGCGTAATTCGAGCGGTACCGCAATCAGGCAGCCTGGCTCATGCAACGCTGGCCTGACGAAGGTCCAAAATCGCACGGCATAGCTGGTCTCAGAAGAATTCAGGACTTCGTTCACGGGTAGCTTGACGTCGCATGTTCCGCAGGCCCGTCTCTTGCGTGGCTTCATGCGCTTGAGCCTGACTTCGCAACGTGACCCGTGAGCGAATCCCTATCCAGGATGAGGCGCCGGGCGAAGGTGCGTAGTCGCGCGATTGGCGGCAGAACCTGTTCGAAGTCGAGCCGTCGAGGGGCGCCTTTTTCAGTCGCGAGCGCGAGGGCGGATGCGGGGCTGCTACCGAGGCTGCCCGGCGGCCCAAGAGGCATGGTACTAACGGACCTGTACAGCCCCGCGTGAGTATAGCAGTCTCAGAGACGAATGGTGCGGTCGTTTCGCCTTTTGTCCCCGAGACTGTCGTCGTCGACTTCGTTGCGCACTGCGCTGCCGGTCACGCTTGCATTGGGCGCCTATTGCCTAGCCCTCTTACTTTGCTTCGAGCGATACGTCAAAGCTGGCGTTCCGTTATTTCTCGTCGCTACGTTCGCGATTGCGCTCGCGCCGGCCGCCGTCTATGCCTCTTTGCGATGGCCGCTGGTCTTCCCGTTCTGCCTGTACGTTCTTTTCATGCCGTTCGATTCGTTAAGCAGTCTCGGCAAAGCAGGCTCGTTCACGAAAATGCTCGGAATCGTGAGCGCCGGCGCTATTTTTCTTAGCGTTTTACGACGCGGCAACAGCGTGCCGGCGCCGCGCGCTCTCGCAGCGTGGCTCGCGCTACTCTGCCTTATGGGCGTCTCGATTCTTTGGTCGATCGAAAAAAGTAGTGCGACGAAAGAGCTTCAAGTGTATGGATCCCTTATAGCGTTGTATGCGTTACTGTCGATTGTGCGTGTCAGGAAGATCGATTTCAACGCGATCCTCACGTGTATCGTACTTGCGGGAGTTATCTCCGGGGGTTACGACGCGTACCTCTATCGCAATGGTCAAGACACGATCAACGCGGGCGCTGGTGTGTCGCGCGTAATCGTGGCGGTCGGCAATTCGATGATCGACCCGAACGAGCTCGCGGCGGCGCTCGTCCTTCCGTTCGCGATCTGCCTCTACTGGCTCTTCAATTCACGCCACTGGCTGCTGCGCGTGACGATGTTACCGGCCCTCGCGATCCTACTGCTCGGATTCGCTGCCTCCGGCTCGCGCGGCGGCTTTATGGAGCTTGCCGCGGTATTCGCGTATCTGCTCGTTCGTTCTCGTCATAGGATCTGGCTCGCTACAATTATGGTCGTTTCTGTCGTCTCTGCACTGGTCGCGAATCCCGGGATACCCGCGCGTTTTGCCCAAACGCAGCAGGACGGTGGCGCAGGTCGAAGCGACGTCTGGCATATCGGCCTCTATGCGTTTCGCGATCATTGGCTGATCGGCGCCGGAGTGGGAAATTTTCCAGAAGCCTTCAACCGCGAATACATCCACGTCTTCGCACGCTACGTTCTGGGCTGGGATTGGGTCGCCCATAACGTGCCATTGACGATCGCGACAGAGCTTGGGATCTTCGGACTCGCGATCTACGCTCTGGCGGTCGTCACGCAGCTTACGGTGTTGCGCGGCTTCTGGACCGATACGCCGCTGTTCGAACTCCGACTGGCTATAGAGGGGGCGTGTATCGGCATGTTCGTGGCGGGCCTGTCGACATCGACGCTCAATGCCAAATTTGTCTGGCTCGCCTTCGCACTCATGCCGTTGATGCGAAGCTATCAGCTCACAAACATGGCAAGAGAGCGCCCCGGAGTCTCGCTTCGCCGGTCTCGAGGGTCGATGCCGTGGATCGCGCGGAGCCGGTCACCGCTGCCCGAAGGATCATAAGGAATGGCTGAGCGGGCAACTCCAGGAACGGCCCGAGTCGCTACGGGTTCGAGCTTGCGTGATAGCGCGCGAATGCGCGAGCAACTTTCGCGCCTGGCTCCCTTTGCGATTCTCTCGGCTTTTACGACGTTCTGTCTGACGCTCGCATACCGACTTAATATCTGGCAAGATGAAGCGTACAGCCTGCATACGAGCGGCAGCGGAATCGCGCGCGCGCTGCAGCAAGGCATAACGTTCGAGGCCCAAGCGCCCCTTTATTTCGTCGTCCTCGCGGCATGGCGAATACTAAATGCTTCGGTCTTCCACGCCCGGTTGCTGTCGCTCGGTTGCGGCATCGTAGCGATTTACATGGGTTGGCTGTTCGCTCGGCGATACTTGCGAACCATCAATCCCACCCTCGTTCTCGCGGCGCTGGCGTTCAATCCATTTATGGTATGGGCTTCTGTTGAGATTCGTCCGTATTGCGCCGCAGTGATGTTTTCAGCTGTCCTGCTCTACTTATTTTTTCGCGGCTTCGTTGACGACGAGCCGAGTGTAGTTGCTCGCGTCGGCTACGTGTTGCTGGCAATTGCCGGCACGTACACACAATATTATGTGGCCTTGCTGCTTCCAGCGGCCGGTTTTATTTTAGTCGTACTTCGCAAATGGAAGGTCCTTCCCGTTTACGTCGCGGCGATGCTTCCCGTAGCAGTCGCTCTCGTTCCGATCGTGTTCGTATTGCCCGAACAATTCCGCGCGTACCATGCTTTTGCGCTCGTTTTCAAGCCCCCCGTCTACGCGATGGCTACAGCGCTTCTGGAATATGCACTACCCCACAATTGGATCGAGAGCTGGGCTCATTCGCTGGCAAAGAACGCGATCTATGGCTTAGTGGGCGCCATTCCGGCCGTCATAGCGTTCGGGAGCCTTCGCCGTTTGAGCCGCACGACGCAGGCCTTACTCGCCATCAACGGGGCGCTGTTCGCGATCTTTACGGCCGCGATCGTTCTAGCGCACGTCGATCTACTTATTCCGCGGCACACGCTGATCATGCTCGTCCCTGTGATGTTGCTTACGTTCGCCTTGATCGGCGATGTGCTGCCACGACGACGCTTAACCGTTGTGAGCGCATATCTCGCGATATTTGCGATCTTCGCCTTTCTTTCGTTCTATCACGACTACCGCACTATGGCCAAGATCGGAGATTGGAATCGGGTCGCGAGGTTCGTTCGCGCAAACGCAACCACGTCGGATCTCGTCGCCGTCTTCAATGCCGAAGCCGAGCTGCCGTTTCGATATTATTTTCACGGGGACAACGTCGTCCGAGCGATCCCGCAGTCGATGTCGTTCGATCGTTTCGATGAAGACGCGTTCGTGCTCCGCGACGAGAAGGCGGCGGCCAGCAGCTTCGGTGAGATCGCGCACGGCTATCGCCGCATCTGGCTCATTGAGTCAAGTGTGTGTTCGATACGAGGCGACTTCTTCGGCTGTCGACATCTCGAAAGCTACACGCGGACGCACTTCCGAACAGTTCGTGTGGTCCACTTTTCCGGGTCGTCCGTCACAGAGCTAGAAGCGCGAGATGAGGCGGCCTTGCCTTACGTTAACGGGAAAAGCTAAGTCGGTGCGAATCGTTGCAAACGCCGCGTTCTTGTGGGCGGTTCGCATCGCTACGATGCTTTCGTCCGCACTCGTTAGCGTGCTCACGGCACGTTTTTTAGGTCCTGCGGGCCGGGGAACGTACGCGCTTCCGTTCATCGACTCGAGTCTTGCCGTCACGTTTGCAGTCGGCTTGTCATCGGCGATAACATATTTTCTCCTTAATCGCAAAGCGGGGCGCGGCGTCGGGCGCGGGGCGCTGATAGGGCTTCTAGTATTCGGCGTCGGCGGATCGATCGCCACCATTGCGACCGCCATCGGGAACCATAGTCGGTGGGCGATAGTTCCAGCTCTCATATACATGATGCTCTACGCGGTAAATGCGGTCACGAACGGATACTTTATTGGTCGTGATCGGGTTCGAACGGCCGGAGCGATCAATGGCGCTGCTTACTTACTTACCCTCGTGCTGATTGCGCTGGCGTTGGTGTTCTTCAGATCGTCGCCCGTTGCGGCCATAACGGCGGCGCTGATCGCTTGGGGAATCGTTGGGTTCGCTGGACTCCTTTTTGCCACGCACGATGCATCGCGGCTCGATGGAGCGGCCGTGAAGACGGTCGAGCTTTTGCGCTTCGGCGGAAAAGCGGGAGCCCTTAATCTGGCCAACCTGCTGAACTACCGGGTCGACATCTATATCGTCGCGATGCTGCTTCCGGTCGCGACGCTCGGGCTTTACACGATCGCGGTGACAGGCGCCGAAAGCGCGCTGTCGTTGACGCTTGCGATCGCGCAGTCGACGCTTCCGCGAATCGGCGCTGCGGGTCGCGGAGAAGCCGGCGTTTTCGTCGCCAGGTGCCTGCGCAATGGCCTACTCTTCGCGGCGTTTTTCAGTGCTGCTGCTTACGTTATGGCACCGCCTATCGTGCGAATTCTTCTCGGTCAAGCTTACCTTCCGCTAATCCTGCCGTTTCGCTTCCTTTTGATCGGCGTCGTTGCGGCCTCGACGACTGCGGTGATCACAAATTACTTCATGCTCAACCTGGGCCGCGCGTACGTGCCGCTCACGACTTCGCTGATCTCCGCAGCGATTTGCGCGGCGATCAGTCTAGCGCTCGTCCCACGCGTGGGCATGGTCGGGGCGGCGATCGGGTCGACTGTGGCATATGCAGCAAGCCAGACGCTTGCGATCGTCTTGTTCTGTCGTCAGAGCGGCGTCAGCGCATCCAACGCTCTCTTCGTGAATCGCGACGATTTCTCAATGTACCGCCGCATCATTCGGCGTGCGGCGCTGCACCTTACGTGGGCCCCTCGGTAGAGGGCCTGATGCGGCCCGTTCACCCCGGGCTTTTGGGATTTGTACTGGCTTACGGAGCGTCGGCACCGTTTATTGCTTCGAATCTTGATCAAAGCGGTTCCGGCGTCGTTGCACGACCTGGCCACGTTCTCGTCACTGGTCCCTTTAGCCGTAGTGTTCTCGGCTGGCGGTCGAAGGCGGTATTTGAGCTGAAAGGCCCGACGGCTGAGAATCGCGGCGTTCTCAGGGCAATCGTCGTCTTCAGTAGCGCCCGTCTTCATAGCGCGGCCGACAATTTACTAAGTCTTGCCGGCGACTTGCGAAGTCTTCGCGCGATAGCTGTTTGATAACGTCTTGGTCGACACGCGGTATCGCTGCTGTAAGGACACCCTTCTAATAGCGCCCCTCATTCGCCGAACGTACACGCCGTCGACTCACGAAAAAAGGCCCTTAGTCCATAGGACTACAACCACCTCAGCGTAACGACAGACACCATGAGCTACACGGTCGAACGTGGTGAACAAATAACTACATTGGATCAGGCCCGAAATGCGCAAGCGTTATCGGTGATGCACGTGGTCGGTTCGCTGCAAAGCGGCGGGGCAGAGCGTTGGGTTAGGGAACTCGCGCCCCGAATAAATGCGCGGGGGCTTCGAACTGAGATCGTAACGGTTTACTCGCCGAACTTGACTTCCGTGGAGCTAGAATCACTCGGCTGCGCAGTACATCACCGGCGGAAGCGCTCCGGCTTCGACCCGATGCACTCCTTATGGCTTTCGCTTTTGATCGGGCGCCGCCGACCGGCAATCGTTCACACACACCAATGGGCCGGAAAGTACGTAGGCCGGCTTGCCGCTGCGGCAGCTTCCGTACCGATTTTGGTACACACCGAACACAGCCCAAATCCAGTCGAGGGACTGGAGAAAATCCTGACCCAGCTTTTTTGGCGTCGAACCGCGGCAACGATCGCATTTAGCCAAGAGAATGCGGAAGTTATTGATCGACGTGAACCGGTTAAACACTTCGAAATTATCCGGAACGGTCTGGTAGTAAGTGCCGTTCCGAGCTCTGAAGATCGGGTCGAGGCTCGACGTCGGTTAGGAATCGTAGGCGATACTGTGGCGATCGGTATCACCGCGAGCCTTCAGGAGCGCAAAAATCACCGCTTGGCTTTCGAAGCATTTTCGCAAATCGCCGAAAAGCCCGAGCGACCGATCCGCTTACTGTTATTCGGAGAGGGGCCGCTTCGGGCACAGCTGGAACTGGTTGCAGCCCAACTCGGAATCTCCGAGAGGGTGAATTTCTACGGTTTTCGTTCTGATGTGCGAGAACTTTTGCCTGGACTCGATGTGCTGTTGAGCGTAGCGCTGCGCGAGATGGCCCCGATATCGGTGCTCGAAGGCATGGCGGCAGGTCTTCCTATAATTGCTGCGCCTCATCAGGGTACGCAGGACATGGTAATTCCGGATTTGACGGGAATGATCGTGGACTGGAATCGCGACCAGATTGCAAATGCGATTCGGCGCGCTCGTGACGACAAGGACTGGCGCCAGCGCTGCGGCTTAGCCGGCCGCGTTCGCGTTGAGCGAAACCACGACATCGAAGACATCGCCGACCAGCACGTCTCCCTGTATGAGCGTCTGCTACGCGCTTGCGACGCACGACTCTAGGAGTTACGCACGTTTAGGTGGCTGTGCGTTTTAAAGTGCGGTATGAATAGATGGCGGCGATGATCGAGGCACTTCGCGCCCCCGCCCGGTCGTGGAAGATGTCGACGTTCGCCGACCGGTCGTAGTGGCCGTGCAACCGTGCCAAGACTCCGCGGCTAACCGATGTATTTTTCTCAGTAATTGAGGCGGGACACGTTCAATGCTCGGAGCTTTTATTCGATCTTGTAGCCGGCTTCGTCGCTTGCACCATCGCTCTCGATCGGGCTCTCGGGAGATTTCGTGCCCGCTTGGAGGCGCATCGTCGAGGTCGGAGCTCGGCTCGCGGCGTAACAGCTTGCCGCTCGCCAGCATTCCAAGGGTACGATGACCGACGTCAAAAGTCGCGGAGCCGCTGGTCGCGCCCACTACGTGCTTCTGGGACCGCTGCCGCCGCCAGTGGGCGGCGCGACGGTCTTATTCAAGCAACTTGTGGAGGACCTGCGGAGCCGGACTCACTTGGAGATCACCGTCATCGATACGTCGCGCAAGAATGTCAACGCTGCATTCTCAGTCATGCGTGCGATACAGGTTTCGTGGCAGCTGTTGCGCTGCGTCCGTTCATGCGACGTCGTTTCGTTTCATACGTCCCGCCGCGGTGCAGTATTGTTCGGCCCGATAGTATGGGGGATCTGTCACCTATTTCGGAAGCCATGGATATTCCGCGGTTTCGGCGACTTCGAAACATGGCACAAATCGGCGGGACGTCCAGCGCGGTTCGTGTTCGATCATACGGCGTTGCAGGCCGACGCGGTACTCTTCGAAACGAAAGCCGCCGTCGCAGTATTTCGGCAAAAGACGTCCGCGACGGTACATTGGTACGCTAACAATCGTCCGATTGGCTCAGCGCTTCATACGCAGGAGTTTAGGGGCGCCTCGCGCTTCGTTTTCGTAGGGCACGTAAAACCGAGCAAAGGCGTTCGAGAGCTCATAGAAGCGGCACGGCTGGTGAAACATGTTGCGGTGGATGTCTATGGTCCGCTTCTCGAGGGGATGCATGACCGGGATTTCCTGGGAGGCACCGCTCGATATCGTGGGGTTCTCGCGCCAGAGCAGGTCGAAGCTACACTGCGAAACTACGATGCACTTGTCTTTCCAACGTATTATGAAGGAGAGGGTTATCCCGGCATTATTCTCGAGGCGTATTCAGCAGGTCTCGCCGTCATTACGACGCGTTGGCGTTGCATCCCGGAGATCGTTACGGATCGTAGTGGCATTCTCGTGGAACCGCAAGATGTCGGTGAGCTCGCTGCGGCAATGCGTCACCTTTCGACGTCACCGGAATGTGTAATGCTTCTTCGTAACGGCGCAAAGGATGCCGCCGCCGCGTTTTCATCGGATATCTGGACCGATCGTTTCCTCGAAATCTCGGCCGTCGCAGGGCAGATCGTTTGAACGTGACGCCCCGCAATGGGTTCGAAACCAGACTCCTACCCTTGATCGTTCTCTGGAGATGCGCTCGTAGGAATTCTAACAAGATGACGATCAAGCGTGCGCGTTGCCTATGCCTCGGAATCGAGCCCGTGGCGTCGTCCTGCCAAAGACGTTCAACGGCGGTTGGCGCAATGGCCCGAGAGGCGAAGTTGTGCCCGAATTTGGGCCATCGGACCCTGCGGCTCTTAAATTTGGTGCGGTAGGATCGTAAGACGAGATGCTACGCGACCTAATCGTCCGGCTTCAGGACAGGTAGATTTGAAACATAGGACCGGCTCGAGCTTTCATGAGCTTAAGCAAGAACGTCAGACGTGTCGGGTCTGCGACCATTCGGCGGGCTGACGACTGCAATCTTCAAAGCATCGGCGTTCCGTTCTCGTCTTGACGCACTTCTATCCGCCGGAGCCATGTGCCGCGGCAAATAGAATTGCGGCGCTCGTTCAGGCGCTCGAGGCCCATAATTTCAACGTTCACGTGGTCGCTGCCGCTCCCAGTTTCCCGACAGGCGTCATCGCACGCAGTGACCGCGTGATCTGGCCAAGAACTGTCCGCGACGGTAAGGTACGCATCACGCGCGTCTGGACTTTTGCGTCACAAATTCTATCAGCGCGGAATCGCATGCTCAATTGGCTTTCAGTCGCTCTGAGTATGTCGCTCTACGTCCTAACGCTGCGCTGCCGCTATGACTTCGTCGTAGCCACGATGCCACCGATCACGCTAGCACTTCCGGCGTACTGCGCGAAATTGCGCCATCGGGCCAGACTCATCGCCGACGTGCGCGACGTATACCCTGACGTCGCAATCGCGATGGGGTACTGGGCAAAAAACAGCCTCACGTCACGAATTGTCGCGTTAATCTCAAGCTCAACTTACCGTGCAGCGCATTTGGTGCTTTGCGTAACAGAATCGGCTCGGCGCGAAATCGTTGCACGTGGGAGCGATCCTGCCAAGACCGTCGTAGCGGTAAACGGCTTCGATTCGGTTTCTTCGGCCCCGGAGTCACCCTATCAACGTCTGACCGGCGAATTTATCGCCGCCTTTATCGGTAATATGGGTCTGGCGACCGGGTTAGATGTAATTATCGACGCGGCGACGCACCTGCGAGACGAGTCACGAATTCGCTTCGTCCTCGCAGGCGGAGGTGCAGATAAGGACCGGCTCGTCGCGCGAATAGTTGCCGAACACCTCGACAACGTTACCATGTTGGGCGTCGTTCCGCGCGATCAGGCGAATGCTCTAATTGCAGATGCCGACGTCTCTGTCGTGCCGCTACACAGATCAATCGTCGACAGCCTCCCTACAAAAATTTTTGACGCGTTTGCGTTTAAACGCGCTGTCATTTGTTGCGCGGACGGTGAAGCGCGCGCGCTCATGGAGCGGTCGGGTGGTGGCATTGCCTTGCCTCCGGAAGACGGGGCCGCGCTTGCAAACGCGCTACGTAAGCTTTCTAAGGAGCCTGCGTTGCTCGCTGCGTGTGCCGCACGCGGTCATGCGTACGTGCTCGAGCACTACGACCGCTCACAAGTGATGCGCGCCGTGGCCGCTCGGCTGGCGACAATTACTTGAACCAAGCGGAGCGGCCGAAAGCTAGCCGCCAATAAGAGGTGTCCAGATACAATAGGTCTAAAGTCCTATCTAAGCTAGGTCGTAAGACTCTAGTAGGCCTAAACAATTTTCTAAATAGGAAAAGGGCTCTCAAAGCTCATGTCTTATTTACCTCCACATGGGTCTTTAGAGCCGTTCTGTCGCTTGCGCTGGGGGCGGCTTTTGGGCTTAGCTCGGAAAGGAAAGCAGATCGTCTAGCAAACCGCCGCGGCGCGGCTCGACGAGCCAAACTACCCTGGTTTCCCAGCATCGCTGTTAGGCGCAGCTCGTAACGGCCTTCTTAGTACCGACGTAAGACGCCCACAGTCTTCTAAGCGGTTTTCAGTGGTTGCTGAACGCGACGACTAAAAACAACAACGGAGATGCTCGCGTACCCCTTGCGCGGGTCATTCTCTCGATTTGACTCACTTACGACTGCAGTTCGCATTCGCTTTGTTTAGCTATGCCTCGTTAATGTGACGGTCTAGCTTCGCAGACGCGAATCAATTGAGTCGCACTCCGATCCCCTTGCGGAGAAGTTTCATGAACTTAAACTCTACTACGCGCCTGCGCGGCGCTGGACTCGCGTTTGCGTGCGCGCTCGTTGCTACGGCTTGTAGCGGCGGTGGCCAGTCCGCCTTTCCAACGCAAGCTGTTCCGCAGAACGGACTTTCGTCGAGCAACTCGACTCAAGCCCTCGCCGCCGTCGCGTCTGCAGAGCCTTCCGGCGTGGTTCTTTCGGCGAGTTCCCGGCAATCGGTTGCTTCCGATGTGCAGGCCCTACCATCCGGCGGGGCTCAAGGCTTTGCGGACAATTTCAGCACTGATTCCGTCGGAAGCCCTGCCGCCGGCTGGACCGTAGCCGGCGGAACGTGGTCGATTTGCCAATCGCGGTCGGGAGGCCGCCAGTACTGCGCGACATCAGCGAATGGAGGCGAATCTCTGGCTGGGAGTTCGTCCTGGTCCAATTACCATCTCGATGCCACCGGTTCCGATTCCGACTTTTCGCGAGGCGGTATCGCCGTTTTGGGACGCGTCCAGGATCCAACTCACTTTTACGAACTCGAACTACGAAGAGACGTAAAGCAAACTTCCCAGACGATGTGGTATATTTGGAAATACAATGGCTCGGCTTGGCTGGAAGTAGCTGGTGGACCGTTCGTGACGCATCCGAACGCTGACTATAGATTCCGCATGGCGTTTTCGGGCAATCAGATAAGCGCTTACGTTGCTTACGATGACACGACGAACTTTCAGGCACTCGGAGCGGGAACGGACGACAGTTATTCGTCCGGGCGAATAGGCTTACGCAGTTGGCAGATTTCTAACGGACGTTTCGGCGACGTCGTCGTCACGCTCGATGCGGCTTCGGCATCGGTCAGGCCGACGAGCGCACCTGCACCGGTGATCCCTCCGGCGTCCGGGAATGTGGCACGGTACGCTGGCTGTTCGATATTCGCGCCCGGCGATGCATATAATGCTGATGTGACGAGTGCGCCGGTCGATCCGCATTCGTCTGACTATCTCACATCCGTAACCGCGACCGATAATACGGGCTTTTACGCAGAGACCGGAGTCCTACAGGTAAACATTGCCAACGCACAAACGCCAAAGTACACGGTTCGACAACAAGTGGCATACCACGCGTTTCCCGTGCAATACCCGTGGTCTTCCAATTACTACATCGAACCGGAGGGCGACGCTCACTCGATCGTTCTGCTTGCGACGCCGCCTAATTGCCACCTCTACGAAGCGTATCATACGCAATTCAACGGTGGCACGAACTCGCTATCTGCATACGGTGGCGCAAACTGGGACTTGACGAAGCCGTTCTCGAACGCACCTGGTCCTTCGAGCATGGCATCCGGCTTATCCGAGTTCGCCGGTATGGTGAAGCACGAGGAGATTGCAACGGGCATCCACCACGCGCTCAATTTTAAGATGTTCGCCAATTCGCCGTGTAACTGTTACACGTCGCCTGCAACGAGCACCGACGGAATCTCATACAATGGGCCTTCCACGGCATACGCGTTGCCGTATGGTGGCCATCTTCGACTCAAAGCCTCGTACGACGAATCGGGGCTTGGACCGCAGTCGCGTGCAATCGTGGAGGCCATGAAGCACTACGGGATCTATCTGGCCGACACTGGTGGCCATTACACCAACAACAATGGCGTTTTTACAGCAAATCCAACGGACGGAGGAAGCTGGGATCAAGGTGATTTAAGCACGCTCAGCAGAATTCGATTCTCGGACTTCGACGTGTTGCGCGTAGGAGCAAAAATCAACCGGTAACAACTCGAAGATCTAATCACGAGTCGGTAAACTCCGCTTCGAATAGATCGCTAGCCCTTGGGCTATAGTGGAGCGTACGCATCGAAAACGCGTACGCTCCACTTCGACATGGAGTCGCATTTGCCAGACTCCAGTGGAGTCGCCTTTACAAAGCTGAGGAGTAGCAAGTGATTTCTTGGGGCGGAGTAACTGGCGCGGTAAAAGCATCTTCAAGATCTCACCATGCTCGCTACCCGGCGCACACTGCTCCTTCAGGTATCGCGAGACTCCGATCGGTCATGAGCCAGTCCGAGTATATGTCGCCAACCTAGCACGTTGTGCAGAGTGGGTGGGCGGCGCCGCGTGAGCTGAGCGATCCACACGAAATGCAGCGGGCGGAAGCCGGGTGGTTACTTCGCGGATCATAGACGAAGCACGGGAGTTCACGTAAAGCCGCAGCGTCGGCGAGGAAGATGCACGTTAGCGGTGCTCGCTTCCCAAAACCGCGTCGTGGCGCTGGTCTCGCACCAGCGCTCGCCGGCGCGTTACAGAGATCCAACGACGTTTAGGATCGAGATGGACTCCCTTAATTGTTGCGAGTCGGTCCGGGAAGTGCTCAGGCCCAGCGCTACGGGATCAAGGGAAAAATTGGCTACGCCATCGTGATACCCCGCCAGTTTCTACCGTTGAAAGGGGGGTGAAGGCAGACTGCTTTCGGGACGCCGGTTCTTGCGGGCAAACCGAGAACGTGGCTTTGAACCCGATGACTGAGGCGCTTAGGCACAACGTCCCATGACATCAAGGCGTCGGAGGCTTACTGTTAAGAACGACGTTTCATGATCGGAGGGTGCTCGACGAGTACTCCTTCCGCTCTCCGGCTTTCGCCCACTGATCGTTTTGTAATTTAAGGGAAGCAACTTTGAGCACGCGCCCCGCACAGACATTCACCCAACGAGCCGACTCCTGATGCACGCACTTCCGTCGGGCGCGGGTTCGCTGCCGGCCACCTGGGATGATCCCACAGTCAACGATGAGCAACCGTGGATGCGTTACGTTCGCCCACTGCAACTCCGTTGGAGGGTCTTCGTTGCGGTCTTCCTCGTCATCGTAACGGGGGCTGTCGTTGCGACCCTCTTAACGCCAAAAACATACACGACGACAGCGAAGCTTCTCATTGGGACTTCGACCGATCCGGCGCATCAGGCGCCAGACCCCAACACCGTGCTGCCGATGCTCAATGCATTGATGGCGATGAGCGGTCAGCAGTCAGCCGAGACGTACGCGGAACTCTTGCAGGAACCGCCGGTGGCCCAGCAGGTCATATCCGATCTCGGCTTGCGCACGACGCCCAGAGGGCTGCTTGGCGACGTTTCGGTTAAACCCGTAACCAATACGTCGATCATGGGAATCTCCGTCACGAGTCGGAGCGCAAAGCTCTCCGCAGCGATCGCTAACGATTTTGCCCACGTTTTCGTCATGCGCGAGCACATGCTCGTTGGATCGCAAGCCGACGATGCCATTGCAGGTCTCCAGTCCGAACTGCCGTCTGCCGAGCAGCGCATGAAGGACGCGCAGCGCCTCGTCGTGGCGCAAGAATCGCAGCTCCATATTCCCGATGCCGCACTCCAAAAGCAGAGCCTTCTGGATCAGGCATCCGCGATCGATAAGGCGCTGGCCCAGTCACAGTTGGATAAGACGCAGGCCGAAGCGAAGCTGGCTGACGCTAACTCACAGGTTGCCGCCTTGCCGAACAAGGTCGAAAGCGGCACGACCGTCGCGCCAAACCCCGTTATGTCTCAGTTACAGGCTCAGCGAGCGCAGGCTGAGGTTCAACTTCAAACGATGCTGCGCCAATACACGTCGGCCTATCCCGGCATCGCTTCCCAACGCTCGCAACTCGCACAGATCGATCGCGAGATCGCACGGACCAAGCAGATGGTCACTGCGAGCCGCAGCACGGCTTCAAATCCGGTTTACGAACAGTTGCGAGAAGTCGCCACGGGCTATCGCACGACCGTTCAGTCATCGACCGCTCAGATCGCTGAGTTACAAGCAGAACGGCGACGCCTTGCACCGAGCCTGGTCGGACTCCCGGCGCAAACGTACCGAATCGCCCAGCTGGAATCGCGCGCGAAGTTAGCTGAAGACGTGTACAACGAGATGAAGCGCAAATACGCCGAAGCCAGTGTAGCGAAAATGACTGGTTTGAGCGACGTATCTGTGGTCGCGCCTGCCATCCCCGAGCTGGCAACGCGGTCGCCCGGAATGCTCCTCAATGTCGCCATCGCGTGCCTTCTCGGTTTGATCGCGGCCGCGACGACCGTCTACGCTGGCGAACTGTTCGACAAAACGGTTAAAGGCGAGCGTGACGTTGGGCAGTTCTTGGGACTTCCCGTTCTTGCATCGATTCCGCTGCTGGGAGGAGGCTCGGGCGACGGAAGTGCTGATGCCATCGAGGATTCCCGATTCCCCCGGTTGGCCTTGCCGACGTGGTCGTCGCTGTTCCGGCATCCGAATGCAGCACTTCCCACTCCAAAACCCCTGGCACCAGGCGTTACGGGCGCCGGCCCACGCAGCGAATCCGATCTCAAACAACACGTGTTCGTCGAGTCTTTCCTGCAGCTCGTCGCTTCGTTGAATTACGCGAGCGACACGCCGCTACGCTCGATCTCCGTGACGAGCCCGCTTCCCGGCGAAGGTAAATCGACCATCGCTTATAACGCTGCCATCGCCGTAGCCGAGATTCGTCCTCGGGTGTTGCTCATCGATGCCGACATGCGGCGTCCGACGTTGCACGATCGGCTCGGGATCTCTAAACGAAATGGACTCTCCGACGTGCTGGTCGGCACCATGTCGCTCGGCGAAGCGGTGCGGCGCGCGCCCCTATCCGGCTTGGACGTGATGACTAGTGGAACGTCGACCCCGAACCCGATTAAGCTCTTGCAATCGGAGCGCTTCGACCGTATGCTCGACGAGGCGCGACGTATGTACTCGCTCGTGATCGTCGATGGCCCGGCCCTGAACACCGTCTTCGACGGTGCCGTAATCGCGAGCAAAACCGACGGTACTGTCCTCGTCGCATCGTCGGGCGAGACGGAAGTCAAACAGATGCGTCGCGCGCTCTATCGGCTCACGACAGCGAAAGCGAAGTCGATCCTCGGTGTCGTGTTAAATCGTACGGCGGTTCGTTCGAGTGATAAGAACTTTTCATACTATGGGTTCGGCGATGATCCGGTCGCGCTGCCGCAAACTTAGCGCGGGTTTCCCGGTATTCGCGACGCTCGGTTCCTCGTTGCAACGTCCGCGGCCGCGTTAGCGAGTCCGAAGGCGGTCTTTCGCAGCGCCGGTCCGGACTTCGCCGGCCTTCTATTGTGGCGGCGGCGCGGTCGCCGCGCATCGTGATCCCTACCTTGTGGAACCGCTGCGTTCGTGCGAGTCTCGCGTTCAGCCGTCGCCGGGACGTTCGGAGAGGAAGTGGTCGATCCCGCCCCGCTACGCGCTACCGGGCTACGATCTGGCTTTCTTTTCGCTACTCGGACGGCTGCCGTACGGCGTCGCGAAAGCGCTTTGGTATCTCAGTCTTTTCGCGTCTCTGTTAGTCGCAGCATTTGCGATCGCGCGTTTAACGCGCTTCCCGATCGTAGCCGTAGTTGCGTTCCTGGCATCGGTAGATGGCGTTCTCAACTTCACGTACGGGCAGCTTCCGCCGATCGTCGTCGCCGCTCTTGCGCTCGGCTTATCTCCTCGAGCGAAGGCGGTACGTGTGGTCCGCGATCATCGCCTCGATATCGATGCTCGAACCGAACCTCGGCTTGCCTGCATCCTCGCACTCTTTATTTGGGTACCGCGGTCGCGCGTAACTCTTGGGGCCGCGGGCTGTGCGTTCGCTGGAGCGGCTCTCTGTTTGCAAAAACGAAGCCGAATCGCCATGTGCTATGGATCGCCACAAGCTTACTTGTCTTCCCATCGTTCTCGTATAGCGGAGGCGGCCACGCGATCGGGACCGCGACGCGTTTGCTCGGATTGATTGCGCTCGCGTGGCTCGCCGCAGTCGCGCCGTCGACACGAACAGCCGCCGTGCGCATCGGCGGCATCTGCGCGGCAGCCTGCCTTTTCTTAGGGTTATTGTTCGTCTTCCACCACATCCCGACACCAAAAATGCCACTGGAAGATCGCTATACCGCATTCGGTGATGGGAAACGACGCGGGCGCATCGACGAATTGGGGCCTCGGCGGCCACTTCAAACTGTACCGGTTGTGGCCACTTCAAAATGTACCAGCCCGTGCAGAGTGATCTTTCGAGGGATGGTACGTCTACGCTGGTGTTTTGGCCTTCCGTTGTCGGGCGGTGA
>JAABUQ010003732.1_pt1 | contig 27205 bp, 25 predicted proteins | sample 5560001 | NCBI WGS metagenome assembly JAABUQ01 (sample SAMN10711888, study PRJNA513371) | rock metagenome | isolation source: Antarctica rocks | place: Antarctica: Victoria Land, Finger Mt nord | collected 2015-12-18 | reverse complement strand
GCCGGTGGGCCGGGTCTGATCACTCGGCGCCAGTCTGATCACGCGGCGCCAGTCTGATCACTCGGCGCCAGTCTGATCACTCGGCGCTAGGCGGGGGCACCGACCTCGGCGCGCAGTTCCCGGGCCGCCTGCTCGGGGGGGACCACGTTGATGAGCACTCCCGATCCAAGCTCGAAGCCGCCGGGGGTGGTCACCTTGGGCACGATGTGGACGTGCCAGTGGTAGTCACCGCTCAGCCGATAAGGGGCGGAGTGGAACATGATGTTGTAGGGAACATCGCCCAACCGGGTGCGCAGGGCGGTCAGGGCCAGTTGGATCGAACGGCCCACGCCGACCAGATCCTCCATGTCGGCCCGGAACAGATGAGGGCCGTGGCCGCGGGGGATCACCAGCATCTCGTAGGGCGACCCACTCCAGAAGGGGGCCAGGGCGACGACGCGCTCGTCGGCGTGGATCATGCGGTGACCGGCCTCCTCCTCGGCGTCGGTGACTGCGCACAGCAGGCAATTGCCCTGGAAGCGGGAGAAACCGGCCACCTCGTTGGCGGTCTCACCGGGGACGAAGGGCATGGACAGGAGCTGGCCGTGGGGATGGAACAGCGACGCCCCGGCCTCGCGACCCCGGTTGACCACGGCCTGGCTGTAGCGCAGGCCCGGGATCGACATATGTTCCAGCATCCGGTCGCGCAGAGCGGCCATCACCAGGCCGGCCTGGGTCTCACCGAGGTCGGCCCAGCTCAACTCGTGGTCCGGGCTGAGGATGAACACCTCATGGATGCCACTGGCCGGGGCCTGGGTGAAGACCGGGCCCACGTGGCTGACGATCATCGGCTCATTGCCCTCGAACGCCGGGTACTTGTTGGGGACCACCCTGACCTGCCACATGCCGCTGGAGCCGTAGCTCTCAAGCGCCGGTGGGGTGGCGTCCTCGTTGCCCGGGCAGAACGGGCAGGGACGAGGCGGCCCACCCTCGACCGGCAGGCTGCTGGTCAAGAATGCCGAGGGCCGCTCGGCCCTGTCGCCGGCGATGATCACCCATCGCCCGGTCAACGGATCGAGGCGGAGCTGGCTCAAGGCCGGGGACTCGATGGGGTCGTGGATGGTGTCGTGGAGGGCGGATGCGGGGCCATCAAGAATCGACCGTAGCGCCGTGGAGCGAGCTATGGGTGCAAATCGCGGATAGCCGGGTCGGCGGCGGTGCTCGGAGGCTCGTCGGGGGGGTGATCGGGTAACGTTGCCCACTGTGCGCTCGGCGTGGGGGCAGCCACTGGGAGAGCCGGTCCCCGTGCCGCCCCGGGATCCGGCCCAGGTGGAGTCGACGGCACGCGACATCCTCCGAGAGGGCCAGTTCCGACCCAAGGGCCAGAACCTGCTGCAGCGGGCCTGGCACTGGATCCTCGACCAGCTCAACTCGCTCTTCGGGGGCTCGCTCGGAGGCCCCCACCTGCCACCTCAGGTCGTGGTGGTGCTTATCGTCGTCGGACTCGCCGTCGTCATTGTGGTCATCGCCCGGCGGGGTGGATTCGGATGGGAGCGCCGGCCGGCCAAGGTTCGCACCGAGGCCGTGCTGACCTCGGCGGACGACGTGGGTGTGGCCGCATCGGCGTGGCTCGACCGAGCGTCGGCGGCCGAGCAGGCCGGGGACTGGCGGGAGGGCGTTCGCTGCCGGTACCGGGCCCTGATCGCAGTGGCCGCTGCCGCCGGGGCGCTGCGCGAGGCGGTGGGCCGGACTGCCGGGGAATACCTGGCCGACATGGAGCGGGACCGCCCGCCCGCCGCCGCCTCGTTCGCGGTGGCCACCACCATCTTCGAAGGGGTGTGGTACGGACGGCGCCCCGCCGGTCCGGCCCAGCGCGATGCCATGATCGCCGCCGCCGAGGGCCTCGTCGAGACCGTGGATCGGGTACCTTCCGAGTCGGTTCCGGCCGGGTCGGGATCGGTCGGATGAGTGGCTCGGCGGCCGCCGCTCCCCGAGCCGCTTCGTCCGCCAGGCGCAGGGGGCGCGCGCTGGGCTGGGTGATCCTGGTCATCCTCGCCGGTACCGTGGTGTGGGCCGCAGCCCACCGGCCGAGCACGGAGGAGGCGTTCTCCCCGAAGGGTGCCGGTCCCCAGGGGGCAAAGGCGCTGGCCATCCTGGTCGGCCGCCTGGGTGGTCAGCTGGACACCAGTGGCGCTCTGCCTCCCGCCGACCGTGGCGTGGTGTTGGTGCTCGTCGACCGTGTCGCGAGGGCGGATCGCCCGGCTCTGATGTCGTGGATCCGCGACGGGGGGACCCTGGTCATCGCCGATCCTGGCTCCGACCTGGCCGGTGTGGCTCCTGCGGAGGGACCGTCGCCCAACTCCGGGGTGGTCGCCGAAGCACCGCTGCTGCCCGGGTGCTCCGCCCCCTGGGTCGCCGGCGTCTCGAAGATCGACACGGTGGGCCTGCCCCTCCTGGCCGCGCCACCGGGGGCCGCCAGGTCGTGTTTCGCCCTGGGCCGGCGCAGCTTTTTTGCCGTTGAGCGCACGGTCGGGCGTGGTCGCGTAGTGGCCCTGGCCGGAGCTGATCTCTGGACCAATGCCTCGCTGGGCGCCGAGGCCAACAGCGTGCTGGCCTCCGACCTGCTCGTTCCCCGGGAGGGAACGACCGTCTCGTGGTTGTCGGGAACGTCCTCGGGATCCGGTTCCCGGGTGGGTGGTGGCCGCCAATCGCTGCTTCAGCTCCTCCCCGCCCGGGTCGACGAGATGCTGGTCGGCGGCCTGACGGCGTTCGTCGTGGCCTGCCTGTGGCGGGGTCGGCGGCTGGGTGGGCCGGTGAGCGAGGATGACCCCGTCGTCGTGCCCGGCTCGGAGCTGGTGGGCGCCGTCAGCCGGCTCATGGCTCGCAATGACCAACGGGGACACGCCGCCGAGTTGCTGCGGGGCGATCTGCGCCACGAGGTTTCCACCAGCCTGGCCGTCACCGCGGCCATGGCCCCCGAGGTCGTGGTGGCCCTGGTCGCCGATCGCACCGGTCGGGACCGAGCCTCGGTCATGGCCACGATGTACGGATCGGCGCCCGCCGATGACGGACAACTGATCGACCTGGCCCGAGCGGTCGAGGAGATCCGACAGGAGTTGCACGGTGTCCATACCTGACGATCGGGCGCCGGCGGCGTCCCTCGAGCGCGTCACGCGATCCCCCGAGGAGGCGATTTGGGCGCTGCGGGAGGAGGTTGCCAAGGTCGTCGTCGGCCAGGACGGCGTGGTGTCGGGTCTGATCGTCGCCCTTCTCAGCCCGGGCCACGTCCTGCTCGAAGGAGTGCCGGGCGTGGCCAAGACGCTCCTGGCCCGGACCATGGCTGCGGCCGTCGCCCTCGACTTTTCACGGATCCAGTTCACGCCCGACCTCATGCCTTCGGATGTCACCGGCCAGAGCATCTTCGCCCAGGACTCGTTTCGGTGGCGTCCCGGTCCGGTCTTCACCAACGTCCTCCTGGCCGACGAGATCAACCGGACGCCGCCTAAGACCCAAGCGGCGCTGCTCGAAGCCATGGAAGAACACCAGGTCAGCGTGGAGGGTCAGGGTCGCCCCCTGCCGGAACCGTTCCTGGTGGTGGCCACCCAGAACCCGATCGAATACGAAGGGACCTACCCGCTTCCCGAGGCCCAGCTCGACCGGTTCCTGCTCAAGTTGGTGGTGCCCTATCCCGACGCCTCCGAGGAGGAGGCCGTGGTAGCGCGCGTCGACGCCGGGCTCGACGCCACCAACCTGGTGGCCGCCGGCGTCCGCCCCATCGTCAGTGGAGCCGACATCCTCGCCGCCCGGGAGCGCGTCGCCGCCCTTCGCGTCGACCCGGTGATCCATGCCTACCTGGTGGCCCTGGCCCGGTCCACCCGAACGCTGCCCACGGTGTCGCTCGGCGTGTCGCCCCGCGGCTCGACCATGCTGCTGCGAGCGGCCAAGGCCTGGGCGTGGCTCGCCGGACGGCCCTACGTCACCCCCGACGAGGTGAAGGCCATGGTCAAGCCGGTCTTTCGCCACCGACTGCGGCTCCGCCCCGAAGCCGAGCTCGAGGGAGTCACCGCCGACCAGGTGCTCGACGGCGTGCTCGCCTCTGTCCCGGTGCCCCGCTGAGGATGGCCCCCCCGCCGCCCACCTCGTTGCCGTCGCCACCGCGCCGCGCGCGCTGGCGTCCGGTACCGACAGGACGGCTGGCCTGCGCCGTGGGCGTTGCCGCCATAGTCACCCTGTTCGTACCCCTGCCGGCCCCTTGGGGCCTGGTGGCGACACTTGGTGTGGTGGCGGTGGCGGCCGTGGCCGATGTGGCCGCCACACTGGCGCCTCGCCGGGTGGAGCTCGAACGCCACCTCCCCGCGGTGGTCTCGCTCGGCTCTCGGGCCGAGCTGTCCTGGACGCTGCGTCAGTCGGGACGGCGGCGAATCCGGGTGGGTTTCTCCGACGAGTTGGCCCCATCCCTGCATGCCGGCGTCCGTCGGGCGCAGGTCCGCCTCGAGCCCGGGGCCACCTTGCGGGTGCAGACGTCGATGACCCCCTCTCGGCGGGGCCGGTTCCAACCTGGCGAATTGGTGGTCCGCGTCGACGGCCCCCTGGGTCTGATGAGCCGGCAGGCCGCTCGTTGCCTGCCCCAGGAGTTGCGGGTCTATCCGGGGTTCGGTCCGCGCCAGGAGGCAGAGCTCATGGCCCGGACGAGGCTGGCGGAAATCGGTTCGCGTCGAGCTCGGATCGCCGGGTCGGGGACGGACTTCGACCAGCTCCGTGACTACGGAGTCGACGACGATGCCCGGCGCATCGACTGGGCGGCCACCGCTCGCCTGGCCCGGCCCATCGTCCGTACCTATCGGGTCGAGCGGAACCAGACCCTCATCGTATTGTTCGACAACGGCCGGACCATGGCCGGGCGGGTGGCCGACGTACCCCGCAGCGAACACGCCATGGACGCCGTGTTGATGCTGACATCGGCCGCCGCCCGATTGGGCGACCGCTTGGGTATGACCACCTTCGACCGCGGTGTCCGCTCCACGGTGGCTCCCGGTACCGGCGTGGGACAGCTGGCTCGGGTCAGCGAGGCGCTCTACCTCCTCGAGCCTGAGCTGGTGGAGAGCGACTACCGGGCCGTGTTCGCCTCCACCCTGGCCCGGATCCGGCGCCGGGCGCTGGTGTGCATTCTCACCGAGCTGGCCGACCAGTCGCTGGCCGAGACCCTCCTGCCGGCTCTGCCCCTCCTGGCCCGGACCCACCTGGTGCTCGTTGGCGCGGTCCGAGACCCCGAGATCGACCGGTGGGCCTCGGCTATGCCCCTCACCGGCGGCGACGCCTACCGCAAGGCGGCGGCGGCCCGGGCGCTCGACACCCGGCGCGGGCTCAGCGCCCAGTTGCGGTCCATGGGCGCCGTCGTGGTGGACGCCGGTCCCGGCGACCTGGCACCTGCCCTCACCGATGCCTACCTGCGCGCCAAGTTCGTCGGGGCGCTGTGAGGACAGGTCCGCCCCGGGCTGTCCTCAGGCGCCGGCGGCGGTGATGACGGCATCGGTGGCAAAGCCGGCCAGGAGGCCTACCAGCAATCCATAGGCCAGGAGCGTAGGTCGACCGAGCTTGGCCGCCACCCCCAGGAGTTGGACGACAACGTAGACGATGGACCCGGCCGCCAAGGTCAGGAAAAGCACACTCAGCGAGTTGCTCGTAAAGCCGTGCCCTATGGCGGTTCCGATGAAGGTGGGTCCACCGGCGATGAGGCCCATGGTCAGAAGGAACGGCCAGCTCGGGGGTTCGTCGGTAGGGGCCCGACCAGCGGCCAGGGGGGCCACGATGCCGAAGCCCTCGGTGGCGTTGTGCAGCCCGAAACCGATGACCAGCAGCGTGGCCAGGGCCAACTCGTTCCTGGCCCCTGAGTGGCCGATGGCCAGACCCTCGGCGAAGTTGTGCAAGCCGATGCCCACGGCGATGAGCACGGAAAGGTGTTGTGCGGGGCTCCGCCCGACCCGGCTGCCCACCCGTTCGGTGACACTCATGGCCCCTGGGCCGAGGGGGGCGGCGGGGCCAACCGGGGTGGCGGATCGGGTGCGGCGGGAGGCGGCGGTTCGGCTCATCCAACGCTCGTAGGCCACCAGACCGAGAAGGCCGACGCTCAGCCCCAAGACGAAGAGGGCCCCGTAACCGAAGACGGGACGAAGGCCCCCGCTCTGGGTGTGGAGCTTGCCCAACGCGGCGTCGATCGGGTTCCAGGCGTGGGAGAGGACGTCCCACACCAGGAACAACAGCACGCCGATGGCCACGGCGTTGAGAAAAGCGCGCACGCCGGGCAGAGGCCGTCGGAGTCGTCCGATTGGTAGGCCGAAGAAGATCGTCACGCCGGCGATGGCGCCGAGGAGGAGGGTTTGGGCGAGGCTCACGATGCAACGTCCGTTAAGCTAGGGGACCACAACATATCTCGTTAGGCTGCCCTAAGAGACGGTGGTTGTCAAGGAGGGCCGGCTACGGTTTCACCAAGGCGTCCGGTGTAACCATCGGCCGCCGCTCGTCGCCCGAGCAGGACCACCCAGGCAAAGAAGACGACCTCCACGGTGACTCCCAGGCCTACCCGAATGACCGTCGAGAGACCCGAGCCGGTGACAAATCCCTCGATGAATCCGGCCACGGCCAGGGTCAGGGCCACCCCGAAGAGCAACACGATGGTCCGGCGCCCCTCCTCGGCCAGCGCCGCCGTCCGCTTGCGATCGCCGGGGGAGATGACGGTGGCGCCGAGCCGTAGCCCGGCGGCTCCGGCCAGGATGACCGAGGTCGTCTCGATCAGGCCGTGGGGGAGGATGAGGCCGAAGAACTTTCCTTGCTGACCGGCTGCCGCGAACAGCCCGGCGGCGGAGCCCAGGCTGGCCCCGTTCTCCACGAGAAGGTAGGTGGTTGGTAGGCCGAAGGCGATGCCGAAGGCGAAGGCTTCGGCCGAAACCCGCACATTGTTGGTGTAGACCTGGGTGGCGAAGGCGGTGGCCGGCTCCGAGGAGTAGTAGGCGGCGAAATCGTGGTTGACGTAGGCCTGGCGGACCGCAGCCGGGGCGGATGCGGCCAGGGCCGCCGGCGAGTTCGCGAACCACAGGCCCACCGCCACCGCAGGGCCCAGCGTCAGGGCCGCGGCCAGGATGAAGAGGCGGCGAACGTGCCACACCGCGGCTGGGAACGTGATGGTGAAGAACGGTCCGATCTGAGGTCTTCGACCGCTTCGGGTCCCGTAGATCACTCCCGAGGAGCCTGCCACCAGGACCGACAGCTCACGGAGGACGGCAGGGTCGGGCAGCACGGTCTGGGCGTGGGAAAGATGACCGGAGGTCTGCTGGTAGAGCGCCACAAGCTCCTCGAGCTCGGGCCCGGTCATCTGCCCGCGCCGCCGAGCCCGGGCTGTCAGCAACTTCAGTCGCTGCCATGCCGGGCGGTTCTCCGCCAGGAACCGGTCGATGTCCACTCCCTTCAACCGTACCGCCCCGTCGCCTCCAGGTCTCCCGGTACCGTTGACGCCATGGAGCCGGGCGGGGCAGGGAAGCGAGGTGCCTCGTCGATTCCGGTCGACGACCGCCGGGGCGCTCTGGTGACCCCCGAAGCCATCCTTGTCGATCTGAGTACGGCCACCATCGGCTCGAGATGCCTGGCCAAGGCCCTCGACCTTCTCATCGAGATCGTGGCGGCGGCGCTCCTCTTGGCCATCCCGACCGTGCTCGGCCTCGGTGGCGCGGTGCTGGTGGTGACCGCTTCGATCGTGAGCTTTCTCATCCTCTTCGCCTATCCCGCCGTGTGGGAGGCACGGTGGCGGGGGAGGACGCCGGGCAAGGCTGCGCTCGGTCTGCGGGTGGTGAGTGATGAGGGCGGCCCGATCGGCCCCCGCCACGCCATCATTCGCGCCGTGCTCGGCCCCGTCGACGTCATTGGCGGAGCGGCGTCGATGCTTCTGTCTTCGCGCGATCGGCGCCTGGGCGACCTGGTGGCCGGCACATTGGTGCTGCGAGATCGGAGCGAAGCGGTGGCCGGGCCGCCGTTCTGGTTCAGCGCACCGCCGGGTTGGGAGGGGTTCACCGAGTCGTTGGGCACGCTCGACATCACCTCCACCGAGCAGGCCGTGATCCGGTCCTTCCTCCTGCGCTGGGCCGAGTTCTCCCCGCCTGCCCGCCTCGACCTTGCCGCCTGGCTGGCCCGCCCACTGGTGAACCGCCTCGGCCATCAGGTGCCTGCAGCCATGCCTCCTGACCTCTATCTGCTCTGCCTCACCGTCGCTCGCCAGAACCAGGACCACCGGCGATCGGTCCCCGCCCCGCCGTCAAGCTCCCCGCCGGCGCACGACGCAGGTCCTCTGGGGCCTCCTGGAGTTTTCGGGCCCGCTCCGGTTGAGCCCGCTCCGGTTGGGTCCGCTCCGGTTGGGTCCGCTCCGGTTGGGTCCGCGACTCCGGGCTGGGGCCCGCCCGCCGGGCGCCCCGTCCCGACCATCACGCCACCCGCGTAGCGCCGGGCGTCACCGCTCAGCGCCGAAGGGACACCGCGGACCGGCCCGCCCGAGCAACTTGGCTGCGCCAAACCACATAGGGGGAGCCAACCGCAGCCAAGTTGAGGAATCCCGCCCCCAAGAGCCGCCAAGAGCCCCCAAGAGCCCCCAAGAGCCCCCAAGAGCCCCACCGGCCCCCAGGGGGGCCCGGTAGCGTGAAGCAGGTGAGCGCGTATCTGGATCATGCGGCGACCACCCCGGTTCGCCCCGAGGCGGCCGCGGCCATGCTGCCGTGGCTGACCGAGAGGTTCGGGAACCCGTCGGGGTCCCATCGTGTGGCTCGGGCCGCCCGCCTGGCCCTCGACGAGGCCCGGGACTCGGTGGCCGCCGACCTGGGAATGGCGCCCGGTGGCGTCATCTTCACCGCCAGCGGCACGGAGGCCGACAACCTGGCCATTCTCGGCGTCGTGGCCCGCCGGCCGGGCCCGGTGGTCACCACCGCCGGCGAACACCACGCCGTGTTGCATGCCGCCGCCGCGGCGGGCGTGGAGGTCCGCCACGTCGCCCTGGGCGCCGATGGCACCGTCGACCTCGAGGCCCTGGCTGCCGCCCTCGACCCCGAGGTCAGCGTGGTGTCGGTCATGGCCGTCAACAACGAGGTGGGATCGATCAATCCCCTCGACCAGGTCGCTGCGCTGGCGCAGCGGCGGGCTCCCCACGCGGTGGTCCATGCCGATGCCGTGCAGGGTGTTCCCTGGCTTGATATGCAGCGGTGGGCGCCCGGAGTCGACCTGGTGTCGATCAGCGCCCACAAGTTTGGTGGTCCCCAGGGCGTGGGAGCGTTGGCGGCCCGCCGGGAGGTGGCCCTGGCTCCCATCGTGCATGGCGGCGGCCAGGAACGCGACCGCCGCTCCGGTACCCACAACGTTGCCGGGATCGTCGGTCTGGCCGCCGCCCTCAGGGCCACAACCGAGGCCCGCGGCGACGAGATCGGGCGGATCACCATCCTGCGTGACCGCCTGGTGGACGGCATCACCGGTCGCGTCGAAGGAGCGGTGGAGACCACGGAGCGAGCCACCAAGGTGGCCGGCAACGGCCATGTACGATTTCCGGGCATCGAGGCCGAGGCGCTCCTGGTCCTCCTCGACGACGCCGGGGTCTGTGCCTCCGCGGGGTCGTCATGCGCCAGCGGGGCGATGGAGTCCAGCCATGTGTTGGCGGCCATGGGCCTGGTGCCGGCCGACGCCTTGGCCAGCATTCGCTTCAGCCTGGGGTGGACCACCACCGACCAGGAGGTCGACGAGGCCATCGCCGCCGCAGCATCCGGCGCCGCCCGCCTGGCCGTGCCGGTATGAGGGTTCTGGTGGCCATGTCCGGGGGGGTGGACTCCTCGGTGGCCGCTGCGTTGCTGGGTGATCAGGGCCACGACGTGGTGGGGGCCACCATGAAGTTGTGGGGGGGTCCGTCGGACTCGGGATGCTGCTCGGTGGCCGACACCGACGACGCCCGCCGGGTGGCCCAGCAGCTGGGGATCGTCCACCATGTGTTCAATTTCTCCTCCGACTTCGACCGTCACGTCGTCGATCCCTACGTGGAAGCCCACCGCCGAGGCCAGACCCCGAATCCGTGTGTGGCCTGCAACCGCCACCTCAAGTTCGATCGCTTCTTCGAGCGCGCCAGGCAGTTGGGCTTCGACGCCATGGCCACGGGCCACCACGCCCGCATCGAGACCGATGACGCCGGTCGCGCCCGCCTGGTGCGCGGTGCCGACGAGGCCAAGGACCAGTCCTACGTGCTCCACATGCTCGACCAGGCTCATCTGGCCCGGGTGCTGTTGCCGGTCGGCGAGATGACCAAGGCCGAGGTCCGGGCCCGCGCCGTGGCCCTCGGCTTGCGCACCGCGGCCAAGCCGGACAGTCAGGACGTGTGCTTCATCTCCTCGACCGGTGGGCGCCACGAGTTCCTCGGCGCGCGCATGGCCCTGCGTCCGGGTCGCGTCGTCGATGCCGGGGGAAGCGAGGTGGGAACCGTGCCGGCGGTCGAGTTGGTGACGGTCGGCCAGCGGCGGGGGCTCGGGCTCACCCCCGCCGGCGAGCGGCGCTATGCCCTGAGCGTGGACCAGGCGTCGGCCACGGTGACCGTCGGATCATCAGAGGATCTGATGGTTGATGTCCTCGAGATCGTGGACGCCGGCTGGGTCGACAACGAGCCCGAAAACGGCACCGAGGTCTCCGTGCAGGCCAGCGCCCATGGTCGGCCGGTCGACGCCGTGTGGGAGACGATGGGCAATGTCGTCCCCGTGGCGCCCCCGGCCCCGGCCGGGCGCCTCCGGTTGATGGCGCCGATACGGGTGGTGGCGTCGGGCCAGAGCGTGGTGGTCTACTCGGGCGAGCGCGTTCTCGGCGGAGGCGTCGCCCGCTGATGGTGCGCCGGCATCGAAGTCCTTGCCCGGTGGTCGTTGGGCTAGCTTGAGCTCTCATGAGAGACGCAGCATCCGAGCTGAACCTGTCTGACCTCGACGAGGGCTATCTCAAGGTACTTCTCCTCCTGGCCGTGCGCCGGGCCATGAGTGAGGAGCCCCACCATGCCGGTTTCTGGCATGGCCTGGCTGGCGTGTTGAGCGCCGAGCAGGAGAAGCGACGCGACGTCGTCGAGATCAGCGGAACGCCGCCCGCCCCTCTGCGCCCGGAGGAGATGGACGAGCTGGAGACGGTGCTGGAGGCGTGGCGGCGCGACGTAGCCGCCCTGGAGGCGGAGTACGCGGAGTCCCACGGCAAGATGCCACAACCGGGCCTGTAGCCGCCGTCCTCCGAGGACACCCGCCAGCCCACCGTTGCCGCAGGCGGCCGGTATCGTCCACCAGATGAGCGTCGGGCCCGCCAGCGCAGCCTCAGACGCCGGCCGGGTCGTGGAGCTTCGAGCCCTCATCGAGTTTCACACCCGGCGCTACTTCGTCGACGACGCCCCGGAGATCCCTGACGCCGACTTCGACGCCCTGGTGGCCGAGCTTGCCGCTCTGGAGTCCGCTCACCCCGAGTTGTCGGTGGCCGACTCGCCCACCGAGAGGGTGGGAGGAGCTGTCTCGGAGTTGTTCACCCCCATCATCCACCGGGTCCCCATGATGTCGCTGGACAAGACGACCAGCGCCGACGAGCTGGTGGCGTGGGGTCGGCGGATGGAGCCGTACATCGCCGGCGACGTGGCGTACGTCTGTGAGCTGAAGATCGACGGCCTGGCCATGAGCCTGCTCTACGAACATGGTCGGCTGACCCGGGCCGGCACCCGGGGCGACGGGGTGACCGGCGAGGACGTCACCGCCAACATCGAGACCGTGGCCGCCATCCCCCACGACCTGGCCGGGGAGGTCCCCGACGTGGTCGAGGTCCGGGGGGAGATCTACATGGCCACCTCTGCGTTCGCTCGGCTCAATGATCGGGCGGTGGCGAGTGGGGGCCGATCGTTTGTCAACCCTCGAAACGCGGCCGCCGGATCGTTGCGCCAGAAGGATCCGGCGGTGACCGCGGGGAGGGAGCTGGGGTTCTGGGCCTACCAGGTCGGGGACCTTCATGGGGGCCCGAGCTTCACCAGCCATCACCAGACCCTCGAATGGATCCGAGCAGCGGGATTTCCGGTCAACCCCAACATCCGCGTGCTCGATTCACTCGACGAGGTCCACGAGTTCTGCAGGTCGTGGAGCGAGCACCGCCACGAGCTCGACTACGAGATCGACGGCACTGTCATCAAGGTCGACGACCTGGCGCAGCGCCGTGAGCTCGGGTCCACGGCCAAGGCCCCGCGCTGGGCCATCGCCTACAAGTTCCCTCCCGAGGAGCGCACCACGCTGCTCAAGGGGATCATGGTTTCCATCGGCCGGACCGGCAAGGCCACCCCCTTCGCCATGCTCGATCCGGTCGTGGTGGGAGGGGCCAAGGTCGGCCTGGCCACCTTGCACAATGAGGACCAGGTGCGGGCCAAAGACGTCCGCCCCGGCGACCTGGTCGTGGTTCGCCGGGCCGGCGACGTCATCCCCGAGGTGCGCGGTCCGGTCCTCTCCGCCCGCCCCCAGGGCCTGGCCGGGTGGTCCTTTCCTACCGTCTGTCCGTCGTGCGGGGAGCCGCTGGTCCGGTTGGCGGGGGAGAGCGACACGTTCTGCGTAAACGTGGATTGCCCGGGCCAGCAGGTTCAGCGCATCTCGCACTTTGCGTCTCGGGGGGCCATGGACATCGAGCACCTGGGGGAGCGCACCGTCTACCAGTTCGCCCAGGCCGGGCTGCTCCACGACGTGGCCGACATCTACTCGCTCGACTTCGAGGCCGTCGGGGCCTTTGAGGGTTGGGGCCCGACGTCGGTGGCCAACCTGGGCCAGGCCATCGACGCCTCCCGTTCCCGGCCCCTGGCCAACCTGCTCGTCGGTCTGTCCATCCGTCATCTCGGCCACACCGGCAGCCAGGTTCTGGCCCGGGCCCTCGGACCACTCGGTCGGATCGTGGATGCTTCCACCGAGGAGATGGCTGCGGTCGAGGGGGTGGGACCGGTCATCGCCGCCAGCGTCCGGCTGTTCTTCGACCTGGAGCGCAATCGGCTGGTCATCGACCGCCTGCGCGGTGCCGGGCTCAACTTTGAGGGTCCGGGAGACCCCGCTCTGCCCCAGATCCTGGCCGGCGCCTCGGTGGTGGTCACCGGCACCTTCGAGAGGTGGTCGCGGGAGGAAGCCGAGGACGCCATCAAGGCCCGGGGCGGCAAGGCGCCGGGCAGCGTGTCGAAGAAGACCACCGTGGTGGTCGCCGGGCGTGAGCCGGGAGCGGCCAAGTTGACCAGGGCGAAGGCCCTGGGCGTGCCTGTGGTCGACGAGACGGGTCTCGCCGAGCTCATCGAGCACGGCTATCGAAAGGAGCCCGGCTGATTCCCAGGGAAGCTGCATCCCGGAGCAACGGGACGAAGGACTCGGTGGGCTCTACCCGATGATCGGTGCCGCTGGCTCCTGTTTGGGCGACTCGATGATCCGGATCTCACGTTCGGCTCCGTCACCGAGGGCGTGGCGAGCCTCTTGGTAGGCGGCGCTGTGGTAGGCGGCCACCGCATCAGAGGCTGGCGATGACCTCTCGGACCTCGACGGTCGTAAACCTGACGTCGGGGTTGGGGCCGGCCTGTTCCCCCACCTTCAAGGGTGCAGCCCCGTTCCGCGCTTCATCCTCGGTGTCGAACACCACGATGCTGACCCCCCGTCCTGCCTGGGGAGCGAGCCAAAATGCGGCCTTGGCCCCGTGCTCTCTCACCATGGGCACGGCCTGGTTGGCCAGGAATGCTCGCCCCTCCTCGATGTGTGACTCGTCCGCCGTGACCTCGGTATAGACCGCGTACATGGTTGTCCTCTCTTTGCCTGTCGCTATCCTCCCAAACCGAAAGCGCGGCCACAAGGAGCAATCCGCCGAGGGATCGTACTCCTGGCGATCCTCCTCGGAGCATCCGCGAGCGCCAGGTGGCTCGGCGCTACCTTCGGGACCGTGGCACCCCTGCAGATCGATGAACAGGTGGGCCGTGTTCTGGAGGGCCGTTACCGCTTGACCAGCCTGCTCGGCACCGGGACTTCCGCACATGTCTACGTGGCCGACGATGTTCGCCTGCGCCGGCGGGTGGCGGTGAAGGTCCTCCATCCCGGTCTGGCCGGTGACGACGCGTTCCTACGCCGGTTCCGGGCCGAGGCCCAGGTGGTGGCCGCCCTGCGCCACCCCAACATCGGACGGGTCTATGACTGGGGGCAGGACGACAGGGCGCCCTTCCTGGTCATGGAACTGCTCGAAGGCGGCAGCCTTCGCTCCCTGCTCGACACCGGCTACCTCCTCTCGCCGGGTCAGGTCCTGAGATTGGGCATCGAGGCCGGCAGTGCCTTGGACCATGCCCATCGCCGGGGCCTGGTCCATCGCGACATCAAGCCCGCCAACCTCATCTTCGACGACGAGGGCCACGTCAGCGTGGCCGATTTCGGCCTGGCCCGAGCGTTGGCCGAGTCGACCTGGACGGAGCCCGTCGGTGCCGTGGTGGGTACGGCCCGCTATGCCGCGCCCGAGCAGGTCAGGGGCCACGCGCTCGACGCCCGGGCCGACATCTACGCGCTGGCCCTGGTGCTCGTGGAGGCGGCCACCGGGCGGGTCCCCTTCGCCATCGACACCACCCTTGGAACCCTCATGGCCCGGGTGGAGCACCCCCTCGACGTGGGCGCCGACCTCGGGCCCCTCAATGCCATCCTGGAAGCAGCCGGCACCGTCGACCCGGCCGACCGCCTCGATGCCGCCGCGCTGGTCCGGGCTCTGAAGGCCCTGGCCGACCGGGTTCCGCCCCCCCAGGCCCTGCCCCGGGCGGGACCCCTCGCCACCGGGGTCTCCGAGCGCGACGACTCACCCACCGAGATCCCCGGGACCCGACCAACCCCCTTCGACATCGATGAGGTCTCGACCCCCGATCCGACCGCCGATCCACCGCCCGAACCACCGCCCGAACCGGTCCTCGAGCCGGTGCCGCCCAGCCCTCCGCCGAGCACCGCTGGTCCTGGGCGGCGACGGTGGGGGCGACGGCTGCTGGCCGTGGTGGCCGCTGCGGCCATCGTGGCCGCCGGGGCGGGCGTGGTCGTGGTGGCCTGGCCCGTCCCCACCCACCTCGTACCCGGCCTGCGCGGCGAGCGCGAAGGCCAGGCCCGAGGGGCCCTGGGTCTCCTCCATCTGAAGTTGGCGGTGGGCGCCCGGGCCTACGATCCCATCGCTCAAGCGGGGACGATCACCGAACAGCGGCCGGCGACGGGACGGTTGGCGGAGGGCCGGGCGGTCACCGTGACGGTGTCTCGGGGGCCGCGTCCGTTGCCCGTTCCCTCCCTGGTCAACCAGACCAGGGAAGAGGCCGCCGCGGCGGTGGCGGCCGCTGGCCTGACGGTTGGCGCTGTCACCACGGCGACGTCGCTCACCGTGGCCGCCGGCCATGTCATCGATACCAGGCCGAACAACGGAACCCTGCTTCCCGGTCAGGCCGTCGACCTCATCGTCTCCACCGGCAAGCCGACCGTGGCCGTCCCCACCCTGAACGGGCCCGGCGCCGCCTCCTACAGCGGTGCCGAGGCGGCGCTGAGCGCGCTGGGCTTGGTGGCCGCCGAGAGCCAGGAGTTTTCCGACTCGGTCCCCTCCGGCGCCGTGGTGGGCAGCGATCCCGGCCCCGGGTTCGCAGCGCCGCTCGGCAGCACCGTCACCGTCGTGGTCTCCAAGGGTCCCGATCTGGTCACCGTGCCCTCCGTTCGTGGTTCCGTGGCCGCGGCCAGCGCAGCGCTCAGCGCCCAGGGCTTCAGCGTGAGCGGGGTGACGGGCAACCCCACCGCGGCGGTCACCACGACCACGCCGGCGGCGGGAACCCGGGCGCATCGGGGATCCGCCGTCCAGCTCGTCACCGGCTAAATTTCCGCCGTCGCCGCACTGCCCGGCAACTGCGATTGGCATATAGTGGTGGGGCCTCGAGGATTGAGGGGGGCGGTGGTGTTGCGGTGTTCCCCAGCCCCCGTCGACGGCGCCGCCCCCCTCAATCCTCGGGGCCGGCGGGCCCTCAGGCGGTGATGGCGTTGATGCGCCGGGCGATCTCGCTGCCCAGGGGATCGGCGCCGCCCACCAGGCCGGCCGACTGCAGGGCGAGCAGCTTGGTGATGTCGCCATCGACCCTGATCCTGCCCCCCATGAACGCGGTCACCGCCGCTTGGGCGTCGCCCTCGATGAGGATGAGCCGGGCGGTGTCGTAGTCCACCGTCAGGGTCAGGTCGGGGTCCTGGAGATGGTCGACGTCGAGGATGAACTCGCCACCGGTGGTGTCGAGGTGGGCCTGGAGGGAGCCGTCACCGAAGGGGATGGCCTTGACCACCAGGTTCATCTTCACGGCCACGGGCACCTGCGGGGAGCGGCCGTGGTAATCGGATCGGATCCGATGGGCCTCCTGCACCCACTCCTCGCTCAAGAACTCGTACTTGGCCACGGCCCAACCCCTCGCTTTGCGCCGACGCTCTCCGGCGACGCCCGACGGTAGCGCAATGACCGCCGCCTACCATGTCCGCCATGGGCACCCCGATCTCGACCGAGGACGTGGCCCACGTGGCCCGCCTGGCCCGGCTCTCGCTCAGCGACGACGAGCTCGTGGTTTTCACCGGGCAACTGGCCGCCGTGCTCGGCCACGCCGCAGAGCTCGAAGTCCTCGACACCGAAGGCGTGGCGGCCACCGCCCATCCCCTCCCCCTGGTCAACGTGCTGCGCGACGACGTGGTCTGCGCTTCGCTCGACCGTGACGAGGTTCTGGCCCAGGCGCCGGACGCCGAAGAGCATCGTTTCCGAGTCCCGCGCATCCTCGGGGAGGCGCCTTGAGCGCCACGGCGGAGCCATTCCCCAACGCCTCGTTTCCCCGGGCGGTCACCATCGCCGCCGGCGTGCGTAGCGGTGAACGACGGGCCGTGGACGTGTTGGAGGAGCATCTGGACCGGGTGGCCGGCGCCGAGGGCGACCTCCATGTCTTCAACGTGGTCACCGCGGCGTCGGCGCACGCCGCGGCGGCCGCCATCGACGAGGTGGTCGCCGCCGGCGGGGACCCCGGTCCGCTGGCCGGCGTGCCCATTGCCCTCAAGGACAACCTCTGCACCCGGGGCGTGGCCACCACGTGCTCGTCGCGCATCCTCGAGGGGTGGCTGCCCCCCTATGACGCCACTGTCGTGGGCCGGCTGCGGGCCGCGGGGGCGGTGAGCGTAGGCAAGACCAACATGGACGAGTTCGCCATGGGCAGCTCCACGGAGAACTCGGCGTTTGGACCGACGCGCAACCCCCACGATCGTTCCCGGGTGCCCGGCGGCTCCTCGGGGGGGAGCGCGGCGGCGGTGGCGGCCGGCTTCGCCGCCCTTTCGTTCGGCTCCGACACGGGCGGGTCGATTCGCCAACCGGCGGCCCTGTGTGGCGTGGTCGGGGTCAAGCCCACCTACGGGATGGTGTCGCGCTTCGGGCTGGTGGCGTTTGCCAGCTCGCTCGATCAGATCGGACCCTTTGCGGCCACGGTGGCCGACGCCGCTTTGGCCTTCGACGTCATCGCCGGCCACGACCCGGCGGACTCGACGTCGCTGCCCGGTCCGATTCCCCAGGCCGCCGCCCGGCTGGGCGCAGGGGTGGAAGGCCTGAGGGTCGGGGTGGTGAGCGAGTTGGTCAACGCCGAGGGCATCGCTCCCGTCGCCGTGGCCCGTACCCGCCAGGCCGCGGACGCCCTGGCCGGCGCAGGCGCCAAGGTCGACGAGGTCAACCTGCCCGCCGCCGTGTTCGGCCTGAGCGCCTACTACCTGATCGCCCCGGCGGAGGCGTCGTCCAACCTGTCGCGCTACGACGGGGTCCGCTACGGCCGGCGGGTGGAGGGCGATGACATCACCGAGATGTACCTGCGGACCCGGACCACGGGATTTGGAGCCGAGGTCAAGCGCCGGATCATGCTCGGCACCTACGCCCTGTCGGCCGGCTACTACGACGCCTATTACCACAAGGCCCAGCAGGTCCGGACCCTGATCATCGACGATTTCGCTGCCGCCTACCGGGATTTCGACGTGCTGGTGGCCCCCACGGCACCGGGGACGGCCTTTGCGCTCGGCGCCAAGACGGCCGATCCGCTGACCATGTACCTCAACGACGTGTGCACCATTCCCTCCAACCTGGCCGGGCACCCGGCGATGAGCGTCCCCTTCGGCACCGGCGACGACGGCCTGCCCCTCGGGGTTCAGGTCCTGGCCCCGGCACTGGGCGAGTCGGTGATGTTCCAGGTGGCCGAGGTGCTCGAAGCGGTCGCCGCCGGTTTGGCCGACGGTGGGCCAGGAGCTGGGCCATGACCGCGCCGGTGTCGCCCACCGTCTGGGAGACGGTGATCGGCCTCGAGGTGCACACCGAGTTGCGGACCGAGACCAAGCTGTTCTGTGGGTGCCGGAACCTCTTCGGAGAGGAACCCAACACCTCGGTGTGCCCGGTGTGCCTGGGCCTGCCGGGTTCGTTGCCCGTGCTCAACCGCCAGGCCGTGGACTACGCCATGCGCATTGGCGCCGCCCTGCACTGCAGCATCGGCCGGTCGCGGTTCCACCGCAAGAACTACTTCTATCCCGACATGCCCAAGGACTACCAGATCAGCCAGTACGACCAGCCCATCAATGCCAACGGCTGGCTGGAGCTGCCCGGGGGCAAGCGGATCCGGGTGGAGCGGGCCCACATGGAAGAGGACACCGGCAAGTCCACCCATGTGGGCGGCGGCGGGCGCATCAGCGGGGCCGACCACTCCCTGGTGGACTACAACCGCGCCGGCGTGCCCCTGGTGGAGATCGTCAGCCACCCTGACCTGCGCTCGGCGGCGGACGCCCGGGCCTATGTCGACGAGCTGCGCTCCATCCTGATGGCCACGGGCGCGTCGGACGGCAAGATGGAGGAGGGCTCGTTGCGCGTCGATGCCAACGTTTCGGTCCGCCCGGTGGGGGCCGAGGCGTTTGGCACGCGCTGCGAGATCAAGAACATGAACTCGCTCCGTTCGCTCGGCCGGGCCATCGACTACGAGGTCGCCCGACAGATCGAGTTGGTGGAGGGCGGCGGCCGGGTGGTCCAGGAGACCCGGCACTGGAGCGAAGACGACGAAGCGACGAGCTCCATGCGCTCCAAGGAGGAGGCCTTCGATTACCGCTACTTCCCTGAACCCGACCTGGTCCCCTTGGATCCGTCGGAGTCGTGGATGGCGTCGGTGGTGGCGTCCCTGCCCGAGCTGCCCGCGGCCCGGCGGGCCATGGTGGCCGCCGCCTCGGGCATGAGCGCCGATGCCGACGCCGTGGTCACCGTGATCAGCCTGGGCCTCGACCGCTATGTCCGCGCCGCGGTGGCCGCTGGGGCCGACACTGCCGGCGCCGCCCTGGCCGTGCGCCGCCTGGCCAACGAGGTGGCGGCCGACCTGAACGGGTCCGCCGACCTCGACGAGGCCCACTTCGTGCGCCTGGTGGCCATGGAGTCCGACGGTGAGTTGACGACGTCGCAGGCCCGGACCGTGCTCAAGGAGCTTCTGGGCGGTGGTCGCGACCCGGTGGCCATCGCCCGGGCCCACGGCTTCGAGGCCATGGCCCCCGGCGCCCTCGACGCTCTCGTGGACGAGGTCATCGCCGCCAACCCGGGGGAGTGGGGACGCTACGCTGGCGGGGAGGACAAGCTCACCGGGTTCTTCATCGGAAAGATCAAGGCGACCTCCGATGGCAACGCCGACCTCAAAGCGGCGGCCGCCATCCTCCGGGCGCGCCGACCGGCCGATGGTTTGCTAAGGTAACGTTTTGTCACCAGGCAGCCTTCGGGCTGCCGGTTCGCCGGTCAAGCCGGCGGGGCCAGGCGAGTCGGGATGAGAACCCGGACCGACCATCGGCCCACGTTCCCCCCCTCTAGCCATCGGAGTCCCCTGTTGTCCCCCACGTTCAGTGATCTCGGCGTGCCTGCCGTTCTGGTCGCCGTCCTGTCGGCTCGCCACATCGTCGAGCCGTTCCCCATCCAAGCAGCCACCCTGGCCGACGCCCTCGCCGGCCTTGACGTCTCGGGGCGGGCGCCTACCGGTTCGGGCAAGACCCTGGCCTTCGGAATTCCCGCCGTGGTGGCCGCCAAGTCGGCTCGGGGCGGGGCCAAGCGGGCACCCGCCGGCAGTCCCTTCGGCCTGATCGTGGTTCCCACCAGGGAGCTGGCCGCCCAGGTGCACACCGCCCTCGAACCCCTGGCCGACGCCGTGGGCCTGCGGGTCGCCTCGATCTACGGCGGCGTTGGCTACGGCGGTCAGCGGGCCGGTCTCCGCCGGGGCGTCGACATCGTGGTGGCCTGCCCCGGCCGCCTCGAGGACCTCGTCGCCCAGCACGACGTCGATCTGACCCATGTCGGTCTCGTGGTTGTCGACGAGGCCGACCGGATGGCCGACATGGGCTTCCTGCCCGCCGTGCGCCGCCTGCTCGATGCCACCAGGAAGGACCGCCAGACGCTGCTCTTCTCGGCCACCCTCGACGGCGAGGTCGATGTGCTGGTCAAGCGTTACCAGCGCCACCCCCGCCGCCATGAGGTCGTCACCGACGACGCCGATGCCGGGGCCGTCCAGCACGTCTTTTGGAAGGCGTCCACCGAGCGCCGGGTGGCCCTGACCGCCGAGGTCATCGCCGCTCACGCCCCGGCCATCATCTTCTGCCGGACCAGGCACGGCTCGGACCGCCTGGTCAAGCGCCTGGGCCAGGCCGGCGTCAGCGCCGCCCCCATCCACGGGGCCCGCAGCCAGCCCCAGCGGGACCGGGCCCTGGCCGACTTCAAGAGCGGCGCGGTGCGAGCGTTGGTGGCCACCGACGTGGCCGCCCGGGGCATCCATGTCGATGCCGTGGCCTGCGTGGTGCACTACGACCTGCCGGCCGACTCCAAGGACTACGTGCACCGCTCCGGGCGCACCGGCCGGGCCGGCGCCGAGGGCCTCGTGGTCAGCATGGTCGGGCCCGATCAGGCCAAGGCCGTCGGAACCCTGCAGCGCCAGTTGGGCTACGACCAGGTTGTCATCGCCCCCAACGCAGCGGCCCTGCGGGCATCTGCGCCCTTCGTGGCTCGGCCCGACTCGGTCGGGCCGCGACGGTCGGGCTCCGGCCCTCGGTCGGGTTCTGGGGGCGGGTCCGGCGGCGCTCGGTCGGGCGGTGCTGGCTCCGGCGGCGGGTCCGGCGGCGGGTCCGGCCGGCGTCGTGCGGCCGGTGGTCGGGGGCGGCCGTCGGGTCGCTCCTCGGGCGGGGCCGGCGCCGGGCGGCCGTCGGGCGGCTCGAGCGGCTCGGGCGGCTCGGGCGGGCCCGGCGGGGGACACTTCCGGACAAACCGGGTCGGCGGTCAGGACCGTCGGGGCGCGTCTGTCCGCTGAGCGCGCCCGCTGGACACGGTCCGGGCACCGTTTCGGCTGGTTTCCCCGGCGTTCTTTGTGATCAGAAAGCGGTCCAGTGCACAAAACCGCGGCAAAGAACGAGCCTCCCGCGCTGGCAATGGTCACGGAGTTGTCAGACTGCAGCACGACGAGGAGCCCTTACCGAGCCATTGTTGCCTTCGGTCCGGCGGCCCGCCGTCTCGCTACCCGCCAGGCAGCTTGGCGGGCTTCGGCGGTGTGGGCGCGGTGACCGCAGGGGTGGTGGCCCCCGGTCCGCTGGCCGGCGGATCGAGCACCAGATGCACGTTGCCGGTGAGGTCCTGGGCGGAGACGGTCACCTGCCGTGGTTGTCCCTTGACGGTCGCCGAGCAGGAGAAAGTGGCGCCAACGGCGACGACGACGAGGCGCCGAGCACCGCAGGCGGATGTCACCGGGGTCTGCAACTGGGCGCTGAACTGCTGGTTGATGGCCATCGCCGTCCGCTCCGCACTGACGATCGCCGACGCCGGTTGCCACCGCACGTTGCCCTGCCCGTCGCTGGCCTGGACGGTGATGGTGAGTGCCTGGCCGTCAACGCTTGTGGTGCAGGAGAAGGTGACACCCCGGGCGTCGCGTTGACCCGGTGGGCAGGCGACGACGGGGGGAGCGATAGCCAGTCGCTGGGCCAGGCCGGTGGATATCTGGCCGTCGAGCCTCCGGGCGTCGATCGTTCCCCGACCCGCCCCACACCCACCGAGTCCGACGGCAACGATGGCCACCAGGCCGGCGACGAGGAGCGGCATCCCCGTCGCAGCCCGGGTGTAGGCCACCGAGTCCCGGACAAGGGGGGAACGACGGCCCGAGCAGGATCGTGCAATTGACCGCATGGCATCGAGGGTAGGTCTCGAATGGGGTTGCCGTTTTACGTTGCGGAGCGTCAGGACCTGTGCAACACTGGCCCGGTGACCGCTTCGCCGATCGTGCTCGTACTTATCGCCTGACGCACGCCACTCTTTCCCGCGTGCGTCCAACGACCTCCCCCCGGGAGGTCGTTTTCTTTTGTTCCCCCCGATTTTCCTCCTGCCCGAACCGCCCGTCACTGCTGCCAACCGAGGACCGCCATGAAGCTGACCGGAGCACAAGCGCTCATCAAGAGCTTGGAGATGGAGTCGGTGGAGGTGATCTTTGGGCTGCCCGGAGGCTGCATCCTGCCCGCCTACGACCCGATCCTCGATTCGCCCATCCGCCACATCCTCGTCCGCCACGAGCAGGGCGCCGGCCACATGGCCGAGGGCTATGCCCACGTGACCGGGCGCCCCGGTGTGGCCATGGTGACGAGCGGTCCGGCGGCCACCAACTTGGTCACCCCGCTCTGCGATGCCTTCATGGACTCCATCCCCATGGTGGCCATCACCGGGCAGGTGGGCCGACCGGTGATCGGCACCGACGGCTTCCAGGAGTGCGACACGGTCGGCATCACCCGCTCGGTGACCAAGCACAACGAGCTCATCATGGACCCCGACCAGATCCCTCTCCTGGTCCGCCAGGCGTTCCACCTGGCCACGACCGGACGGCCCGGACCGGTCCTCCTCGATGTCCCCAAGGATGTCCTGACCGCGGAGGTTGACTGGCTGTGGCCCACCGATGCCGATGTGGTCGCCTCCCTCCCGGGTTACCGGCCCACGCTCAAGGGCCACCCTCGGATGATCAAGGAGGCGGCCCGAATGATTCTGGGCGCCGAGCGCCCGGTGATCTACGCCGGAGGAGGCATTCTTCGGGCCCGCGCCGCGGAGGCCCTGCGTGACCTGGCGGAGCTGATCGACGTCCCCGTGGTCACCACCCTCATGGCGCGAGGTGCGTTCCCCGACGACCACCGGCTGTGCCTGGGGATGCCGGGTATGCACGGCAACTACACGGCCATCACTGCCATGCAGGAGTCGGACCTGTTGATCACCCTTGGGGCTCGCTTCGACGATCGGGTGACCGGCCGGGTGGGCGCCTTCGCGCCGGAGGCGAAGATCATCCATGTCGACGTCGATCCCGCCGAGCTGGGCAAGATCCGCCGGCCCGACGTGCCCATCGTCGGGGATTGCCGGCAGGTCATCGTGGAGATGGTCAAGGCGGTGAGCGCCCGGCTCGACGGAGGTGAGACGTTCGGCGACCGCCAACCGTGGCGCAGCCGGATCTCGGGATGGCAGGAACGCTTCCCGCTGTATTACGACCCGGCCGAGGAAGGCGACGCCTTGAAGCCGGAATTTGTGATGGAGCAACTCCGCGATGCCGCCCCAGAAGGGACCGCGCTCGTTTCGGGTGTGGGCCAGCATCAGATGTGGGCCAGCCAGTACTGGAAGTTCAATGAGCCCTACACCTGGATCAACTCCGGTGGCCTGGGGACCATGGGATTCTCGGTCCCGGCCGCCATCGGGGCCAAGGTGGGCCGGCCGGACCGTACCGTCTGGGCGGTGGATGGCGACGGCTGCTTCCAGATGACCGCCCAGGAACTGGTGACGGCGTCGAGCGAACGCATCCCGATCAAGGTCGCCATCTTGAACAACGCCTACCTGGGCATGGTCCGCCAGTGGCAGGAGATGTTCTACCAGGAGCGCTATTCCGAGGTCTACCTCTCGCCTGACCTGCCCGACTACGTGAAGTGGGCCGAGGCCATGGGATGCGTGGCATTTCGGGTGGATCACCCCGAGGAGGTGGCGCCGACCATCGAGAAGGCCAATGCCATCGACGACCGTCCCGTGGTCATCGACTTCCGTACCGATGCGCGCGAGAAGGTGTTTCCCATGGTTCCCGCAGGGGCGTCCAACAGCGACGTTGTCGTCCATCCCTCACAGGGCAACGGCGGCCGGGAGGTGATCCAGTGACGGGGGTTTCACCCACCCACCAGACACTCTCGGTGCTGGTTCAGAATCGAGCCGGGGTTCTGGCCCGGGTCAGCGGCCTCTTTGCCCGTCGTGGGTTCAACATCATCTCGCTGGCCGTGGCCCCCACCGACGACCCGGAGATGAGTCGCATCACCATTGTGATCGACGTCGCTCAGACCTCGATCGAGCAGATCACCAAACAGCTCTTCAAGCTGGTCAACGTGGTGAAGATCACCGAGCTCAACCCGGGTGAGGCCGTGGAGCGCGAGCTGTTGCTGGCCACCGTGCGGGCCCAACCCGAGCACCGGGGCCAGGTCATCGAACTCGTCGGCCTCTTCGAAGGCCGGATCGTCGACGTGGGCCTCGATGCCCTCACCGTGATGATGGCCGGTGATCCCGCCAGACTCGACGACTTCGAGGATCTCGTGCGACCCTACGGGATCACCGAACTCCAGCGCACCGGAAGGGTGGCGCTACCCAAACTCGACCGCCAGGTGGGAAGCCACCTGCGGGAGCTCACAGGAAAGGCAAGCTGACTATGGCTGCAAAGGTGTACTACGAGAGCGATGCCGACCCCAGTCTCATCGCGGGCCGGAAGGTGGCCATCGTCGGCTACGGATCCCAGGGTCACGCCCATGCCTTGAACCTGAGGGACTCCGGCGTCGATGTCCGCGTCGCCCTCCGGCCTGGTTCGTCCTCGGAGGCCAAGGCCACCGCCGCCGGTCTGGCCGTAACCTCGATCGCCCAGGCGGCCACCGAGGCCGACCTGATCATGATTCTGGCCCCCGACACCGAGCAGCAGGCCATCTACCGAGCGGACATCGAGCCCAACCTCCAATCGGGCGATGCCGTCTTTTTCGCCCACGGCTTCAACGTGCGCTTCGGGCTCATCACCGCCCCTGCGGAGGTGGATGTGGCCATGGTCGCCCCCAAGGGGCCGGGTCACCTGCTGCGGAGGACCTACGAGGGGGGCGGCGGGGTGCCCGCGCTCATCGCCGTGGAGGCCGACGCCTCGGGCCACGCCCGCCAGCTGGCTCTCTCCTATGCCGATGCCATCGGTGCCACCCGCGCCGGTGTGCTCGAAACAACCTTCGCCGAGGAGACGGAGACCGATCTCTTCGGTGAGCAGGTCGTGCTGTGCGGAGGTTTGACGGCGCTCATCCAGGCGGGCTTCGAGACCCTGGTCGATGCCGGGTATCAGCCCGAGTCCGCGTATTTCGAGTGCCTGCACGAGGTGAAGCTCATCGTCGACCTCATGTACGAAAGCGGCATAGCGGGGATGCGCTACTCCGTCTCCACCACCGCCGAATACGGCGATCTGACCCGGGGTCCGCGGATCATCACCGATGCCACCAGGGCGGAGATGCGCAAGATTCTGAGCGAGATCCGCTCCGGTGAGTTCGCCGAGGAGTGGATCAAGGAGAACAGGGACGGCTTGGCGACCTATCACAAGCTTCAGGAGGAAGGGAAGGCCCATCCGGTGGAGACCGTCGGCGCCCAGTTGCGGGCCATGATGCCGTTCATCGCCGCCGGCACCAACCGGCCCCAAGACGTTTCGGGTGGCTGAGGACGCCCCCTTGCCAACTCCGGGGCTTCGCAGCTTCGAGGACTTCCCGGTGGGCACCGAGATGGAGCTTGGGACCTTCTCGCTCAGTGCCGAGGAGATCATCTCGTTCGCATCCCGCTACGACCCCCAGCCGTTCCACACCGATCCCGAATGGGCCGTATCCGGCCCCTTTGGAGGTCTGGTGGCCAGCGGTTGGCAGACGGCTGCCTCGCTGATGCGTCTCTATGTGGACACCATGCTCGCCGGGAGCGACTCCCGGGGATCTCCCGGTATCGAAGAGTTGCGCTGGCTTCGCCCCATCCGCCCCGGCGACGTGATCAGGGCCCGCGTTGAGGTCACCGATGCCCGCCCGTCCTCGACGACGAAGGGCCGAGGCACCCTCTCATTGCGCTGGGAGGCGCGCAACCAACATGGGGACGTGGTGCTCACCATGGTGGCGCGGGGCCTGTTCGGCACCAGGGAGGGAGAGTTATAGGGAAGCGGAGCGGTCGACTCGCCGGCGTCGCAGGACTAGGAGGCTGCCGAGCAACGCGGCGGCGGCCAAGGGGGCGAGGATCGCAACCGGGACCTCAGGGGTGACGGGGGCCGGGGCCGAGGCCAGGGGCGGCACTCCCACACCGAACGGCTGATCCAAGCCGGTGCCGAAGATGTTCTGGACGCCTCCGCCTGCGGGGAGCTCCACCACCCGATTGTCACCGGAGTCAGCCACGAAGACGTTGCCAAACGCATCGACAGCCACTCCGGCGGGATTGTTGAAATCAGTGGCCAGGATGAGCGTGGACCCTCCGGGGAAGATCTCCACCACGTCGTTTTTGGTGGCCTCCGTCACATAGAGATTTCCTGCTGCGTCAACCCCGATGCCCGAGGGAAAGGTCACGCTGCCGCTCACCTGGGTTGGTGCACCGCCACCGGCGGGCACTCGGAGAACGCGGTTGTTGAATGTGTCGGCAATAAACACGTTGCCGCGCTGGTCAACGGCCACGCCCCGAGCGGACAGGCCGTCGACGATTTTTATGGGCGCCCCGCCGCCGGCGGGCACCTCGACCACGCGGCCGTTACCGAAGTCGGCAATGAAGACGTTGCCGGCCCCATCGACGGCCACCGACGACGGCACGCTCAGGTCGGCATCGATCGTGATCGGCGTCGAGCTGAAGGGGCGGTACTCCACCACCCGGTTGTTGAGGGTGTCGGCGATGAACACGTTTCCGGCGCTGTCGAGCGCCACCCCCTGGGGACTCCCAAGTCCGCTGGCCACAACCGTTTGGCCGGTACCACCGCCTGGGATCTCCACCACCCGGTTGTTGTTCGTGTCAGCGATGGCCAAGCTGGCGGGAGAGGGGGCCGAGTCGGCAAATGCCACCGAGGCCCCCAGCCATCCGGGTGTCACCATGGCTATACCGGCAATCAGTCCGGCCA
>JAABUQ010003731.1_pt1 | contig 27206 bp, 30 predicted proteins | sample 5560001 | NCBI WGS metagenome assembly JAABUQ01 (sample SAMN10711888, study PRJNA513371) | rock metagenome | isolation source: Antarctica rocks | place: Antarctica: Victoria Land, Finger Mt nord | collected 2015-12-18 | reverse complement strand
TGGGGTTAAACAGCGTGACGATCTGAAACCACTTGAGACTGTCGAGTTGCGCCCAGGGGTACTGCGTGCAGCCGGTGAAGAGCAGCGGTGTGAGCACGAGCGCGAACATGATGCTGATCTGGCGCGAGTCGACGGCCGTGCCCAGCGTGAGCCCCAGCGCGCCGCCGACGAGCGCGGCCAGCAGGCAGAACAGCACGGTCAGGCCGATATGGTCCGTGCTCAGGTGGAGCGTAGAGCCGATGATCCAGGCCCCCAGCGGGAAGATGACCGCGCCGCTGATGAGGCCCTGCAGCGCGGCGATGGCGATCTTCTGCACGCCGACCATGGCCACGGGGAGCGGCGCCAGCAGGCGGTCCTCTATCTCTTTTGTGAAGGAGAATTCGAGCACCAGCGGCAGCGCCGTGCTTTGTAGCGCCGTGGTCACGATGGTGAGCGCGATGATGCCGGGCAGGAGTAGCGTGGCGTAGTCCGGCCGCGTGTAGCCCAGACTGGTCAGGATGCGCCCGAAGATAAACAGGAAAAAGATCGGCTGTAAGAGCACCCGCGCCAGGAAGATGGGGAACTGGCGCACGGTCACGAAGACGTCGCGCCACATGATAGCCAGAAAAGCGCGCGCGGACGCGGACAGGTTATTCGCCGCCCGCGTGGTCGAACGCGGGGCGGTCGTCGCGGTGGTAGCCATACGTGTAACCCTCTAATTCAGCGTAGCCCCCGGCCGGTCAGGTGAATAAAGACATCTTCGAGGCTGGCCTGGGCCACGCGCAGGTCGCGGATGGCCGCCCCGTGCCGCGCCACGACCCCGGCGGCCGGAGCGATGAGCGCGGCGCTGTCGGCGGCGTAAAGACGGATCAGCGGCGTATCGTCGTCCGCGGGGACCGGAGCGGCGCCGGGAGGCGGACCGCTCCGGGGACCACCGGCGCCCGGCGGTCCGCCGCGTCCCGATCCGCCACTTGGCGGACCACTCGGCGCGGCCGGCTTTGGTCGCGAGGTCTTCTCGGCGCGCTCCACACCGGGCAACTCGCCGAGCGCCGCGACCAGCCCGCGTATGGCCGGCGCGTCGTCCCTGTTGTCGCCCTCGTCGGGGAAAGCGACGCGCAGGTCGAGCGCGCTGACGCCAGGGATCAAGGTCTTGAGCGCGTCGGGCGTGTCGAGGGCCAGGATCTTGCCCACGTCCATGATAGCCACGCGGTCGCACAGGGCCTCGGCCTCGTCCATGTCGTGCGTCGTGATGAGCACGGTCAGCCCTTGCGCCTTGAGCTCCCTAGCGCGGTCCCACACGAACAAACGCGCCTGGGGGTCGAGTCCCGTGGTCGGCTCGTCCAGGAAGAGCAAATCGGGCGCGTGCATGAGGGCGCGGGCGATCATCAGGCGCTGCGCCATGCCGCCCGAGTAGCGGTCGACCTTGTCGCCGCCGCGATCGCCGAGGCCGAACTGCCCCAGTAAAGCGTCGGCGCGCTCCTCACGTTCGCGGCGCGAGAAGCCGAAGTAGGCGGCGTGGAAGAGCAGGTTCTGCCGCGCGGTCAGCGCGCGGTCCAGGTTATTGCGCTGCGGCACGATGGCGAAGTGCTCCTTGGCCGCCACGGGGTCGCGCGCCACATCGATGCCCGCCACGCAGGCGTGGCCGCCGCTGGGGCGTACGCGCGTGGTCAAGATGCCGATGGTCGTGCTCTTGCCGGCGCCGTTCGGCCCCAGCAGGCCGAACACCTCGCCGCGCCCCACCGCGAACGAGACCCCATCGACAGCGTTGACCGGCCGCTTGGGGTAGCGCTTGACCAGATCCTCCACCTGGATTATCGTCTCGACGCCCGCTATGGCCTGAGGCGCCCCAACCTGCGCTATGGCCTGGGACATTACTTCACCTACCATACTCATCATTCGCTTCATCCTCATTGTCTGCTACGGTCGGGACGTAGCCTTCGTACACGTACAGCATACCCGTCCATCCACTGAAGGCCAGTTCGATCAACGGGCGCAACTTTTTCCAGGACAGCCCGCCATAGCCGGTCCCGATGCGCGGGATGGCAATGCTCTCGACGCCTTCCGCCTCGGCCCGCTCCCGCATCGCCCGCAACGCCTGCTCGACCCACTCGTAGGTCGCGCGCGAACGCCAAGTGTTCTCCTGCCAAGGTTGAAGACCCACGTCTTATCGCCGGCCTTCCACAAAAAGCAATCGCCCGGATTAAAGAGGCGGGGCTTGGCTTTGCAGAGGCGCCGATACTCCTCGTACATCTCTGGATAGCGCTCGCGGAAGCCCACGGCGATACCCGCGCCCATCGAGCCTATGCAGTTGCAGCCATCCCCCACTATTTTGGCAACGGTTCCAATTCGTCTTCGAACCATAGGTTGATACCTGGACGGTTATAGCCTCTGACGGCCCATTCATACGTCTTGTTGGCGAGCGCGGAGAAGCTGACGTAGCGAGCGCTCTGCCGTCCTTCGTGGAAACGACCCGCCAACGTGATGAAATACAGGGATCGTGAGGTGGATTATCCGTCTGCGTAGACACAACATTCACGATTTGTGGGCGCGCGTCGCCATAGCGCCCGCCGACTTGCCAGGCAATGCTCTCCGCCGTCCTGACGCGCGGTTGTCGCGTTGCACGCGCGGCGAGAGAGACTCCAATGGTCGTAATAGCGACGCTAGCAGCTATCATCATGATAGAGGCGCGTATAGTCCTGGCGGCCAATCACCCGCCTCCTCCATTCCCCTCACGCCTAGCAATTCACCACCTCGACCATAACGTAATGATAAACGAGGGCGGGTACAAGGGCACAACAACCACGACTGCCTTGCGCCCAAGGCAGTAAGCCTTGCCCTGAACGGTTACGATAGCGTTACGCAGTCAACCGCGAGCGCCGTGTCGGCGGTCGCCGCGTTGACTCTCGTAGGAACACACAGCCAGACGACGGTCAACACGGACCCAACGGACCTACCTGATCGCAAGGCCGCATAGGAGATGCACGACCGCTCCGACCGATGCGCCTATCATCATCCCCCGCTCCTTCTTCCCCACCGCAATGGCGACATCCACAAGTTGAATCACGGCGGCCGTGAAGAGGACCCACGCGACCGCTGGCCCTCCAGGCCAAAACGGCAGGAGTCCGGCTGCGAGCCCGAACGGAATGGAGCGCGCCGCATACATACGCACGTAGAATAGCTCACCGCGTTCAACGTGACGCGAGCCAGAGAAAGATGCTGGTCGGATAAGAGCAATCACGGCCGCCACCGCTGACGCGAGGGAGACGAGGAGATTCAGCAGAAGAAGGATCGTGTGCATGGTCCGCACCTTTCTTGAAGAATAGACCGACGTTCGACAGCGGCAAGAGCACGCCATAGTGGGGTAGCGCAGACCGTCATGCAGCCGCCATCGCTGCCAGCCGGTTCCGCTCAACCGCGCGTGACAACGATGCGCCTGGTCATCCCTCCTCCTGCGGTGGGGCGGTCAAGAGGGCCATCTGGAGCACGCGCGCGACGGTCGGCTCGTAGCGGGCCGGATCACCCTCGTCGCGCTGGAAGCAGGCCTCGATGGCCCAGGTGACGAGGCCGGTCACGGCCTCGGCGAGGACAGCGGGGTCGTCGGGGCGGATCGTGCCCCGGCGCATGCCCTCCGCGAGGGCGCGGCTCAACGCCTCATGCAAGCGGCGACGCGCGGGCGACGGCGAAACGGGCGGGGCGCTCGCCTTACGGAGCAGGATGTCGGCGGGCAGCAGGCGCATGAGGTGCTGCTCCAGGGACGCGAACGCCAGCGCCTCATGCACGAGCGCCGTGATCCCGGCAGGCGTGTCGAGCTGCGCGAGAGAGGGAGCCAGGTGCTCCCCCATGCGGGCGAGGACGTCGTCGACGAGGGCGCGCGCGATGGCCTCCTTGGAGTCGAAGTAGAGGTAGAGGGTGCCGGCGGCGACGCCGGCGCGCGCGGCGATCGCGGTGACCCGCGCATCGGCATACCCCTCGGCGAGGAAGACGGCGCGCGCGCCGGCGAGAATGTCAGCGCGGCGGTGGGGGTCGGCACGGCGCGGCATGATCCCTCCCTGATAAATGAACACCTTTCAGTAACATCATAGCTGAAAAGTGTTCATTTATCAAGCTCGGCCAACGCTCGCCTACCTCCTCAGGGTAGGCAACCAGAGGTGTCGCCCGGCATCCCCGATGTGGCGTCCCCTTGTAGACATCCCGTCAAAGGCTGCAGCGGGAGACCCTGCCAATGTCCGATGGGATGCCGGACGTGACCCAGTCTCAGTCTAGGATGAGGGTGTCGTCGCGATGTCTGTGATAGATGCCGACGCCGAGCGCGATAACAGTGCGCAGGTTCCATGCCATCTTGGTGTCGTTCACGAGGCGCCGCTTCATGTCTATCCTCCGCGTAATCCTTGGGCTCAGGTCTTTCTTGAATAGCAGGATACTCATTCCCGCCACCGTGTCTGAGCGCGTTGCGATGGGCGTAGTGGGACGAATGAGATGGCTCTCGCTAAACATCTGTTGCGGGGCCGAGGATAATGGGTTGGTACGCGAATGCGCGTTCGATTACCTCCTCAGCGGATAACTCCGGGTCGGAGTAGTAGGTGAAGTCAGAAACGCCGGGGGCAGGCACATGACGATCCACGAACGTCAGCCATGCTGTATCCTCCTCCTCATGTCCTGCCCATCCCCTATCAAACAGCATTCAAGCCGCAGTGTTACTGATAGCAATACTCACGCCCATGACGTAATCCTTGCTGTGAATGGTTGCTCTAGATGCGGTCTTAACAGCATTCTGTTGCGGACTATTTGGAGTCAGAATAGACTGTGCGAACGCGGCGGGATGGATACGTGGTTCAGTTCGTCGACGCCGTTACTACGTTGAGCCACATCTCGTTGAAGCCTGCGGCGTCGACGGCGGTGACGACGCGCATGGCTTGGCCGGCCTCATCCTCCCGTTCGTACAGCCAGCCCTCGCGCATCTCCACGCCGACGCGCGTGCGCTCGATGGTCACCCCGTCCCACCCTAACGCGACCGCGCAGGCCAGCGGGTCGTGCTGAAAATTGATGGTGTCGTCCGGGAGCCCCCGGCAGGTCCACCCGTATCTCTCTTCGTTTTTGTATTCGCGGGCTGTAGCCTCGGCCTGATGCGCCAGCAGCGCGCCAAGCGGGCCGGAGGCGCGGAGAGCGGGAAGGTAGTCCCGGCGCAGCGATGTCTGAACGGTCACTTCCAGTGGGACGAGCATCGGGTAGGACCGCTCGAAGAGATAGCGAGCGGAGGCCACGTCGAACTGGACGTTGAAGTCCATGTTGTTGCCCCATCGGGGAAACCCAGGCGGGATCGGGCGCGGATGCCCCCCCATGAGGTAAAGATCGGCCCGCGCCAACAGCCTCGGATACGCCTCTTCTAAAAGGGCCAGGTTCGTGTACGGGCCGATCGCCACGATACGCGCTCCCACCTCGATACCGCGCTTTAGGAGCGCCAGCGCGTCAGACAGCGGGGTCGCCGCCGGGGCGACGGGCTCCGGCCAATACACATCTTCGCGCGGGAGCTCGATCGCGGAGCGATAGCGGCCGCACGACCCGTCGGCGCCGGCGGCTACGGGAATATCCTCCCGGCCCGCGAGGCCCAGGGCGTAGCGGGTGTAGCCTGCCCGCCGCCCGTTGTCCTCGGCCACGGTCGTGATCCCGGTAATCTCGACGCCCGGCCAGTTAAGGAGCATAGCCAGGGCGCAGAGATCGTCGAGGTCGCCGCCGAGATCGGTGTCCAGGTGTATCTTTGTCACAGCAGTTACGTCTTCTTGGCGCCGGCGTCGGTCGAGCGCGCCTTCTTACTGGCGGCGAGGGCTTCCTTGCCGCGCTGCTGGAGTTCCTCATGCCACGCCGCCGTATAGGGGTCGAGCGTGTCCGCGATGGTCTGAGCCACGGCGAGGTCGCGGAACCACTTGTGGTCGGCCGGCACGATGTACCAGGGGGCGTGCGCGGTCGCGCAGCGCGAGAGCGCGTCCTCGTAGGCGGCGGTGTAGTCGTCGTAGCGCTCGTGCTCGGGCCAGTCCGAGGCCGAGAGCTTCCATGCCTTGTCTTTATCGTCCTCGCGCGCCAGCAGGCGCTCGCGCTGTTCCTCCTTGCTGATGTACAGGAAAAACTTCATGATGATGGTACCGCTGGCGGCGAGCAAGCTCTCAAAGTTATTGATCTCCTCGTAACGCTTTTCCCAGGTATCCTTGGACACGAGCTTATGCACGCGCGCCACCAGCACGTCCTCGTAGTGCGAGCGATTGAAGATGGCGATATTGCCCTTGGGCGGCGTCACGCGGTGTATCCGCCACAGGAAGTCGTGAGCCAGTTCGTCGGGCGTGGGCGCCTTGAACGGTTCGACGCGGCAACCCGCGGGGTTAAACTGCGCCATGACGTGCGAGATCGTACCGTCCTTGCCGCCCGTGTCGATGGCCTGCAGCACGATCAGCACGGCGTTCTGGCCGGCCGCGTACTGCGCCTCTTGCAGCGTGGTCAGGCGCTCGTTGAGGCTTTTGAGCTCGTCTTTGGCCTCGCCGTGCGAGACTTTGCCCGTGTCGTCGGGGTCGTAGTCGGGCAACTTGATCTTCTGACCGGGCTTCACCTTATATGCGTAGGGCATGCGCTCCCTCCCCCTCTCCCGTCGCTGCGGCCGTGATCGACGAGCCGCAGTATATCGGTACGCACATGATACTCGAAAGTGAGCGTCGTTGGCCTGGCCCTGAAGGACCATGGCAGGCCGCGGACCCTGAAGGGTCTGGATAGCCCCGGCCAGCGCGGATGTCCGGCGAGCGGATCGCGCTCGCACAGACCTTTTAAGGTCCGTTCTGTGCCATGGTCTTTTAAGGCCAGGTTCGTCCTCCCATCGCTAGCCGCGGTGTTTCACATGGAACAAGAACCCTATACGCAGGGCCTGCTACGCTAGAGATAGACGGAAAGGGTTACTACTCGTCTGTGAGTGAGCGCGGGCGCGATGACGCTAGACAGGGATGGATCAGGGGTCGGAACGTGGCGCGAGTTTCGCTGCGAAACCGCCGATTGGCGAAGGATGCCGGCGCTTATTGGGCGAGCAAGCGTCCTTGATGGTGGTGGGGTGGCAGCCCCCTTCGTAATGCAGCCCCTTTCGTGATAAGGAGAGCGCGTGATAGAGCGATACTCGCGGCCGGAGATGGCCCGGCTATGGTCGATGGAGCACAAGATCGAGTTGTGGCTGCGCGTGGAGGTCGCGGTCTGCGAGGCCTGGGCCGCGCGCGGGGACATCCCGGCCGAGGCGCTCCCCGAAATCCGGCGCGCGATGGTCGATATCCCGCGCATGCTGGAGATCGAGCAGGAAACACAGCACGACGTGATCGCCTTCTTGCGCGCCCTCGCCGAGTCGATCGGCCCTGAGTCGCGCTTCGTGCATCTCGGCCTGACCAGTTCGGACGTGGTGGACACCGCGCTCTCGCTACAACTCGTCGAGGCCATCGACCTGCTCCAACGCGACGTCGACGCCTGGGAGGCGGCCCTGACGACGCTGGCCCTGGAGCACAAGGACACGATCACGATCGGGCGCACGCATGGTATCCACGCCGAGCCGACCACGTTCGGCCTCAAGGTCGCGGTGTGGGTCGACGAGGCGCGCCGCGCGCGGCGGCGCCTCGCCTTCGCCCGCGAGGAGTTGGCCGTCGGCAAGTTGGCCGGCGCCGTGGGCACGCACGCCAACGTGCCGCCGTCCGTCGAGGAGGACGCCTGCCGCCGCCTTGGGCTCGCCCCCGTCGCCGCCGGCACGCAGGTGATCCAGCGCGACCGCCACGCCGTCTTCGTGGCCATGCTCGGCGTGATCGCCGCCTCGCTCGAGAAGATGGCCACGGAGATCCGGCACCTGCAGCGCACGGAGGTGCGTGAGGCCGCCGAGCCGTTCGCCAAGGGCCAACAGGGCTCCTCGGCCATGCCGCACAAGCGCAACCCCATCCTGTGCGAGCGCGTGACCGGGCTGGCCCGCCTGATCCGCGGCTACGTCACGCCCGCGCTGGAGGACGTGGCCCTGTGGCACGAGCGCGACATCAGCCACTCCTCGGTCGAGCGCCTGCCTGGCCCTCGACTACGCCATGGATCGCCTGACGGGCGTGCTGCGCGACCTGCAAGTGGACCGCGCGCGCATGCGCGCCAACGTCGACCTGACCCATGGCCTCATCTACTCGCAGCGCGCCCTGCTGCTGCTGGTCGAGGCGGGCCTGGCCCGGCAAGAGGCCTACAAGATCGTACAGGAGGCGGCTATGCAGGCCTGGCGCGATGATGTGTCCTTCCGTGACCAGCTCGCGGCCGACCCGCGCGTGACCTCCGCCATGTCACAGGGGCAGTTCGACGCTATGTTCGATCTGTCCTACCACCTGCGGCACGTCGACACGGCCTACGAGCGCTTGGGGTTGGCGTGACGGCCATGCTCCTGTCTATCGACCCCTCGCGCATCGCCGCGACGATCGAGGCCAACATCAACGCCTACCTGCTTTCCTTCGCCCGCCTGCCCGGCGCGATCCTCCACGACAGGCCCCCCAGCGTCTGGATCGACTCCGGTATCGCCGACACGACGTTCAACTCCGTGGCGCGGGCGCGGTTCGACCCGGCCGAGGTCGACGCCGGCGTCGAGTCGGTGCTCTCGCACTTCCGGCAGCGTTCCCGGCCCGTGACCTGGCACGTCGGCCCGTCCACCGAACCCCAAAATCTGGATCTCGCCCTCCTGACCCATGGCATGGCGCACAGCGAGGACGAGCCGGGCATGGCCGTCGAGCTCGACCGCGTGCGGGATCAGGTCGAGGCGCCGCCGGGGCTCGCGATAGAAACGGTGCGCGATGAGCGGGGCTTGGAGGATTGGGTCTCCGTCTGGCTCTTCCCCGTGCCCAGCGATGTCCGTCGCCGCTATCTCGACGTGTTGTGGCAAAGGGGGCTTGGCGACGACTTGCCCTGGCGCTACTACGTCGGCCGGTTGGACGGCAAGCCGGTGGCGACCTCGGAGATCTTCGTCGGCGAGGGCGTGGCAGCGGTACACTACGTGGTCACGTTGCCTGAGGTGCGACGCCGGGGTATCGGCACGGCCATGACCTTGCGAGTATTGCGCGAGGCGCGCGCCATGGGGTATAGGGTCGGCGTGTTGACGGCGTCGCCCGACGGGAGCGGGGTCTACCGGCGGATCGGATTCCGGGAGTATTGCTCCTTTCGGCGGTACGAGTGGACGCCAGGCCAGGAGGGCAGGGACGCTTGAGGCGTCTTATTCCGACGCTGGCCCGTCGAACGCGGGGCGACGCTTTTGGCGCACGGCGGCGACACCTTCTTGGACATCGGGTCCACTGAAGCCGAGGAACTCCAGCGCCAGCGAGGTATCGAAGCTCGGACCGGCCTGGCGCAGCCAGTTGTTGAGGCTGTATTTGGTCCAGCGGATCGCGCTCTGCGATCCGCCCGCCAGCCGGCGCGCTACGACCAGCGCCCGCTCGTGCAATTCATCGTCCGGCACGCACAGGGAGACCAGCCCAATGCGTTCGGCCTCCTCGCCCGAGAGGGGCTCGCAGGTCAGCAGGTGATACTTGGCCTTGGCCATGCCGCACAGCAGGGGCCACACAATAGCGGCATGGTCGCCGGCGACGACGCCCAGCTTGGTGTGCCCGTCGATGATGCGGGCGGAGCGCGCCGCGATCGAGACATCGGCCAAGAGGCCTACCACGAGCCCCGCGCCCACGGCCGGGCCGATCATAGCCGACACGATCGGCTTGGAGCAGTTGATCACGTTGTAGACGAGATCGCGCGCCTCGCGCAGCACGCGGATGCGCACGGCGTAGTCCTCGGCCATCTCTTGCACCAGATCGAGGTCCCCGCCCGCCGAGAAAACGTTACCCTCGCCCTGGATGATCGCCACGCGCGTATCGGGGTCTCGATCGACCACATCCCAGACGTCGGCGAGGTCGCGATGCATGGCCGCGCCCGCCGCGTTGAGCCGGCCAGGGCTGCTCATGATGACGCGCAGGACATGCGGCTCGGGCCGCTCGAAGCGCAGGCTGGCGAACTGGGCGTACCGATCAACCTCAGCCATCGCGATCCTCCGATCATTTATCCATCGTAATCGTCGACGATCAAACGCGTTAGACGCGACGTCAGTCGCCGTGGTTTGCCATGCGATTTTAATCGCAGGCCGCGCCGCACGCTCGCCAACCGTGCTATGATAAGGTTCCCAGCGGGGGCATCGGCGCGGCTGGGGCGATGGCGACCTGGAACGGGACGCGCCGCTCGCGCTCGCCGAGCGTGCAGGCGATGACATAGGCGCCCGCGGCGGGGAAGGCGAGTTGCACGGGCAGGGCGAAGATGAGCCGCTGGGACACGCCCTGCGGGACCGTGGCCGGCCGTCCCGCCGTGAAGCTCACCCCCAGCGCGGTCAGCGTCTGGCCGTCCGCGTCCTCCAGCCGCAGGTCCAGCTTGTGCTCGACGTTGGTGGCCAGCCAGGGCACGCCGATCCCGACCGCGATGGTGAACGCGGCCGCGTCGCCGGGCCGGCGCAGCCCGACCGACTCCCAGCCCCCGCCCATCATGTACAGCTTGCCGTTGATAGCCTCCGCGCGATCGGCCAGGATCACGAAATCGAAGTCGGGCGTCATGTCACTCATAAGCCATAGTGTACTTGTTATAGCGTGGAAGTGGGAGACCGCCCATAAACCAGAAACCAGGGTGGGAATCGCGCACGAGCTACGGTGGGCTATCGTACACGCGGCCACAAAAGTAACCACGGCAATTGTTTGTAGGAGCGTATCGCCATACGCCCTACGCTTGCTTGCCGCACAACGTGCCGAGGCCAACCCTGTTGGCCTCGACGGCGAGGAGGAGCGACGACGCTGCCTGGCAAGCGTGCGTGTCGCGACCGCGGAGCGTATGGCGATACGCCCCTAGAGATAATCACTGTAGGCGCCATGCGACTCGCCGATGCCACCACCGAGGGGATGTCGTCATTGTCTCGCCGCAAGCACTCGTCACGGGGGGCGTGTACAAACCTGTTTCGCTGCGAAACCGTGGCAAAAGGCCAGGCCCATGGCGCTTACTATGCACAATCGCGCGCCGCACCCGATCTGCTTACGCGCGAGGGCAAGCGGCCCATAGGCTATTATTAAGGTGTCTGATACATACACACAAGGAGTAGAACATCTTATGACGAACAATGCTGGTCCCGCCTACGACGTCGTGGTCATCGGCGGCGGACCGGGCGGCTACGTCGCCGCCATTCGCGCCGCCCAGCTTGGCTGTAAGGCCGCCGTGGTGGAGAACGCGCAACTCGGCGGCATCTGCCTCAACTGGGGCTGCATCCCCAGCAAGTCGATCCTGCGCAACGCCGAGGTGCTCACGCTCTTCCACCACGCCAAGGACTTCGGCATCTCGGTCGACAACGTGACCGCCGACTACAGCGCCGGTATCGCGCGCTCGCTTAAGATCGTGGACACGCAGGTCAAGGGCGTCAACTTCCTGATGCGCAAGAACAAGATCGACGTCGTGCATGGGACGGGTCGCCTCGTCGCCAAGAACCGCGTGGCCGTCTCCGGCGGCCCCGATGGCGACCGCGAACTGCAGGCCAAAAACATTATCATCGCCACCGGCTCACGCGTGCGCGGGCTGCCCGGCGTGGAGATCGACGGCCAGAAGGTGATCTCGGCCAAGGAAATTTGGGGCATCACTACCTTCCCGGAGAAGGTACTCATCATCGGCAGCGGCCCCATCGGCGTGGAGTTCGCCACCGTACACAGCGCCTACGGGGCCGACACCACGGTCGTGGAGTTCCTGCCGCGTATCCTGCCGCTGGAGGACGAGGAGATGAGCGCCGGCCTGGCCAAGGCGTTTAAGGGCCGGGGCATCAAGATGCTGACCGACACGGCGGTGCAAAAGGTCGACGCCTCGGGCGAGCGGGTCAAGGTCTACCTCGCGCCGGTGCAGGGCGGCCAGGTGGTCGAGGTCGAGGACTGGGACACCGAGGGGCCACAGGAGCGCACGACCGAACAGGGCCAGGGCAAACCACAGGTGCTCGAGGTCGACCGCGTGCTGGTCGCTGCCGGTTTCCTGCCCAACAGCGAGGGACTGGGCCTGGAAGAGGTCGGCGTGGCCGTGGGCAAGCGCGGTCATATTGAGATCGACGACAGGATGCAGACCAACGTGCCGGGCATCTACGCCATCGGCGATGTGACCGGCAAGCTGCCGCTGGCGCACGTCGCCTCGGCGCAGGGCGAGATCGCGGCTGAGGCTATCGCCGGCCACCACACCGTCAAGCCCGACTACGACGCCATGCCGCGCTGCACTTATAGCGCGCCGCAGATCGCCGCGATCGGGCTGACCGAGGCGCAGGCGCGCGAGCAGGGGTTGCAGATCAACGTGGGCAAGTTCCCCTTTAAGCCCAATGGCAAGGCCATGGCGCTGGGCGAGACCGACGGGCAGGTCAAGATCATCGCCGACGCCAAGACGGGCGAGATCCTGGGCGCGCACCTGATCGGCCCCGACGTGACCGAGCTCATCGCCGAGTTCGCCGTGGCGCGCACGCTGGAGTCGACGCCGCTGGAACTGGCGCGCTCGGTGCATCCGCACCCCACGCTCTCCGAAGCCATCGCCGAGGCCGCGCTCAACGTCGAGGGCCAGGCGATCAATATGTAAGCCCACGGTCATGGTCTACGCGCCACTCTCTATCTTTACTTTGCACAGTCGGTTCCGGCCGGTCTGCCGAGCGGTCGTGGAAGGGCGGCTTAAGCGTGAGCCTGTTGGCGGGACACCAGCACGGCCGCTCCGATGATGAGCGCCCCGCCCAGGACGGCGCTGGGGCCTAAGCCTTGCCCCAGAACGAGCGCCCCCAACAGCGCGCCGGCCAGCGGCTCCAGGTTCAGGTAGACACTGGCGCCGCCGGCCGGGACGGAGCGTAGCCCCCAATTCCACAGGACCAGCGTCACCGCCGAACACCCTACCCCCAAAACAAGTATCGCCGCTCAGGTACCGATCGACAGGTCGAGGCGCGGCGGCCCCTCCAGGAGCAGCGCGAGCGGCAGCGTCGCGAGCGTGCCGCAGGCGATGACGTAGGCCGTCGCGGCGACCGGCGTGTAGTCGCGCGTCAAGCGCCGTCCGAGCAACACCCATCCAACGACGGCCAGCATCGAGAGGGAGACCAACGCGTCGCCCGCCCAGTCGTTCCCCGCGCCAGGCTGGCTGACCGCGAGCGCGACCCCCAGGCTGGAGAACCCTACCGCGACCCACCCCCGCCGGCCGAGCCGCTCACCGAGGAAGAGGCGCGCCGCCACCGCGATCAGCGGCGCATTGACGCCCACGATCAGCGTGGTGACGCTGGCGCTGGTGCGCTGCAGCCCGGCGAACTGGACCAGAAAGGTGGCGGGCACGTTGAGGACGCCGGCCAGCGCGAAGAGCGGGAGCGCCGCACAGCGATGATTTGATGGTCCAGCGGCTACTCCTACTCTCGGTCCGCCAGCCACGTCGTGCGCCTGGCCAGCGCGCGCAACTCGTCGCGCAACTCGGGCGGCTGCAGGACGATTAGCGGGCAGCCCAGCCCGGCCAGGGTGTGCGCCAGCGTGGCCAACTCTCGCGCGTCCTGCGCCTGCCCGCGCGCCAGCACCCCGCGCGGCATCTCCTCCAGCGTCGCGGACACGGCGGGTACCAGCCGCCGCGCCTCGTCCAACGTCGTTTCCAGCAGCACCTCGATCGCCAGCGCACCGGGCATGGTCGCCACGGCGTGTTCCACATGTGCCAGCGCGTCGAACCCCGCGGGCGGGACGAACGTCTCGTCGCGCAGCCGCGCGTCGAGCACGCGGTCCAGCCGGAAGGTGCGTAGGTCCGACCGCAGATGGTCGTAGCCGGCCGCGTACCAGGTCCCCTCCAGGCAGACCACGCCGTACACGTCCACCTCGCGCGTTGTCTCCTCCCCAAGCCGTGACCGATAGCGCAACCGGACGCGCCGCCGTTGGTGCGCCGCCTCGCTCAACGTGCCGATGATCGTCCCCGCCGGCCGTGGGTCGCGCGCCGCCCCGGTGAGCACAACCGCCTCCCGCACGGCGCGGACGCGCGCGCGCAGAGCGTCCTGCATCACGCGCTCGACCTTGCCCAGCGCGCCCTCCGCGTCCGCCGGCGTGCCGGCCAGGCCCGTTTGCCGCACGGCGAGGAGTCCCAGGACGAGCGCGAGGGCCTCGTCCTCACTGAACATGAGGGGAGGAAGCTTGTAGCCGGGGCACAACCGGTAGCCGCCGTGGCGCCCGCGCCCGGCCTCGACCGGGATGCCGAGGTCGGCCAGCAGCGTCATGTAGCGGCGCACCGTGCGTTCTCCCACCCCAAGGCGGCGCGCCAACTCGGGGCCGCCCACCCGGCCGTACGTCTGCAGCAACTCCAGCAGGGCCAACACGCGCGTCGTGGGATAGGATGACTGGGACATGACGATTCTCCTCCTACCGGCAGTGTATCCGGCAATCAGGCACGGTTCTGTCCGCTATTGGTCCTATGATGAAGGGAGAGGGCAGGATATGCCCACGTCAATCGTCGTAGCTAGAAGGAGAGACCGACATGGAGATACGCCCTTTCACCATACAGGTCCCGCAAGCAGTCCTCGACGATCTGTCCGCGCGCCTCGCGCGCACTCGCTGGCCCGATGAGGTCGAGGGCGCCGGGTGGGACTACGGCTCTAACCTGGCCTATATGCGCGGTCTGGTCGACTACTGGCACAACCACTTCGACTGGCGAGCGCAGGAGGCCATGCTCAATCGCTTCGCGCAGTTCCGCGCCGAGATCGATGGCGTCGGCATCCATTTCATCCACGAACACGGCAAGGGGCCGAATCCCCTGCCGATCATCCTCACGCACGGCTGGCCCGACTCGTTCTGGCGTATGCTGAAGCTCATCCCGCTGCTGACCGACCCGGCGGCGCACGGGGGCGACCCGGCCGACGCGTTCGACGTGATCGTGCCGTCGCTGCCGGGCTACGGCTTCTCCGACCGTCCGGCCGCGCCGGGCTGCGCGCCAGACCGCATCGCCGATCTGTTCGCCGCGCTGATGACCCGCGGGCTGGGCTACCCGCGCTTCGCCGCCCACGGCGGCGACTGGGGCAGCAGCGTCACCGAGCAACTCGCGTCGCGCCACGCCGCGTCGCTCGCCGGCATCCACCTGACCGACGTGCCCTACTGGCATCTGTTTACCACCCCCGTGGAGGAGCTCTCCCAGGAGGAGCGCGCCTATCTGGACGCGGGCCAGCGGTGGCAAATGGACGAGGGCGCGTATGCCCTGATACAGGGCACAAAGCCACAGACCCTGGCCTATGGCCTCACCGACTCACCGGTGGGCCTGGCGGCGTGGCTCGTGGAAAAGTTCCGGGCCTGGAGCGATTGTGACGGCGACGTGGAGCGGCGCTTCAGCAAGGACGAGTTGCTGACCAACATCACCCTGTACTGGGTCACCGGGACCATCAACTCCGCCAACCGCCTCTACTACAAGGCGCAGCATCGCCCGCCCCGCGACGGCGGCGGGCGCATATCCGTGCCGACGGGCGTCGCCATCTTCCCGAAAGACCTCGTCCCGGCGCCCCGCGCCTTCGGAGATCGCTTCTTCGACGTGCGGCGGTGGACGCCGATGCCGCGCGGTGGGCACTTCGCCGCGTGGGAAGAACCGGAGCTCCTCGCGGAGGACATCCGCGCCTTCTTCCGGGGCCTGCGCTAAGTAGATGCTGCTACGTTCGTGCAAGGGGGCGGCCCACTGGGAGCGCGCATGAACCAGCGCGTACTGAGCGGTAGCGGCGGCGAGGGGGCCAGCCCCACGCGGGCGTGGCGCGGCCTGCGGCGGTCGCGCCGGGTTATGTCGATCGGCCATGAGTCGTGTGACGCGGCGTTACGACGAGGAGGGAACACGATGAACATATCGGGAGCGGGCGCGGGGTTCGCGGACATCAGCGGGGCGCCGCTCTACTACGAGGTGGCCGGCGCCGGCCGCCCGCTCGTCTTGCTGCACGAGGGCTTCGCGGACAGCCGCATGTTCGACGACCAGGTCGCCGCCTTCGCCGCGCGCTATCGGGTCATCCGCTACGACCGGTATGGCCGCGGCCGGTCGGGCCGCCCCACCGGCCCGTACACGCATCACGGCGCCGTGCGCGACCTACTGCGCCATCTCGGCGTCGAGTAGGCCTCGCTGCTTGGCATGTCCGAGGGCGGCGGGGTCGCCGTCGATTTTACCCTCGCTTACCCCGAGATGGTGGAGACGCTCATCCCGGTCGAAGCGGCGATTAGCGGCTACGCGGGCTCGGAAGAAACCCTGCGGCAGTGGGGCGAGATCGGGGCGGCGCTGGCGGCTGGGGACGTGCCGGGGGCCGTCGAGCTCACGCTGCGCATGTAGGTGGACGGGCCGCACCGCACGCCCGACGCGGTCGATCCGGTCGTGCGCGAGCGCATGCGGGAGATGATAACACACTACTATACGATCCGGGACGACGATCCGCCGCCGCTGGAGCCTCCGGCGATCGCACGACTGGCCGAGATCGGGGTCCCGACCCTGATCGTGGTGGGCGGCGGAGAAGTGCCGGACATCCTCGCGCAGGCGGACCTGCTCCACGAAAATATCGCCGGCGCCCAGAAGGCGGTGATCCCTGGTGTCGCCCACGTCCTCAACATGGAGCGCCCCGAGCGTTTCAATACCCTCGTGCTCGATTTCCTACTGGTCGTCTATCCGCCGCTGCCGGAAGAGGACACGGCTCGCAAGCCGCGCCGCCTGATGCCGCAGGGATAAGAATAATGTCGCGATCGCCAGGTAATCATGGCGACGTGTCCACCAGCGCCGAAACGGTGGCGGCCTCCAGGCTGGGGGGCAGGCCGAACAGCGAGAACAGGCTCGGATCTTGGAACACCACGTTGCGACTGATGCCCGAGCCGGTGACGGTGAACACCTGGAGGGTATGCATGTGATACGCGCCGTTCGTCAAACTGGCCGTGTCAACATCCCGCTCGGACTCTTTGTCGCGGCGCTGGCGCCACGCGTCGTGCCGCCCGACGAGCCACGCGCCACCCGTCGCCTCGACATCGGCGGTCTCGCGATCGCGATGCCGGCCGTCTGCCTGGTCGTGCTGCCCTTGGTCCTCGGGCACGAGCTGGGCTGGCCCGCGTGGACCGTCGTCTGTATCGCCGCCGGCGTAGTCCTCGCCGGGATCTTTGTCCCGGTCGAACGGCGCATCGCGGCGCGCGGCGGGGACCCGTTGCTGAATCTGGGCGTGCTGCGCGCGCCGGGTATCCGCACCCGGGCTCACCACGCTGTCCTGCATGCAGATGACCTACGGCGGCTTCCTGTTCGTCTTCACGTTGCACCTGCAGGCCGGTCTGGACGAGAGCGCGCTGCGCGCCGGCCTCACCTACGTCCCGATGGGGGCGGCGTTCGGACTCGTCAGGTTCTACTGGCGCACGCTGCCCGCAAGGATTCACCACACACTGACGCCCATCGGGCTGGCGCTGTGCGCCCTGGCCTATCTGGGTATCGCGACAGCCGTGCGCGGCGGCACGCCGGGCGGTCCGCTGCTGTGGGCCGCGCTGGTGATGGACGGCGTCGGCATGGGCCTCGCGGCCAGCCCGTTGCTCACCCAGTCGCTCGTCCATGTGCCGCTATCCCAAGCCGCCGACGCGAGCGGCGTGCTTACCACCACGATGCAACTGGGGCAGGTCGTGGGCGTGGCCGTGTTCGGCTCCGTGTTCCTTTCCCTGGAGCAGCGGTCCGCTCCGCACCCGTCGTCGCGGGCGCACGTCTCCGCGGCGGCCCTGTCCACGACGGGCTACGGGCTCGCGCTCCTGGCCGTGGTCGGCGTGGCGGCGGCGCTAGCGTTGTCCGGCGCTGTGTCGCGCGCGACACAACGCACCGCACGGGAGGAGGTGAGCGCCCCAGGTACCCGTTGACACCCGCCGCGCCGCGCCTCCACACGGGCCGGCGCGTGCGGGCACGTACGACCACTAGCGATCCGAGAGTTCTCGGTTCGCATGCAATACACACGATGAAGATGAGAGGGAGACCATGACCACCACTAACCCCACGTCCATTCTGGCCAAAGATGACAGCGCCGTGCGTGCTGTGCTCCAAGCCGTCTACGCCGCCTGGGCGGACAACGATGCGGACGCTTTCGCCGCGCTGTACGTCGAGGACGCGACCGTGGTGCAACCGGGGGTGTACAAGAAAAGCCGGGACGACGTCCGAACCTCCATGGCCGCGGCCTTCGCCGGCCCGATGAAGGGCTCGAGGGCCATCGATGAGCCGCGGACCGTCCGGTTCCTCGGCGACGACACGGCCATGGTGATCAGCGAGGCCGGCATCCTCATGGCGGGCGAGACCGATCTTCCCGCCGAGCGCCTCGTGCGGGCGACCTGGGTGCTCGTTAAGCAAGACGGGACGTGGTTGATCGCGGCGTATCACAACTGCCCCGCGAACTGACTTGATCCCCCGCGGGTATAGCGGGTATCACGGGTACAATGAGGACTGAGATAGGGCCGGGCCCGGCGCGTCCGTTCGCGCGGGCCTGCCCCCGCTCTCACCGCGCGGCCGGCCTACGCCCAGGGCGCCCGAGGCGGCCTGACGCCGCCCGCCGTGCCCGCCGCGCTGCAAGTCCCGGCGGGGAACGCGGCCTACCTCGTGGGGCATGCCACCGGCGTGCAGATCTACACCTGCGTGCCCACGGGCGCCGGCTTCGGTTGGAGCCCCGCGACCCCGGCCGCCCTGCTGCTCACCAACGACGGGATGGTCATCCACCACTACGCCACGACCGGTCCGACGTGGCAGGCGCCCGACGGCAGCTATGTCCGAGGCAAGCCGATCGCCAGCGCCCCCAGCCCGCATCCGACTGGGCGGTCGGTCCCGTGGCTGTTGCTGCGCATCATCGGCGGGGGCAAGGGCTACGCGGGCGGCACGACGCTGAGCGCGACCACCTACGTGCAGCGGCTGGACACGCGCGGCGGTAAGGCGCCCGCGGGCGGCTGCGACGCGACTACGGCCGGCGCCGGGGCGTCCATGCCCTACACGGCGGGCTATTATTTCTATCGCGCGGCGCGCTGACGCCGCGGCGCCATATCGACCAACTCGCCCACGCCCCGGCCCCGATCCCGGTGGCCAGCGCCAGCGGCGCCGGTCACATGGGCGTCAGGGTCAGCCCGTGCCATCGCTCCACGCGCACCGCCCACAGAAGGACAGGGCGTGGACACAGGGACATCCCCCGCGATTAGCCGGCCAGCGCGGCTCGCACCTCGGCCACGACAAGACGCGGGCGACAGTTGACCTCCAACAGCGCGAGGATCTGCGCGATCTCCCGGTGATGATACCCGACCGCCGCCCGCGGCGCGACCACCGCCCGTTCAGGGAGTCGTACGCTGGGTGCGCGCCGTGGCGGCGGTCACGATGCGGTCCCACACAGTGGACAGAGCCACAGTCAATGATCGCTCGCGTGTGAGCACTGGTCCAGCGAGCTCCTCGGCGACCAGATCCATGACGATGCCCGTTGTCTCCGGTTCGAGGACGCGGTTGCGGACGATCGTCGGGTGGGCGACGCCCGACCGGCGGGCGATGCTGAGCAGGAAGATCATGTTGGCGGACACCACCCATAGATCGTCGGCTGGCCCGGTCGATCGCGCGGCTACGGCCGACGGCGCTGGCGTGGAGCCCGGCGCCTGGGTGGCGAGAGCCCAGGGGTCTGGAGCGAGGTACCGGACGAGGAGAAGATCTGGATGTACTCTCCTAAGTATAAGACTTCATCCGCTTTCACCAACTCGTCGGGAGAGCCAGGGAATCGTGGCGGAGCGTGCAAGCGGGGTGCGGCGGAGGGCCGCAGCCCGCTTCGACAGTGGCCTTTTCGCCGGTTTCCCGCGCGTGCGCGACGACACTCACGATGACCTCTTTTGATCGTCAAAGCGCGTTAGATCACGCCGCTGGCCTCTGGTTACGCTATGTGCCCGGCTAAGACCTGCGCGACAAAACGCGCTTCGGATCTCCCTCTCCCACATCAACATAGGCCATATCCGTATCGAGCACCGACACGCGCTTGCGGTAAGAAGCGTCTTCAGTCGAAATACGAGGATGCGTCCCGAATCGGACGGGCAGGTTCAGGGCCGGTCAGTGGAGCCGGCGCCCACCAGGGATCGCGCATGTCGCGGGCCGCCATCGCGGCTAGCCCAAGCCGGACGTCGCACACCCGACGGGCCAATAGGCCCTCGACCGAGAAGATTTGGCCGGTCAACGACAGCTCGTCCTTCGCGGCGCCGTTGAACGTGGGCACGCGTCCGAGGGTCGGGCGGATCCCGGCGAGCCCGCAGCAATAGGCCGGGTAACGGATGGAGCCGCCGTAGTCGCTGCCATGCGCCAACGGTGTGATGCCGAGCGCCAGCGCCGCGGCGGCGCCGCCGCTCGAGCCTCTGGGCGTGCGGGCCTTGTCCCAGGGATTGAGTGTGGGGCCGCGCAAGTCGTTGTCGATGTGCCAACGCAGGCTGAAGGCTGCCGCATTGATGCGGCTGATCACGATCGCCCCCGCGCGCTTCCAATGGGCCACCGGTGGGCTATCGGACGCGTCGATCAGATCCTGAAAGGCAACGACGCCGCTGGTGGTGGCGACGCCCGCCTGATCGGCGTTCTCCTTGATCGTGACGGGCACGCCATGCAAGGAACCGCGCAACTCCCCGCGTTTGACGGCGCGATCCGCCTCGTCGGCCGCGGCCAGCGCCTCGTCCGCACGTACCACCGTCACCGCGTTGACCGCGCCGTTGACCGCGTCTAGCCGTTTCAACGAGGCTGTGACCGCTTCCCGGCTGGAGATGCTATCGAGCCTGATCGCCTTGGCTAGCCGCGTGGCGTCCCAGCGCCACAAGTCATCGCTCATCGTTTCTCTCCTCATCGTCGCGTTGAGCGCGCGACGGCGAATTATGAGGATGTCGGAGGCTACCCAAAGGCGATCATGGGCGCGGCGTCCAGGCCGTTCTGCAGCGCCAGGTGCAGCCGCCAGCCGGTCGTGTAGTCGCCAGCGAAAAACAGGCCGTCGTGGTCCCGGTTGAGGGCCGCCAAGTCGATCTTGCCTGCCGACTTGGCGTAGCGCCAGCGCGCGTGGTCGCTCCACAGCGGCGCGCCAAGATCGACGCCGAGCAGGCCGCGTACCTGCCCGTCGATCTCCCCGACGAGAGAGTCGGGCGGCTCATCGTAGTGCCGCTCGCTGAAGGGCACGGCCATCTGCGCCACGAGCGCCAGTACATCGGCCGGCGCGCGCGCCGCCCCCTTGTCGTTCTCGACGGCCAGCCAGGAGATGTCGTGGCCGCGGTCCGTATTCACCAGGGCGTAGTAGGGACGCGGGTCGCCGGGCGCGCCGCCCGCGTAGACCGCGTCCTCCGGCGGCCGCCGGTAGCCCAGCATAAAGGTGAACATGGGCTGGTAGGCGGCGCCCTCCAGGTGGGCCAGCGCTCGCGCGCGGCGATCCTCGTCGACGGCGCTCCCGCGCAGCAGGGCGGCCGCCTGCGGGGCCGGAATCGCCACGAGCACGCGCGCGGCCTCGCCCAGCGCCTCGCCCCCCTCGTCATACAAGCGGTACCCCGCGGAGAGGCGCTCCAGGCACGTCACGCGCGTCTCGCGCCGCACGTCCAACCCGGCCACCAGATATTTGCCGAGCGTGTTCAGCCCCTCGGCGTAGGTCCACTTGGATTCGGCGTTCTGCCCTTCGTCGCCCGCCTCGATGTGTCCTTCTTTGTCGAACGTATAAACGGGGCGGCCAATGTCGACCAATCCCTCGCGCGGCAACTCTTCGAGCACAAGCCGCTTGACGTCGGGCAGGTCGTTGGGTACTTTAAGGTACTGCGCCCCATGGTCGATTATGCAGTCGTGCGTGCGCCGCGTCGCCGCGCGCCCGCCGAAGCCACGGCTCTTCTCGAAAACTGTAATCTCGTGACCCAGCCCCGCCAGCGTCCGCCCGGCCGCCAGCCCGGCCGCCCCCGCTCCCACGATCGCGATGCGCATATCTTAATCCCTCCACTCTATGGTACAGGGGCATAGGCAAGATCCAGAAAAAGTGTGTGGCCTGCTACGAATCGCCCTCGTTCCCGCCGGAAGAGCGCGCGTCCTCGATCGTATCCATAGCGACGAAAAGGCGGCTGGGGTCGCGTGGTAGACGAATGAAACCGTATGCTTCGTAGAAGCGGGCCGCGGTATCGTCGATGGCATCCACGACCACGGCGACGGCGCCTACTCGCTTCTGTGCGTCCAGGCTACGCTCCAGCGCGTCCGCGAGCAATCGCTCGCCAACGCCGGCCCCGCGAAAATGCACGTCGCGCGCCAGGCGGCCCAGGAGAATAACAGGTGTGGCCTCATAACGCGGCAGCCGGCGCTGTATGTCCTCGGGGAGATCAGTGGTCCTGATTGATGAGGAACTGAGGGTGTGATAGCCGGCGATGGCCCCCGTGGGTCGATGCAAGAGTACGTAGACGCGCGCGACCCGCCTGTCCTGTTCGCGCCTGGCCTGCTCATGCAGGTAGCGGTCGAGTGACGCGTTCCCGCACGAGAAAGCCGTTCGGGGATGGGACTTCGCGAGCGGCTCGAATACGAACTCGTCGGAGTCCAAGGAATTAGCGCCCTGTTGTGGAGCGATGGCTTCGCATAGCGGCGCGCAGCTTGTCGTTGGCGGGGGCCGGGTTCAGGATAGCCTCGGCGAAGACGCGGCTATCCTCGGCCGTCAATGTGATCACACGGCGCTCCATTAGCTTGCGCTCCGCGACTTCCTGGGCGCTGCTGATGACGAAATCCGAGAGCGATCGTCCGGCCAGATCGGCCGCTTGCTGAAGCAACTCCTTGACCTCCGGCGTCACTCGCTGCTGCAGCCGCTCGCTGCGCGGCGCAACGCGACGTATACCTGTATGCGCGCCTACAGACATGGTTTTAGCCTCCCCTCTCCCTATGCGACCTAAAATGTACGCCGTCGTGGCTCACTTGTCAACGTACACATGCTATGCTGTGGTGTCATCTTTAGGCGGATCTCCCGCTCGATCAACTTATAGCGAGGACCAATGCTTAGAGCAGTACTCTTCGATCTGGACGACACGCTCATGGCGCAGGACGCCTCCGACGACGCGGCCTTGCTGGCGACGGGCGAGTCCGCCCGCGCGCGCCATACTATCGACCCGCAGGCGCTCGCCGCCGCGCTGGGGCGTATCTCCCGTGAGTTGTGGCATGCCGCGCCGACCTATCCGTACGCCCGCCGCATCGGCATCAGCCACACGGAGGGCTTGTGGGCGCGCTTCACCGGCGACGACCCCAACCTGATGGCCCTGCGCGCGTGTGCGCCAGCGTATAGGCGCGAGGCATGGTTCCAAGCCTTACTAGAGCAGAACATCGACGACATGGCCCTGGCCGGCGAATTGGCCGAGACATTCGCGGCCCAGCGTCGCGCGCGCCACGTCGTGTTCCCCGACGCCGAGCCGGCCCTGCGCGGCCTGCGCGACGACTATCGGCTGGGGCTCGTCACCAACGGCGCGCCCGACCTGCAGCGCGAGAAGCTGCGGGGCTCGGGGTTGGGCGAGTACTTTGACGCCGTGATCGTGTCCGGCGAGGTCGGCGTGGGCAAGCCCGATCCACGCGTCTTCGCCCTGGCGCTGGAGGGGTTGGATGTGCGTCCGGACGAGGCGGTGATGGTGGGCGATAACCCGGCGCGCGACATCGTGGGCGCGCAACGCGCCGGCGTCAAAGCCGTCTGGATCGACCGCCCCGGCCTGCGCCGTGACCTCGCCGGCGTCACGCCGGACGCGCGTATCGAGAGTCTCGACCAGATGCGCGCGGTCGTCGAAGGGCGATGATCCGATGGCCGAGCTACTCACTCGAGCGCTGATGGCGCGCCGCCTCATAGACGTAGGGCGACGCGATCCACGCATCGTCGGGCTCGTCGACTATGGCTCAAGTAGCCAGGGCCGCGCGGACGACTGGTCCGACGTCGACGTGGCCGTGTTCCCGCGCGACGCGGGTGCTTGCCGTGCTCGACGCCGATCATCAATAATCGTTGGTTAACCGACCTTGACCTGCCGCTCTTCAGTAGTGACCACGCCATCTCGCAAAGCCCTGTCCGCAGCCTCGTCCAGGATATCATCCATCCACGCGTTGATGCTTATGCCTGCCCTCTTGGCGGCGAGGTAGATCTTGTGCCCTCGCTAATTGTGGCGCCGAGCGCGTTGAACAGACCTTCCACGTCCGACCAAGCAATGTCCGAGCGAGTGGGGCGTGCGAAGATCGCCTCCATTGTCTTGCGTTGCCTGGCGTTCATAGGCTCATGATATCTGTTCTTGCTAGCACCGGTAAAGCAACTGGGGGCGTCCCCAAATTGTGGTGGTAAGCGCCGTGGGCCTGGCCCTTTAGGGCCAGGCTCCGCTCCCAATCGTGGGGCACACCCAACTCGGGGGGCGCACGCCGGGTATCAGGCGGCGGTCATGGCATAGACGACCGTACCGCTGAGCGTCTGCGAGTCCCAGATGATCTGCACGGTCGCGCCGCCGCGCAGTGAGACGTGGACGGGCTGCGTGCCGTAGCCGTAGCGCGCCTGTACCTTGGTGGAGTGGACTACTTTACCGGCGCCGTTGAGCACGTTGACGTGGAACGTGGCGACCGTGTTGGGCGGCTCGCCCAGCGCGATGCCGACGCGCGCGTAGAAGTCGTGCCGGGGGTAGCGTGTACCGGCCAGGGGCAGATCGGCCTCGCCGCAGGCCTCGCCGACGAGCGCCCAGCCCTCCAGCGCCGTCGCCCCCACCACCCGCTGGTCGTCGGTCGCCACGTTCGAATTGCAGTGTACGGAGAAGTCGTGCGGGTTGACGGCCACGCCGCGCGGCGCCTCGATGGGCGGTTCGCTCGGCGGGTAGATGCGCTCGGAGATGGTGGCGACGCCGCTCAGGCGCAGATCGTAGAGCAGGCCGCTGGCGCCGCCGAAGGCGAACGACACGATGCTGGCGCCGAGGCGCAGGGGGATGTCGATGCTCACGCCGGAGTTGCCGCCGAGGGCGCTGTAGCTGCGCCGGCTCAACACATGGTTGTTCTTATCCTCGACGACGGCCGTCACTGTCGCCGGCTTACCCGCCGTTTCAGTATCGGGGACGCCGAAGCGCATGTGGAAAACGCCCTCGGCGTTAGTGCAGCAGAAGAACAGGCTCGCTGTTCCGCAACTGTACGTCGAGAGATACGTGCCGCCGGGGACAGGGCGTCGCGCCACCGCCACGTCACTGCTCCCGACACCCGAGTTGCAGCGCGAGGAAAAGGCGTGCGGGTCGATGGCGACGCTCCCATGGGGGGAGCCGCCGCTCTGCACGCGGTTCGTCGTGACGTACGGCGTGACGTGTCCGGGCAGGACACCCACCCCCGTGATGTCTACCTTCACGTCCGTGCCGCCGTCGATGGCGAGCTGGACGGTGCGCGCGCCGGAGAGGTCGAGCCAGAGCGGCTGCAGGCCGGCGGCGACCGACGCGACGCCGGTGGCTTTGCGCAGCAGCCTCCCGCTGGCGTCAAAGGCGCGCGCGAAGAGAATCTCATTGCCGCTGGTCGACGTGTCGTCCGCGCCGTAGCGCAGCACGAGCGTGCCGCGCGTGTTGGCCGGAAACGCCAGCGCGAACGCGCCGCAGCCCGTCCCGCTCACCGAGCTCGACGCCGGGACTCCCACGAGCGTGACGGTCAGCGGGGTGGTGGAGGAGACCTTGTTGGCGTTGCAGCTCGCCGCGGCGGCGGCCATATCGACGGGCCTCGCGCCGGCCGGCAGCCCGGCGCCCGAGGCTTGTACCGGCGTGAGCGCGCGCGCCGCGCCCGTCAGCTGGACATTGTACACCAGAGTCTTGGGGGTCTTAAGGAAGTCCAACTGAATGGCCACGGCGTGCGTCACATCGACGTCGATCGAGCTCGAGCTCCCGCGCAGCGCCGTCACGTCGCTGGTGTAGAGATTGAAGCCGTAGGGGTCGATCACACGGACGCGTACCACGGCCTGCTGGCCGGTCGTGTCGTCGTCGGAGACCCCGAAGCGGGCGTGGAAGCGGCCCTGACCAGGGACGGCGAGGGGCAGGACCGCTATGCCACACCCCTCCTGCGCCTCTACCGCTGTCCCGGTCACGACCTCGGCGCCGTTGACCTTGGCCGCCTCGGTCGTCACGCTGGCGTTGCAATGCACGACGAAGGCCGTCCCGTTCGGCGTCTGAGTTCCTGGGGCGCCACGCGCCGGGCCGGGGAATGCGACGCCCGCCGCGGCGCCCACCGCATGTACGGGCACGGGCGACAAGACCAACGAGCCGCCGATAGACGCGCCCACCAGGGCCAGGCAGAAGCCCAGCCTCAGGGCGAGGCGCGCGTATGCCCTCTGCCACAGGCGCCGTGTCGTGTGGCATGACGCGGCGCCCGACGGCCGCCCATAGACTCCGGGATAAGACACGTCTTTTCTCCTTGCTCCCACTAGGCTAATTGACATTCCTATCCTATTAAACGGCGTCGAGGCCGTATTTTCGCGCATCGAGGCGGCTTCACTGCGAATAGCCCGTCAAACCTCTATCTCGATTCCTGACAGAAAAGCTGCTATCGCCCGTTCGCCTGTATGAGTTGAGTGATACGTGATATCGTGATGCTAAGGAACGACACGCCATTGTCATAAGGAGGTAGTAATGCAACTCGCGGCCCTTCGCGTCGAAACAAAGGTCCTGCCCGGCGGCCGGATCGAGATCACGGAGCCGAGCTTGCCCACAGGCGAGCCCGTGGAGGTCATTGTCCTACGCCAGAGCAAATCCGTGCAAGGACGCCGCTCGGTAATAGATATTTTGGCCGAAGCTCCCGGGCATCGTCAGTTCAAAACGGCGGAAGACGTGGAGGCTTACCTGCAGGACGAGCACAACGCATGGAATTACTAGCACTGCCCCAATCCGGTATCGTCTACGTCGACGCCAATAGGGAATTTTAGCATTGTTAGCAGCGAGCTCTTGTTGGTAGAAACCTTGGTCAAGCCCTTGCGCACAGCCGATGCAGTATTGGAAACTTCATTTCGCGCTCTGCTCGTTTCATCACAAGAGTTACGTCTCGTGCCCATTACTATCTCAATCTTAGATAGCGCCGCCCGCCTGCGCGCGACAACAGGTCTCAAAACGCCGGACGCCATTCACGCTGCTACGGCTCTCGAGGTTGGATGCGATCTCTTTGTCACCAATGATCGCGACCTCGCACGCGTATCGAGATTATCTATCGCCGTACTGAGTGACATCGTATAG
>JAABUQ010003730.1_pt1 | contig 27208 bp, 23 predicted proteins | sample 5560001 | NCBI WGS metagenome assembly JAABUQ01 (sample SAMN10711888, study PRJNA513371) | rock metagenome | isolation source: Antarctica rocks | place: Antarctica: Victoria Land, Finger Mt nord | collected 2015-12-18 | reverse complement strand
CTGGATCGCACAGGCTTTCTCAACGTCCCCGCAGGCCCAGAACATGGCAACAATCCCACGCGCGCTCCTCGACAGCCTCACCGAAGCCGCATGCTACCCAGCCTGAAATGGCCAAAGCCAAGCTGAGCGAGTGGCTGGATGACCCGATCTACCGCAAGTTCCTTCGCCCCGACGGCCTGGCGGACGGCCTGGCCTGTCCGCTGTTCCATGCCGGGGATGGTTTTGCCGCCGTGGCGACGTTCCGAAGCCGTCACTACGACCCGCAGCACCTTCGGCTCCTGCAGGCCGCCGCGCCGCACATCCGGCACGCCCTCCAGGTCCATCTCCGCCTCGACGCCCACGCCGCCGCAGGACGCGAGGGGCTTGCCGCATTGGACCGGCTGAAAGCGGGCATCGTTTTGACGGACGCGCAGGCGCGCGTCATCTTTGCCAACATTGCCGCTCAGGGCATTCTGCGGAAATCCGACGGGATTTCGATTGGCCGAGGCGGCCTGCTTTTGGCCGCGAGGCCCGATGAGACGAGCCGGCTCAGGGCGCTCGTCAAGTCGGCGGCTGAGGCGGCTCTCAGAAGCGGGCGACAGGCGGGCCGAGAGGAAGGCCGGGCTGCGGCGGGCGGCTCCGTCAGGCTCTCGCGATCATCTGACAGGGAACCGTTCGAAATTCTCGTGACGCCGCTTCGAACGGCAACGCTCCCGGAAAGCCTTGCCGTTCACCGCCATGCCTCGGCGATGCTGCTCATCGCCGACCTGGATGAGGGTGTCGGCATCGAGGCTGCGGCGCTTCGCCAGATGCACGGCCTCACGGCGGCCGAGGCCAGGCTGACGCTGCAGTTGCTTTTGGGTCGAGACCTGCCGACCGCGGCGGCGGCGCTGGGCATCAGCGTCCACACCGCCAAAACCCTCCTCAAGCGCGCGTTCATCCGCACCGGCACGAACCGCCAATCAGAACTGGTCGGCAAAATCCTGCGCGGTCCGCTTGGAGCGATCCGTGACGGGGCTTGCACAGGGTAGGGCCGCGAGGCCCCAGCCCGCCGAACCTTGACTCAGCCGACCCAGGGCGCATCGTACCCCGCGGGGTGCGGAGGGCCGGATGGACGACAGCTTGCTGATGGCGCGCCGAGGCAGCGTGATGGTGCTGACGCTCAACCGGCCGGAGCGGCTGAATGCGATGACGGCGCCGATGATGGCCGCCCTGTTCGCGGGGCTCGCCGCGGCGGAGGCTGATCCGGGTGTCCGCGCGGTGCTGCTGCATGGCGCGGGCCGCGGCTTCTGCGCCGGGCAGGATTTGGCGGAGGTTTCGCCGGGCCAGAACTTGGGCGACACGCTGGAACAACGGTTCAACCCGCTGGTCCGCGCCATCCGCGCCTCGTCGCTGCCGGTGGTGTGCGCGGTGCATGGCGTCGCGGCCGGGGCGGGCGCCAACCTGGCGCTGGCCTGCGACATCGTGCTCGCGGCGCAGTCCGCCCGGTTCATCCAGTCCTTTGTCCGCATCGGCCTGATCCCCGACGCCGGCGGCACCCATGCCTTGCCCCACCTGGCCGGCGACGCCCGCGCCCGCGGCATGGCGCTGCTGGGCGAACCCGTCAGTGGGGCGCAGGCCGAGGCGTGGGGCCTGGTCTGGCAAGCCCTGCCCGACGATGACGTGCTGGCGGAGGCGGAGCGCCTCGCAGCCCACCTGACCGCCCAGCCTGCCGAGGCGGTCGCGCTCACCAAGCGGGCGCTCGGTGCCGCCCAGGGCAACACGCTGGACCAGCAGCTCGACCTCGAGCGCGACCTGCAACGGGAGTGCGGCGCGTCGGCCGACTTCCGCGAGGGCGTGCAGGCGTTCCTGGAGAAGCGCCCGGCGCAATTCGGTCCGCGGACCCTGTGAGGCCACGGGACGCGCCGATGCTGGCTGACCTGTCCCCGCGCCCCGGCGACCTCGATTCTATCGAGACCGCGTCGCGCGACGAGATCGCCGCCCTGCAACGCGGCCGCATGGCCGAGACGCTGCGCCATGCCTATGCGAACGTGCCGCATTACCGCCGGGCGTTCGACGCCGTGGGCGTTCATCCCGACGACTTCCGCGACCTGCCCGACCTTGCCCGGTTCCCGTTCACCACCAAGACGGACCTCCGCGCCAACTACCCGTTCGGCATGTTCGCCGTGCCGCGGGAGCAGGTGGCGCGCATCCACGCCAGCAGCGGCACCACCGGCAAGCCCACCGTCGTCGGCTACACGCAGGCCGACCTCGACGTGTGGGCGGAGGTCATGGCGCGGTCGATCCGCGCCGGCGGCGGGCGGCCCGGCATGCGGGTGCACGTCGCCTACGGCTACGGCCTGTTCACCGGCGGCCTCGGCGCGCATTACGGGGCGGAGCGCCTGGGCTGCACGGTGATCCCGGTGAGCGGCGGTCGGACCGAGCGGCAGGTGCAGCTCATCCAGGACTTCGCCCCCGACATCATCATGGTCACGCCGAGCTACATGCTGGCCCTGCTCGACGGCTTCCGCGCTGCCGGCGTCGATCCGCGCGGCACCTCGCTGCGCGCCGGCATCTTCGGCGCGGAGCCGTGGACCAACGCCATGCGGGCCGAGATCGAGCGGGACTTCGACATGCACGCGGTCGATATCTACGGCCTGTCCGAAGTCATGGGCCCTGGCGTCGCCAGCGAGTGCGTGGAAACCAAGGATGGCCTGCACGTCTGGGAGGACCATTTCTATCCCGAAATCATCGACCCTGAAACCGGCGCCGTGCTGCCGGACGGCGAGGCGGGCGAGCTGGTGTTCACCTCGCTGACCAAGCAGGCCACCCCGGTCATCCGCTACCGCACCCGCGACCTCACGCGCCTGCTGCCCGGCACGGCGCGCTCCATGCGCCGCATGGAGAAGGTGACGGGCCGCAGCGACGACATGCTGATCGTGCGCGGCGTCAACGTGTTCCCGACGCAGATTGAGGAGCTGGTGCTGGAGCGGCCCGAGCTGTCCGGACATTACCAGATTGAGCTGACCCGGGCGGGCCGCCTAGACGAGATGCTCGTTCGCGTCGAGGCGCGGCCCGCAGGGTTCGGCGCGACCGACGCCGGGGCCGCCCTGGCGCTGGCGGTCAAGGAGCGGGTCGGCGTCTCCGCCCAGGTCGAGGTGCTGCCGCCCGGCGGCATCGAGCGCAGCCTCGGCAAGGCACGCCGGGTCATCGACCGGCGGCCGAAGGGCGATATCTGACGGGGGAGGCGCGGCTTGCCCAAGCGCCGCCCGCGCCTCCGCCATTGCCTGGCGCTGCCGCTGCATGAGTTCCGGGTCGTCGCCGAGCACGGATTGCATGTGCCGGTGCATCCGCGCGACCTCTTCCAGGTGGCGCGGAACCGGCAGGCGGTGGGTGACGCTCGCGGCGTGGCGCCGGTGGGCGTTCAGGGGCCGGGCGACGTAGGCGACGGTGCCGCCCTGCGACAGCGCCTCCGCATAGATACGCCAGTCGCCGGCCATGGCGAACTCGGCAAGCTCGGCGCCGCAGCGCCGCAATGCCTGCTGCAAGGCCGTCCGGCGCCACACGACGGCGCTGGCGTTCAGGATCAGGTTGCGCGCCGAAAGGCAGCCGCGCAGGAAGCCGCCCGCCGGGAACACGCCATCCTGCGCCAGCATCGGCGCCCCGGCCTGAGCGTAGTAGCCCTGGTGGTCCGGCCACAGCGCCGCCCCGCCGGCGTCGATTGCGCGGCTGTCGCTGAACGCCAGCACCGCGTCCGGCGCGTCCGCCAGCGCCCGGCACAAGGCTGCAAGGAAGCCGGGGTCCGCCCCATCGTCCGCCTCGGCGATCCAGAGCCACTCGCTCCGCGCCAGGTCCGCCGCCCGGCGCCATTGCTTGAACACGGAGCCGGAGTTGCTGGCGCCCGCCAGCCACCGCACGCTGCGCCCGGCCGCCGCGGCCGTGTCCCGCACCACCGCCGCGCTGCAGTCCGTCGAGGCGTCGTCCAATACGATCATTTCGGACACCGGATGGGTTTGCGCGAACACGCTGCCCAGGCGTTGCTCCAAGTACTGCGCGTAGTTGTAGTTCGGCACCACGACCGAAACCTCCGGCGTGCCGGGGTCGGCCAGCCGCAGCAGGCGGTCGGCATAGGCGTCCCAACTGAAGCACCGCCGCACCGTCTGGGCCAGGCGCTCCCGGTCGCCCGGCCGGGTTTGCAGGGCCAGCGCCCGCATCTGCCGCACCATCTCCGCCGCGTCGCCCAGCGGCACGGCGCAGCCGGCGCCGAACTCGCGCAGCAGGTCCGGCGTCCCGCCGCTTTCCTCGAACGCGACGCAGGGCACGCCGGCGGACATCGCCTCCAGCACCACGCTCGGGAACGGGTCCTCCCGGGAGGTGAGCAGGAACACGTCGGCGCAGGCCAGCCAGTCCGCCCCGTCCGCGCAATGCGGGATGTGGTGGAAGGTACCCGCCGTCTCCGCCGCCGCGATCTCGGCGCCCAAATAGGCCAGCACCTGCGGGTCGATGTCGCCGACCCAGAGCAGATGGATGCCGGGGTCGGCAGCCTGCGCCAGGCGCCAGGCTTGCAGGAACAGGTCGAAGCCTTTGCGCAGGTCGGCGTAGCCCAGGCCCACCGCGAGCAGTGCGCCCTCCGCCAGCCCGAGCCTGGCCCGCACCGCCGCGGACGCCGCCGGGGCGACAGCGACCGGGCGGTACAGCCCCTGCGGCAGCACCGCCGCCCGGCCCGGCGGCACGGCGACCAGCTCATGGAACCGGTCGCGCACGTAGGGCGAGGCGAACACGACGTGCTCCGCGACCGCCGCCCCGCTTCTCGCCCCCTCCACCAGGCCGCGTTCCCGCAGCAGGCGCGGCAACTCGTGCACCAGCATCGTGCAGGCGATGCCGGCCTGCGTCAGCGCCTCGCAGGCGCCCGCGGCGGCGGAGGTGTTGACGATGGCGCGGCCATAGCCCCGGGCGGCTGCCGCCTGCGCCTGGCGCGGCAGGTCCTTCATGCCGGCCAGGATTGTGACCGGCCCCACCGCCCGGTACTCCGCTTCCAGCGCGCCGCCGCCCAGCAATAGGAACGCGACCTCTATGCCCCGCACTTGCCGCAGGTGGCGTCCGAGGTTGAGCAGCAGCATCTGCGCGCCCGAAGGCCAGGCGTCATGCCCCACCAGCAGCAGCCGCCGGCGCCCCGCGTCCATCGCCATCCCCACGACCGCACGCCCGGTGGCGTTCAGAAAGGCGGCGCCGAAATGCACGTCGGGTTCGAGGTACGCGCCCTCTGCCCACTCGTTCCAGGCGTTCACGCAGACGATCGCCTCGCCCGCGACGGGTTGCGCGACCGCGGCAGTGATCAGCCGGTCGAGCCAGGCCTGGTAGGCCGACGGCGTCGATCCGTGCAGCACCATGCCCGCGCCCTGTCGCCGCGCGTCGTTGTCCCAGCTCGGCAGCGCCGTGCGGATCAGCGGATAGGGCGGCATAGACAGGTCCGACGATGCCGCCGCGTCCTCGTACGAGTACACCCGCGCTGTCGCCGCGTGGTCCAGCATGCGCAGCCCGGCGTTCAGCGGCTCCAGCCCGTTGGTCAGCTTGTGCGGCGGGAACTCCACGGCGGCGTCCATGCCGAAGGGGCGGGGGTCGCGGTCGTCGAAGCTCTGCGCCATGACGAAGATCGGATCCTCGCCCTGCGCGCGGAACAGCGCGCGCCAGCGGTCCAGCGCGGCGGCGGTTCCCGGGATCAGCCCGGCGCGGTACACCATCAGCACCGGCCGCCCGCCGAGCCGGATGTATCGCGCGTCCCGGAAATGCCGCAGCAGTTCCGCCGCCAATGCCGGCTCGTCGGCCCGGTGGTAGTCCTGGGAGATCAGCACGTCGTGCTCCGACCCGTCCCAGCGGCGGGACCAGTTCTCGTTCGCCCACATCAGGCAGAACGGCAGGTCCACCGTGGGATCGGCCAACAGCGCGTCGAGCGGCGCGTCCAGCAGGCGGCGTCCGTTGAACCAATAGAAGTAGAACACGAACCCATGTACTCCGGCGCCGCGCGCCAGCTCCGCCTGCCGCCGCAGCGTGTCCGTGCCGTGCAGGCGGTAATGGCCCAAGTCCCGCGGGATGCGCGGCTGGTAGTGCCCGGCGAAGCGCGGCAGGCCGCGGGCCACGTTGGTCCACTCGGTGAAGCCGCGGCCCCACCAGGCGTCGTTCTCCGGCACCGGGTGGAACTGCGGCAGGTAGAACGCCAGCACCTTCGCGCGCCGGGCAGCGTCGGGGGCCAAGGGCTGCACCTCCTCAAACAGCGGCCCCGGCTGGGTGTTGCGCCGCACTTCGGAGGGGATGTCGACGTCGGCGGCGGGGCGGGTCGGGAACACGCCGGGTTCATGCCGGTGCGTGCGGTAGTGCAGCAGCGGGTTGGCGCCGGGCAGGTCGCGCAAGTAGCGCTCGCGGTAGAACCGGCCGTCGAAGCCCGGCGCGGCCTCCCGGTCCTCCTTGGCGCCTTGCAGCACATAATGCTCGAACGGGTCCATCCGCGCCGCGCGCACGTCGGGCGAGCGCAGGAGGTAGTGCGCCGCGTCGAACTCCGGGATCGGGCTGACCAGGCCGCCGTGCCGGTGCGCCAGGAAGTGCGCGAGGCAAAGCTGCCCGGCCGGGATGCCGTGGGTCGCGCGGTACCATTCCGGCTCGAACCAGGCGACGGGCTGGCGGCCCTCCGCCTCGCCATGCTCGACGTAATGCAGCAGCGGCTCCACCCCGCTGTCCCGCACGTCGCGGTTGCGCCGCAAGTACCAGGCCGGGTCGAAATACGGGTTGGGCCAGCGCCCCTCCCGCCAGCCGTAGCGGAAGTAGTGCACCAGCGGGTCGAGGCCGGCTTCGTCCAGGTCGGTGTTGCGCTTCAGGAACCAGTCCCGCGCGAACAGGCCCGACCGCTGCAGGATGAGCAGGTCGCCGGCGTCGATGCGGAGCGGCGCGAAAGGCGGAATTCCCTGCGGGCTGGACATCGTGGCACTGCACCATTATCAACTTTTGGTTGAATAATCGTGCTTTGCCTGTGCGCAGTCAACCTTTGTGGCTTTGGAGAATTGCTGTTTTATGTTGACGCAAAGGTATGTTGACGAAGGCGGGGGAGGGCGCGTGGCAGTTTCATTGTGGGTGATGTTGGGAAGCGCGCTGGGCGGCCTCCTGCGCTACTGGCTCGGGGCCGGGGTCGCGGCCTTGACCGGGCCGAGCTTCCCTTGGGGCACCCTGCTGATCAACGTTGTCGGCAGCTTCGTCATCGGGCTGTTCGCCGCGGCGCTTGGGGAGCGCGGGCTGTTCAGCGACGCGCTGGCGCATAACGGGCAGTTCCTGGATTTCGTGGACCTGCGCGCCTTCGTGATGGTCGGCCTATGCGGCGGCTTCACCACCTTCTCGTCCTTCAGCCTGCAATCCCTTGAGTTGCTGCAGGCCGGGCGCACCGGCCCGGCGCTGGGCTACATGGCCGGCTCGGTGCTGGCCTGCCTGGCCGCGGTTTGGGGTGGCTGGGTCCTGGGCCGCGCGTGATCCTGTCCAGGCTGGCGTCCCCCAGGCTGGCGTCGACTACCGCCGCGCTGTGCGCCGCCCTGCTCGCGGGCTGCTCCGGGGCCAGCCTGCTGAACGCGACCGTGCAGCGGGACGGCGTGACGGTCGAACGCGGCATCGCCTACGGCGACGGCCCGCGGCGCATGCTCGACATCTACCGGCCGGGCGCGGCCGGGCCGCATCCGCTTGTCGTGTTTCTTTATGGCGGAAGCTGGCGCACCGGGGACCGCGAAACCTACGGCTTCGTGGCCACGCCGCTGGCCGCCCGCGGTGCCGTGGTCGTGGTGCCGGACTACCGGCTGTATCCCGAAGTCGCCTTTCCCGGCTTCCTCCAGGACAACGCGCAGGCCGTCGCCTGGGCCGTGGCCCATGCGGCCGGGCTTGGCGCCGACCCTCGCCGCGTGTTCCTCGTCGGCCACTCCGCAGGCGCCTATAATGCGGCGATGCTGGCGCTCGACCCGCGCTGGCTGGCGCAGGCCGGGCTGGACAGGGCCCGGATTGCTGGCGTCGTGGGGCTGGCCGGGCCCTACGACTTCCTGCCGATCACCGGTCCCGACATCATCCCGGTGTTCGCCCCGGTGAACGACGGGCCGGCGAGCCAGCCGGTCAGCTACGTCGATGGCCATAACCCGCCCTTGCTGCTGCTGGCCGGGGACGCGGACCGGACGGTGCGCACGGCCAACACGCGCTCGCTCGCGGCCCGGGTGGCGGCGGCAGGCGGCCCCGTGCAAAGCCGGATCTACCCAGGGCTGAGCCACGTCGGCATCGTGACCGCCTTCACCCCGCTGTTCCGCTGGCGGGCGCCGGTGCTGGACGACGTGTGGCGCTTCATCGCGGAACAGCGCCCGACTGGCTGACCCGATTACTGGCCGCGGAACACCGGCGGGCGCCGGGCGTGGAACGCCGCCAGGCCGTCGCGGTAGTCCTCGCTTCGCAGCGCCCGGCGGCGCCCCTCCTGCAATCGCTGCGCGACGGCGGAGGGCAGCGGCATCGCCTGCGCCAGCGCCCGCAACTGCTGCTTGGCGCTGGCAACCGAGAGCGGCGCGTTGGCCGCGATGCGGGCGGCCAGGGCGTGGGTGAAGCCTTCCAGCTCCGTTTCCGGCACCAGGTGGTTCAGCAGGCGCAACGCCAACGCGCGCTCCGCCGGCACCGGGTCGGCCGTCGCGAACATCTCCATCGCAACATGCAGCCCGCCGCGCAGCAGCACGTTCAGCAGGCCATCGGGGTCGTAGGGCAGGCCGAGCCGCGCCGGGGTGAAGGCCAGGCTGCACGTCGGGTCCGCCACCGCGAGGTCGCAGCGCAGCGCCAGGTCGGTGCCGCCGCCCCAGGCCGAGCCGTGCAGCATGGCGATCACCGGCGCCGGGCACTCGGCCACGCAGCGGAACAGGGCTTGCAGCGGGCCGTCCTGTGCCAGCGGGTCGAAGTCCAGCGCCAGGTCGCCGATGTCGAAGCCTGCGCACCACACCCGGTCCTTCGGCCGCGCCCGCAGCACCACGGCGCGGATGTCCTGGCCGGCGAAGCCCTGGAAGGCGCGGGTCAGCCCGTCCAGCATGGCGGCGCCGAGGGCGTTGCGCTTGGCCGGGTCCTGCATGGTCACAGTGGCGACGTGCCCGTTGACGGCGAGGCCGACGGGCGAGGGGGCTTGGGTGCTCACGCGGTCACGATAGCGCAGGCCGCCCGCCGCGGCGACACCGCGCAGCGCGCCCGCTACTATGCGACTCGCCCGCCGAGTCGCACCCCGGGGATGCCGTCGTGAGATCCACAAGCCGTGCCGTCATCTGGGCCGCCGCCCTGCTGTTCCAGGGCTGGGCCGCCCACGCCGCGCCGACGGCGTGCCCCGAGCACTTCGCCGCCGGGCAGGCGCCCGACCTGGTCAACCGGCGGCTGGCGCCCGGCACGCACGCCCTATGCTTCCAAGCCTTCGCCGTGCTGCACTCCGCCCTCACGCGCACCCCGCTGTATGCGGCCGAGCACCTGACCGCGGACCGCATCGAGGCCGCCCGCGCCACCCCCCGCAGCGGCGACTTCCACCCGGACACGGACCTGCCGCCCGGGGAGCGCGCGGAGCTGTCCGACTACGCCCGCAGCGGCTTCGACCGCGGCCACATGGCGCCCGCCGGCGACATGCCCGACCCGGACGCGCAGCAGGAAAGCTTTACCCTTGCCAACATGGTCCCCCAGGCGCCGAAGCTGAACCGCGGCGTGTGGGAAGGGATCGAGAGCGCCGTCCGAACCCTGGCGCAGCGCCGCGGCGAGCTGTACGTCGTGACTGGACCGATCTTCAAGGGCGGCGAGCTTGCGACGGTCGGCCACGTCGTCGTGCCGACCTACGTGTTCAAGGCCGTGCTGGACCCGCAAAGCCGCAGCGCGGCCGCCTACGTGGCGGAGAACACCGACGCGGCGGCGTGGACCGCCATCGACATCGCGCAACTGACCCGGCTGACCGGGATCAACGTGTTTCCAGCCCTCTCGCCGAACGCGCGCAATGCCGCCCTGCGCTTGCCGGAGCCGACGCCGCACGGCTATGCCAGGGGGAAGTCCTACCCCCAACGCAGCAGGATGCCGTGATGCCGGACATGACCCCCTTCGCCAACGACAGCGCGGCCATCGAGGTCGGTGACCTCAAGCTGGAGAACGGGCGCGACCGCATCGCCTGCTACGGCAGCCTGGACCTGACGCGGGACAAGGCCGGACTGGCGCTGGCCCGGCAACTGCACGCCCTGCTTGGTGCCGTGGTGCAGGCGTTGGAAGGCGACGCCGCCCTCCCGGACGCGATCCCGCCGCCGAAGAAACGGGGGTCGGTGAAGAACCCGTTTTAATCGCACATAAGCAAACGATATTCCTGCTATGCCCGTTAAGCAAGAAGTCGAAACCTATTTGACAATCGTATGACGGATATACACTTCCAATATTTTATATGATATTGCGGAATAATTTCCTAGTGGTATGATGCTTTAATATGATTAGCAAAATTATGAACCGCTTTATTCACATAAACAGGGATCCCGACCTTCTTCCTGTGAAAGTACGGGCTTATATTGGTGGAACCGTGATTCTAGTGTCTCTTGTTGCCTTACTTTTAAAGAGCGACGTTTGGCACAAATTGTCTGCATGTGGCCTTATCATAGGAATTTTCGGTTCAGGGGCATTATATTGGCAAACCATTGCAGATAATCGTGCTCTACAAAGCGTTAGCAATGAGATTTCGCGAATAAGTTCTCGAAGCCTATCATCTTCCGAAATCATCAACGTGATAGAACTTAGCTATTATGGGATTATATTTTTCTTTGTTTTCCTCATTTTAATTCTGTCACATTTCAAAACAGGACAAAATAGTGGGCTTCGTACTATGCAGGGTCTTGGCGTCAGCTTATTTATTTCTGTTTGCCCTGTATTTTTCTTTTATTTGTTCATGAAGATCTTACGATTTTGGTGTAGTAAGTGGTTTCGAGAATTCCAGGCAGCGTCAGAGGCAGTTCGCGCGATGCAAACAAAGCGTCTCCTAAGAACAATTGGCTTCGCAAGTCTGTTCCTATCGGGTGTGATGCAACTTCTCGCGACATTATTTTAGAGCAGCACGCGAGAGCGCGGCAAGTTTTCGAATTCCGTAGCAAACGGCGGAGTGCGGCGCCGCGCGGCATCCCTCACATTCGGCTGGACAGGGCGTGGCATCCCGCTAAAGCCCAAAAAGAAAGGTCCGCCCCATGCTCGATGCCCTGACGGCCGGCGACCGGGTCGCGACCCTCGATTGGCTCGGGATCGCCGACGCGCTGGACCAGCGCGGCTGCGCCACGACGACGCCTCTGCTGACCGGGGCGGAGTGCCGCGCCCTGATCGAGGGCTACGACGACGCCGACCGTTTCCGCAGCCGGGTGGTGATGGCCTGGCATGGCTACGGCCGGGGCGAGTACCAGTACTACGCCTACCCTTTGCCGACTCTGATCGGCGACCTGCGGGCCGCGCTGTATCCGGCGCTCGCCGGGATCGCGAACCGCTGGGGCGCGGCATTGGGCATGGCGGGGTTCCCGGCGGACCATGCGGGCTTCCTGGCGCGCTGCCATGCCGCCGGGCAGTCGCGGCCCACGCCGCTGCTGCTGCGCTACGGACCCGGCGACTACAACTGCCTGCACCAGGACCTGTACGGCGACCTGCATTTCCCCTTGCAGGCCGCCATCCTGCTCAGTCGCCCCGGCGACGACTTCACCGGCGGCGAGTTCGTCTTGACCGAGCAGCGCCCGCGCATGCAGTCGCGCGCCGAGGTCGTGGCATTGCAACAGGGCGAGGCCGTCGTGTTCGCGACCAACCAGCGGCCCGTGGCCGGCACGCGTGGCACCTATCGCGTGGCGATGCGCCATGGCGTCAGCCGGCTGCGCACGGGTCATCGCCACACGCTGGGAATCATCTTCCACGACGCCCGATAGGGGTCGCCGGGCCGGGAGTTCGCTATGCAACGGGTCCTTGGTTGACCATCATAATCTTGGCCAATCACGGCCAACATCCAGCCGCAATCAGAACGTAAGCTCTCTATTGGCAGCGGGCGGTTGGCAACTCGCTGGCCAGGAGGCAGTCATGCGTTCACTTACGGTTCTTCTCGTGTCGGTCAGCGCCTTGGGAGTGGCCGCGGCCTGCTCGCCCGCACGGGCGCAGTGGGACGACAATGATGGCTGGCGGCACCACGAATGGCACGAGCAACAGGAGCGGCGCTGGCGCGAGCATGAATGGCGCGAACACGAGTGGCGTGAGCGCCAGCGACAGAGCTACTATGCAGCGCCGCCGGTGATCTACTCGGCCCCGTCGCCTGCATACTCCTATGGGCCTCAGGTCTACTATGCGGCTCCGCCTCCGGCCTACTACGCGCCACCTCCGCCACCGCCCATCTACCAAAACCCTGGTGTGTCGATCGGTTTCGGGTTCGGCTTCCGCTGATCCGGTCACTTGCTGGGGTGAGCGGCGGCGTCTGCCCGATACTGGAATGCAGCTTCACCAGGTTGATCCAGCATGGTGCCGCCTGAAGGCGGGAAGCCTGCAAGCAGGGCCGCGGCTCCCAGGCGCTTGAGGCGCGTCGTCGAAGCGCCTCCTCGCCTGCGCGGCCCTGATGAGGTCAGGACTTCTTGGCTTTCGCCTTCGCAGCGGGCTTGGCCGGCTTGCCGGCGGGGGCGGCCGGGTTCATCGCGTCCTTGACCTGCTTGGCCGGGGTGAAGCCGAGCTTCTTCGACGCGGCGATCTGGATCGTCTCGCCGGTGGCGGGGTTGCGGCCCTGGCGTGCCTCGCGCTCAGCCACCTTGAACTTGCCGAAGCCCGGCAACGAGACTTCCTCGCCCTTGCTTGCGGCTTGGACGATGGCGGCGAACACGGCCTCCACCACCTGCTTGGCCTGTGACTTGTTCATTTCGTGACCGGTGGCAATATGCTCGGCGAGTTCGGCGGTGTTCATGATGGAGTCTCCAGAGTGAGCCTTTCGGCATAGCAGCGGAATCGCGCGTTGTGGAAGGGGTCTGTGCGCCCGATCAGTCCGATCTCAACCGGCTGAGCAGCCGCCGCCACCGCGCCGGGTCATCCTCGTTGGCCCTCGACGCGCCGCCGCGGACGGAAAGCTGCTCGATCAGGTGGCTGGCGATCAGCCCGCGGGGGCCGCGCTCCCAATGGTCGGCGTCGTCGTCCCCCGCCGTCCAGGCAGGCAAGGGCAGCAGCAAGTAGCGGCTCAGCCCGTCCAGCAGCGGCTCGTAGGTGGCCCGCAGCGCGGCCAGCGTTTCCTCCGACTGCGGCCCGCCGGCCCAGCCCACGCCGGCCTCCTCGAACACCGCCAGGAGCCGGGCGAAGGCGGCGGGGTCCAGGCGGTCGCCGCCGTCGTAGCGGGACGGCTGGATGTGGAACGACCGCGCCATCTCGATCACGACCTGCCGGGCCATGGTGAAGGTCATGCGCGCCTGCAGCGGCCGGATCGCCTCGACCCCCACCAGCACGAGCGCGCAGGTGTCCATCACGCAGGCCATCGCCGCGAGCCAGGACTGGTTGTCGTGCTGGCTGCGGTAATAGGCCAGCATGGGGTAGGACAGGTGGCTCTCCAGCAGCTCTGCCCCCCAGATCTCCCATTCCCGCAGCAGCTCGTCGAGCTTGTCGAGGCCGTCCGCCTCGGCGTGCCGGGCCAGCAGGGTGCCGGCGGTGGGCGGCGACCCGGCGCGCCCGTCGAGCTGGATGACGTGCGCTTCCCGCTGGGAGAACAGTTGGGTCAGGACGGGCAGGTAGCCGATGACGACGGCGATGAAGCCGAGGCCGGTGCCGGCCTCGAACACGGCGACCAGGCGCGCGCTGGCCGTGTGCGGCACCACATCGCCATAGCCCAGGGTGAAGAAGGTGACGCCGCTCATGTAAAGCTGCTCGGAGAAGGCCGAGATCACCTCGCCAGGAGGCGCAGGCGCCTGGAGGGGCCACTCGAGCAGCGCGAAGGCGAAGATCAGCGCGGTCGCCCAGATCGCGAACAGCAGCACCATGGACAGCGCGCCGAACACGCTGAGGAACCGCTCGCGCTGGGCGCCAGCCGGCAGGCGCGCCCCCAGCCTCGACCAGACGGCCCAGATGGAGCGGAAATACAGCCGCACGAACCGCAGGCTGCGCTGCACCCGGCGGGGCAGCAGCATGACCTCGAAAGCGTCCTGCAAGATGACGAGCAGCAGCACGATGCCGGCCAGCACCGCGAGGATGGAGGTCAAGGCCTGGCATCCGGCGGCACGCGGTCCAGCAGGCGATAGCCGACGCCGGGTTCGGTGGTCAGCAGCCGGGCCGCCGGGCCGAGCTTCTGGCGCAGATGGCCGACATACACGCGGAGGTACTGCACGTCCTCCACATGCGCCGGCCCCCAGACCGTGTTCAGCAGGTGCCGATGGGTCAGTACCTTGCCGGAATGCCGCGCCAGCAGGGCGAGCAGGTCGTACTCGCGCGGGCTGAGCTGGACCGGCACATCCGACGCGGTGACGACCCGGCGCGCCATGTCCACCACCAGGCCCTCGCCGTGGAACAGCTCGCTCGCCGCCGTGCCGGGGTGGGCGTGGCGCAGCGCCGCGCGGATGCGGGCCAGCAGCTCGTCGAGGCCGAACGGCTTTTCCACGTAGTCGTCCGCGCCGTTGTCGAGCGCCGCGACCTTGCCGGCCTCCTGGTCGCGGGCGGACAGGATCACCACCGGCACCTGGCTGGCCGCGCGGAGCTGCGTCAGCGCGTCCTGCCCGTCCATGTCCGGCAGGCCGAGGTCCAGCAGGATCAGCGCGGGCGGGCGTGCCCGGGCGGCCGCGAGGCCCTCCGCGGCGGTGTCGGCGCGATCCACGGCGTAGCCGGACGCTTCCAGCGCTGGGCGAAGGAAGCGGTGGATCTGCGGCTCGTCGTCGATGACCAGAATACGTGTGCGGTGCAAATCTCAGGGATCCAGACGTTATACCGCGGATATGGCGGAAAGCCGCAGCACGACAATGGTTCCGGGCGAGCCGTCCCGCGCCGCGTCGGGGCGCGGGCTGACGGCCTGGACCGTGCCGCCCATCGCCTCCATCATGCCGCGGGCGATGGCGAGGCCCAGCCCGGTGCCCGGCGCGGTCCGATCGCCGCGCCGGGCGCGGTAGAAGCTGTCGAACACATGCGGCAGGTCGTCGGCCGCGATGCCGACGCCCTCGTCGGAGATTTCGAGCGTGACCTGCCCGCCGCCCGCGCTGCCGCGGATGCGCACGTCGGAGCCGAGCGGCGAGTAGCGCACCGCGTTGTCGAGCACGTTGACCAGCACCTGTTCCAACAGCGCCGGGTCGGCCTGCATCGCCGGCAGATCGGGTGGCACGTTCACCAGGACGTGCCCGGCGTCCGGCACCCGGGCGATGGCGGCGTCGATCAGGTCGATGGCCTGCACCGGCTGCAAACGCGGCGCCACCTGGCCGCTTTCCAGCCGGGTCAGGTCCATGATGTTGGCGAGGAACCGCGTCATGCGCCCGGTGTCCTCCTTGATGCTGGCGAGCAGGTCGGCGCGGGTTTCGGGCGTCAGGCGGTCCCAGGTCGAACCCAGCGTCTCGGCCGCCCCGCGTATCCCGGTGAGCGGAGTGCGCAGGTCGTGGCTGAGCGAGTTCAGCAGGGCGGTGCGCAGCTTCTGCGTTTCCTCCATGGCGGCGCTGCGGGCGGCCTCGTTGGCAAGCTTCACCCGTTCCAGCGCGACGGCGGCCTGGTCGGCCAGCGTCGCGAGCGTCTGCGCCGCCGTTGGGTCGAACCGCCCGCCTTCCATGAACACGCCGAGCACGCCCAACAGCCCGCGCACCGTCCGCATCGGCAGGAAGCGCCATTCGGCCGACGGCAGGGTGGCGGTGCCCCGCCCGGTCGCCTCCTGCCGCTCGCTGCACCAGCGCGCAGCGGCCCAGCTTCCGTCGTCGAGCACCGTGGCGGCCCCAGTAGGCGACTCGGCGGCGGGCGGCTCGGCGGCGCGGATGGCGAGGTCCGCGCCCTCCCCGGTCAGCACCACCGCGCGCCCGGCGGCGCCGGCGGCCTGCCGCGCGATCTCCGCCACCAGCTCCGGCTCGGTCGTCGGACCGCCCAGGGACCGGCTGAACGCGCCGATGCGGCGAAGTCCCTCGATGCGCGCCTGGCCCGCCTGCGCCTCCGCCCGCACCCGGCTGGCGAGGCTGCCGGTCAGCGCCGCCACCAGGATGAACACCACGAGCGCGATGCCGTCCCGGGCGTTGCTGATGGTGATGGAATAGAGCGGCTGGATGAAGAAGAAGTCCCAGGCGAGGAAGCTGGCCGCCGCGGCGAACAGCGCGACGCGCAGGCCGAACGCGCTGGCGGCGCCGACCACGGCGGCCAGGTAGATCATGCCCATCGCCTCAGGGGGCACGTGCGCGCCCATCAGGATGCCGGCGCCGGTGATGGCCGCGACCAGGGCGGTTGTGCCGCCCCAGGCGAGCCAGCCTTGGGGCACCGGCGGCAGGCGGCGCCGGGCCACCGGGCCGGAGGACGGCACGACGTGCAGCGCGAACTCCGGCGCGCGGACCAGCAGTTGCGCCGACAGCGTGCGCCCCAGCGCGCGCCGCCACGGCGACGGGCGGCCCCGGCCAATGACCAACTGGGTCACGTTGCGGCGCTCGGCCAGTTCCAGCACGACGGCCACGAGGTCCGGGCCGGCCCGCGTCTCGACCTCGGCGCCAAGCTGGGCGGCCAGCGACAGGGCGGCGCTGGCGTCGGTCGGGCGGCGGCTGCGCTCGATGTGGACGACGATCCAGGGGGCGTGCAGCGCGTCGGCCAGGCGCTTGGCCTGGCGCACCACGGCGACCGCGCTGGCGTCGCCGCCGACCAGCGCCAGCACGCGCTCGCTCGCTGGCCAGGGGCCGCTGATGGCGTTGCGGCGCATGTAGTCGCGCACGTCCTCATCGACGTGCGCCGCCACCCGGCGCAGCGCGATCTCCCGCAGCGCCGCGAGGTTGCCGCCCTTGAAGAACCCGTCCAGCGCGCGTTTTGCGACATCCGCGCGGTAGATGCGGCCTTCCCGCAGCCGGGCCTGCAGCTCGGCGGGCGGGATGTCGACCAGCTCGACCTCGTTGGCGCCTTCCAGCACATGGTCCGGCAGGGTCTCGGACACGCGCACGCCGGTGATGCGGGCGATGGCCTCGTTCAGGCTTTCCAGGTGCTGGACGTTCAGCGTGGCCCAGACGGGGATGCCGGCGTCCAGCAGCTCCTGCACGTCCTCCCACCGCTTGGCGTGGCGGCTGCCGGGCGCGTTGGTGTGGGCGAGTTCATCGACCAGCAGCAGGCCGGGCCGCCGGGCCAGCGCCGCGTCCACGTCGAACTCCTTGAGGAACTGCCCCCGGTACAGCACGTCCCGGTAGGGCAGGATTGGCAGGTCCTCGATCTGCGCCGCGGTTTCCACCCGGCCGTGCGTCTCGACGACGCCCACCAGCACGTCCGTCCCGCTCTCCCGTTGGCGGCGCGCGGCGGCCAGCATCTCGTAGGTCTTGCCGACGCCGGGGGCCGCACCCAGGAACACCTTGAAGCGCGCGCGCCCTTCCCGCGCGGCGGCGGCAACCAGCGCGTCGGGGTCGGGGCGAACGTCGTCCATGCCTCTCAAGTAGCTATGAGGCGGGCTTGCCGTCCAGTGCCTGCGCGTCCAGCGCCATGTTCAGCGCCAGCACGTTGACCCGCGGCTCGCCGATCAGGCCGAGCAATCGGCCCTCGGTATGCGCCGTGACCATCTCCCGCACCTTGTCCTCCGGCATGGACCGGGCGGCGGCGACGCGGGCCACCTGCCGGGCGGCGGTCTCCGGCGAGATGTGCGGGTCGAGGCCGGACGCCGAGGTGGTCACCATGTCGCCCGGCACCGGCTTGGCGCCGGCCTTGCCGACATCTTCCGTCACGCGGTCGATCAGCGACTTCGCCGTGGGGCCGGCGTTCGAGCCGGAGGAGTTGCCGGCGTTGTACGGCGCCGGCACGGTCTTGGTCGAATCCGCCGGGTCAGGGTTGGTGGTCGCCGAGGGGCGGCCCTGGAAGTACTTGTCCTGGGTGAAGGGCTGGCCGATCAGGGACGAGCCGACCACCGTGCCGTTCTGCTCGATGAGCGAGCCGCCGGCCTGCCGCGGGAACGCGGCCCCGGCGATGCTGACGAACGCCAAGGGGAAGGCCAGGCCGGTCAGCACGGTGAACAGCACGACCAAGACGATGGCGGGGCGAAGATGCTGCATGTCACGCAAATCCCAACAGGGTGATGATGACGTCGATCAGCTTGATGCCGATGAACGGGGCGATCAAGCCGCCCAAGCCATAGACCAGCAGGTTGCGTCGCAGCAGGGCAGCGGCGCCAATCGGCTGGAACTTCACGCCGCGGAGCGCCAGCGGCACCAGGGTCACGATGATCAGCGCGTTGAAGATCACCGCCGACAGGATGGCGCTCTGCGGCGAATGCAGCCGCATCACGTTGAGCGCGCCCAGCTCCGGGTAGGTCGCGACGAAGATCGCCGGCAGGATGGCGAAGTACTTCGACACGTCGTTGGCGATGCTGAACGTGGTGAGCGAGCCGCGGGTGATGAGCAACTGCTTGCCGATCTCCACGATCTCGATCAGCTTCGTGGGATCGCTGTCGAGATCGACCATGTTGCCGGCTTCCCGCGCGGCCTGGGTGCCGGTCTGCATCGCGACGCCCACGTCGGCTTGGGCCAGCGCCGGCGCGTCGTTGGTGCCGTCGCCGCACATGGCGACCAGCCGGCCCTCGGACTGCACCTTGCGGATGTAGTCCAGCTTGTCCTGCGGGGTCGCCTGCGCCAGGAAGTCGTCCACCCCGGCTTCCGTCGCGATGGCCGCGGCCGTCACCTTGTTGTCGCCGGTGATCATCACCGTCTTGATGCCCATCTGGCGCAAGGAGGCGAAGCGCTCGCGGATGCCGGGCTTCACGATGTCCTTGAGTTCGATCACCCCTTGCAGCCGGCCATCGACGGCCACCGCAAGCGGGGTGCCGCCGGACCGGGCGATGCGGTCCACCGCCTGGGTGAACGCCTGGGGCGCCGCGCCGCCGGTCAGGGCGAGCACGCTCTCCACCGCGCCCTTGCGCCAGGACCGGCCCCCGGCGTCAAGGCCGCTCACCCGGGTGTTGGCGGTGAACGGCACCACCGTGGCGCCCTCCGGCGCGTCGTGCGTCACCCCGAAGCGGTCCCGGGCAAAGGAGAGGATCGAGCGCCCTTCCGGCGTGTCGTCGCCGAGCGAGGCGAGCACCACGGAGTCGGCCAGGCTGCGTTCTTCTACGCCCGGCACCGGCGAGAAGCTCGCGGCGGCGCGGTTGCCGAAGGTGATGGTGCCGGTCTTGTCGAGCAGCAGGGTGTCCACGTCGCCCGCCGCCTCCACCGCGCGCCCGGAGGTCGCGACCACGTTGAAGCGGATCAGCCGGTCCATGCCGGCGATGCCGATGGCGGACAGCAGCCCGCCGATGGTGGTGGGGATCAGCGTCACGAACAGCGCCACCAGCACCGGCACGGCCAAGTCGGTGCCGGAGTACTTCGCCAGCCCTACCAGCGTCACCACGGCGATCAGGAAGATGATGGTGAGGCCGGCCAGCAGGATGTCGAGCGCGATCTCGTTCGGCGTCTTGCGGCGCTGCGCCCCTTCCACGAGGGCGATCATGCGGTCGATGAAGGTGTTGCCGGGGTCGGCGGTGATCCGCACCACCAGCCAGTCGCTGACGACTTGCGTGCCGCCGGTGACGGCGCTGCGGTCGCCGCCGGCCTCGCGGATCACCGGGGCGCTTTCGCCGGTGATGGCGCTTTCGTTGACGCTCGCCACGCCCTCGGTGATCTCGCCGTCGGAGGGGATTAGGTCGCCCGCCTCCACCAGAACCAGGTCGCCGCGGCGCAGGTCGGGCGCCGGAACCTGCGTCGTTTGGCCGCGGTTGGTGCCGACCAGGCGCTTGGCCATCGTCTCGCTGCGGGCGCGGCGCAGGCTTTCGGCCCGGGCACGGCCGCGGCCCTCCGCCACGGCCTCCGCAAAGGTCGCGAACAGCACGGTGAGCCACAGCCAGAGCGCGATGGCGAGCGCGAAGCCCGCCGGCTGCCCGGTGGCGAGATTGCGGACCGCCAGCACAGTCACGAGGATCGAGACGATCTCGGTGACAAAGATGACGGGGTTGCGGATCAGCCGGGCCGGGTTGAGTTTTACGAATGCGTCGCCCGCGGCGCGGGCCAGGATCGCGCCGTCGAACAGCGCGATGGATTCAGCGTTCTGTGCCACGATAAGGTGTCCTTAGAAGGTCTTGCCGGCGAGCATCGAGAAGTGCTCCGCGAGCGGCCCGAGCGACAGCGCAGGCAGGAACTGCAGCCCGCCCAGGATCAAGATCACGCCGATCAGCAGGCCGATGAACAGCGGCCCATGCGTCGGGAAGGTCCCCCCGCTCGCCGGCAGCTTCGGCTTGGCCGCGAGCGACCCGGCAATCGCCAGCACCGGCACCAGGAAGGCGAACCGCCCCAGCAGCATGCACGTGCCCAGCCCGTAATCCAGCAGCGGCGTGTCCGCCGTCAGCCCGGCGAACGCGCTGCCGTTGTTGCCGGTCGCCGAGCTGAACGCATACAGCATCTCGCTCAACCCATGCGGCCCGGCGTTCGACAGCGACGACACGCCGTCCGGCAGCACGAGGCAGATCGCGGTGCCGCCCAGGATGCACAGCGGCAGGATCAGCACGGCCAGCATGGCGAGCTTGACCTCCCGCGCCTGCACCTTCTTGCCCAGGTACTCCGGCGTTCGGCCCACCATCAGCCCGGCCACGAACACCGCGAGCAGCGCGAACACCAGGATGCCGTAGAGGCCCGAGCCGACGCCCCCGGGCACGACCTCGCCCAACTGGATCAGGAACATCGGCACCATGCCGCCAAGCGGCGTGAAGCTGTCATGCATGGAGATCACCGCGCCGTCCGACGTCGCGGTGGTGGTCACGGCGAACATCGACGACACGGCGGTGCCGAAGCGGACCTCCTTGCCCTCCATGTTGCCCATGGACGGGTCGATGCCGGCCGCCGTCAGCAGCGGGTTGCCGCCGCCCTCGGCGGCGTAGCAGCCGATGATCGCGGCGACCATCAGGATCGCCATGACCCACATCAGAGCGAACCCCTGGCGCTTGTCCCGCACGATGTGGCCGAACATCACGGCGAGCGAGAAGGGGATCACGATCTCCGACCAGGTTTCCACCACGTTGGTGAGCGCGGTCGGGTTCTCGAACGGGTGGGCACTGTTGGCGTTGAAGAAGCCGCCGCCGTTGGTGCCCAGCATCTTGATCGCTTCCTGGAACGCCACGGGGCCGAGCGCGATGGTCTGCTTGGCGCCCTCCAGCGTCGTCGCGTCCACGTAGCCCGCCATCGTCTGGGGCACGCCGGAGGCGATCAGGAAAACGGTGTAGACCAGCACGATGGGCAGCAGCAGGTACAGCGTGATCCGGGTCAGATCGACCCAGAAGTTGCCGAGTTCCTTGACCCCGCTCGAGACGAACGCCCGGGCGACGGCGACGGCGGCGGCGATGCCCGTGGCGGCGGACAGGAAGTTGTGCACCGTCAGCCCCCACATCTGGCTGCCGTACGACAGCGTGGTCTCGCCGCCGTAGGCCTGCCAGTTGGTGTTGGTGACGAAGCTGATCGCCGTGTTGAACGCGAGCTGCGTGGACACCGCCGACTGGCCCTGCGGGTTGAACGGCAGCTTGTCCTGGAAGCGCAGCATCAGGAACAGGATGAGGAAGTGCACCGCCTGCAGCACGATCAGCGCGGTCGCGTAGGTGAGCCAGCCCATCCCGCGCGAGGCGTCCACCCCGGCGACGCCGTAGAAGCCGCGCTCGATGGGACCCAGCACGGGGGACAGGAAGGTGCGCTCCCCTTGCACCACCCGGGCGATGTAGCCCCCGAGCGGCACGGCGCACAGGAACACAAGCGCCAGCACGAGCGCGATCTGCGCCCAGCCGATCAATGTCATGTTGCGATGTCCTAGAAGTCTTCGGGGCGGACGAGCGCCCAGACCAAGTAGATCAGCAGCCCGGCCGAGACTGCGCCGCCCAGGATCAGGTCGAGCATAGGATCAAATCCGCTCGCACAGCGCCGCGTAGGCGGCCATGAGCAGGATGCCGCCCGTGCCGAGCACGGCGACGAGGATGTCAGCCATCATTGCGCCTTTCAGGTTTTCTGGACCCGAGATGGGCCGCTGTCCCAAAAAGGCGCAATGGTGGTTTGCCCGGCGAAGCGTAAAGGCGGCATAAAAGCCGCCGCGGCCCTCAGCGAAGCGCCACGATCTCCACCCGGCGGTTGGCCGGGCTGCGCGGGTCGTAGGCTTCGTAAAGCTGCAGCGGGCCGAAGCCCTGGGCGCGCATCCGCTCCCGCGGCACGCCACGGGCCGCAAGGTAGTCCACCACGGCGGTGGCGCGCAGCATCGAAAGGCCGATGTTGTAGCCGAGGCGGCCCGAAAGGTCGGTGTGGCCGTTGACCTCGAAGGTCAGGCCGTAGAGCCGCGGGTCGTTCAGCGCGACGGCGGCGTTGTCGAGCAGGGCGAAGCTGTCCGGGCGGATGCGGTAGCTGTTGAAGTCGAAGTTCACCGCGCCGATGATCCGCCGCTCGAAGCCCGGCCCGGCCTCGTAGGCATACGGCTGCTGGACCGGGGCGCAGGCGGCCAGCGCGCCGAGCAGCGCTCCCAGCGCCAGGACCGGCAGCAGGGGCTTAGCGGGGTGCCAGCGCATCGACGATCTCCTGGGGGCTGGGTGTCCGGCCGCGCAGGTCGGTCGCGGGTCCGCGCGGCTCGCGCAGGCCGAGCCGGCGCTCCGTGCCGCGCGGGTCGGGCGGCATCTGGTCGCGCAATCCGCGGGTTCGCGGGTCGAGCGGCAGCGTCTGCGCCAGGCGCTCCGCGTCAGGGTTGCCGGCTTGCGGGCCGTCGGGGGACGCCGGGCGGGACGTCGGAGGCGGGTAGGGGGGCCGGGGCGGGATGGAGGGCGGCGCAAAGGCGGGCGGTGTGTAGCCGAACGGGCTGACTGGCAGCAGCGGCCCGGAGTTCTTCTGCGCCCAGGCAGGAACTGCGAGGCCGAGTGCCGCGCTGAGCGCCATAGCACCCAGTATGCCCAAACGCGCCATGCGACGCCCCTTCCCAAAAACACGTTGCCATCCTGCAAGCAGAACGGCCGGGCGGCAAGCGAAACCGAACTGCTGCTTCGCCTTGCTTATATCGTTTGTTGACCGTCATAGTGGCCCCATTGCGACGGCATGAGGCTGCAACGGCGATGGCTCCACGCTTTATCGGCAAGACCTCGCTGGCTGGGCTGCACCTCGTGCAATGGGAGGGGCAGCCCGTGCTGGCCGCTCACGCCCGCCTGCGCGACCTGCTGCAATCCCGGCTCGGCCCGGCGGCGGCCGGGCTGTTCGCGGAGCCGGTCGTCACCTGGCCCGGCGCCGACGCGCCCGGCAGCGTGTCCCCCGGCAGCGTGTCCTGGTACGCCGACGCGCCCGGCGACGCGGAGCCGCTCGCCGGCCTGCCTGCCGACCGACGTGGCCCGGTGGAGGCGCGGCTTCGCGGCGCGCTGCGGCAAATCGGCCCGCTGCTGGCCGACCCAGAGGCCGGGCCGCTGCTGCGCCGCGCCCTGGCGCTCGGCAGCCGCAACGGCCTGTTGGCCGTGGGTGGCACGCCCGTGCTGACGGAATGGGGCCTGGCGTCCGACGCCGCCGGGCCGGAGGACGCCATCGCGGCTCGCGCCGCGGCCTGGATGGAGGACTACGCAGACGCGCCCGTGCCATCGCCGCCCGTCGCCGCGCCGGCGGCCGCCCCTCCCGCCCTGCCGCCCCGGGCCGTCCCGGTGCCGGTTCCCGCGGCGGCGGCGGCGCGTCCGGTTTGGGACTGGGCGCTAATCCCGGCGGCGGTCCTGGTGGCGGCGCTATTCCTCGGCGTGGGGCTGTATGCCGGCGCGCGCATGGTCGCCGCCCGCGTCGCGGCGCGGCCGACCTCGGTCGCCCTGCTGGACGAGCCGGCAACGCGCGACGCGATGGACCGGCAGCGCGAGCAGAACGCCGCGCTTGAGAAGGAGATCGAGGCCCGCCGCCGCCTGCTGGCCGGCAACGTCTGCGTGGCGGACCCGGCGCAGATACCCCGCCTCGGCCCGGACCGCGCCGCCGCCGTGCCGCCGGGTGCCGTGGCGCCCTCTCCGGGTGGCCAAGCCTTCCAGGGCACGCTGGCGGAGCTGCTGACCCAGGCCGTCGTGCTGGTCATCGCGCCCGGACGCGGCCCGGACGACGGAACATCGACTGGCAGCGGCTTCTTCGTGGCGCCGGACCTGATCGCCACCAACCGCCATGTGATCGAGGACGCCGACCCCGACGGCATCGCGGTGACGAGCAAGAAGCTCGGCCGCATCACCCGGGCGCGCGTGGTGGCGCAGACGCCCAACGCGGAGATCGGCAGCCCCGACATCGCGCTGCTGCGGGTGGAGGGCGCCACGGGCATCCAGCCGCTGGCGTTCAGCACGACGGCCGCGCCGCTGGACTCGGTGATCGCGGCGGGGTTCCCGGGATTGCTGATGGAATCCGACGAGGCGTTCGCCCGGCTGAGGCGCGGCGACCTTTCCGCCGTGCCGGAGGTGATCCTGACGGACGGGAAAATCAACGCGATTCAGTCGGCGCCGGGCGGCATGAAGATCATGCCGCACAGCGCCGCCGTGTCGGGCGGCAACAGCGGCGGCCCGCTGGCCGATGCGTGCGGCCGGGTGCTCGGCATCAACACCTTCATCACGATGAACCGGGAGCAGGTGGTGCACGCGAACTACGCGCAGAAGTCGGACGGGATCGTGGCCTTCCTCCGGCAGAACGGCGCGGAGGTCGCGGAGCTGACCGGCCCCTGCACGCCAGGCACGCCGCCGGCGGCGCCCGCCCCCGCGCCGCGCTGACCCGGCATGGCCAGCCTGCTGATCGCCACGACTCATTCGCAGGACTTGCAGCCGCTGGCGGCGGCCGGGCAGACCGCGATCGAGGCCTGGGGCACCCTGCATGCGCTGCTACTGGGCCTGTCGCCCGCCCACGCGGCCCTGCTGGCGGAGCCGGTGGCCAACGCGGCGCGCGGCGAGGTCGATTGGTACGCCGGGGGCGACGGCCCCGCCGCCCGGCTGGACGACCTGCCGGACGCGGAGCGCGCCGCGGCGCAGGCACGGCTGGACCAACTGGCCGGCGAGATCCAGGCGCGCGCGGCCCAACTCGGCAGCAGCCGCACGGAGGGCGACCGCTTCCTGTCGGACATGCTGGGCCTGGCGCTGCGCCTGCCCGGCGAGGGCAGCGTGTACGTGCAAGGCAGGCAGCCGGTGCTCGTGGGGTGGGGGCACGTGCGGAGCGGCGGGCGCGGCGGCGCGGTGGTGCTCACCGGGCGGACCATGCCGCCCGCGGCGCAGGCCGCGATCCTGCCGCCGCCGCCGTCCCCCTACGCCGCAGCACCGCCCCGGCGGACCTGGCTGTGGGGCGCGCTCGGCGCGTCCTTATTGGCGCCGCTGCTGGCGGGGCTGCTGCTGTGGCGCGACCCGTTCGGCTGGTTCGCGGTTGACTCGCCGCAGTGCCGGCTGGAGCCGGGGCAGCTCGGCCTGGCGCAGGGCTTGCAAGAGGAGGCGGCGCGCGAGGGCGTGCTGCGGGCGGAGCTGGCCCGGCTCGCCGCCGACGCCGGGCAGCGCCGGCTGATGTGCCCGCCCACACCGCCGCCCGCCGCCGCCGCGCCGCCCTCCCCGGACGCCGAGCGGGCGCAGCGGCAGGGGGCGCAGGCCGGCAAGCTGCAGGTCATCCTGGCGTGGGACGACCGCAACGACCTTGACCTGCATGTGGTGTGCCCGAACGGGCTGGACATCAACTTCATCCGGCGGCAGGCCTGCGGCGGCACGCTGGACGTGGACGCAAACGGCGACGTGCGGAACCTGACGCCTGCCCCGGTGGAGAACGTGTACTTCACCGAGCCGCGGCCCGGCCGCTACCGGGTCGTGGTCGATGCCTACGGCATGCGGGAGCGTACGGCGTCGCCGTTCCGCGTCACGATCCGGCGCGACGGCCAGCCGGACCAGGTGACGGCCGGCACGGCGCAGAACGGACGCCGCAACCAGGCCGTCACCGAGTTCACGGTGGAGCCGCCATGATCCGCCTCCTCGACGCCGCGCCTGGCGAGCTGCGCTCCCTGCTGCCGCCGGGCCGGGATTTGGCGGCGTGGCACGGGGCGCTCGCCGAGGAGATCGCGCGGCATCTGTCCCCCGCCCATGCGCTGTTCCTAGCCCGGCCGGAGCATGCGGACGGCGGCACGGCCTGGATCGCCGACGGTGCGACGCGGAACCGCTATGCCGACCTGCCCGCGGAGGGGCGTCGCGCGGTGGACCTGGCCACGGGCGCCATCCTGTCCGACATCCGCCGCCTGGCCGAGAGCGGCGCGGCCCCTGTGGTGCGGGAGGCATGGCCGGCGCTGCGCGAAATTCCCGATATGGGCCACCTGTTCGCCGTGGATGGCCGGCCGGTGCTGGCGGCGTGGGGCCATGCGGGGGAGAGCGGCGCGTCCGGTCGGTTGGCGCGGCTGGATGACGGCGTGCCGTGGCGTGCCGCGCCGCGGACGGCCTGGGGCCGCTACGGCGCGGCGCTGGGCGTGCTGGCCGCGCTGGCGCTGGCGGCCGGGCTGCTGCTGCCTTGGGCCGGGCCGTGGCTCGTGGACCCGCCGGCCGCGTGCGCCGTCGTGCCCGGCCAGCTCGACGCCATGCGCGGGCAGATGGAGCTGGAAAGCCGCGGGCAGGCGCTGCGGACCCTGCTGGCGACGCTGACGGAGGAAACCGGGCGCCGCCAGTTGCAGTGCCCCATCCCCGCAGCGCCGCCGCCGACGCGTCCTCCGGCGCCGCGGGCCGCGCTGCCGCAAAGCCAGTGGGGACAGCGCGATGTCAGCCTGCTCAAAGGCTGCTGGAGCCTGGCCACGGAAATGTCGATCCGGCGCGATGGGCAGGGCGCGGGGGTGCCGCTGCGCAGTTGGCGGATGTGCTTTGACGAGCACGGCGCCGGCCGGCAAACGGAAACACTTGAGGATGGCCGCTCCTGCGATGGGCCGCTGGCTGCGACGTTCGAGGGGGATCGTCTGCATGTCACGGAATCCCCGCGATGCACCGGCCCGGACTTGCGGATGGGCCATAATGAGCTGCTATGCCGCCGGGTGAGCGACGCCGAAGCGCAATGCGAGGGCCGCAACCCCAACGGCACGACATTCGAGGCCACCT
>JAABUQ010003729.1_pt1 | contig 27212 bp, 26 predicted proteins | sample 5560001 | NCBI WGS metagenome assembly JAABUQ01 (sample SAMN10711888, study PRJNA513371) | rock metagenome | isolation source: Antarctica rocks | place: Antarctica: Victoria Land, Finger Mt nord | collected 2015-12-18 | reverse complement strand
CCCGAAGCCTACACCAACTTTGAGACGCTCTGCCAAAGCGTCACGGATATTCTGGCGCAGGTCGGGACAAAATACCGACTTTCTTTCGCATGACTACTTAGCACACACCTGGCTGGTGACAGGTTGTTGTGGTACAATGGGGGCAAATCACTCAAGGAGGATTACCCCATTGCCGCCACTTCACCCACTCCGCCTCTGCGTGTCTGCCCTGCTCCTCCTGCTCATGCCCCCACTCCAGGCAGTGCGCGCCCAGGAGGCCGCCACCCCCCCGGCTCCTGCGCCTCTTCCTCCCGCCTCCTTCGACTTGCTGCCGCTTAAGAAAGCCCTGTTCCCCCTTTCGGGAGAGGCCCTGCTCCAGTCCGCCTCAAGCCTTCAGATGAGCGGCAGCAAGCAGGGCCTCTCGTTCACCTTCCGCGAAGAGGTGAAGGTTACGGCGAAGCGGCCCAACCGCTTCCGTGCGGAACTGACCCAGTTCTCCGCAGACGGCGTCCCGCAGCAGAAACTCCTCGTGGTCAGCGACGGCAGCCGGGTCTGGACCTACAGGCCCGGTACACGGCGCTATTCGGTCCGCAGCTTTGCGGCGTTCGAGGCGGCCGACGACGACATCACCGCCCTGGGGTTGACGGTGGGAGGATTCTTCATCGGCGACGCCCACGTGCTGGCCCATACCTTGCGGATGATCACGCGGGACAACAGCGCCGAGTTCCTTGCTGGGCTAAAGCAAACGGGTGCGACTATGTCCAGCCGCGCGGAATCGGCGGACGGCCATGACTCGCTGGTCTACCGCATGACCCTGGACCAGCAAGGCTTGTCCTACCGCTTCGTCGTGGACCCCTCCACCGACCGGCTCATGCAGGCTGAGCTGTACGGCGCGCAGAAAGGGACCCGGATCGGCTTCAAGGAAACCCTGGCGTACCTTCAAGTCCCCGCCACCGTGCCCCTGAGCACGTTCCGGTTCACCCCACCCCCCGGCGCGGTCAAGGCTGCCGACGTCGCGGTCGATCCGTTTTAGGAGGCGTGTCGATCCGTCACCTGCCGTAGACCTCGACCTCGCGCAGCGTCACCGTGCGCGGGCCTGTCTGGCCGCCGGCGAGGGCGACGTCTTTGGTGGCACCGCCGCCGAACGTGGCGTTGTGGATGAGCAGGCGGATACGCCCCGTCGTGACCGGGCGGAACGCGAGCGGGAAAACCCAGCGGTCGCTGAAGAAGCTATCCACCGTTGTCCGATTGTTGGGCGAGTAGGCGGGGAACGTCCAGGTCGGCTCCTGGACGCGCTGAAGGGTCTTCCAGACGCCCCCCGCGTTGTACTGCACCTCGAAGTCCAGCAGGGTGGACAGTCCCTGCCAGGGCGGGGCGGCGTAGACGATCACGCGGGCGACCCTGCGGGGGGCGGGCAGGCGCAGCTCGACCCACATCGGGACGGAGGGCGGGGCGGCATCCTGCGCCTTCGACCACAGCGAATAGTCGCCCCAGGCTATCGAGTCGGGCGTCTGGGAATAGTACCAGTTTTCATAGGCTCCATTGTGGATTCGGTCGACACTCGCCAGGTTGCCGGGGGCGCTGGCGGTCACGCCGGGCTGCCGGGCCAGGTTCGGCCCGTAGTCAAGCGGGTGGACCATGATCGTCTGCCCCGGCCCCAGCTCGACATAAACGGGCAGCTCGGAGACCGGCAGGCTGACGAGGCCGTTCTTGACAGGCAGGGCTGCTGTAACGCCGAACGGGGAGACCGTTCTGAGCGTGCCGCCGCCACGTACCGTCAGGGTGACTCGCCCATAAGGGTCGCCCGCGCTCAGGAAGGCGGCGACGCGCTTGCCCGGACCGGCGAAGTAGTCACCCACGTACTGGGCGTTGCCTGCCGGGCCGAAGCTGTAGGCGCTTTTGAAGTTGGTCCCATAGAGTTCCTCCGACCAGACCCGCAGCAGCGAGGCGGCGGGGTTGAGGCTGCGATCCTCGTTTTCCCACCACATCGGCTGGTCCCAGAACCCGTGGCTCGTGTCGTACCAGTAGTGGTTGTGCTCCTTGGGGATGCCGTACTGCTCGTAGACCATCATCTGGTCCATCGTCCAGCGCCCCTGGAGGCGCGGCTGGTACGACCCGTAGACGGCGGCCATGTACCCCTGCTCGGTCTGCCACTTCTCGATCTTGCCCAGCCCGTAGCGCGCGAGCAGAGCCTGGAGCGCGTCGAGGGCGAGCCGGGCCATCTCCACGTCGCCGTTGACGGTGTTGTAGGCGTGGAATGAAAAGGCATCTATGGATTTGCCGCCACCCGCCTTCAGGAAGTCCTCGATCCAGCCCAGCATGTTCCCCGCAGGCGCGATGCCGACCGTCCCCGGCCCCATCACCCTCAGCTTCGGATTGACCGACTTCACCGTGTCGTAAAACGGCTTCATTTCTTTCCGTGCGAAGTCCGCGCCGCTGCTGCCGCCGTTCGGCTCGTTGCGCGGCTCCCAGTACGTGACGTCGTTCTGGAAGTGAGCCACGATTCGGCGAACGCCCTCCAAGTCGCCCGTGCCATTCGGGAACGCTACCATCAGCACGCGCTTGCGGACGGGGTCGAACGGCAGGTACATCCGCTTATCGATGGCGATCTCGCCTTCCAGCTTCTGGATGGCCTCGTCGGGCTTGCTCGCGTCGGGCACGGAAAGCCGCTCCGGCCCCATGCCCGTCACGTCCCGCGTCGGCTGATCGCCCACCCCGTCCCCGCCGCCCGGCGCGTCCCGAGGGGCGAAAGGCGGGAAGTGGGGATCGCGCCGAAACACGGCGATGTTAGTCCCCCCGACGATCTTGCCCCAGGGCGCCCCCTGATCTACGTCGCCTAGAACGTACAGCTTGTACCAGCCCGGCCCCAGTGCTTTGACGGTCAGCCGCGCCCCGACTTCGCCCTGGTCTACCAGCGTCCCGTAGTAGTCGCGCACGAGGTACGAAGTCGCCCCCGGACCGCCGAGCGTGAACGAGATCGGCTCGCCGACATAGAAGATGGGGCTGCGTCGGTGGGAGTCGAGCGTGACCATGTTTGGCGGTGTCTTCCAGCTCCAACCGCCCGCATGAGCCGGAGGCGGGCCGCAGAGCGAGGACAAAACGGCGGCCAGTGCGGCCAAGGCGGCTGAGATCCTGCGTGTCAGCATGAGTGGGTCCTTTCGCATGACCATTAACCCGTAACGTCCTGATTGTACCAGCGGAACGGGCCGGCACGCCTCCTCCAGCGCGAATCGCCTTGACTTGCCTCCCGCCGATTCGGTATACTCTGGGGAAGAAAACGCCCGATTCGGTCGTCGCCCCGGCCCGCCGCGCCGGAGAAAGGGGCCGTGTCAGACGATGCTCAGCTTGTCCAAGCGGGCCGATTATGCCCTCCTCGCGCTGTCGCATCTGGCCGCCGCCTACGCCGCCGCCCCGGCGCGGCTCGTGAACACCAAGGAGATCGCCGAGCAGTACGAGCTTCCCACCGAGCTGCTCGCGAAACTGTTGCAGGCGCTCGCCAAAGGCGGCATTGTCGCCTCTCATCCCGGCCCGACCGGCGGCTACCGCCTGGGTCGTGCGCCCCAGGCCATCAGTGTTGCCGACATACTCACCGCCGTGGACGGTCCCTTGGCGATGCTGCAATGCTCCAACGGGCAGGGGGATTCGTGCAAGCAGTTCAGCCGCTGCACCATCCGTGACCCGTTTGCCGAGATCGAGCGGCGGGTCCAAAGCCTCTTGCAGGAGACGACGCTGGCCGACATCAGCGGGCCGCCTCCCTCGGCGGAATGGCCCGCGTTCCCGGACTTCACCCGCCGGGCCTTCGTCGCCGGCCTGACCGTGGGTTAGGGAATGGTGGGTTAGGAACTCGCGCCTTTGATCTACCTCGACAACAACGCCACGACCCGCACCGACCCGCGCGTCGTGGAGGCCATGCTCCCCTTTTTTTCCGATGTCTACGGCAATGCCGCGTCCCGCAGCCACTCGTTCGGCTGGGCCGCCGAGGAGGCCGTCGCCCGCGCCCGCGTCCAGGTTTCGGCCCTGATCGGGGCGGATCCGCGCGAGATCGTCTGGACTTCGGGGGCCACCGAGTCGGACAACCTGGCGCTGAAAGGGGTCATGGAGCGGCACGCCGACAAAGGGCGTCACCTGATCACCACGGCCATCGAGCACAAGGCCGTGCTGGACACGGCGCAGCACCTTCAAGCGGCTGGTGCCCGCGTCTCCGTCCTCCCCGTAGATGCGACGGGGCGGATCAGGCTGGACGATCTGCGGAACGCCCTCGCCGATGACACTGTTCTTGTCTCGGTGATCTGGGGCAGCAACGAGATCGGGACATTGCAGCCGATACGCGACATCGGCGCGCTGTGCCGGGAGCGCGGCGTCTTGTTCCACACAGATGCGACGCAGTGCGTCGGCAAGATGCCTATCGACGTCGCAGGTCTGCCCATCGATCTGATGTCCTTCACCGCCCACAAGATGCACGGGCCGAAGGGCGTGGGCGCACTCTACGTTCGCCGCCGCGCCCCGCGCGTCCGGCTGGCCGCGCAGATGGACGGCGGCGGCCACGAGCAGGGTATGCGGTCCGGGACGCTGAACGTGCCGGGGATCGTCGGCTTCGGCAGCGCCGCCGAGATCTGCCGACTCGAACTCGCGGGGGAACAAACACACCTGGCGTGCCTGCGGGACCGGCTGATTCAGGGCATTCTGGACGGCATCGATGGGGCGACGCTCAACGGCCACCCGACCGAGCGGCTGCCGCACAACGTCAACGTCTCTTTTCAGGGCGTCGAGGGTGACGCGCTGATGTCGGCCCTGCCTGACATCGCCCTGTCCACCGGCTCGGCCTGCTCGTCCGAGTCGCTCGCCGCCAGCTACGTTCTGGAAGCCATCGGCCTGTCCAGCGCCCAGGCCCATTCCTCGCTGCGCTTTGGCGTCTCGCGCTACACGACGGATGCCGAGATCGATCACCTTTTGGAGAAGCTGCCGCAGGCCGTCGCGCGCCTGCGCCGCCTGAGCGCCCCGCGCATGACCGTGCTGACCGCTTGACGCTTGATGGGAAACCGCTATGAGCAACACCCCCGAAGTTTGGCCCCCGAAGCCGGGGCCGCAAAACGTCGCCATTGAAGCAAACACCGATGTCGCCCCCCTCGCCGCTTGCCCCACGTGCGGGCGCAGGCTGCTGACGCAGACCAGCGCCCTGTGCAACTGGTGCGGTGCCCGAATCGACAACCCCCAGTACCAGGCCCGCGCTGCGGAAGGCCGTCAGGTCCGCGACCAGCAGGAGCGGGCCGAGCTGGAGGCGACCATCCAGGAGGAAGCGCAGCATGGGGTTTTGGGCCGGCTGAAGCGCCTGGGCAAGCAGAAGCCCGCCCCCCGCGACCCTCTGGCCTGACGGCAATGGAACAACGCGAGTGAACAGGCTGGCTGCAAGAAGGGAAAGGCAGTGACCAAAAAGCAGACCGCTCTATCCACCCTTGCTTTGATCTCCTTGATTGCAGGGGCAGGGGATGCTCAAGTAACTCCGAATACAGCATCACTGGATCAATTTGTTGATCGTCATGCCCCCTCCAACCAATGGATATACGAAGATGCGGGCCGCTTCAATGATGCCCACGTTCACTTTTGGCCGGGGTTTACTGGTAGCACTTGGAGCCGAGCCGGGACACGTTTCCATGTCGTTGAGCTGACGCACCGCGAGTTCGTGGATTGCATCGTGAGAGACATCGCTGACGCTGAGAGAGAACCGGCTCAGGAAAGACGGCTGCGGGATCATCCACGGCTATTCAAGGCTTTACTTGAGTTCATTGATCACTTCCAAGCAGACCTAAAAGCGGCGGGTTACGATCCAGCAGCCCTCAAATCCCGTGCCATGTCGTTATCAGGATAGCAGCAATGCCAGCGCCCTAACAATGAAACGATACACGAGAACAGGCCACGACACAAGAGACATAAGAAAGCAGATTTTATGCAACAAGACCCCTCGGAAGAACCGCTCAAGAACGTCCCGCTCGAATCGGCCATCCTTGGCCTGCGTATGGCCCTCACCGAGGAAGAAGGGGCCGAGGCGCGGCGGCGCTTCCTGGAGATCCTGCGCGACAGCATCCTCGCCGTCCCGACCATGAACCCGGTCCCCACCGCGCCCGACGGCTCCATCGAGCCGGGCGCGGACATCCAGCTCATCATCGCCACCAGCCAGGAGGGCGTCTCGGGCGTCCCCGCCTTCACCCAGCTCGGCATCCTGCGCGGCGCGCTGCCCCAGCTCGAACACGGCATGTTCCTGAGCGGCGCGCAGCTCGGCGGCATTTTGGGTGGCAGCGAGCACCTTCTGTTCGTGGACGGCCCGGACGTCCACGCCGAGGTCACGCCGGTCGAGCTGCAAACCCTGGCCCAGTCCGCGCAGATGATGGCCCAGATGCAGCAGCAGGCGGCGGGCAGCAACGAGCGCCTGGAAGTCGCCCTGGCCGGTCTGCACGGCGAAGACACGCCCGAGCATCGCGGCGCGGTCGTGCAGGCGTTTTTGGAAGAGTTCAGCCGCATCCCCGTGGCGGGCGACGCCGACGAGGACGCCGAGTGCATCGTCCTGAGCACCGGGGCACCCGCCGACGCGCCGGACGCACCGCAGGAGCTGGAGCTTTTGACACAGGACGATGCCCTGCTCTGCTTCACCAGCGAGGAGGCGATGCGCGTATGGGATGAGGCCGGGCGCAGCGCCGTCGTCCTGCCGGGACCCGTGATCGCCCAGATGGCCGACCAGGCCGGCGTCCACACCCTGCTGCTCAACAAGGGCGGCGAGACACAGCGCACCCTGCGACTCGGCGAAGGCCGCATCGAAGTAGCCTAGTCCGCGAGAAAAACCGGTAGGGCCGCCGCCCCGAAACTCGTACATTCGCCGTGCGGCCTGGGGCGGCGGGTGCCGTACAATAAACTCACCAACCTCCCGGAAAGTGAGCGTTTATTTATGTCTGCTGCTGTCACCGTTGGCCCCTGCGAGGCCGCGCGTCGCGTCGCCGCCATCTGCCGCCTCCCCGAAGCCGAAGCCGTCCACCGCCGCGTCGCGGAGTCCGTGCCGCACCCGCCCCAGGCCGACGTCTTGTGGCTGACTTGGCTCCAGTGGCGCGCCTTGGGCCGCGAGGCGCTCTCGCGCGAGACGGGCCTGTCCCCGTTCGTGATCACGGACCGCCTGCGCCGCCTGCGCGACCTGGGTGCTCCGGTCCTTTCCTCCGCTGAGGAGCGGGAGCGCCTGGCCCGTGGCCGCTTCCACGGGACGTGGGATTAAAGGGCCGCATCACGCCTCCGTCCAGGCCTGGTGCAGCACCTCCAAAGCCTCCGCCCCCTGCGCCGCCAGATTGTCCCAGGTCGCCTCGATGCTGATACGGCCCTCGTAGCTGCCCGCTTTGAGTACGGCGAAGAAGCCGCGCAGCAGCGCTTTGTCTTCTTGACACGGCGCACGTCGGCCCGCACCCGCGACGTGGACGTGGCTTAAACCCGGCAGGGCGGCTCGCGTCTCGCCGTAGCTCTGGCCGTCGTGCAGCACGTGGTACAGGTCACTCAGGACGCCAACGGCGGGGTGTGCAACTCCCCCTGCGAGAGCGCCGGCCTCAGCGACGCTGTTGATGTGGTTGGACTCCCCCCGGTTCAGCGGCTCGATTGCCACGACCAGGCCGTGCCGCGCGCCGGCCTCCCCCGCCTGGTGCAGGAAGCCCCGCACCTGCCGCCCCGCCTCCTCGCGCGGCCAGCCGTCCGGGACGTTGCGTGCCCCGCCGCTGCCGAACACGACCACCCGACCACCCAGTGTGCCGACCCGTGCCAGTGCCGATTCGAGATATTTCCCCTGACGGCCAGGGTCAGCTTTCGGCCCCACGACCTTCAGGTCGCCGGGCAAAAGCAGGTTGAACGCTTCGGGGCGCGGACCCGGCCCGGCGAAAGCCGCCAGCAAGGGCGGCATGATCACCTCGGCGGGCTGCTCCGGCTGCAAATGAACGCTAACACCCGGCTCCAGATAATCGAAGCCGATTTCGCCCACCAGGGCGCGCTGCTCCGGGGCCGCGCAGACGCCGAATCGCATTTCTCCCCTCCTGCCTCTCGCGCCGCACCTACATTTAGTAGAGCCTCCACGAAAAATTGCGTATATATGGACAAAAAAACCGTCGATTTCTTGTCAAATAGCAACAACTGTGCTATAATGGGTAAATGTCATAACGGGTCGGAATAGAACGCAGCGATGTTAAACACACGACAAAGCTTCCGCGACGAGCTGGCCGCCCTGGAACAAGAGCTGCTGCAAATGGGGACACAGACCGCCACCATGCTCGCCCAGGCCGTCGAGTCCGTGCAGACTGGGAACATGGTGCTGGCCGAAGCTGTCCTGAGCCAGGACGATTCGGTGGACGAAGCGGACCGGCGGATCGAGGCCAAGTGCATCCGCCTTCTTGCCTTACAGCAGCCGCTGGCGCGCGATCTGCGCCAGGTCGAGAGCGCCCTGAAGGTCATCACCGACCTGGAGCGGATCGGCGATCACGCCGTAGACATCGCCAAGATCGCCCGCAAGCTGACCCAGGAATTCTACCTCAAATCGCCGCTCCTGGACATCGGCCCTCTCGCCGCAATGGCCCGGATGATGGTCCTCCAGAGCCTCGAATCGCTCGTCCGGCATGACCTGGCCTTGTCCGTCCAGGTCTGCGACGACGACGACGCGGTGGACGAGGCATTCAAGGTTCTGCGCGAAGACCTGCTCGCCATGACGCAGCGCGAACCCGCCAATATTTTCCCGGCCTCCTATCTTCTGCTGGCCGTGGTGTACCTGGAGCGCATCGCCGACCACGCGACCAACATCGCCGAGCGCGTCTACTACATCGAGACGGGTGACCGCAAGCCGCTCGGACGGCAGGGCGCGCGTCCCGAGTCGCCATGAGCACCCTTGCCGACAACCTGGCGCGTGTGCGCGAACAGATCGGCACGGCGGCCCACCGAGCGGGCCGTGACTCGGATGAGATTGAACTAGTCACCGTCACCAAACGGCAGCCTGCGGCGTTGATCATTGAGGCGCTGGCGGCGGGCGCGCGGGATCTGGGCGAGAACTACGTGCAGGAGGCCGCCGACAAGCGCGGCGACATCCGGGGGGGGCGCTGGCACCTGATGGGGCATCTCCAGAGCAACAAAGCGAAGCAAGCCGTGGCCTTGTTCGACATGGTGCAGAGCGTAGACGGCGTCAAACTGGCGCGGACACTGGGGCGGCACGCGCAGGAGCAGGGCAAGACGCAAGAGATACTGCTCCAGGTGATGCTCGGCGACGAGGAAACAAAGTCGGGGCTGGCACCGGGATTGGTCGGTGAGGCCGCCGCCGAGATCGCCGGCGTCCCCCACGTCGCGCTGTGCGGGCTGATGGGCATCGCCCCTAGCGGCGTTGATCCCCGCCCGTACTTCCGGCACCTGCGCCGGCTCTTCGAGGCCTTGCCCGCAGACAACCAGCGTGTCCTCTCGATGGGCATGAGCGGCGACTTCGTGAGCGCCATCGAAGAGGGTGCGACGATGGTCCGCATCGGCACCGCGATTTTCGGCACACGGCAATAAACGAGCAACGCAGAAGCAACACACAGGACAGGCGACAGGAGGCCAGCAGCACGATGAACCAGAACGCGGAAGCGGAAGAATACGACGGCGCACCCGCCCGAGACGGCGGCTTTGTTTCCCGCATCATGAGCCATTTCCGGGGCCATGACGACTACGACGAGGAGGAGGAGAACGTGGCAGCCGTTCCCGAAAATCAGACCCAGCCGATTCCGGCCTCGTCCCGCGCCAGCGGCGGCTCCTACAACCCGCTCAAGCGTCCGACAACCCTGCGGATCGACCAGGCCCGCCAGACCCGCATCACCGTCCGCCGTTCGGTCCAGACCTTCGACGACGCCCGCCGCGCCGCCGACGGGCTGAAAGACGGCCAGCAGCAGATCGTCAATCTGGAGCAGACGCCGCCCGAAATGGCGGAGCGCATCACCGATTTCCTGAACGGGGCCACCTACGCCCTGGACGGCAGCGTCGAGAAGATCGGCGAGCAGGTGTATCTGTACACCCCCTCGACGGTCACCATCGACATCGAGGACCGGCCCGCCCCCACCGGCGTCCGCGCCGCGATCTTCAGCAGCGACTAATTGCCCCTCTTCTATGCCGATGCTGCGTGACAAGACACTCGCCGTGCTGGGCACGGGCATGATGGGCGGCGCGCTCGCCCGTGGCCTCGTCGGATGCAAAGCCATGCCCGGCTCAGGCCTGCGCCTGTTCGACACCCACCACGCGAAGGCCGAGGCACTGGCCGCCGACCTGGGGCCGGGTGCGGTCGTCGCCCTCTCGGCGCGGGCCGCCGTCGAGCGGGCCGACCTGGTCCTCTTGGCCGTCAAACCGCCGATGGTGCCGGGCGTCCTGGCCGATCTTGCGGACGTGCTAACGCCCGCCCACCTCGTCCTCTCCATCGCGGCTGGCGTCCGGCTGGCGAAAATGGAGGCGCTGCTGCCCAGTGCAGTCCCCGTCATCCGCACCATGCCCAACACCCCCTGCCTGGTCGGCTGCGGCGCGACGGCGCTGTGCCGGGGGGCACACGCGGATGCCGAGCACCTGGGACTCGCCCAGTCGCTCTTTGCCTCGGTCGGGCTGTCCGTCGAGGTGCCCGAAAGCCTTATGGATGCCGTGACCGGCCTGTCCGGGTCCGGCCCGGCGTATGTCTATCTGATGATCGAGGCCCTGGCCGACGGCGGCGTCAAAGAGGGCCTCACCCGCGCCACGGCCCGCCTGCTCGCCGCCCAGACTGTTCTGGGGGCCGCCCAGATGGTCCTCTCCTCCGACCAGCACCCCGCCCAGCTCAAGGACAATGTCACCACGCCCGGCGGAACCACCATCGCCGCCTTGCACGTTTTAGAGCGTGCCGGCCTCCGCACCGCCTTGATTGACGCCGTTCAAGCCGCCGCCGAGCGGTCACGCGAGCTGTCTTAAGTGTTTGGGGAGCCTCGACTTCATGCCGTCCTCGCGGAAGATGGAGCGGTAGCGCTCGTCGTGGAATAGCTTGCCGGTGTGGGGGAAGGCATGGGTCAGCAGCCCGGACCGCCGCAGCCCCGCCGCCGCCAGCGCAGCCAGAGTCGGCACCAGCGTGTAGGCGACCGCGAAGCCCCAGGCCTGTGCGGCCAGAGCCGGGCCGAACCACCGGGCCGGATTCATGCCCGCCCCCGAGTAGTGGCCGTCCGCACAGACCAAAATCCCCACCAAAACCGTCGCCATCGCAGGCGTCCAGCGCATCAGCGGCTTGTGGCTGACGAACGTGAACACGGCGAAGGCCAGAACGAACGTGCTCCCGGCCTCGCCCGCTGCGACGCCCCAGACCCCTACCCCGTCGTCGGGGTGCAGTGAACCGACCTGGACCTCCTGAGCCAACCGCCCGAACACGGCCCGGCCTCCCCATGTCCCAAGCACCGCCCCGGCCATTTGCCCTGCAACGTATCCGGCCACGTCCCGCCCGTGCATCTTCCCCAGCAGCCAGAAGCCGCCCGAGATGGCCGGGTTCAGGTGCGCCCCGCTGAGCCGTCCGGGGGGTGACAGGGCGACGGCCCAGCTCGCCCCGCCGAGAAGCAGCCCGGTCAGCAGCAGGCGCAGGGCGGGCGACGGCAGGAGTCGGGGCAGCGGCGAGGTCGTGCCGAACATGAACGACACGATCCCGACCACGCAGAACAGCAGGAACGCCGTGCCCAGCAGCTCGCTCGCGTACTCCTCCAGGTGCGGGCCGCTGCGCTTCCACTCGTCGTACAGCTCCGTCTCGACGTGGGTCAGCGCGCCGCCCGTGGTTCCCGCTGTCTGGGGCTTGATCATGGTTAGGACTCTTGGGTCAGCTCCAGCAGGCTGAAGCCCTTGCGCTCGATCTTCAGAACGTGGCCCCGTGCGAGCTGCGCCGCGGGGATCAGGCCGTGATCCGCCCATCCGCCCAGCAGGCTGTCGTAGGCGCGCACCCGATAGCTGCCCGACAGAGGGACCGTGACTTGCAGGGACGTGCTGACCGTTTGTTCGCCCGTGTTGCCCGCGAAGAGGACCAGGCGCGTCCCCGACCGCAGGCCCAGCGCACAGACCGAGTCCAGTCCCGCATGGACCTGTCCGCTGATGTCTTCGTCATAGGCCTGATACGGCTGCGAATCCTGGGGGTGGAAGCTGGTGTAGATCTGGAGGTCGGGCGTGCGGACGGCAAAATAGGTCAGCGCCTTGCCCCGGAACGGCAGGTTCTGCACCCCCAGCCATTTCCAGTCGCTGGACAGGCGCGGGTTGAGCGTCATGCCGTCGCCTGAAGGGTCCACGCCGCCCACGCCCTCGATGGCCGCCCACAGGTAGCGCGGCGGGTCCCAGGGCGAAAGCATCATGCCCTCGTTGGTCAGCGTCTCGCCGTGCAGCCACTCGGAGAACTGGCCCGGCACGGTGTTGTTGCGGCGCGGGTCCATCGAGAAGTTGCGGAACGAGTCAGACAGCGCCCGGTCCATGAACTCGGGGTTGTGGCGCGCGGCGGCGAACGCGAACCAGAAAGAGCAGCCGAGCCAGACGCCGCCGAGAAGCCCGTAGGGGCCGTTGTTGGTGCCGTCCGGGTCGTAGTCGGGCGCGTCGCGCGGCGTCGTGCGGATGCCCGCCGCCGTCCAGAAGTCGGCGTCACTCAGCCGACTGATAATCAGCGCCGAGGTCTCCTCATCGGCGACGCCGAACATGACCGGGAAGACGAGGTCAGACGTGACGTTGCTGCGCGGCGAGCCGTCGATGTCGATGTTCAGGTAGTACAGACCGTTGCCGGGATTCTTGAGGTGCGTGTTGATCGCCGTCTTCAGCGCCTCGGCTTGGTTCAACATCTCGGCGCTCTCGTCGTGCTTCCCCAAGACTCGCGCCATGTGCGAGGCCGTGAGCAGCGCCGCGTAGCACTCCGAGTTGACCTCGGTACTCGCACCCGACAGCCGGTAGTTCGTGATGACGTTGCGCCAGCCGATGATGCCCCAGTCGGACGTGCCCGTGGCGCTGCACCAGACCAGCCCCTGATCATTCCGCTGCGTGAGCAGGTAGCGAACGGCCTTGGCGGCGGCGGGGTAGACCTCTTGAAGAAAGACCAAGTCCCCGGTCGTATTGTAATGGTGCCACAGGGCCAGAACTAAGAGCGGCGTGTTGTCGTTGACGTTCAGGTCGTAGTCGGCGGTCTTGCCGGTGCGGATGTCATAATACTCGACGACCTTGCCGCTGCTTTCCTGGTTGTGGACGTAGGCCAGCAGCGACTCGCGGACGAAGCCGGGGTCTAGATAATCGCCGCCATACGCGAACCAGGCCGTGTCGCGCCCGACGCTGTTGTTTGAGCGTGTGGGGTCGTTGACGAAGCACCAGCCCGTCTGCGACTTCACCAGTGTCCGCATCATGTTGGCCTTGGCCCACAGAACGCCTCGGTTGACCTGGGGGTTCGGAGTCAGCAGGACGGCGCGGCTCAAGGCGTCGGTGTAATACGCCTGCGTCCTCGCGAGGGCCACGTCGGCGGACGGGCAGGCGCGGAAGTTTCGGACGGCCTCGTCGCGCCCGCCGCCGAACGACATCAGGTAAAAGAAGCGGGCCGTCTCGCCCGGCGCGATCTCGCGCGTGTGCCGGAAGGCACCCAGCGGGTCGGTCGGCGCGTCCGTCTTGCCCGACAACGGACCGGGGTCGGTGTCGGCGACCGCCTTGCCCCAGTCCAGCGTCGTCTCGTAGCTGTCCGGCGGGTCCGAGCAGCCGAAGACGCGCACCCAGTCCGGCTGCGACACGTTCCAAGCCACCAGTGCGCCCAGGGAGGCGTCATACTCGGCGGCCACGTCGTGCCCCGTCGTGCCGCGCAGGTCGGCGTAGGCGAAGGTGACGATCCGGGACGGCTGCGGGCCGTCGTTCCGCAGCTCAACGGCCAGGTACACGCCGGGCGGGTCAACATCCCCATCTGTTCGGGGCGGGCCGTTCAGGACGAACACCGTCTCGTGGACGGCGATGCCGGGCGGCAGGCCGAAGCGGTGCTCCTGGTGCTCGGGGTGGATGACGAACGACCCCGGTTGGTCCTGGGCGAGGTGCATCCCCGTGTCGCCGTCGTAATGGCGCAGCAGCACGGTGCCGAACAGCGACTGCCCGATCTCGACGGCATAAATGGTCTGGATCGCTCCAGTCGCCTTGATGATGCAGGCCGCGCGCGGCCCGCCCAGCGTGCTGCCGATGGCAAGCTCCGTGTCCGGCAGCGTATAGATGCCGTCCCGCTGGCTCGGCCCGACTTCGCGCGTGACGCTCATCTACAGGCTCCCCGACTGGCGCAGCATCCCGCCGTCAATGTAGTAGGTGCTGCCCGTAACATAAGCCGCGCCGTCGGACGCGAGGAACGCGGCCAAATTCGCCACTTCCTCCGGTTTGCCCCAGCGCCCGATGGGAATCTCGGCCATCAGCGCTTTTTCCATCTCGGGGTTGGCCTGGACGTCGGCGTCGATGGGCGTGAAGATCGCCCCCGGCCCGATGTTGTTGACCGTGATGCCGTGCGGGGCAAGCTCCACGGCGATTGTCCGCATCAGCATCCGCAGGCCGCCTTTGGACGCACAATACGGGGCGTTGGTGGGCATCGGCAGGTCTTGGTGGACGCTGGAAATGTTGATGATGCGCCCGGCCCCGCCCTGCTTAATCATCTGGTTGGCCGCCGCCTGGGCGCACAAAAACGGCCCGGTCAGGTTGACGGCGATGATCTTGTTCCACTGATCCAGGGGAAATTCGGTGATCGGATGTTTGTATTCGATGCCGGCGTTGTTGACGAGAATGTCCAGCCTGCCGAACTGCGTCACCGTCTGGCTGAGGAGATTGGTGACTTGGTCCGGCTGCGAGACGTCGGCCTCGACGGCCAGCACTTTACCGCCCGCGGTCTGGATCTGGTGCACGGTGTCGTCGGCGGCTCCGGGCTTCCCCACGTAGTCCACGACGACGGCCGCGCCCTCGCTCGCCATCCGAATGGCGATGGCCTGCCCGATTCCCGTGGCCGCGCCGGTCACGATGGCGACCTTTCCGTTGAGTGTCATTGTGTTCTCCTGGGGGCGATTGTATGTCAAGATGCCTCTGGGGTTATCCTACCACGGGGCGTGTTCTTAAACCTCCCTCAGAACCTGAGCGTCCCCTGCCCTATGACCGTCGCCGGGCCGCTGACTTGGACCCCGCTCACTTCGCCGCCCTCGGCACGAATTTTCACCCGCGCGTTGCCGGGCCGGCCCATCGCATACCCCTGTTCGGTGCGGAATACCGACTCGTTTTCGGTATCATACGCCAGCTTATCGTAACTGGCGAGGTACGCGCCGGCTGCGCCGCTGCCGGTCCCCGTGACGGGGTCCTCGGGCAGGCCCACGGCGGGGCAGAAGCAGCGGGCGTGGACCGAGGCGTCCGCGTTCTCTGTCTCGGACGACCAGACGTAGAAGCCGGCCACCGCGTCTTCCAGCCCGTCGCCGTAGGTGATCAGAGCGACCATGTCCGGGGCCAGCGCGCTCAACGCCGCCCGGTGGACGACGGGGACGATGACGAACGGCGTCCCCGTCGAGACGACCTGGACCGGCAGGCCCGTCTCGGCGATCTCCGAGAGCGGCAGGCCCAGCACCTGGGCAACTTCGCCGCTGTCCAAGACCGGGCCGTACTGCGGGAGGGCCATGTTGATCGTGACCATGCCGTCGGCGGCGATGCTGACGGGAAGGATGCCGACGTCCGTGGAAAGCCGGACCGTGCCGGGGGCCTGAAGCCTGCCTTGCCGTGCGAGAACCGCGACCAGGGCGACGGTGTCATGGCCGCAGAGGGGGATGCGGCTCGTGCCGGTGTAATAGGCGACCTGGTAGTCCGCCTCGGGTGCCGAACTCGGAGTCGCGAACGCGCTTTCCAGGTGCAGCTCACCGGCGATAGCGAGCATCGTAGCCTCGGTGAGCGGCGCGTCCGGCAGAACCACGCCCGCCGGGTTGCCGGCGAAGGGGGTGCGGGTGAACGAATCAACGATGAAAAAATCGGCCTCCGGCATGGGCGGAACCTCCCTGAATCGTCAGACGTTGTGGACGTGTCTTAGTGTAGCCGCTGCGGCCTATTTCCGCAAGGGACGGTTGAAAAAAATAGGGGAACGAAAGTGGGTTTTCGCTGTTTCTAGGGTATGATATGACTGAAATACTAATCCGGTCAGTAATTTAGGCCATGAAAACAATCACCTCGCGCCACGGAGACGTGCGCCAAAAAATCCTGGACGCCGCAAAGCAGCGGCTCTGGCACTACGGGTTCAAAAAGACGACGATGGATGAGATCGCGTCCGACGCCGGCGTCGGCAAAGGCACCGTTTACCTTTACTTTGAGAGCAAGGAAGACATCGCGCTGGCAATCCTCGGCCAGTGGAAAGAGGAAAGCCTGTACGCCATCCAGGACATCGCCGAAGACGCCGGGAAGACGCCCGTGCAGAAGCTGAAAGAGATGCTCCAGCAGTCGCTGCTGATGGCCCACCGGAAGTGCCTGGAGTCGCCGCAGATGCTGGAGATGGTCATCGCGGTCAAGCCGCACATCCGGGCGCACATCCAGACCTACATGGACACCGAACACGACCTGCTGGCCGGTGTGCTGGCGGAGGGAAACCACCGGGGCGAGTTTGATGTGCCGGATCCGTTGGGCGCGGCAAGGACTCTGAAGATGATGACGCACGGCTTCCTGCCGCCGTACCCCTATGTCAATACGCAGGAAGAGATCGCCGCCGAGATCGCCGGCATCGTGGATTTGACCGTGAGAGGACTTCGTAAAGCATGATTAGACGCCGCACACGACAGGCGACGGCCTGGGCGATCACCGCCCTCGCCTCTTCCCCCGGCCTCGCCCTGGCTGCCGGCCCGGTCCCGCCCGGCTTTGTCTGGCTCGGCCAGGCCGCCGGCGGCGCGGGCACCGGAGCGGGCGGCAACACGGGCGCAGGCACTGGAGGCGGGGCAGGCACGAACGGCACGGCGGGGACCGGCACGAACGGCACCGGGGGGACCGGCGTCGGCGGCACCGGCGTCGGGGCCACCGGCAACGCGGGCGCGGCCGGGGCGGGTGATGGGACGGGCGGCGTGGCTACCCCCGGCACGGCCACCGGCGTCGGCAACGCCAACGGTACAGGCACAGCAGCGGGGAGTGACACCACAGGGACGGGAGCCAGTGGCGTCAATGGCACGGGCGGCACTAACGGGAACGGCACTAACGGGAACGGCACTAACGGGAACGGCACTAACGGGAACGGCACTAACGGGAACGGCACTAACGGGAACGGCACGAATGGGAACGGCACGAATGGGAACGGCGTCGGTTCTTCCACTAACAATGGAACGTCTAACGGCACGAGCAACACGGGGGCCGGACAGGGCAGTCTGCCGCTGAACGGGGCGCGGGGCGGGGTCCAGGAATTCGACCTGGACCAGACCATCCGGGCCGCCATCGCCAGCAGCGCCGATGTCCAGACCGCCACGCGCAACGTCGAAATCGACCGGAAACGCGGCGATGAGGCGGCGGCGGCGGGGCGGCCCAACGTGAGCGCTTCGGGCACGGCCATCCGCTACGACCAGGCTACCAAGATCGCCCTTGGCGGCGGGCCGCCCATCCAAGTCACGCCCACGCACCAGGAGATTCTGACGCTCAACGTCAGCAATCGGTTTGATCTCACCGGCCAAATCGCCGCCGCCGCCGACCAGGCCCGGCTGCAAAGCCTGGCCGACGAGTTCGTGCTCGGGCAGATCCGCAACGGGCGCGTCCTGCGCGCACAGACCATCTACTTCAACACGCTGCGTGCCGAGCACCAGCAGGAGGTCGCCCAAGCCACGCTCGCCAATGCCCGGCGGCAGCTCCAGGACGCTGTCAACCTGAACGCGGCGGGCGTCGGCCAGAAGATCGACCTGCTGCGCGCCCAGACCCAGGTGGAGAACGCCCTCCAGAACGTCCAGGCAGCGCAGAACAATTTAGGCATCGCCGTCACCAACTTCAACGACCTCGTCGGACGGCCCCTCGATGCCCCGGTGCGTCTGCGCGACCAGCCCAATGTCGTGTTCGTCGCCCCGATCACCGACTTCTCCCGCGTCGGCGCTCCCACGGCCAAGGCGGCCGCGCCGCTGCCGGACGCGCCGGGCGAGGTAGCGGCCATCGACATCGGCCGGTCGCTGACGACCGCATTAACCCAGCGGCCCGAGATACGCACCGCCCAGGTCAACGTCCGCGTCGCGCAGACCGGCATCAAGCTGGCCCGCGCGGGCCTGGACCCGACCTTCAGCCTGAGCGCGGCGGGCAACTACTACCCGACGCCCTCGTTCCAGTTCCCGCGCCAGCGCACCGCCCAGCTTACGGCGACGCTGAACATCCCGCTCTACGACGGCGGCGCGACGCGCGACCGGGTGCAGGAGTCGCGGCTGCGGACCGAGAACGCGCAGACGTCGCTGGCCTCCACACAGTCCGATGTCGCCCTGGACGTCCGCCAGGCCTACCTCAACCTCGCTACCTCGGCCCAGCAGATCGGGGCCGCCAACGCCGCGCTGGATTCGGCCATCGCCGCCCGCCAGCTCGCCGAGCTGCGGTACCGGGGCGAGGTCGGTCTCTATCTTGAAGTCACCGACGCCCAGGCCGCCCTAGTCCAGGCCGAGAACAACCAGGTGGACGCCGTTTACAACTTTCTCGTGGCCCGCGCCCAGTTCCAGTATTCGCTCGGCGGCACGACTCCGGTGCCGCCGACGGCCGCGCGCTGAATCTCTCCAGCGCCGACATCAGAAGGGAAGCAGACATGGCAGACGACACACAAACGACGCCGGCTGGAACCCGGCCCGAGGGGGCTGCGGGGCAGGTCAACGGGCACGGGGCAACCAAATACCCCGCCCCCACCCCCGCTAATAGGCACGACGGCCACGAGAGCGGCAAGTACGCCCCGACCGAAGACAAAAAAAAAGAGGACGGCAAGGGCGATGACGGCGGCGACCAGAAGGCCGGCAAGAAGCCCGCCGGCCCGATCCGCAAGCTCGTCATCGGCGCGCTCGTCGCCGCCGCGCTCATCGCCGCCCTGATCTGGGGCTGGTCGTACTACAAGTACAGCCAGAGCCACGTCAGCACCGACGATGCCTACATCACCGGCAACCTGGTCAACATCAGCCCCATCATCGGCGGCACCCTGAGCCAGCTCCTGGTAGATGAGGGCCAGCCCGTCACAAAGGGCAAGCTCATCGCCCGACTCGAAGACAGCGGCCAGCGGGCCGCCTTGCAGCAGGCCCAGGCCTCGTACCAGGCCGCCGCGAGCCAGCTCCCGCAGGCCCGGCAGAACCTGCTCTACCAGCAGCAGGCCACCGGGGCCAACATCCGCAAGGCGCAGGCCGAGCTTGCCGCCCAGCAGGCCAAAACGTCGGGGGCACAGCAGCAGGTCTCCCTGAGCCGCAGTACGCTGGCCGGCCAGGTGGCCCAGGCCCAAAGCCAGGTGGCCCAGGCCCAGGCCCAGGCCGCCCAGGCCCAGGCGCAGGTGCAGGCCGCCCAGGCCGTCGTCAATTCCCAGCGGCAGGGCGTCCAGACCGCCCAGCGGGCCGCCGACGCCGCCGACGCGCAGCTCCGTGGTGCCCAGTCGAACTTCGAGAAGAACCGAACCGACAAGGCGCGTTACGCGAAACTTGTCGTCCAGGAAGCGGTCACGCCGCAGCAGTACGACGCCGTGCGGGCCGCGGCCGACAGCGCCGAATCCCAGTTCAACGCGACCCGGTTTCAGGGTGCCCAAGCGCACTCGCAGGTCATCCAGGCCCGGCGCAACGTCAGCCAGGCCCAGGCCCAGCTCAACGCTTCCCGCAAGGCCGCCGCCGCGGCCGCGCAGCAGGTGGAGGTCGCCCGCGCGGGCCTGGGCATCGCGCTCGCCAACCAGAGCCAGGTCGGCATCCAGCAGGCCAACGTCGCCAACAACGTCGGCCAGAACGCCAGCGCCCTCGCCGACCTGTCCACTGCCCAGGCGGGGCAGACCGAGGTCGGGCTGCGCCGCCAGCAGATACTCACCACGCAGGCGCAGATCCTCCAGGCCCAGGCCGCCCGCCGGAACGCCCAGGTGACCGAGAGCGACACCTACATCACCGCCCCGAACGACGGCACGGTCGTCAAAAAGACCTCCAACATCGGTTCATCACTCTCGCCCGGCCAGACGATCCTGACCATCACGCAGGGCAGCTACGTCTACGTGACCGCGAACTTCAAGGAAACGCAGTTGCGCGACGTGCAGCCCGGCCAGCCGGTCGAGGTGGAAGTGGACTCGTTCCCCGGACGCATCTTCCACGGCAAGGTAGGGAGCATCAACGAGGCGACAGGCGCGACCAACGCCCTGCTGCCGCCGGACAATGCCACGGGCAACTTCACCAAGGTCGTTCAGCGCATCCCGGTCCGCATCGAGCTGGTCCCGGCCGGGCCACGCGAGGACAAGAAGTACGCCACCGCCGCCGACATCCACAACCTGCGCCAGGGCATGTCGGTCGTCGCTACCATCGACGTCAGCAAGGGCCGGCATCAGTAAGGCACCGGGGCTTTCTACAGCCCGGCCCGCCTCTGACGCCTCGACATCGGAAAGCATGTAAGCCACTCCATGTCCACGCAAGCACTTCAACACCACGGCGGACGGCCCCTCAACGGGCGGACGCCCCACGGCCCGTCGGGGGCAGAGCAGAAAACTGAAGACAAGCCGGGCGGTCCGCCGGGGGGTGCCCCCTCGGCGGCGGCCCCCGACCCGTACCGCTGGATCATCCTGATCGGCCTGATCACGGCGGCGATCATGGAGGTCCTGGACACCACCATCATCAACGTCGCCCTGCCGCAGATGGCCGGCAACCTGAACGCCACGGTGGATGAGATCGCCTGGATCTCGACCGCCTACATCCTGGCGAACGTCATCATCCTGCCGATGACCGCCTGGCTCTCGCAGCGCTTCGGGCGCAAGCGCTACCTGACCACGTCGATCCTGATCTTCATCGTCGCGTCGTTCTTCTGCGGCACGTCGCGCACGCTCAACGAGGTCATCTTCTGGCGCATCCTCCAGGGCGCGGGCGGCGCGGCCCTGCTCTCGACCGGCCAGGCCACCCTGCGGCAGATCTTCCCCAAGGAGCAACAGGGCGTCGTGCAATCGCTGTTCATTTTGGGGATCGTCATGGCCCCGACTCTGGGACCGGTGCTGGGCGGGTACATCACCGACAACTACAACTGGCCCTGGATATTTTTCGTCAACATCCCCATCGGTCTCGTCTCCGCATTTCTGGTCATCACGTTCCTGCATGACCCGCCGAACACGCCCAAGGCCAGCGCCATCGACATCCCCGGTATTGTGCTGCTGACCGTCGGGCTGGGGTCGCTGCAATACGTCCTGGAGGAAGGCAAGCGCGACGACTGGTTCAGCGACGCCCTGATTCTCAGGCTCTCCATCCTCGCCGCCGTCGCGCTGTCCGCCATGCTCGCCTGGGAGCTTTCCCCGCGCAACAAGGCTCCCATCGTGAACTTCCGGGTACTGAAGAACCGGGACCTGACGGCGGGCCTGATCCTGTTCCTGGCCCTCGGATTCGGGCTGTACGGGGGCATTTTCATCTTCCCGATGTTCGTCCAGAGCGTCCTCGCCTTCACCCCCACGGCCACCGGGCTTGTCCTGCTCCCCGGCGGCCTGGCGACCGGGGCGGCGGCGATGCTGTGCGGGCGGGCGCTGAACGGGGCCAAGCCGCTGGTTGACCCGCGCATTCTGATCTTTATCGGCGTGGGCATCTTCATCACGTCGATGTGGCTGCTCGGGCACCTCTCGCCGCAATCCGGCGAGCCGGACACGCGGCTGGGCCTGATCGTGCGCGGCCTGGGCCTGGGCTTCTTGTTCGCCCCGATCAACTTCGTCGTCTTCGCCGCCCTGAAGGGGCCGGAGATTCAGCAGGCGTCCGGCCTGATCAACCTCGCGCGGCAGCTCGGCGGCTCGTTCGGCATCGCCTACCTGAACACGTACATCTCCAACCAGGAGGCCTATCACCGGGCCAACCTCGTCGCCTACCTCGACCCCGGCAACGCCCTCTTTTCCAGCCGCCTGGCCGGCATCACGGCGGGCTTCGTGGCCCAGGGCAGAAGTCAGACCGATGCCCAGCAGATGGCCCTGCGCGCCATAGACCACTCGGTCCAGAACAACGCGGCCACGATGTCCTACAACGATGCCTTCCTGCTGCTAGGGTTGACGTTCGTTGTCGCCTCCCCGGCCATCTTCCTGCTGGGCCGGGCCAAGAAGGGCGCTGGCGGCGCGGCGGCAGGCGGGCACTGATTAGGAGACCTCATCCCCCGCCCTTCTCCTCTCTGAAGGAGAGGGTGGCGAGCCTGCGAGCCGGGTGAGATTCAAGGCTGGGTGAGCCTCTCTCGCCGCGAACCTTTGACGCCCGCCGCCCGTATACACTGATACGCCATCTGACCTACTGAAAGAATTCCCATGCCCAACCGGCCTGCCCTGTTATTTGCCCTCGCCTGCATCGCGTCCGCCCCACTCGCCGCGCGAGCGGCGACCGAGGATGCGTTCGACACTTCAGCCGCCGCTCTGCTCCGCTCCGCCCCCGCTGCGGCGGCGTACCCCGACGCCTCCGCCATCACGCTGCGGGACGAGAGCACGGTCCACCTGAACGCGGACGGCACGAGCACCGACGTCACGCGCGAGACGTTCAAGATCTTCAACGAGCGTGGGCATGAAAAAGCCGAAATCTCGATCCCGTTCAACCAGGCCAATGAGAAGATCAGCGGCCTCCATGCCCGCACCATCAAGCCCGACGGCACGGTGTTGACGGCCAGCGCCGGCGACATCCACCAGAGCGCGCCCTTCTCCGAATTCGCCATGTACGACGACGCCAAAATCACCGGCGTCTCGATGCCCGGCGTCGAAGACGGCGTCATCATCGACTACGTCTACACGCGGACCACGACGCGCGCGTTTTTGCCCGATCAGTACAGTGAGACGTGGACGTTCCGCGACGGCGTGGACCCGGTCACACTCAGCAAGATGACTCTGATCGCCCCTGCTTCGATGAAGATTCAGACCTTGGCGCGCAACACCGACGGCATGGCGGCTTCGGACACGCTCTCGCCCGATGGCAAGCGCCGCACCTACGTCTGGAAGATGGGCGGGCTGCTGCCGCTGATCCCCGAGCCGATGATGCCGCCCTCCAACACGTTCCTGCCGTGGGTCGAAATCTCGACGATCCCCTCCTGGCAGACGATCTCCCACTGGTATCAAGGCTTGGCTTCGGGTCAGATGGCCGTCTCGCCCGAGATCAAAGAGACCGTGAAAACGCTGACGGCGGGCAAGACGACCGAGACCGACAAGGCCCGCGCCATCTACTACTGGGTCGAGGGCCGGACGCGCTACGTCGCCCTGGAGCTGGGCCTATCTGCCTTCCAGCCCCACCCCGCCTCGGACGTCTGCCGCAACCGCTACGGCGACTGCAAGGACATGGCGACGCTGCTGCTCGCCATGCTGCACGAGGCCGGCATCAAGACAGCCTGGCCTGTCCTGCTCGGCGCGGAGAGCCATGACGTCGTTTCCCAATACCTCGCCGCGCCCTCGTTCTTCAACCACGCCATCGTCCGTGCCGACATCGACGGCAAGCCGTACTGGTTCGACTCGACCGCCCAGATGTGCGCCTTCGGCGAGATTCCCGGCGGGGATCGCGGCGTGAACGCCTTCGTGATCCGCAGCGGGGTGGGCACGTTCGAGACCATCCCGACGGGAACGCCCGAGGACAACCGCGAGACGACGACCACCAAGGTGGACTTGCACACAGACGGCAGCGCGGACTGCGAGACGACGGTACGGCTGGGCGGGGACAACGCTCTGGGCGCGCGGCTGTCGTTCCGCGGCTTGCAGTCCGCGCAGGTCAAGCCCGGCTTCCAGAACATGGTCAGCCATTTCAGCCCGAACGCCTCGCTGACCAGTTACACGATCTCGCCGTTCTCGGACCGCGACCAGCCGGTCGTCTTCGACCTCAAGTACCACGCCCCCCTGTGGGCCGTCCGCACCGGGCACCTGCTGATTTTGAGCGGCAAGGACATGACCAGCGCGCCCTACGACCGGACCGAGCGTACCTTCCCGATTTACGAGAGCAAGACGGCGGAGGCCGTGGACGACCAGGTCATCACGCTGCCGCCCGGTTACACCCTGGAAGACAAGCCGGACGAAGTCCACGAGAAGACCCCACTGGGCGGCTATGATCAGACCGTGACACTGGCAGGCGACACGCTGACCATCCACCTCGCCGTCACCTCGCACCCCGGCGAGATCATGCCCACCGACTACCCCGCCGCCAAGGCCCAGTTCGAGAAGATCGTCATGCTCCGCAAGCAGCCCGTGGTCCTGCACCGCGCCGACAAGACCGCCAGCAACTGAATCCGGCACGGGACGACAAAGAGGGCAGACCTCCCGGCCTGCCCCTTGTCTCGTAGGGGCGGCCCCCCGGTCTGCCCCTTGTTCCGTAGGGGCGGCCCCCCGTGGCCGCCCTCCTCTTCCTTCAGAGTACGGCGATGAACTCGTCCACCGTCAGCCCCGCATCCCGGATCAAACTCCGCAACGTCCCACACACTTTGACGACCTCACGAGCGTTCACCAACGGCGTGACAGGCATCAGGCGGCAATCTCCACTTGACGGGTCTCCATCGTCAGGGGGAGGCCACGCTCCGCGCGTACCTCCAAACACAAACGAATCGCGTCTTGAATGTTTTCTATGGCTTCGGCTCGCGTCTGTCCCTGACTGACACAACCCGGAATGGCGGGACATTCAACGACCCAAGCGCCATCTTCATCTCGGTCCAGCGTGACATTAAATTTCAGGCTCATTATCAACTTCCCTCTCTCATAATAGCAGATACGGCCTCTGAGAAAGAAAAAGGATAGGTCAACGCCGACAGGGGGCCTCTGTCTCTACGGGTTCGCGGCCAACTTCACCTGCCCTCCCAGGCGTCGCGCTCCTCCTGAACGTGGGCGTCTACTTCTTCCGCCGTCTGGAAAGCGAGAGGCCCCGGCGCTTCCGCCAAAACGTCCATTACAGACCGGCGCGAACTTTCCGCCTCACGCGGAAACAGGACGATCACGTCCACGGCTTTCCCCGAAGGCAGTTGCGGGCTGGAGACTTCCACGCGGCCCCCCGGCTGAACCGTGCCGGTCAATCTCAATGCAGTTTGCATGAATTATTTCCGTATCCCGTCTGCTGTAACAGCAAGCAGGGACAGGGCTTGCTCCTACCCTCCCTCCATAACCCGCGCGGCGATATCCGGTGCAGCGCCCCTTGTTGGGCTGCTGGGTGTGCAGCCTACGTCTCATTTAGTGGGTGGGTAGATATGACTTTGTGACACTAGCGCGTCGTCCACATTAGTCGCTTAACGTCATCATGCTTTTCAACAAGCCTATTAGGAACATGAGCCAGGCAATTCCTCACGGCGTACAATTCCTCAATTTCGTCGTCGTTTAATGCCACTATCCCGAAGCGTCGGGCGAATTTGAGCATTTCTTTTAGGCTGGCTTCATTCAACAATTCCCGATTGGCATTATTGACCTTGTGTTTGTTAAAATTCGCTATAATCCGGTTTGCGTCTTCTTTATTCAAGGCGATGCGTATATTATCAACCTCTTCAAACTCGTCTCCAATCAAGAAGATAACATGGGCCTCGACAGCCTGTAGCAAAAGATAGAAGGGCAAACGGATAAGGTGATGGTTGAGATCGGAAAAATGAACGCATCCCTCGATACCCCATTTACCCACGACAAAACAGAATTGGCGTTCGACCAAGACATCCACCAGATCAAGAATGCTGCATCCTGATCCTACCGTTACGTCAAGGTTTATCGGACTCACGCCCGGAATACCGCGCTCGACGTAGCCCGTGACTCCCGCTTCTGTTTCAATTGGTATCAGATTGAAGTCATCCTTATCATGCAAGAGGTGAATTGCTTCTTCTTCCGTTGTCGCCGTGATGAGTTCAGCCAGCGGTATCATAATGTCGCGCACCGTGAACTGACCTGCAAGTCGTTGAATAACCTGCTCTGTAACCAGTATTGGCGGCTTTCGCGGGTTTCCCATAAGGTCTCTCATTTAGTACGCAGGCCAGTGGCTTTCGTGAGACACGGAGGCAGTGCAGCACTGATAATGCTGAGTTCTCGTTCATTACGAACGTCAAAGTAGGACAACCAAACGTCACGGATTTCGAGGAGGCGCACCCTTTACTTCTTCAAGGCTCTGGTTTGACCGGATTATATGAATATCTCCCAGCACTTTTGCCTCACCCTCTCTATCACCGACTTGTGTTAGAATCGGCAATGCCTGTTGAAAGCATTCTAGCGCTTTGTCATATTGACGTAGGTCGTCATAAGCTATGCCCAAGCCACTAAGCGTCATTGCCTCCCCAGCTCTATCGCCGACCTGTCTTTGAATCGTCAGCGCCTGCTGATAGTATTCTACTGCTTTATCATATTGACTCAGGTCGTCATAAGCTGTGCCCAAGCCAATAAGTGTCGTTTCCTCGCCAACTCTGTCGCCAACTAGCCGTTGAATCAGCAATGCCTGCTGAAAGTGTGCTACCGCTTTGTCATACTGATTCATATTGCCATAAGCTGTACCTATGTTGCTGAGAGTCCCCGCCTCCCCCTTTCTGTCACCGATCTGGCTTTGGATTGTCAGCGCCTTTGGATTGTCAGCGCCTGCTGATAGTATTCTAGTGCTTTGTCATATTGCCTCTGATGCTCATAGGCTATGCCTATATTGCTGAGTGTCGTTGCCTCGCCACGTCTATCGCCAATTTGTTTTCGGATTGCCAACGCTTGCTGGAACAATTCCAACGCCTTTTTATACTGCTTCAGGTCATTATATTCCGCTCCCATGCTACTGAGCGTTATTGCCTCGCCGTGTCTATCACCGACTTGTTTTCGGATCGGTAGCGCCTTCTGGTAATACGTTAGTGCTTTGTCGTGTTGGCTCAAGTTACCGTAAATCACACCGATGTTGTTCAACTCGACAGCAGCTACCTTCGGCCGTGCGGTCTTGTCATAAGCGTAGGCTGCCTCGTACTCAACAATAGCCGTCTCCCATTGATATTTGGTTGCAAATTTGTTCGCTAAGAGACTGTATAGAAAGTTAAGCAGGTGCTAATCTTCTGACCATGAGGGCAGACATAGCAATCTGGATGAGGGCCTCGCTGGATGCAGGCCGCTCTTCATAATCTTTGGCAAGACGGCGCTGTTT
>JAABUQ010003728.1_pt1 | contig 27216 bp, 23 predicted proteins | sample 5560001 | NCBI WGS metagenome assembly JAABUQ01 (sample SAMN10711888, study PRJNA513371) | rock metagenome | isolation source: Antarctica rocks | place: Antarctica: Victoria Land, Finger Mt nord | collected 2015-12-18 | reverse complement strand
GTGCGCCGGGGCGAGACGGGCTGGAGGGGGGCCGTGGACTGCTTTGCCTCCTCCTCCTGCCGCTTGAGTTGCACCCTCGTCGCGCAGTGGACGGAGCCGCACCCCGCTCCCTGGCTGATCCTGACCGACCTGCCCCCGGACGTGGCGCAGGCCGCGTGGTATGGGATGCGCGCCTGGATCGAGTCCGGGTTTAAAGACTGCACGCGCGGCGGCTGGGGCTGGCACCAGACCAAGATGACCGACCCGGCGCGGGCCAGCCGGCTGTGGCTGGTCATGGCCGTCGCTACCTTCGCCGTGGTGCGGGCGGGGGCAGCTGCCGAGAGTGGGCTGGAGGCCGTGACGTGGGACGGCGTGCCCGATCTGGCCCCGCTGCGGCCCCGCTGCACCCGTCCCCGCCTGCTGCGTTGCTGTCGCCGCGGCGGCGTGCTCCTCCTGGCCGCCCTGGTGCGGGGACACCGGCTGCCCCGTGGCCGGTGTCTCCCCGCCCCGTGGCCGGTGTCTCCCCGCCCCGTGGCCGGTGTCTCCCCGCCCCGTGGCCGGCCGTCCTGCCGCTGCCGCCCGCTCCCGCCGTTCCCCGCGTGGCCTGATGTCCCCACCCGTCCATCCGTCGCCGTGTGCTGCTTTTGTGCCAGACCTACCCTTAAGAGAGAGGGGGGTGGGGGGTGAGGGTTGCCTGGAGCAGCGCGACGGGGATGCTGAACGAGTGGTCCGTCTCAACGGTGAATCGCTCGCGTATCCCAGGTGCCGCCGCATCCATCATCCGCTCGATCGCTCGAACGCTTGCCGTGGGTGTGGCCATGCGCGTCACCCACGATGCGAAGTCGAGCCGCAGCGGCCAGGCCTGTCGCGTCGTGACGTCGAAGCCCGCGTTGGCCAGCATCTCGTGCCACTGAGCAACCGTATGGTCTCGTACGTGCGACGGGTCGCGCAGTGTTTCGATGCGGTTCAGAAACTCATCCTGTGCCGCGTCGTCCGGGGCGACGGTGTCGACCAGCAGCAACGCGCTGCCCGGCCGCAGTATGCGGGCGAACTCATGCATGGCCTGCCGCGGGCGCGGGTAGTGGTGCGCGCTGAAGCGCGAGGTTGCCAGGTCAAATGACGCGTCGGGGAACGCCAGCGTCTCGACGTCGCCATGCTCGAACGTGGCGTTGGCGATGCCGCGCCCGGCGGCGAGGCGGCGCGCCTGGTCCAGCATCTCCTCGGTTAGGTCGACGCCGACGACCGCCGCGACGCGCGGCGCAAAGGCCAGCGCGGTGTGGCCGGGCCCGCACCCCGCGTCGAGCACGCGCTCGATTCCATGCAGCGCCATCGCGTCCAGCATGGCGGCGAGGTCGGGGCCGCCTGCGTGCACCGCGCTGGTGGCGTAACGTTCCGCGACCGGCGCGAACTGCCGCTGCACCGACTCCTTGACGTCCATCGAACACCTCTCCTCTGCTGCCCCGAGGCTGTCGTACCGGGCGTGCCCCGAGATAGTGAGCGCCGCCTGACCATGAATGGTCATGGCAGGGCGCGGACCCTGAAGGGTCTCCTCTGGACCGTCACCTGGCGCGACCCGAGTGGACCGGCATGCAGATTCCCCACGCCGACCTTTTAAGGTCCGTCCTTGCCATGACCTTTCAAGGTCAGGCCCACCGCCCGCCATCGCTATCGCGGGGCGGGCGCACCCTGTCCTGCCGCGTTGCTTGCTACTCTAACACCTTCACCGTCATTACGCAAATGCATAAGATTGTTACTATGCATGTAAGATATGCATGAGAGGCCAGTATGGCGGAGGCTGATGAGCCTGTTAGAGGAGGATAGCCCGTGGATATCGACCAACTGCAGACCTTCGCGGAGGTGGCGCGGCGAGGCTCGGTGACGGCGGCGGCGCAGGCTCTGGGGCTGCAGCAGCCAACCGCGAGCCACCGCCTGGCGGCGTTGGAGCGGCGCATCGGCACGCCCTTGTTCGAGCGCCTGGGGACAGGGTTGGCGCTGACGGCGGCGGGTCACGCTCTCCTGCCGTATGCCACGAACCTCCCGGCGGCCGCCGCCGACGCGCTGCAGGCGGCGCGCGTCGCCGCGGGTCTGTCCGCCTCGCGCCTGCACATCGGGTGCGCCGAGACTCCCGCGACCTATCTGCTGCCCGACGTACTGCGCCGTTTGCGCCAGGACCATCCCGACCTGGAGGTGCGGTTGACCGTCGGCAACGCGGCGCGGGTCCTTGCCGTCACCCTTGGCGGCGAGGTTGATGTCGCGGTGCTGACGAGCCGCGAACGGCGCCCCAATCTACAAAGCGAGACCATCCGTCACGACCGCTTCGTCGTGGCCGTCGCCGCCGACGACCCCTGGGCGCCCGCCGCTGTGCCAGTTAACGGTCCGACGGCGCCTCGACGCATACCGGTGCGGGAACTGGCGACGCGCCGGCTGTTGCTGCGTGAGAGCGGCGCCGGGACGCGCGCTTTCGTCGATGCGACGCTCAAGGCGGTCGGCGCGCAGGCCGGCGAGACGCTGGAGGTGGCCAGCCTGGAGGCGCTCAAGCGCATGGCAGAGGCGGGAGTCGGCGTGGCCGTGCTGCCGCTGTTGGCGGTCGAGCGCGAGGCCAGGGAGGGCCGTCTACGCGTGCTCGACCTCGCCGTCGATAGCGCCGCCAACACGCTGGACTACTGCCTGGTCCGCCACAGGGACAAGCGCCCGGTTCCCCGCGTCGATCTTTTCCGCGCGGCGCTGGTCCATCAGTCATATTGAACGACGCAAGTCTGGATTATTCGTGACGGGTGCGGTAGCCGTGAACGTCCCCCAGGCAGTTCCCCTCGCGAATAATGCAGGCTAAGTAGACACCGGTAAGTTCTTGCACGGCCGGCACGCTTGGGTGCGTACCTCGTGCAGCCTGTTCGGGTTGCACGAACTTCGCAACACCTACTTAGCGGACCACGGCCGCCGCGATGAGGTTGGCAGTGTCGGCGGCGGAGCGGGGATCGGCGTTGGCGTGGCGGGCTAGCGCGTCCAGCCCGGGTCCCAGGACGCGATCGTGGTAGCGCCGTGTCGCCGCCAGGGCCAGCGCGCCCTCGTCGTCGGACCGCTCGAACGCAAAGCTGGCCTCCGCGGCCAGCAGCGCGGCGGCGTAGAGCGCGGCCATGGTTTCCGCCAACCCTGGCGCGGCGATCTCCTTCGCCTCGCGGGACCACCCGCCGATCCGCTCGCCCAGACGATTCAGGCGATCCAGGGCCCGGTGCAGCGCGTCGGCCAGTAGCGCGGTGTCCGGAGCCGCCGCCAGGGCAAGCTCGCGCTCCACCGCCCCGGCGTAGACCGGCCAGGCGTCCTCGCGCTCCACTGCCCGCAGGACGTCGAAGGAGACCATGTTGACCCCGCCTTCCCAGATGACCTGTACCTCGGCGTCGCGCAGCAGGCGGGCATTGGGCCAGTCCTCGATATAGCCGTTGCCGCCGCGCAGCTCCATGGCCGCCTGCGCGCCCTGCACGCCGCGCGCGGTAGCGTAGCGCTTCAGCAGCGCGATCAGCAGGCGCGAGAGGACGGCCTCGTCGCGCGCGGCCTCGGGACGGTCGGCCCGGTCAAGGGCATGCGCCGTGGCAAGCATCAGCGACGTGGCCGCCGCGCTGTCGGCGATCAGATCGGCCAGCGTCTCGGCCACCAGCGGCTGCTCGGCCAGCGCGCGGCCGAAGGCGTGGCGCTCGCGGGCGTGCAGCGTGGCCTCGACCACCGCGCGCCGCAACGCGCCGGCCCCGGCCACTCCGCTGTGCAGGCGCGTCCCGTTGACCATCTCCATCATCATGACGAAGCCGCGCTCCAGCGGCTCGATCAGGTAGGCCATGGTTCCGGTGAACGTGACCTCGCCGCTGGCCATGGCGCGCGTGCCCAGCTTGTCCTTGAGACGGTGGATGAGGTAGGGGTTGCGGCCGCCGTCGGACAGCAGGCGTGGGACCAGGAAGAGACCCAGCCCGCGCGTGCCGGGCGGCGCGCCCTCGGGACGGGCCAGGGTGAGGATGAGGTCGGCGCCGACGTTGGAACAGAACCACTTGTCGCCGTCGAGGCGCCAGGCCGCGCCATCGCGTCGCGCCGTCGTGATCGTGGCGCCCAGGTCCGAGCCGCCCGCCCGCTCAGTCAGGAACATGGCGCCGGTGTACTGTTGGTCGTCGAGGCGCGTCAGGCGCGGCACGTAGCGCGCGATGAGGTCGGGCGAGGCGTACTTGTTGAGCACGCGGGCCAGGATGTCGGTCATGGAGAGCGGGCAGCCGACGCTGCCCTCGGCCTGCTGGAAAAGGTACATAGCGGCGAACTTGTCCAGTTGCGCGGCGGGGCCGGGGAGTCCACGGAAGCCGGGACGGTTGCACATCGACGCGATGCCGGCGCCGTAGGCCAGCCGCTCGATCTCGTGGTAGGCGGGGTGGAACGTGATGTCGTCGACGCGCTCGCCGCGGCGGTCGTAGGTCTTGAGTGTGGGAGGGTTGCGCTCGGCGGCCTCGTACAGCGGCGCGACCTGCTGGGCGCAGACGCCGCCCCATTCGTAGAGGTAGTGCTCGGCCCAGGCCAGCGCGGCCGGATCGTGCCGGTGATAGCGGGCCAGGGCGCGCTGGAGGTGACGATCCGCGGCGTAGTAGTTGCGCGGCGGCGCCGGGTCCGGGATTGGATGATTGGCGGGTATGGGATGCTGCTCCGGCAGTGCCCATGCTGTCATCGTGGTCTACCTCCCTGACGGCGGTATTCCTGTCGCGTTGCGAGGATTCGGTCTGTTAGGCGTCGGTCGCCGGCTGGTTAAGGGCAGGAGTTTGGATTTTCCACCGACAGACCATTCGTGCTGGCAGCGCGGCGTTGGGCGTCGTCCGCGGATACGAACGTGACGTTTGCCAGTCCGAGCGAGAGTCGCCGCGACTCGATTTCCAGTGCCACGGCGAGATGCACGGCATCGTATCCTCGTAGGCCATCCTTCTCGGCCAGATCCATGGCTCGATCTGCTACGGACATGGTAACTTCCAGGACCAGGTATTGATGACGCCAATCAAGCCTGAAGTTGTATGCCGCGCGCGCCGCGTCAGTGGCTGTGATGCTGCCGACGCGCGATCTGCGAAATAGTGCAGCAATCATTTCCGGACCCGCCAGGCGCACCGTGTACAATTCGTGCCCGTTCGCAGGATCGGTCAACCCTGTTACCCATAGCGTGCCCTGCTCATGCACGTAGCGCTTGACGAGAGCACTCGTGTCGGCGTAATAGGCTCCCACGGACGATTATCGCCGTTCGATGATAATCGTTTGCGAGAGTGGCTCGCCGGCGACTTCGATAGGGGTGCGGTCTAGCTCAGCATGTGCTGGCATCGGCGTCGGTCTTTCTAGTAGTAGCCCGGCGGTACGAAGATGCTCCAGGAAAGCTTCTTCAGCCGCTGCTGATGGTGTTGGTTCGGTGTCGACCAGACCCTGCGGACGAACCTCGACCCGCACTCCATCGGCCAGTTGTACGTCTCCCTCCAGCAGTATCTGATTGTGCTTCACGATGCCGCTATAGATCGTCATTTATTGCTCCTCATCCCTCTCGTTTTGCCAACGCCCGGTTCAGTGCGTTGCCAGCACAGCAAGTCATCCGGACATGCCAAGGATCGCTGTTGGTTCCCGTGTAAACTCAGTATATATCCCTGCAATGCTTACAGGCCCGCTGTGAACGGAATAGGCCGTTCCATGCTGACGAACAAGGAGGAACGATTGGACGGGCAACAGGAAAACGCGTTGATCGAAGAGGCGACAGCGGTGCGCGAGCGGGCGTACGTCCCCTACTCTGGCTTCGCCGTGGGCGCCGCGCTAGTGGACGAGGCAGGACAGGTCTTCAGCGGGTGCAACGTGGAGAACGTGTCCTATGGTCTTTCCAGTTGCGCCGAGCGCAACGCTATCTTTGCGGCCGTCGGACAGGGCGCGCGGCGCGTCGTGGCCGTCGCCGTGGTCACCAGCGCGGACGCGCCCACGCCGCCCTGCGGCGCCTGCCGGCAGGTCTTGCTCGAGTTCGCCGCCGATGGCGACATGGATGTCGTGATGGCCACGACCGCCGGCGACCGCCGCGCCACCCGTCTCTCCGCCCTCCTACCCGAAGGCTTTAGCAGCTTTAAGCCCGACAACCCAGGCTAACCTCCGTCCCACCTCACTCGTCACTAGCCACTAGCCACTAGTCACTCCTTTAGTCACTCCTTGACGTAGGGGATGCCGTCGGCGGCGGGGGCGATGGCGCGGCCGATGAAGCCAGCCAGCACGACGATGGTGACCACGTAGGGGATCATGGCCAGCAGCGGCGCCAGGGCGGACGGGGCGCCGGCCACCTGTAGCGGCTGGCCCAGCGCCTGGCAGAACCCGAACAATAGCGCGCCGAGCGCCGCCGGGATCGGGCGCCACTTGCCGAAGATGACCGCGGCCAGGGCGATGAACCCCTGGCCTTGCACAGTACTCGTCTCGGCGAAGTTTTGGTTGGCGGCGGCAAGGAACGCGCCTCCCAGACCAGCCAGGGCGCCGCTGGCGGTCACGGCGGCGTAGCGTACCAGCGAGACGTTGATCCCCGCCACGTCGGCCGCCTTGGGGTTCTCGCCCACTGAGCGCGTGCGCAGACCCACGCGGGTGCGGAACAGGACCACATGTACGATCGGGACCAACAGCACCGTGGCGTAGACCAACCAGTTTTGCTGGAATAGTGAAGGGCCCAGTACCGGGATGTCCGCTAGCAGCGGGACGTTGACCTGATCCAGGGCCGGACTGGACACGTTCTCGCCGAAGGCCGAGCGCAGGATAAACGCGGTCGCGCCCGCCGCCGCGATGTTGATCACGAAGCCCCCCACTACCTGGTCGACGCGCAACGACACCGCCAGCACGGCCAGGAATAGTCCCACCACGGCGCCGGCAACCAGCCCGGCCAGGATGCCCACCAACAGGTTCTGGGTCACCGAGCCGACGGCGGCGCAGACGAACGCCGCGGTCAACATGATGCCTTCGAGCGCGATGTTGACCACACCGGAGCGCTCCGAGATGACCCCGCCAAGAGCGCCCAGGACGAGCGGCGTGGCGAAGAGGATTGTCCCCGAGAGGACGCTCACCAGGAAGGCCTGGTTGAGGGTCAGATTGAAGACGTTCATGTGGCCGCTGCCGGCGGGAGTTGAACGCGACGCCCTCCGCGTCGGGTGCGATACCAGCCGAAGTACAGGAAGCGGATGATCACCGGCGCCGCTACAAAGAACAGGATGGTCGCCTCGATGACCGAGGCGAACGGCGCGCTGATGCCGGTCGATTGCTCCATGAATCCCTGGCTGCTGCGCAACGCGCCAAGGAACAGCGCGGCCAGCACGATGCCCAGTGGGTTGCCCGCGCCGATGATCGCCACGGCGATGGCGTCGAAGCCGTAGCCCGAGGCGATCGAGTCGGGCAGGTAGTGCTGTTGGCCTCCAATTTGGATGCCGCCCGCGAGGCCGGCCAGCGCCCCGCTGATGGCCATGACCCAGACGGTGACCCAACGGACCGAGATACCGGCCGAGCGCGCCGCCTGTGGATTTAAGCCGACCGCGCGCAACTCGAAGCCCCATGTTGTCCGCGACACCAGTACGTAGACGGCCACGGCGCCGAGCAGGGCGATCAGCAGGCCGGCGTCCAGTGTCGTCCCCGGCGCAATAATCGGCAGTTGCGCGCCGGCCGCAATGTTGTAGCTCTGGGTTTGCGTATGGGTGGACTCTTGCATCGGCCCCCCGTTGGTCACGAGAAACAGCACCAGGTTGGTCGCGATGTAGTTGAGCATGATGGTTGTGATGACCTCGTGCGCCCCGGAGACGACCTTGAGTACCCCGGCGATGGCCGCGTACAGTCCTCCCGCCAGGGCGCCGAACAGCAGCGCCGCCGTGGCCAGCAGGATCGCCGGCAGGCCGTCAAAGGCGTGGCCCGCCCAGGTCGCGGCGGTGGCTCCGACCACGAACTGACCCTCAGCGCCGATATTGAACAGGCCGCACTTGAAGCCCAGCGCCACCGCCAGGCCCAGCAGGATGTAGGGCGTCGTTTGCACCAGCGTGCCCACGATAGCGCCCTGGCCCGTGACCGCGCCCGTCCACAGCGCCTGGTAGATGGTGAGGGGATTGTGCCGCGTGATCAGCAACAGCAGCGCGCAGAAGACCAACCCGGTGAAGAGCGCCAGAATAGGGACCAGGACCGCCTGTAGCCGCGCGCCGAGCCGCGCGCTCGCACTGGGGCTAGCCAGCGCCTCATCGGTCGAGACCGCAACCGGCGCCGACGGCACATTCCCGATCATTCCCTGCCCTCTCCTGAGTGACTAGTGACTAGTGGCTAGTGACTAGCATCGCTGATTACTGGCAACTGGCAACTGGCAACTGGCAACTGGCAACTCGTCCGCTATCCGCCGGCCACGAACTCAGGCGCGTCTGTTGGGACGCCGGCGACATGGGTAGCCGCGCGCGCTTCCGCCAGCGTGGCCCCGGCCATCATCAGGCCAAGCAGCTCCACGGTGGCTTCGGCGCGGGGCAGGATGCCCATCATCCGTCCGCGGTACATGACCCCGATCGTATCCGACAGGGCCAGGATCTCATCCAGCGAGGCCGAGATGAGTAAGACGGCCACGCCCACATCGCGCTGGTCGACGATGTTCTTATGGATAAACTCGATCGCGCCCACGTCGACGCCGCGCGTCGGCTGCGCGGCGATCAGCAGGCGGTCCGGCCGGCTTAGCTCGCGCGCCACGACCATCTTCTGTTGGTTGCCGCCGGAGAGGTTGCGCGCGTGCGTGGCCACGGTCGGCGTGCGTACGTCGAAGCGGCGCACCAGTTCGCGGGCCGCGCCCGCGATGGCGCGCAGATTGAGCAAGGGGCCGCGCGCATAGGGCGAGCGTTCGTAGGTGGAGAGCACCAGATTCTCCGCGATGGAGTAGTCGCCGACCATGCCCCGACGCTGGCGGTCCGAGGGGATGCACGCCACCCCGAGGTCGATCAGGGCGCGCGCGCCCATGCGGGTGGTCGTGCGTCCCAGGATCTGGATCGTCCCGCTGCCCACGGTCCGCACCCCGGTCAGCGCCTCTTCCAACTCGGCCTGACCGTTGCCGTCGACGCCGGCGATGCCAAAGATCTCGCCGCCGCGCACGTTGAGCGAGAGCCCGTCCACCGCCACCGTCCCGCGGTTGTCGCGCACGGTGATGCGGTCGGCCGCGAGCACGACCGCGCCTGGATTCGATTGCCCGCGCATCACGTCGAGCACGACCGGACGCCCGACCATCAGCGACGCCAGGTCGGCGTTGCTGGCCTCCTTGGGGTCGGCCTCGCCGACCACGCGCCCGCCACGCATGACCACGATGCGGTCGCTGATGGCGCGTACCTCGTCGAGCTTGTGGCTGATAAAGATGAGCGAGCGGCCATCCGCCGCCAGCCTGCGCATGATGGCGAACAGCTCGCGCGCCTCTTGCGGCGTGAGCACCGCCGTCGGCTCATCCAGGATCAGGATGCGCGCCGAGCGGTAGAGCGCCTTGACGATCTCGACGCGTTGCTGCAGTCCTACAGAGAGGTTGGCCACGCGGACGTTGGGGTCCAGCGCCAGACCGAAGCGTTCGGACTGCTCACGCACCAGGGTGGCCGCGCGCCGCCGATCCAGGAAGACGCGACCCGGCTCCTGGCCCAGGATGATGTTCTCGGCCACCGTGAGCGGTGGGACCAGCTCGAAGTGCTGATGGACCATGCCGATGCCGTGGGCGATGGCGTCGCGCGGTCCGCTCATGGTCACGGCTTGCCCGTCCACCACGACGCCGCCCTCGTCCGGCCGATACAGCCCGGAGAGGATGTTCATCAAGGTGCTCTTGCCGGCGCCGTTCTCGCCCAGGATGGCCAGGATCTCGCCGCGGCCAACCTCGACCGTCACGTCCGCGTTGGCGAGCACGCCGGGGAAGCGCTTGGTGATGTGCTCCAGGCGCAACGCGGCCAGCGTGGAGGGAAGGGGCGCGGGCACGCCCGATTGAGGTGTGGCGCTGATCATGTGCGTACATCCGGGGAGGGCGCGGCCCCTGCGGCGGCAGCGACCATGCCCTCCCCGTCTACTCCTCCGCTATCGACTCGCCGTTGATTGACGTTTACGATGCGATGAGCTGCCGGCGCGAGGCGCCTACTGGACGGGGACGGTGATGTCCCCGGCAATGATGCTCTTGCGCGCCTTGGTGATGGCCGCCTGGACCTTGGCCGGTACGACCGAGGCCAGGCTGTGATAGGGGGCCAGGCCCACGCCGTTGTTCTTCAGGTCGTAGTAGAGAGTACCGCTCTTGAAGGCGCCCGCAGCGTCGAGCCGGATGGCATTGGCCACGGCGACCTCGACGTGCTTGACCACGCTGGTCACGATGGTGTGCGGATACAGGAAGTTCTGGTCGGCGTCGACGCCGATGGCGTAGACGTGCTTCTGGTTGGCCGCGGAGAGCGAGCCCAGGCCCGAGCCGCCGGCGGCGGGATAGACGACGTCCGCGCCCTGGTTGATCTCGCTCAGCGCGGCCACGCGGCCGGCGCTCTGGTCGGTGAAGGAGTTGGTGTAGGTGGTCAGCACTTTGACCGATGGGTCGTACGACTTGGCCCCGGCCGCGAAGCCGACCCCGAAGGCCTTGATCAGCGGCACGTTGACGCCGCCGATGAAGCCGACGGTGTGCGTCTTGCTGATGCCGGCGGCCAGGATGCCGGCCAGGTACGACGACTGCTCGGGCTTGAAGATATTGCCCAGCACATTATTGAGCTTGAGCGACGGAGCGTAGTTGTAGTCGATGATGGCGAAGTGGACCTTGGGATACTTGGCGGAGACGGTCTGCAGCGCCTGGGCGAACGAGAAACCGACCGCGACCACGATGTGTGACTGCTGCGCCGCCGTCGTCAGGTTCTTGGCGTAGTCGGCCGACGAGGTGGTCTCGATGAACTTGGGGGTGTAGCCGGTGGCCGAGGCGCCGGTCTGGGTGCCCAGGTAGCCGAGGTGGTTGAAGCCGTTGTCGTTGAGGCCGCCGATATCGGTGACGAAGGTGACGACGCGGCTGGCCGCGTCCGTGGTGGGCGCCTGGTGGATACTGGTGGCGACGTAGCCGGTGAGCAGGGTACAGCCAAGGGCAAGGCCAAGGGCAAGGCGTCGAACGGGTTTGAACATAGTCTGACCATCCTCCACGAAGAAAAACCTGATGAGTATAGAGACAGCGATCGGCGTCACGGCAGCGGCAGCCGGCACTCTGCTAGCTTAGCGTAAGGATAATGGCTACCCACGCCGTCGTCAACTGACTTATAGCATACTCATCTCGGCTGAATCGGAGATGAACAGAGGCGGCCCATCCTGATGCACATAACAATAGGCTACCATGTTACGATGAAGGCAGAAGAGAGATGATGCGACGCGCCTCGCTGCATGACTGGAAGGAACCGGGAATCAGGAAGTAGGCGGCGCGCGTTGCCGCATTGCCAGGAGGGTATCTAGACATGTCTGAGACCATCATCCAAAGCGAACAGAGTATTGCCGATGCCGTGGCCGAGGGGGCTCGTGTCACGAGTGTCGCCGCGCCAGCGGCAACAGTGGTTGTTCCTGAGACGCGCCTGGACCTGGCGCCGGTCCAGCAGACACAGCCGCGTACGGAGCAGGAGCATGCGGCGCGCAATCCCGGCATGCCGCTCGATCTCGGTTGGGTGCGCGAGGTGCGGGTAGACCGCAGCGCCGTGGAGCGCCGCGCCGCCACCTTGCCGGCGCGCCGCACGGTCAAAAAGGATTGGCAGGCGGCCTGGCTGCTGCGGGCCATCACCGTGATGGATCTGACGGCGCTGGCCGGCGACGACACGCCCGGCAGCATCGTGCGCCTGTGCGCCAAGGCGCGTCGCCCGGTGCGGCCCGACATCGTGGAGGCGCTGGGCGCGCAGGGTCTTGGCATCTGCGTCGCGGCGGCCTGCGTCTACCACAACCTCGTGCCCGTCGCGGTTGAGGCGCTGGCCGGTTCGGGCATCCCCGTCGCCGCCGTCTCCACTGGTTTCCCGGCCGGCCAGATCGCGCACGCGCAGAAGCTACAGGAGATCGACGCCTCGGTGCGCGCGGGCGCGGCGGAGATCGACGTGGTCATCTCGCGAGCTCACGTACTGCGCGGCGACTGGCGGGCGCTCTACGACGAGGTGCGCGACTTTCGCGCCGCCTGTGGCGAGGCCCACCTCAAGACGATCCTGGCCACCGGCGAATTGGGCTCCCTGCGCGAGGTTGGCATGGCCAGCCTGGTCTGCATGATGGCCGGGGCTGACTTCATCAAGACCTCGACCGGTAAGGAGACGGTCAACGCGACGTTGCCGGTCGGCCTGGTGATGGTGCGCGCCATCCGCGACTACCACGAGCGCACAGGTTACCGCGTGGGCTTCAAGCCGGCCGGCGGCATCCGCGCGGCCAAGGGCGCGCTGGACTGGCTGATGCTGATGAAAGAGGAGTTGGGCGACGCCTGGTTGCGCCCTGAGCTATTCCGCCTCGGCGCCAGTTCCCTGCTCGGCGACATCGAGCGTCAGCTGGAGCACCACGTCACCGGCCGCTACGCCGCCGCCCACCACCAGCCCATGGCGTGACGGAGTTGCCAGTAGGGGCGTATCGCATACGCCCTAGCAGTTGCCAGTTGCCAGTTGCCAGTGGGCCGTAGGGGCGTATCGCATACGCCCAGGCAGTTGCCAGTTGCCAGTCACGATAGTCTATGCTTGCGCGTTGCCCAGTTTAAGCGTCCATAAGCGTACAACAGGGCCAATACCAAGTCGGCTCCCAGATAACAACCCTTATTGGAGAGAGCGGTGGTGTCGCAAGACGAATCGCCATGTTCCCCATAACGCGCCGATGTTGAGCGCGATAAAGAACAGGACGACGATGCTCGCCGGCAATGTCCCTATCGGGAACAACGCGGCCCATGACAAAACGCCAACCGCTACGACCACGGGCGCATAGTGCATCAGGTGTGCAGCGCGTAGTCCGAGCGTGGCGAATAGCACGACCGCCACCAGGACTGGGAGCCACAGCACTGCTGCAATGACAGTCGCCGTGCCAGGACCCTCCGTCCTATTCAAGTCGGTAGGAAACCATAGGGAACTACAGAGCACCGAACCCACGGCAAGCGCACCGAGGGCGACACCCATAAAGAGCCGCACATGTGAGTGCGCACCCGGCACGGGTGTTTTCCGCGCTGGGCCGCCTGATCCGTGCGTAACCAGCTCGTTGAGCGGTTGGTTATCCATCATATCGTGCGGTTCGTACGATCATTGACGCCTGCCCTCAAGGTGTTCCTTGACCTGTTTGGCCACCGCGGAGAATCGCTCGCTCGCCAACTCGCGGTCCAACTGGTCGATAATGCCGGCCACTGTCGCCGCCGTCACTGGCTCCCCGGTTGGCAGCGCGGCGACGATGGCGCGCGCACGGCGGCCGACGGCGCCGAAATCGGGCGCGTTAAGCAGGTCGAACAGGTACTCCTCCGCGGCTTTGGGAGCGGCGGTAGCGGTGACACCCTCCAGCCACGCCGAGAAATCGGCGACCTCCTGCTCCCTGATCCTCGATCGTCCCCACACCATGCGCGCCCCTCCTTCTCGCTCCACTATACCCGCTTCTTTGAGCAGCGGTATGAGCGCCGTGTCAACGGCCGCTCTACGCTGCCATGCCATTCGACTGGCCCGTGGCGGCGTCGAAGGACCGTTCCGCGCGCGTTGCAAGGTCACGGCTCGTCGATAACACCATGGATATCCGGCAGGGTAGGGGTCAAGGGTGTGGCAGTGCGACGATACGGACGCTGCCATCGATGGCGTGCAGGCGACGATCTACTGGAGGTAAGAAGGGGATGTGCTGCCGCAGCCAGCCAGGTATCCACGCCCATGCGTCCTGCGTGCGGACAAAGCCGCGGCCGTTGATGATAACCGCGTGCCCTGTACGCGGATCGATCGCCATCTCCATCGGCATCACAGACAGGGCAACCGTTTGCAGGACACGCCCCGTAGCGGCGTCAAGCGTCTGTATCCCGGCGTCGTCGTGTACCACGACGCGCCCGGTCCCATCGTCCACGATCAGCGTTGCGCCCAGGTCTCGCAGCGCCACCACCCGCAGGACGCGCCCTGTCTGCTCGTCGAGGATGGTGAGGGCGCCATAGGGAGATCCGCCGCCGCCCTCAATGCGTGGCGGAAGACTGAGCGTGAAGACGCGCTGCCTTCGCGCGTCGATTGCAATGCGTGCGAGTGTTCCGGGTAAGAAGCTGGGGCGGACGAGGCGCACGGTCCGCACGACGCTCCCGCTTCGCGTGTTGAGGATGCTGACACTATCGTCCAGGAAGTTGGCGACAAAGGCGCGAGACGCGCGTTCGTCGACGGCGATAGCGGCCGGGTAGGCGCCCACCGGCGTCACCCGCAGGTACCGCCCGGAGCTGGTATCCTGCATGCTCACGATACCAGCTCCGCCCGGACCGCTCGGCGAACTGACGACGAACAGATGCCCGCTGCGTCCATCCACGCCCACCGCTATGGGATGCGGGTCCACGACCATCGTCCGCAGCACATGCCCATCCCGCGCGTTGAGCGCCGCGACACTGCCAAAGCCCGCTGACCCCCCTGTCGTCGCCGGTGGTTCCTCCGAGCCGACGTACACCACGTCATGGCGGGTATCCAGGGTCAGCACATGGGGAATGTCGCCAACCGTCACGGTATGGAGCAAGGCGCCTGAAGCGATATCGAAGACCAGGACATGCCCGGAGGCGTTGCTCCCGATTGTTCCTGTCCCGCTCGCATCCGTGGCGACAAAGGCGCGCCCCGTTTGCGTATCCGCCAACACCGCGGTCGGGTTGTCCCGGAGGGTTAGCGCCTCGATCGTGGGGTCGGGGGCGGCGCCGTGCAGCATAGCCAGCCCCAGCGGGACGAGCAGCAGGGCGCCAAGCCCGACTCCAATGGCCACAAGCGACTGTCTCCGTCCCATCCCGCACGTCTCCGTCCCATCCCGGACACTATCCTCTGCCCCTGTAACGTGCGAACCCTTCATTGGGTTACAGTGAGACCTGCCCGTGACCGCCGCAACGCTTTGTTGCTCTCGTGAATGGGTCTCTTCTCACACAGGCTATAGCCGTGGCGCCGCCCGGCGCTCGTAGATGCGGCGCCGGTACAGTCCTATGTCGCGTCTATGATGACGGACTGGGGTGTGAGGCCCTGGACGTGCGCCAGATCGACGACGGTGACCCCGCTGTCCCGGGGAGACGAGCGCACGGGCGAAGCTGTCGCGACCGTCATCGTCACGGATGGTGTTGGTGTTGTCAGAGTCAACATCGGCGTGGTGGTCGTCGGCGCCGGCATGGTCAGCGGGACGGCCGTCGATAGTGCCGTCACGTCAGCTGTGCGCGGCGCGATCGTCTGCGTAATCGCAGGCGTGGTCGCGCTCGTCGCCGTTGGGTCGCCTGCCGCAATCGTTGGCGTGGCCGTGACGGTTGCCTCCGCCGTGCTGTCGCCGGCATCAGTCGGGGGGTCGATGTTGATGTGGAACGTCCACGCGGTCACGTGTTGAGGATCGGCTGAGAATGACCGGGCGACAAAGGTCCAGTCGCCGCGCTTGTCGTAGAGCGGTGCGTTAAAGCTCACGATCTCCTGGTCCCCTGCGGCACGGCTCCCGTCGGAATGGATGGCGTCGTCGTGCGGGCCCGCGTTGTCGAGCTTGCCCAGCATATCCTCACCGCTCTGCATGCCCGGCATAAGGGTGTAGAGCAGCAAACGAGTCCGATCAGCGGACGCGAGGGACGGCGGCAGGCGCAGGCAGAGATCCGTTCCCGCCGCCGTCATCACGACGTGGTCGAGGGTGATCGGCAGGCCACCGGCCTCCACCGTCTGACGCGGCTCGACGGTGCGGACGCGCGGGTCGATCGGCGGCCGCAGGTCGAACCGCAACGGCGGATTGACCACGATGCCGCGACCTGCGCTGTGAGGTATGGCCGGCAGGTACGTCTCGCAGGGGCGTGCTGGCGGCAGTCCGTCCGAGAGGTCTTGCTCGACGCGCAGCCCCGCCGTCAGGCGCAACGGCAACGCGAGGCCACCCGGCATGTTGCCGGCGTCGAACGCGGCGTAGTAGCCGCCGTGGAGGGCGCTCGACTGGGATTGGCGTGTGCCAATGCCCACACCGGACAACCGGTGCAGGTCGTGCCCGGTGGCATCGACGAGTGCGAGGTTTGAGAACACAAAGTCGCGTCCGGGCGGCTCCTTGATCTCGTACCCGATCACCACACGGTTCGCATCGGCGTAGAGGCGCGTCACGGTCATGGTGTAGCCGCACGCGCTCCGCGCGATGCTGACTTGCTGGCCAAGGTTCTGCCGCACGACCTGGCCGCTCCCTGACAACGAGCCGGAGGACAAGAAGGCCTGATCGGAGAGCGAGCCGAAGATGGAGACGGCGGCATAGACGGTCGCCCCGGAGAGGAGCGCGATCGCCAGTAGAGCGGCGACGATCGCTCTGCCGCGCCGCTGTCCTTGCAGCAACTGGGGAAGCCAGCGACGCGGCGTTGTAGACCGACCTCGTTGTCGCGCCACCATGTGCCGATAGACGGCGCGGCCCGTCGCAGCTCGTAGCGGCGGCGGCAGAGCGGCGGCGTAGGCGCGACGGAGGTCCTCGACCGTGCGACGCGTCGCGGGCGTCTCCCACTCGGCGGGCAGGTCGGTGGCGCTGTAGCCCTGGTCATCGGTCATGGTCATACTGCTCCTTCAAGGCGCGTAGCGTGCGTAGCGCCCGCGTCAGCCCCTTCTTGACAGCGGCCTCGCTCTTGCCCACGATGGGGGCGATCTCGGCAATCGACAGCCCTGCCGCGTAGCGCAGGACCAGCAGTTCGCGGGTCCGCGCGTCGCACCGCTCCAGCATGCCGCGCAGGCGTGCGTGCGTTTCCGCGCGTAGCGCGCCGGCCTCGGGGTCGTCCTTCGCGATGGGCTGGAGCGGCGCCGGCAGCAGGTCCCAGGAGACGGTCGGCTTGCTGCGGCGATGGGCGTCCGTGGCCGCGTTGCGGGCGATGCGGAACAGCCACGTGGCGAACGATGCGCGTCCGGGCTGGTAGTGCGCAATCGCGTCGAACGCGCGCAAGAAGACCTGTTGGGTCAGGTCGGCGGCCTCCTCCGGGCTGGAGGCGCGCACCCGCAGGTAGGCGTAAACGCGGTCGACATAGCGCTCGTACAACGTTCCGAAGGCGTCCGCGTCATCCCGCGCGCGCACGGCCAGCGCGGCATCGTCACAGGCAGCGACACGGTTGTCCTCCACCGGCTCGACCGGAAAGGCTATGCCGCCGAACATCGTGCCGCTCTCTCGCGTCTTTCCACAGCCATCCTCCTCGCTCGCCGCCCTGTCGCCATGTCGGGGTTATATACGTGGCGACGATGAAAACGGGGACATCTCGTGAGCGGCGGAGATGCACTGAAGTTTAGACGACGGACGGGCACAGGGAGATACCCGCCGACCGCAAGAGGCGCAGGACACAACTGGGACGCGAACCGGGGCGCGTCGTGTTAGGCCGCGCGGGGGCGTTTCGGGCGCCGCGCGGGCCCTTCACATCCGTCCAGCGTTCCATCTGCTTCAGGGTGCGCACGTGAGACGCCGTCCACAAGAGGTCTTGTTTGTCGAAGCGGTAGCCGTGCTCGATGCTGAAGCGCCGCGGATACAGGTGCGCCAGCTCCGCGAGCGGAGGGAGGGCGCGGCCGCCGAGCGGATGCGGGCGCGATATACTACGAGAAAGCAGGGTGTTGATGTGGCAGGGTTAGGAGGATGTTGGCGATGGCGGAGGATGTCGGTCTCGATCCAGGGGACGAGAGGCGTCTGAGCGATCTTATCCGCCTGCGTGATTGGGGGGATCGCTCACTGACGGAAGTGGAGGAGCGCGAATTGGAGGCCCTGACGGCCCCGACGGCGCGTGCCTTGATCGACCGTGATATCGCCGCCCTTGCCAGTGCCAAGGGGATCTCAGTAGCGACAGCGCGGGCTCAAGTCGAAGATGCGGCCAGGGACGCGGCAGACTTCTGGTCGGCCTTGACTGCGGACCCGGCGCTCATGGCGGCCGAGATAGACGCAGCCCGAGCGCGGCGACAGGCGCGTGGTGGCCGCGGCGTCTAGGAGATGCCCGCCCCATACCCACGTGTGCTCCGCGCCCGTATCGCCGAACTCAATCGTCTTCCCCGCCACGATCCGCGCGACCCGCTGGTACGCGACATTGTGAACCAGCGAGCGACGGACGCGTGTGAATACTGCCTAATGCCGACGCGCGGCAAGTTTGATGCTCTCTAATCAGCTTATTGGGTGGCGTCGAACATCTGTACATTGTCATTCTGGTAGCTGACGACGAAGGCGTGGCCGGTGCGCGCGTCGACGGCCACGCCGAGGCGCGCGGCTGGCCCGGTGTGGATTGTGCGCAGCACATTGCCGCTACGCGTGTCGATCACGCTCAGGCCATCCATGTTGTCCTCGCCGGCCCAGGATAGCCCGACGCCCAGCAAGTGATGCAAGGGGTCGTAGAGGCGGCGGCCCAGCTGCGTGTCGGTGACAAAGGCGCGGCCGGTGCGCTCGTCCACGGCGATGTCCTCCGGGCTGCCGCCCGTCTCTACCCTGCTGATGAGCGCGCCGGTCCGAGCGTCGAGCAGGCTAACGCCGGCGGGAGTGTTGGGGCCGCCAGAGGCGACGAGGAGGTGTCCCGCCGTGCGATCCACGGCCAGCGCCGTGGGGAAGCCGGTCGCCATAATGCGCAGGAGGGCGCCCGTCCGGGCGTCGAGCATGCTGATGATATTGCTACCGTCGGCGGCGACGAAAACGCGCCCCGTCTGGTCGTCGACCGCGACGGATGTCGGATTAATCCCGACGCGCGTCGTCGCGATGACCGCGCCGGTGCGCGTATCGAGTACGCTCACGGAGTTGCCAGCGTAGTTGGCGACGAAGAGGCGCCCGGTGCGCTCGTCGGCGGCCATCTCCTGCGGCCTGGACCCTACTTTCGCCGTATGTAGGAGGGCGCCGCTACGAGCGTCGAGCATGCTCACCGTGCCCGCGCCGCGCGCGTTGCCGTAGAGGTCCCACGGACCCGTAGAGGTGACGAAGACATGTCCGGCGCGCTCGTCCACGGCGACGGCAAGTGGGTCGAGGCCGACCGTCGTGGTTCGCACGAGCGCGCCAGAGCGTTCGTCCAGAAGGCGTACCGTCGTCCCCCAGGTGTTGTAGCGGCTGCCGGCGTCGAGCACGACGATGCGTCCTGCTTGGGAGGCAATGGCGACGGACAGGCGGGCCGAATTGGTGAGCCTGATCGTGCGCACGATGTCACCACTGCGCGTGTCCAGCAAGGTCAGCGCGCTCCTATCGAGCCTTCCGGGCGCGTCGCCATTGATCAAGGCCCGACCCGCCCGCTCGTCGATCAGGATGTCGCCGGCCGTGGCGGGAGCGGTCAGCGGGATGGTCCGCAACAGCGTGTCCGTCGCGGTCAGCGTGCGCCACACCATGAGGCCACCGCCGAGGACGCCGAACAGGACGACCACGACCGCCGTCCTCAGCATTATCTTGCGCGAGGGCATGTGTTGTCCTTTCATAACAAACGGCCCTGGAGACACTTTAGTGTCCGTCGTTTGCCATGCGACTTTAGTCGCAGGCCGCGCCTCAACTTTGGTTGCAGGCCAACGGCGTCCGCCATCACCGGTAGCCGTCGTCTCCGAGTATAGTGGATGTAGTGATACGCTGAGACGCGGCACGTCCCGTTCAGGAAAGTAGGAGGAGAGTGAATTGAGCGTCGCGGAGATCTTTGAGACCATGGCCTACGGGCCAGCGCCGGAGTCGGCGGGGCCGGCGCGGGAGTGGCTGGAGGCGCATGGCCCCGCCCTGGGGCACTATATCGACGGGCGCTTCGTGCCCTCGGCCGACGGCGCGACGTTCGAGGACCTCGACCCCGCCACGGGCAAGGGGCTGACCCGCGTGGCGCAGGGCGGCGCCGCCGACACCGACGCGGCCGTGGCCTCCGCCCGCGCCGCCTTCACCTCCTGGAGCCGGACGCCCGGCCACGCCCGCGCCCGCTACCTCTACGCCCTGGCGCGCATGGCGCAACGTCACGCCCGTTTATTGGCCGTGCTGGAGACGCTGGACAACGGCAAGCCGATCCGCGAGAGCCGCGACATCGACATCCCGCTGGTGGCGCGCCACTTCTACCACCACGCGGGCTGGGCGCAGCTGATGGCCGAGGAGTTCCCGCGCGACGAGCCGCTGGGCGTGGTGGGGGCCATCATCCCCTGGAACTTCCCGCTGCTGATGCTGGCCTGGAAGGTTGCGCCGGCGCTGGCCATGGGCAACACGGTGGTGCTCAAGCCGGCCGAGTACACCTCCGTCACCGCGCTGGCCTTTGCCGAGTTGGCCGGGCGCGCGGGGCTGCCGCCGGGCGTGCTCAACGTGGTCACGGGCGACGGGCGCACCGGCGCGCTGCTGGTGGGACACGAGGGCGTCGACAAGATCGCTTTCACCGGCAGCACCGAGGTCGGGCGCGAGATCCGTCGCGCCACGGCGGGGACGGGCAAGCGCCTCTCGTTGGAGTTGGGCGGCAAGTCGCCCTTCGTCGTCTTCGACGACGCCGACCTCGATAGCGCCGTCGAGGGCGTCGTCGACGCCATCTGGTTCAACCAGGGTCAGGTCTGCTGCGCCGGCTCGCGCCTGCTGATGCAGGAGAACGTCGCCCCCGCCTTGCTGGACAAGGTGCGGGCGCGCATGGAGCGGCTGCGCCTGGGCGACCCGCTGGACAAGGCCGTGGACATCGGCGCCATCGTGGCCCCGGTGCAACTGGAGCGCATCCGCCGTCTGGTGGCGCAGGGCGAGTCCGAGGGCGCCACGGTGTGGCAGCCCTCGTGGTCGTGCCCGGCCGAGGGCCTGTGGTATCCGCCCACGCTGGTGACGGATGTGGCGCCCGCCTCGACGCTGGCTCAGGTGGAGGTCTTCGGCCCCGTGCTGACCGCGATGACCTTCCGTACCTCCGCCGAGGCGGTCGCGCTGGCCAACAACACGCCTTTCGGGCTGGCGGCGAGCGTATGGAGCGAGAGTATCGGCCGCGCGCTCGACGTGGCGCGCGGCATCAAGGCGGGCACGGTCTGGATCAACTGCACGAATCAGTTCGACGCCGCGTCCGGCTTCGGCGGCTATCGCGAGAGCGGCTTCGGGCGCGAGGGCGGCCGCGAGGGGCTATACGAGTACATGCGGCCCTCCTGGGAAAAACGCGCGGGGTCCGCGTCGACGCCGGTGGCCCAGGGCAAGCCGTCCGGCAACGGCAAGGGCAATGGCCACGCCGGCGAGGCAGTATCGTCGAACCTGTCGCGGCCCTTGCCCGCCGGGGACGTCGTGTCGCAGACGGCCTATCTCTACAGGGGTAAGCCGGGTCCGGGCGGAGCGCCCGTCTTGCGCGACGCCGCGCCCGACGGCCCCGACGGCGATCCCTTCGCGGCCTACCCGCCGCTGGACCGCACCGCCAAGCTCTACATCGGCGGCAAGCAGGCGCGCCCCGACAGCGGTTACAGCCGCGCCATTACCGGGCCGGATGGTACGGTCCTGGGCGAGGTCGGTGAGGGCAACCGCAAGGACATCCGCAACGCCGTGGAGGCGGCGCATAAAGCGTCTGGGTGGGCCGCGATGGCCGCGCATGGCCGCGCCCAGATCCTCTACTACATCGCCGAGAATCTCTCGGCGCGCGCGGACGAGTTCGCCGCGCGCCTGATGTCACTAACCGGTGTGGCGCGCCGGGAGGCCATGGCCGAAGTCGAGGCCGCGGTGGAGCGGCTGTTCACCTACGGCGCCTGGGCCGACAAGTATGACGGGCAAGTCCACGCCACGCCGCTGCGGGGCGTGACGCTGGCGGTCAACGAGCCAATCGGCGTGCTGGGGTTGGTCTGCGGCGACCGTCATCCGCTGCTCGGATTCATCTCGCTGGTGGCGCCCGCTATCGCCATGGGCAACACCGTGGCGACCGTGCCGAGCGAGCAATATCCGTTCGCGGCCACGGACCTCTACCAGGTGCTGGAGACGTCCGACGTGCCGGGAGGCGTGGTCAACATCGTGACCGGGGACCGCGACGCCCTGGCGCGCGTCCTGGCCGAGCACGACGACGTACAAGGCCTGTGGTACGCCGGCGGGGACGGCGACGAGGAGGTCGAGGTCGAGGGCGCGCGGCGCGTGGAGGCGCTCTCGGCCGGCAACCTCAAGCGCACCTGGATCCTGGACCGACCCGCGACGCGGGACTGGCTCGACGCGGCGCAGGGCCAGGGCGCCGAGTTCCTGCGCCAGGCCACGCAGGTCAAGAACATCTGGGCGCCCAGTGGCGACTAAAGATCATGCGTCCCTGCTTTGCGGTGTCCACTTTGGCAGAGGAGCAAACGAGGCTGTCGTATAGCCATGCAAGCATCCCTATGTTGAATCATGCTTTACCTCATTCGCGCTCTTATCGTCGCGTGTGGACCGTTTCCTTCTCGCACGATTAGCCTGTGCTATTATAATGGGGAAAAGTTGTGGGTAAGTGGTATGTATATCTTTCCACCAGGCGGACTTTCCGCTCACATACCCGTACAGGTAGCAGGATGGAGGCGCCGCGCTTGCGGGCAAAGTATTCCATCCCTTGCAGCATCGTGCGCACTGCCGCAGGATCGGCCCAGTCGATCCATGGCCCCTTGCCGCAGTAGGCGATGGCCCCGGCGACGCCAGGGATGGGCCGAACCGCCATCTGCGCCACACCGACAACGCGATCTCCGTCCTTGAGCGCGAGACGCACGGGCTGCCAGCCCTGCGTCTCCTTGAACGCGTCCCAGGCGTGCGTCTGCAAGACATGGCCGCCCGGGCTGTCCACTAGCAAACGGTCCCACGTCGTGGCCTCGATGTCGCGCATGCCCTCCACGTGCAGCACGCGCGTCTCTCCTTTTCTTTTCGGTGCCATCGTCCGGGCGCTGCGCGTATCGCGCGGCGCTCGGGTTACCCCTATCTAGCGATGGCGATCTCTCCACAGCGTATCCTATTTTGATCCGTCTACGAGCCAGCGCATGCACCCGCGTGCGCTGGCTCGTAGACGGCCACGACTGGGACAACCACGACTGGGACGACCACGGCTGGGACGACCACGGCTGGGACGACCACGGCTGGGACGACCAAGCAAAGAGAGGTGTAACGACGCTGCGAGGGCAATCGTGCAGGCGTCGTATCTTCTCTGGTTCCTCCTTCGCCGCCGCTTATGGTCCTCTTCGCCGTGCGCGACAGATGTGGCGACTTCGGATATCACCGGCGAGGGTGATGGTTGCCGCCCATCGGCCACGCCGGCATGATAATGACCTGCTGCGCCGTGATCGTCCCACCGCTTAAGGACCCATGCACCGCGACGCGCGTCCCCACGGTGACATTTGTCGCACTGGCCGTCTGATGACGTGGCCCTCCGTAGACGTACTGCGTGCTCGACGACGCTTGCACGCTATACGACGTGCCGTTGAAAGCCTGCAGTGTGAATGTCGACCCACCGGTCGTCACGGCGGTCACCTGGCCGACGTACCCCCCACGCATCATGGCCTGAGACGGACCATGAAAGCGCCGAGAGGGGGGGCGTTGAGCGGCTGGATACGCCGCCGCATGCCTATCACGAGCGTGAGGGATGCGCGCGGCCGCTGCACTCCCGCCCCCGGACGTCACGATGGCCCCGATAAGCACAGCGGTCGATAGAATGGTGCGACGCATGGATGTCCTCTCCTTTGTCTGCTGTCTTTGTGCGTCTGAGCGACAAACGCGTCGGCGTGCGCCGACATGCGTACCATAGCAAGAAAATGTTGCCTGACCGTGACGAAACGACGACGCTTACCGAACTCTTAGCAACCTCTTCGCTTCTTCGCGGGATCACAGGCGCGTCGGCGCGCCCGCCGACCCAGGCTGCCCAGCCGCTCGCTGTAGCCGATGCTGTCCCCGTCCGCGCTCACCTCAGGGTCATTTAGTTCTCGGGGTGGGCTGGGGTAGGGGCGTATTGCATACGCCTGGTGCGGCGTGACTTGGGCGTATGCAATACGCCCCTACCTCCAGGAACCGCTCACGAGATCGAGAACTAAATGACCCTGCGCTCACCTTGACCACGTAGGCGCGCAGGGCCGAACGGATCAGGCGGTCGATGCGTCCGGGCGCCGGCGGCTCGATGCGCCCAGCCCGGCAGTGCGCGTACATGGCGGCCTGCAGTTGCTCAGACCGGTGCTCATGGGGCAAGATGTCCTGGCCGAGCCGGTCGGATACAGGGGCCAGTGCTCCGCTAACTCGTCCGCCGTCCACTGCCGCTTCATGCCGCCCGTCCTCTCGACGCCCCTCATGGCGCCCTATTGGGAGTGCCCAGAAGTGCGGGAGGAGGCACTCCAGGGTTGTGGCGAGCATACGCCAAGCGCGACGCGGCGACAAGGGGTCTGTCCTCAACGGTATCCTCGCTCACGAGCCGCCGTGTGGGAGTGCGGCAACGTCCTGGTCGCTGCCGAGTAGAGGCGCGAGCGGCGAGCCGGCTGGCGCCTGCAGAAGGGCACTGACTCCGTTGTGAGCCTGTGCAATCGCCTGTTGCGTTGCCTGGCCCTCCACGGCTTTCGCGAACGCATAGGCGTCGATGGTCGCGTTCATGGCCGCGCTCAGCGTCTCCGCTGGCCCGCCGCGGCCCGCCGCAATCTCCGCCAGGGTCAAGCTGGCATGGCGATCTTCAAGCTGGGGGAAGCTCAGCCCAAGCAGGTGTTCGACGGTCTGTGTCAAACTTGCCCCCATCCTACGCCAGCTTGTTCACCGCCTTGAGCAGGCCCGCCATATAGCCCGTCGCATAGGCGCGCCCACGATACCCCCAGCCGGTGTCGCCGACCATGAGGGGCACATGGTCGTCGATCATGAAGCCGCCGAAGCCCACGCTCTTGAGCGTGCGCATGGCCTCGACCACGTCGACGTTGCCCTCGCCGATGAAACACTCCTGAAAGGCGGGGACGGTCCCCTGCACATCGCGAAAATGCACGTAGGCGATGTGGCCTCGCTCCCCGAAGTACCGCATCGCCTCGAGCGCGCCCGGCCCCCCTGGTCCCATCTCCGACCAGCAGCCCATACAGAAATCGAGGCCGCTGCGCGGGCTCGCCGCCAGCTCCATCGCGCGCTTGAATCCGTCGAAGCTCCCGAACAGGCGCGCGACCCCGCCGAGCGATGGGACAGGCGGGTCATCGGGGTGCAGCGCGAGCGTGACCCCGGCCTCCTCGGCGACCGGGACGACCGCGCGCACGAAATACGCATAGTTGCGCCACATCTCGTCCGCCGTATAGACGCGCCCGTGCGTCGGAGCGGCGTCGTTCGCCTGTTCCAGGTCGAAAGAGGACACCAGGGCGCCGCCCCGGCCGGGCGTCGTGTACGATGTCCGCCACACCCCGTTTGGCATCCAGTGGTAGCCAAGCACGTGGATGCCGGCCCGGCCCATGTTGCGGATCGTCGCCTGATAGTGCTCGATCTGCTCGTCGCGGCCGGGGAGCCCGAGCATCGCTTTATCGTAGAAGGTCACGGGCGTATTCTCCAGTGCCTCGACGCGCAACCCGTACCTCTCGACGCGCTCGCGCAGCCGGCGCAGATCCTCGACCTCCCAACGGTGTTCGCCAGGCAAGACAGGTGTGTTGAGCACGACGCCGCTCGCGCCAAGTTGCGCCGCGAAGGTGAGCAGGTCGTGATCGGGCTCGTGAAATTGACCGATGGCGATGCGCATGGAATGTTCCTCCTTTATGATCGTCTGCCGATGATGGTCGCGTGTCGCCCACTGATCGGCGTCATGGGGCGTCGTCCAGCACCGCTTGCCAGCGATACCGCGGATGGTAGCCAAGGACGTCGGCGGCGCGCGTTCCATCGATCAGCGGCCAGCGCGCCGGACGGTCGCCCGGACGCCGCGGGACGGCAGGGAAATAGCGCTCCAGCAAGACATCGGTCGGCAGGTCCGACGAGGTATCGTCGGCCACGATAAAGAGCGGCTGATGCCCCTCGAACGGCGCCGTGAGGGCGAGTACACACACCTCCGCCGCGTCGCGCCGGTCGATGTAAGACCACAGCACGGGCGCGAAGTCGCCGGGCCGCGCCTGGACGCCGTCGACGAAGCGGCGATAGCCGTCGGCGTCGACGATCGTCGAAAAGCGGAGGCTCGCCGCGCTGCCCCCCGTGCGGCGACAGTAGGCCGCGGCGATGTCTTCTCCCACGGCCTTGGAGAGCCCATAGGCGTCTTGGGGGAGCAGGGGATGCTGCTCGTCGATGGGGAGGTAGAGGGGCTCGGACCAGCGGTGCTGCCAGGGGAATCCCAGCGCCGACACGCTGGAGGCCTCCACGAGGCGGCGGATGCCCAGGATCGCCGCCGCCTCGTAGACGTTGAACTGTCCCAGGACGTTGTTGCGGAACACCACGTCGGGAGGGTATCCGACCGGCGCCGGGATGGCGCCGAGGTGGACCACGGCATCGGCGCCGGCGAGTACGCTACACACCTGGCCGAGGTCGCAGAGGTCCGTTACGATGGTTGGCCCCTGACCCACGGACGCAATCCGGTCGACGCCGACCGCCTCGATCCCGGACTCTTGCGCCCGTGCCATCACGGCCCTCCCGAGTCGTCCGCCCGCGCCGGTCACCACGACTCGCATACGCTACACGCTCCTTAATAAGGGTCATGAACTCAGTCGTCAAACTCCGGGCCGGAATAGCCGACGCCATAAGGCGCATCGGGTCTCTCAAATTCTCCCATCAGCGCGCGACGAAGGGTCGTCGTTTGTCGCAAGAACTCCGGGGAGTTTTGCAGGCGATCAGAACACCTGATCCAGGGTGGACTGTAGATCATATGCATGGTGTAACGATCATAATCGCCGTCGTGCGCGTAGGTGCGGTGCCACACGGCATTGTGGAAAATCAGGACGGAGCCCGCGGGGGCGCAGACGACATGGTTGATGGGCATGTCGGCGCTGTCGTCGCGCACGGACTGCGGTAGGGGGACCGGGCTGCGGTGACTGCCGGGGATCAACTCCATGTTGCCGCTGCGGAGTTGCGTCTGGTCGGTCAATAGGAACGAGGCGCGGAGTTGAAGCAACGGGATAGGGTACCCCAGCTTCTTGAAGTCATAGGCGCCCGAGCCGTCCTGGTGCCAGCCGCCCATTTTGCCGTGCGCGGGTTGCTTTGTATTCCAGCCCGCTTGCAAAATGAAACGGTCCCCGTAGATTCCTCGGATCTTCGGCAGGACAGCGGGATGATCGATCAGTGCTT
>JAABUQ010003727.1_pt1 | contig 27222 bp, 21 predicted proteins | sample 5560001 | NCBI WGS metagenome assembly JAABUQ01 (sample SAMN10711888, study PRJNA513371) | rock metagenome | isolation source: Antarctica rocks | place: Antarctica: Victoria Land, Finger Mt nord | collected 2015-12-18 | reverse complement strand
TTCACGGAGGCGGAGCGACGGGAGTACGACGCGCTGACACCGGAGCGGCAGACGGCGTATGCGACGGAGTACGACCGGCGCAACCCGTTGCAGAAGGCGGCGGACAAGATCACGGGCAACACCGGCCCCACCCACCGCTAACGCCTGACTCGGTACAATGTAAATCGGATGGGACGCCTCACGGGGCGTCCCTTTATGTGTCTACTTTTCTCCACCCCACACCCCCTGTACACTACGCGGGACATTGCATCCCGCTCGGGGCGCAAAGGCGCGTCCAAACGGTGGACACAAGGAGGCAAAGCCATGACGCGCGTACTCGTGACGGGTGGGACGGGGGTGCTTGGCAGCGATGTGGTGCGGGCGTTGCAGGCGCGCGGGGCAACCGTGCGCATCCTCAGCCACCGCCCCGCGCCTCCCGTACTCCCACCCGATGCCGAGTGGGCGCGGGCGAACCTGATCGGCGAGGATGACCGTCTCGCCACCGCGCTCCAGGGCGTGGATACGGTGGTGCATTGCGCGTCCCGTCCCACGCGACCGGCGGACGACGTAGCAGGCGCGCGTCAGTTGCTTGCCGCTGCGCGGGCGGCGGGGGTCAGGCACCTCGTCTCCATCAGCATCGTGGGCATAGACCCGCTGGGGTTTTTCGATTACTACCACGCGAAGCGGGAAGTCGAAGAGTTGCTGCCGGGGGGCGGGGTGCCGTATTCGCTGCTCCGCGCGACGCAGTTCCACGATTTCGTGGCGTACCTGCTCGCGCTGCTCACGCGGGGGCCCTTGCAACTGCTGCCACGCGACGTGATCCTGCAACCCGTGCAGGTGGAGGCCGTGGCGGCACGGCTCGCCGACGCGGCCCTCGCCCCCCCTACCGGACGAGGGTCTGACCTCGCGGGGCCGGAGGTGCGATCACTGCGTGATCTCGCCCACGCATGGCGCCACGCGACCGGGCGGCATGCGCTGCCGCTTTCGGTACCGCTACGGAACCCGATGTTTCGGGCGATGCGCGGTGGGCAAGTAACCAATCCGGCGGCGGAGCGGGCCGGGGAGACGTGGGAGGCGTGGCTAGCCCAACACGCGGGCGAACCGAGCCGGTATGCACGGGCACGCGGATGACGCCAGTGCCGGAGGAACCGATGCGCCGATCATCGCAAGAACCTGTGCAAGCGCCGTTGCCCGTTGGAGCGTCCGGGTGGTTCCGCGCTGGCCTCGCCTTTCTCGCGGTGAGCGCCGCCGTTACAGGCATCGGGGCGTTGTTCGCCCCCCGGTCATTCTTTGATGATTTTCCCGGCTTCGGGCACGCATGGGTCGCGTTGTTGCCGCCCTACAACGAGCATCTGACGCGCGACACCGGTGCATTCTACCTGAGCTTTGCGGTGCTGTTCGTCTGGGCCATCGCGTCGCCCGACCGCCGCCTCACGCGGGCAATCCTCGCGGCGTACCTCGTCTACGCCGTGCCCCACTTCAGCTATCACTTCACCCACCTGATGCACTTCCCGCCCGCCGATGCCGTCGCGCAGACCGCCGCCCTCGCCGCTCTGATCGTGGTGCCACTCATGTTACTCATCGCCACCCGCCCGACACGGCGCGACGGCGGTAACGCGGCTGCCACGACATCAGTCTGATGCAGCATCCCTTGCCCGCCGCGCACCCCTGCCGCATGATGTGTGGGCAGGAAACATCGGCGAGGCATCCGCCACGCCTGTGTGACGGAGACGGAGCGGAACAGACAGGCAACAGGCAGGCGAAAGGAGCGGCACACCATGACGGAAGCGACAGAAGCGACGGACGAGCGCACCGGCGAGGCATACGAACTGGGTGAGCAGTTGACGGTGGTGGGGCGCAAGCTCCGGCCCGGCGACCCCGCCCCCGATTTCGCGCTCGATACCTTTGACGCGGAGGCGGGCACAATCCGAACGGTACACCTCGCGGACTCAGCAGGCCGCGTGCGCCTCCTGAACGTCATCAACTCGCTCGACACGCCCGTCTGCCACATCGAAACCCACCGCTGGGACGCCCTGCGTCACGATCTGCCCGCCAACGTCACGCTGTATACCGTGAGCATGGACCTCCCGTTCGCGCAGGCCCGCTGGCGGGCGACGGAGGGCATCGGACATCAGGCCCTGTCGGCGCACCGCGATGAGGCGTTCGGGCGCGACTACGGCGTGCTGCTCAAAGAGTGGCGGCTCCTGCAACGCGCCGTGTTCGTGATCGGCCCGGACAACCGCATCGTGGACGCCGAGTACGTCCCCGACCAAATGGCCGAGCCGGACTACGATGCCGCCCTCGCCGCCGTACGGGGGTTAATAGGGAATTCACCACAGAGGCACAGAGGACACAAAGAGTAAATACAATGAGATTTATAATCTTGTGTATTTCCTCCGTGTCCTCTGTGCCTCTGTGGTGAATTCCCTTGATTTTCGAGGAGGTGACGGCGATGGTGACGGTAGGGTTGCTCAGTCCGGGCGATATGGGGGGCGCGACGGGGCGCGTGCTTCAGGCGGGTGGGGCGCGGGTGCTGACCTGCCTCGCGGGGCGGAGCGCACGCACGCGGAGCCTCGCCGCCGCTGCCGGGTTCGCCGACGTGCCCACGCTCGACGACTTCGTGCGTGAGGCGGACGTGATCCTCTGCATCCTCGTACCCTCCCAGGCGCACCGCGTGGCGGAATCCGTGGCGGCGGCGATCCGCACAACCGGGGCGGACGTGACATATGCGGACTGCAACGCGGTCAGCCCACAAACCGTGCGCGCCATCGGGGAAACGATCACGGCGGCAGGCGGGCGGTTCGTAGACGCAGGCATTATCGGTGGGCCACCGACACCCGGCAGCACGGGCACGCGCTACTATGTGAGCGGCCCGTATATCGAATCCTTTGTCGCTTTAGCCGAGCATGGTCTGACGATACGTGACATTGGTGACGAGATCGGACACGCCAGTGGCCTGAAAATGTGCTATGCCGCGCTCACGAAGGGATTAACCGCCTTGGGAACCGAGCTGTTGCTCGCGGCGAAACTGCTCGGTCTCGAAGACGCCCTGCGCGTGGAGCAAACGGCAAGCACGCCGGACCTGCTCGCCTCTCTCGCCCGTTCGATCCCCGCGATGACGCCCAAAGCGTACCGCTGGGTGGGCGAGATGGAGGAAATTGCCGCGACGTTCGCCGCCATCGGTCTCACACCGGCGATGTTTGCCGGCGCGGCGGAGATGTACCGCCTCGTCGCGGCGGCGCCCATCGGTCACGAGACGCCGGAAAACCGCGACCGCGACCGCGATATGGACGGCGTGATCGCCGCCCTCGCGGACGCCATGCATGTCATGGGGAACGGCAACGCAAGGGAATGAAACAGACCCGCTTGCCGAGGCGTCTGCGTGTGCGATCTGCCGCGAATGCGCCCCTCCCCGACGCGCCGGACACCGGCAACACGGCACCGGCACACTATCAGCATTGTCTTAGCGGCCCCTCATTCCCCTCTCACCTTCGCACGCTTTACTCACAGTGGAGGCACGAGACCTCCCCTTGAATATCATCCGTCAGGAAAGGGTCCGCTGCATGAGTATCCGACGTCTCTTTGGTTGGGTCGCCATCCTTGCCCTCGTGATCGCGCTCACCACCACGCACACGATTGCCTTTTTCCCCCGTGGGGCAACCACCACCACGCTTACCACGACCGTCCATGCCGTGCCCCTCGCGGCAACGGGCGGCACGGTCGCCGGGAGCGGAGCGTTGGATGCCGAAGCCATCTACGCGCAGGTCAACCCCGCCGTGGTCACGGTGATTAACCAGCAGGCCACCGCGCAACGCAGTGGCAATTCCCGCCGCCCCGCCGCTACGGCCACACCCGGCGGCAGCACGACGCCCGGCGGCAGCACGAAAGCCCCCGTGGACACGGGCCTCGGCAGTGGCGTCATCTTCGATGACCAGGGCGATATTCTCACCAACAACCATGTGGTTGAGGGCGCGACCGCGCTCAGCGTGGAACTCGCCGACGGCACGCGGCTCGACGCCACCCTGATCGGACGCGACCCCTCGCAGGATGTCGCGGTGGTACGCATTGACCCGACCAAGGCGCCCGGCATCGCTACGCTCGGCGACTCCGGCGCGGTCAAGCCGGGGCAGGCGGTGCTCGCCATCGGTAGCCCGGAAACGCTCGCCAACACCGTGACCGAGGGCATCGTTTCGGCGGTGAACCGGCAGGTAGACACCTACGTCGGCCTGATCCAGACCGACACGGCGATCAACCCCGGCAACTCCGGCGGCCCGCTCGTCAACGCGCGCGGTGAGGTGATTGGCTTGAACACCCTCGGCCTCGCGTCACAGGGCGACCAGGGGCTGAACTTCGCCATCCCGATCAACACGGCGAAGAACGTGGCGCAGACGCTGCTCGCCAAGGGCAGCAATGGCGCGGTCGTGACCACGCGGGCATTCCTGGGCGTCTCCAGCGAAACGCTCGACAACGCGGTGGCGCAGCGCGTCGGGGTGAAGGCGACGCAGGGCGCGTACGTCTCGCAGGTGCAGTCGGGCACACCGGCGGACAAGGGCGGCGTGCAGAAGGGCGACGTGATCACGGCGGTGAACGGCACGACGCTCACGAGCCGCACGACGCTGGGCACGGTGCTCAATGGCCTGAAGCCGGGTGATACCGCCACGCTGACGGTAGACCGCAACGGCAGCACGCAAACGCTGACCGTCACCCTCGCCGAACGCCCCGCCAACGCGTAACCCGAATCACCCCACCCCCGGTCCCTCCCCCTGGCCTGCGGCGGCGGGAGAGGGGAGGGGATGTATTGCAATACGGGGCGTATCCCGAACATCTCGATCTCCTGAACATTCCCCTCCCCTCTCCCGCCGCCGTAAGGCCAGGGGGAGGGGTTCCCCGCTTACGCGGGGTTTGGCGTTTCCCGCAGGGTGCGCAACCGGCGCATCTCCGGCCACACCGCCGCGACGAGCAGCACCACGAGCAGTGTGCCGATGCCGCCGATCACCACCGCCGCGACGGGGCCGAACCATTGCGCCGTCAGGCCGGACTCAAAGCCACCAAGCTGGTTGGAGGTGCCGATAAAGAGCGCGTTCACCGCGCCTACCCGGCCCCGCATCGCGTCAGGCGTGCGCACGAGCACCAGCGTGGAGCGCACGACCACGCTGACGTTATCGAACACCCCCAGCAGGAACAGCATTAGCATCGAGAGCGCGAACGACCGCGAGACGCCAAAGACAATCGTCGCCAGACCGAACCCGGCCACCGCCAGCAGCAGGGCGCGCCCGGCGCGCGTGAAGGCCGGACGCCGCGCGAGCACCAGCGCCATGCAGACCGCCCCGACCGACGTGGATGCCCGGAGCCAGCCGAGGCCAATCGGGCCGACGTGCAGGATGTCTTGCGCATAGATCGGCAGCAGCGTCGTTGCCCCACCGAGCAGCACCGCGAACAGATCGAGGGTGATCGCCGCGAGCAGCACCGGCGATTGGCCGAGAAAGCGCAGCCCTTCCATCACCGAGCGCCAGGTGCGTGCGCCGCCTGTACCCCTTTTGAGCGGGCGCACCCGCAATTGCGAGAACAACGCCACGTACGACAGCGCGGCGAGGCCGTACAGCACGTAGACCCACGTCGCCCCACCGAGCAGGGCGATCAGAAAGCCGCCCGCCGCCGGTCCCAGCACCGCCGCAAGCTGCGTGATGCTGCTCCGCCATGTCACAGCGTTTTCGTATGCCGCTTCGGGGATGACCTGCGAGACGAGTGCCGAACTGGCGGGGTTGTTGAATGCCTGCGCCGCACCGATCACCACAAGCAGGCCGTAGACCAGAAACAGTGGGCCGCGCTGGCTGCTCAACAGCGCAAGCGCCATCGCACTCAAGGCGATGCATGTCTGCCCGATCATCACGATGCGCTTGCGGTCGTAACGGTCCGCGACGTGCCCGGCAGGCAGCGAGAGCAGGATCACGGGGATCACTTGCGCCAGCCCCACCCCGCCGAGCGCCAGCGCAGACCCGGTGCGGTGGTACAACTCCCAGCCCAGCGCGACAGTCAACATCTGCGTGCCGAAAAAGCTGATGCACGCGCCTGTCAGTAGCAGACGGTAATCGCGGAAGCGCAGCGCCAGATACGGGTCATGGGCTGCGGGCGCGTGACGCGCGGGCGGCGAAACCGGAGGGACTTCTTCGAGGATTTCCCCGACGGGGGCAAACGTTTCCTCATCATCACTGGGGGTCACACCTGGGGTCACGTCGTCTCCTAGAGTGTTCGCCGTTCGTTACTGTGCGGCTTCCGTGGCGGTGGGCGTTGTTTGGGTGCTGGTGATCATCTGGGGAGCGGCGGGCGTGGGCAGTTCGAGCGTGTCGCGCTCACCTCGCCCGCTCCGGCCCCCACGCCGCACGGTGAGCCAGCGCGTCAAGGCGTCCGCCGAGATGAGCAGGATAATGATTGCCTGAATGACGTTCGCCATCTCGAAGGGCACGTCGCTGTTCTGGCCCATCACGTCCGCGCCGACGCGCAGGTAGCTGTAAAACAGGGCGGCGGGGATCGTGGCGAGCGGGTAGTTGCGCGCGAGCAGGGCAATCACGATGCCGTCCAGCCCGTAGCCATTGGAAGGCTGCGGGTTGACGCGCCCAAAGGTTCCCAGGATCAGCCCCGCCCCCGCGACGCCCGCGACCATACCGGAAAGGCCCATCGCCAGCGTGATCGTGCGGCGCACATTGACGCCGCCGTACTCCGCGAAGCGCAGGTTAAAGCCGCTCATCCGCAACTCGTACCCGAACGTGGTGTGGTAGAGCAGCACATGCACCGCCACGGCGGCGAGCAGGGCAACGAAGACCACGGCGGAAACCTGCGTGCCCGCGATCAGCGGCTGAAGGCGTCCCGTCGGGCCGAACACGGCAAAGGAGGCCGAGTAGTTTCCCCCCGCGATGCGCAGGTAGCGCACGAGGATGTAGGCGTAGCCCGCTGTAGCGATGGCGTTGAGCATCAGCGTGCTGACGATCTCGTTCGCGCCAAAGTACGCCTTGAGGTAGCCGGGGATCAGGCCCCAGAGAAAGCCCACGAGCGCCGCCGCGAGCAATGCCACGAGGGCGACCACCCACGCGCTGCCGGGGAGGTACAACGCCACGATGCCCGCCGCGAGGCCACCGAGGTACAGTTGCCCCTCCGCACCCAGGGCGAACTGCCGCGCCTGAAAGACGAGCGCCACCGCCAGCCCCGTGAACGTGAGCGCCGTCGCCTGCACGATCCAGTTGCCCTGCCGGTTACGATTCGAGAGCGCGCCGGTGATGAAGTCCCGGAACGCCTCCCCCGGTTCCTTTGAAACCACGAGGATCACCAGAAACGACAGCACCAGCGCCACCGCGATCACGATGACCACCCGGAGCAGTTCGATGAGCGCGGCGCGTCGGTTCATGGCAGCCCCTTCGGGAAGCGGTCAACAGTGCGCGGTTCGCAACGACACCGCGATTTGTACCATACCTGCCGTCGTTTCGTTAGCGGTTCGTTGCGGGTTGCTGCCCGTCGCCCGTCGCTGCCTGCCGCTTGACGCCGAGCATGTAGTACCCTAGCTCCTCTTCGGTGAGGGCGGGCACATCGGTGAACAGGGCGACGATCTCGCCGTTGTACATCACGGCGAGGCGGTCCGAAAAGGTCAGCACTTCGCCGAGATCGGCGGAGACGAGCAGCACCGCCGCGCCCGCGTCGCGCGCCGCGAGCAGTTGCCGATGCACGAGTTCGCTCGCGCCAATGTCTACGCCGCGCGTCGGCTGGGCGGCGAGCAGCAGCTTCGGGTGGGCGGAAAGCTCGCGCGCGACCACGAGCTTTTGCATGTTGCCACCGGACAGGGCGCGGGCCGGCACCTGCGCGGAGGGCGTGCGTACGTCGTAGTCCGCGATGGCGGTGCGGGCGTTCGCCTCCTCCGCGCGCCGCCGCAGAAAGCCGAAGCGGGAAAAGGGCGCGCGGTAGTAGCGGTCCACGATCAGGTTTTCCATCAGGCTCGCATCAGCGGCGAGGCCGAGCGCGAGGCGGTCTTCGGGGATATGCGCGATGCCCGCCTCCCGTCGCCCGCGCGGGCCGAGCGCCGTCACATCGCGCCCCGCCATGCGGATTGTCCCGGCGGCGGGGGGCAGCAGGCCCGCGAGCACCTCCACGAGTTCGGTCTGCCCGTTGCCTTCCACACCCGCGATGCCGAGGATTTCGCCCGCGTAGGTGGTCAGCGCGACATCGTGCAGCGCCCGCTTGCCTTCGGGCGTGACGTAGTTCAGGCCCACCGTTTCCAGCACGGCGGCGCCGCGCGGGCGGGGGTCTTTGGCGAGGTGTTCCAGCACGTCTCGCCCAACCATCAGGCGCGCGATGTCTTCTTCTGTGACGTCCGCCGTATCCACGGTGGAGACCACGCGCCCGCGCCGGATCACGGTGATGCGGTCGCTGATCTCCTTCACCTCGCGCAGTTTGTGCGTGATAAAGATCACCGTTTTGCCGCCCGCCACGAGGGCGCGGATGGCGGCGAAGAGGTCGGTGGTCTCCTGCGGCGTGAGCACGGCGGTTGGCTCATCGAGAATGAGGATTTCCGCACCACGGTAGAGCGTTTTGAGGATTTCCACGCGCTGCCGCTCGCCCACGGGCACCACATCCACGCGGGCCGCCGGGTCCACATGCAGGCCGTATCGCGCGCTCAGTTCCTGGGTGATGCGCGTTTCGGCGGCGCCCTCGACCACGCCTGCGCCGCGCGTCGGTTCCCGCCCCAGCACGACATTTTCCGCCACGGTCAGCGAGGGCACGAGCATGAAGTGCTGATGCACCATGCCGATGCCCAGACGAATGGCGGCATCCGGGTTGGGGATCGCGGCGGGAGTGCCGGCGAGCAGGATTTGCCCGCTATCCGGCTGCTCCAGGCCGTAGAGAATCTTCATCAGCGTGGTCTTGCCCGCGCCGTTCTCGCCCACGAGGGCGTGAATCTCTCCCTTGCGCACGGCGAGCGACACGTCATCGTTCGCCAGCGTGCCGTTCCCGTACCGCTTCGTGATGCCGCGCAATTCCAGGATCGGGGCGCTGTCCATTGCACCTCCGGTGGGGAAGTATGCAGTACGCAGTATGCAGTATGCAGTATGCAGTGAAATGCCTTCACCCCCACTGCATACTGCATACTGACAATGCTTACGTGATCGCCGTTTGCACCATCAAGGTACCGGCGGCGATGTCCTTGGACTTGGCGGCGACCTTGTCGCGGATGTCCTGCGGCACGAGCTTTTTGTAGTTGTCGTTATCGGCAAGCTCGACGCCGCCGTCCTTGAGGCCGATGTTCTCCACGGTGCCGTACTTGAGCGTGCCTTCCCCCGCGAGGCGGATGGCGCGGAACAGGCCGTTGTCCACCCGCTTCTGCATCGAGGTGACAATGTACTGCGCCTGGTCGGGCTTGCTCGTTTTCAGCAGTTCGTACTGGTCGGAGTCCACACCCAGGGTGAAGCGCTTTTGCTGCGCGCCCGCTTCGAGCGTGCCGAGGCCGGATGCCCCCGCGACGCCGTAGCAGATGCCCGCGCCCTGGTTGTACAGAGCGAGCGAGAGTTCCTTGCCCTTGGCGGGGTCGCCAAAGGGGTTGGTGCCTTCCACGTACGACACGAGAACGTCGGTCGGCATCAGGCCCGCGTCCTTCGCGCCCTGTTGAAAGCCCACCAGGAAATCGTCAATCACGGGCTGCTTCGAGCCACCGAGAAAGCCGAGCTTTTTCGCGCCCCCCGTGTTCTTGGTCACGTTCGGGTCCGTGCTCTGCATCAGGAGGCCGCTCATGTAGCCGATCAGGTACGACCCCTCGTTCTGCTTAAAGAGCAGCGAGTAGACATTCTGAAAGCCGCCCTTGCTGTAGTCCACATTCTGGTCAAAGAACACGAACTTCTTGTTCGGCACGGTGGGCGCGATCTCGCTCAGGGGCTTCACCATGTCGAAGGTGCCGCAGATGATGAGGTCATAGGGGCCGGAGGCGGCGTCCGTGAGGCCCGGCTGCCATTTGTTCTGGTCGGTGCCGAGTTCAATCGTTTTCACCGTCGCGCCGAGTTCGGCTTTGGCCCGGTCCATGCCGCGCTGCGCGGAGTCAAAGAACGACTTATCACCGAGGTTGCCGTTGAGCACGAGCGCGACGTTCAGCTTCTTGCCCATGTACGGCGCGCTGGCTGCCGTGCCCGCCGTGCCCGCCGCACCAGCGCCAGCCGACGCATTGGGGGTGCCGCCCGGGCCACCGACTGTGCCGACGGGCGTGCCCGCGCTCGCGGATGCCGCCATGCCGGTCGCCGTGCCCTGCACCGCCGCCGCCGTGGCGACGCCCGTGCCGACCGCCGTAGAAAGGCCCTTACTGTTGCTGGCGGTGTCATTGCCGCCACATGCCGCGAGAATCGCCGTGCCTGCCACCCCCGCAAAGGCCGCCAGCGCACCGCGCCGGGAAAGCCGCGCCGTTGTTCGTTCGCCCATCATCTGTTCGCTCCTCTTCCGCACCACCGTGCAATCACCCAACCATGCCACTACAAATCACACGCCGTTCGCTCTACACGCCGTTCGCCGCCAACAACGAACCGCCGCACCGTAACTCCCGAAGGTGCAGCGGCATCGTCGCTACCAGTCGCCACCGATGGTACCAACTTGGCAGCACATCCGCACCGCCCATGAATCGGGTAAGATGGTTCTATTATCGTGAAAATCCTCACAACGTCAAGGGCGACAGGGAGGAGTCGGCAGCCAGTGGTCGGTGAGCGGCAAAGTGGACGATTCGCCTGCGCGTCCTCCACCCGCAATGGAACGCCGCCACCCTCACGGGTGGCGGCAAAAGCAATTGGCGTGGGTGGGGAGATTGACCGGTCTTATCCGTCGCCGAACCGGCGGATCACGGAGGCCGCGCCGCGCTCCTCCTGTTTACGGTGACGCGACTGGCACTGAGGCAGCCATCGCGCGCTGGAGGATGGCCATCGAGGCGGGGGTGAGGGTGATAGTCAGGGAGACGATTTTCCCGTCATGCACCGTCACGTCGCCCTGGCCTTGCAGCGGTGCGATACCGAGTTTTCGCCATGGGTCTACGGAGGTATTGTTGGTCCACATGACCCACTCCCCAACTACCTGACGCGGCGCGGTGAGGTCGAAGTGGATATTCTGCGCGACAATGCTTGCCAGAAAGACCCGCACTTCCGCTTTCCCCGTGTAGATCCCGGTCGCGCCCGGCTGCGCCGGGTTTTGCCGCACCGTCGCATCATCGGCGAAGAGGGCAAGCGCGTCCTCGATGTTCTGCGCGTTCAAGGTGGCGTCAAGTGTGGTAACGACCGCAAGGGGATCGCTGGTCGGTGCGCTCGCGACCATGGCGGTCTGGACTTTAGCTAACGACTCCGGTGGGATGCTAATGGCAATCGCGGCGATCTTGCCGCCACGCACCGTCGCTTTCCCTCGCGTGATGAGTGACGGGATACCGAGCTGCCGCCATACGTCGAGTCCGGTGCTGCTCGTCCACGTTACCTGCTCTCCGGTCACCTGCCGCTGCCCGACCGTCTCGAACTGGGGATTCAGCGCGATCAGTGATTGCCAGAAACCCCCGACCTCCGCCTTCCCGTGGTACGTGCCGGTGGTATTTGGCAGCGGTGGTGTGCGCCATGCCATCGCGTCATCCGTGAACAGGGCGACCGCGCCGTCCACATTTTTCGCCATCAGTGCGGCTTCGAGTGTGTCAATGACCGTGGCGGGATCATCTGCCGCTGCGGCGGACGTCACCGTCAGCGTTGTCGCCAGCATGAGCACGGTGAGAATGTGTCGCCAGAGTTTCATATCCGTTCCTCCTTTGTTGTTGCCCGACGCGAGCGCGGGCGGCGATCCTGGCGCTTGCCGTGAGGTGAGTATGCCCCGGTATTCCCGCCGCTCCCACCGACAACTCATACACTTCCCTCATACAGTTGCGTGCGTGTCCTGTTATGATGTCTCGGTCCGATGGCGTACGGCGACGGTTCGGCACGAGCGAGGGAATGGCGGTGGGTGAGCGGGCAACCTTTGGTGCGCTGCTCCGGCGGTATCGCATCGCTGCGGCGCTCTCCCAGGAGGCGTTGGGCGAGCGAGCGGGGCTGACCGCGCAGGCAATCAGCGCATTGGAACGTGGGCTGCGACGAGCGCCCTACCGCGAAACGGTGGCGATGCTTGCTGCGGCGCTCGGCCTCGATACGGGGGAAGCTGCCGTGCTGGAAGCGACGGTCACGCGGCGACGCGGCCCGGCCACTGGTCAATCGCTCCCGATGTTGCCCGTCGCGCCCACGCCGCTGCTCGGGCGGGAGGCCGACATCGCGGCGGTAACGGCGCTCCTACACCGCGATGATGTGCGCTTGCTTACGCTGACCGGGGTTGGCGGGGTAGGGAAAACGCGCCTCGGTCTCGCGGTCGCCGAGTCCATTGCCCCGCAGTTCGCGCACGGCGTGCGTTTCGTCGGTCTCGCACCCGTGGCGGACGCCGCCGACGTCGTGGGCGCCATCGCGCAGGCGCTTGGGGTGCGAGAGCGCGCCGACCGGCCGGTTGCCGCAGGCGTCATTGGCTACCTGCGCGACAAGCAGATGCTCCTGCTGCTGGACAATTGCGAACACCTGCTCGCGGCGATGTCCATCGTCGCCGACCTCCTCGCCGCCTGCCCCCATCTTAAAGTGCTCGCCACCAGCCGCGCTGCCGTACACCTGCGCGGCGAGCACCGGTATCCCGTGCCGCCCCTCGCCATCCCCGATGTCGCCACCATCACCGATAAAGCAGCGCTCGCCCCGTATGCCGCAACGGCCCTGTTTGTCGCGCGGGCACGGGCCATCGCGCCGGATTTTGCGCCCGACGGGGACGAGGCGGTCGCAATCGCCGCAGTCTGTCAGCGGCTGGACGGGCTGCCATTGGCCATTGAACTGGCCGCCGCGCGGTCCTCCGTCCTCCCGCCCCTTGAGCTGCTGGCGCGTCTCGAGTATCGGCTCCCCCTGCTCACGGATGGGCCTGACGATCTGCCGAAACGGCACCGTACCCTGCGCGCGACACTGGCGTGGAGCGACGAACTCCTCCCCGACGCGGCACGAGCGGTGTTCCGGCGGCTCGCCGTGTTCGCGGGTGGCTGCACGCTCGCGGCGGCGGAAGCGGTGTGCGCGCTCACTGACGCGGAGTCGCCCGCCGTGCTTGACATGGTGGGCGTGCTCGTTGACCACAGCCTCGCACTCGTGGTTCGGGAGCGGGGCCGCGCGATACGCTTTGCCTCTCTGGAAACGGTACGCGAGTTCGCGCTGACGCAACTCGCGCGCAGTGGCGAAGAGGATATCGTCCGGGCACGGCACGCGCGGTACTATCTCGCGCTGGCGGAAGCGGCGGAGCCAGCGCTGTGGGGTGGGCGGGAGCAACGGTTATGGTTGGCGCAACTGGCAGGCGAGCACGACAACCTGCGGGCAGCGCTGGCCTGGGCCACGGGGGAGGGGGACACGGAGCAGGGGCTGCGACTGGCGGCCGCGCTCGGCTGGTTCTGGTTCATTCCCGGCCACACGACCGAGGGGCGGCGCTGGCTGGAGCGGGCGCTGGCGGCAGCCCCTGCGGTCGGGGCCGCCTCTCGCGCCAGTGCGCTCAACCACCTCGGTGGTCTGGCTATCGAGCGGGGGGATTACGCGGGCGCCGTGCCGCCGTTGGAAGAAGCGCTCGGCTTGTACGACGATCTTGGGGACGCGCGGGGCACTGCCTTCACCCTTTTCCGCCTCGGGCAGGCCGTGCGGTTTGGTGGTGACCACTCGCGCGCCATTGCGCTGTTCGAGGTGAGCCTGGCCTTGTCCGCGTCGGGCGGTGAGGCAAATGGCGTCATCCGGGGGCTGCCACTCATTCACCTGGGAACGCTGCTCGTGGAGCGTGGCGATTATCCACGCGGGGTGGCGCTACTGGAGGAAGCCCTGACGCTCGGGCGCGGGATGGAGGAACAGGTGACAACCGCCGCCTCGCTCGTCGGCCTGGGCTGGGCGGCACACTACGGCGGCAACGACGGGCGCGCGACCGGGTTGCTGGCGGAGGCGCTCACGCGCTTCCGAGAACTCGGGCACTACTCCGGCACCGCAGACGCGTTGATCGGCCTGGGCTGGGTGAGCCTGCATGGCGGCGACCACGAGCGTGCGGCAACGTTGTTCGGCGAGTGCCTCGTCCTGTCCTATGAGCGGGGAGGCATGGCGCATGTCGCCGACTGCCTGCGTGGGCTGGGGGCAGTAACCGGGCAGGGGGACGAACCGGGTCGCGCCGCACGGCTGTTTGGGGCGGCGGAGCGATTGCGGGAGACGACCGGCCCGCCGACCAACTCTTCGCAGAGCGCCTATGCGCAGTACCTCGCGGCCGCTCATGCCCAACTCGACGATGCCGCATGGAAAACCGCCTGGGCAGCGGGGCGGAACCTGACACTGGAGCAGGCGGTCAGCGGGGTCATGGAGGAGTTTACACTGGCCTGATTCACCGCCCGCGTATCTTTGCGGAAGAGGCGTCTGACTTTTCGAGAATGCATACGCCCGGGCTGCCATCAGTGATGTACACCGTATCGCCAACCACCGATTACCGCGTCCTGCCCCCGCCATGTGCCTGTTGACATGCTAGACCAAATGTTCTACTATGCACTGCACGTACGCCGTGAGTGCGTCGTGATTCGTTGAAAGGAGGGGGACATTGACGGACGGCTTTACCGCGATGACGGAGTACGATGGCGCCGCAGTGGTTGCACAGGGGTTACAGAAACGGTACGGGAAAACCTGGGCCTTGCGCGGTGTGGATCTTTCGGTCGCGCGCGGTAGCATCTGTGGCCTGCTCGGGCCGAACGGCGCGGGCAAGACGACAACCATCCGCATCCTCACCACCCTGCTCCGGCCCGACAGTGGCTCCGCCCGTGTCGTCGGTTACGATGTCGTGCGGGACGCGGAGCAGGTCCGCCATTGCATCGGCGTCGCGGGGCAGCAGGCATCGGTGGACGAACTCCTCACCGGGCGCGCGAACCTGGAGATGGTCGGTCGCCTGTACCACCTGCCGGCGCGGGTGGCACGCCGCCGCGCGGACGAACTCCTGGAGCGTTTTGACTTGACCAACGCCGCAAACCGCATCGCCAAAGGCTATTCTGGCGGGATGCGACGACGGCTCGATCTGGCCGCGAGCCTCGTCGCCGCCCCGCCAGTGCTGTTCCTCGACGAGCCGACGACCGGCCTCGACCCGCGAAGCCGCCTGGGCATGTGGGAGGTGATCGGCGAACTCGTCGCGGGTGGCACGACGATTCTGCTGACGACGCAGTATCTGGAAGAGGCGGACCAACTCGCCAACCGGATCGTCGTCATTGATGCCGGACAGGTGATCGCCGAGGGCACGCCGGATGCATTGAAGACGCGGGCCGGGGGCGAACAACTCGACATCGTGATCCGCGACGCCGCGCGCCTGCCGGACGCCGTGGCCGCCCTGCGGCGCGTGAGTGGCACCGAACCCCGCGTCGAACCGGACACGCGCCGGTTGACCGTTCCCGTCACCGGCGCCGGTGCCGCCCTCACCACCGCCGTGCGCGAACTCGACTTCGCCAGGGTGATTATCGAGGACATCGCCCTGCGCCGCCCGACGCTCGATGAAGTGTTCTTGCGGCTCACCGGCCATGAAGCGACGGATGAGGCGATGGGCAACGCGCCGGCGTTGGTCGGCGTGGGCGCGGGGACGAGGTAAACACCCCGCAAGGGACGGATGCCCCGACGCTTTTTCCGCTTTTCGCGTTGGTTTAAGGAGGCACGAATGACCATGAGTACGTTGCCGATCCCTGCGCTCCCACGGACGCCGTTCGCGCGGCTACATTGGGCGTTCGCCGATGGATTGACCGTCACCCGCCGCAACCTTGCGCATATCCGGCGCGTCCCGGAGAAGCTCCTGGATGTCACGCTCGGACCGATCATGTTCGTCCTCCTGTTCGCGTATGTGTTCGGCAGCGCGATCCAGATACCGGGCGGTGGGAGCTACCGCGAGTTCCTGTTGCCCGGTATCTTCGCGCAGAGCATCGCGTTCCTCTCGATCACCACAGCAGTCGGCGTCGCAAACGACATGCAGAAGGGCGTCATTGACCGCTTCCGCTCGCTCCCGATGGCGCGCTCGGCGGTGCTGGTCGGTCGCACCGTCGCGGACCTGGTGCAGAGCATGCTCGGCCAGGTCGTCATGGCAACCTGCGGGCTGGTCGTCGGCTGGCGCGCCCATCATGGCCTCCTGAATACCCTGGCTGGCTTCGGTCTGTTGCTCTTCTTCGGCTTCGCAATGACCTGGCTGGGCACCTTCATCGGGCTGGTCGTTCGCACGCCGGAAACGGCCAACTCGCTCGGTTTCATCATCCTGTTCCCGATCACCTTCATCGCCAACACCTTTGTACCGACGCAGGGGATGCCACCCGTGCTGCGCGTGCTGGCGGACTGGAACCCACTCAGCGCCACCGTTGCGGCCTGCCGCCAACTCTTCGGCAATCCCGGCGCGGCCTCCCTTAGTGACGCCTGGCCGCTCCAGCACCCGGTCACCGCCTCGCTCGGTTACTCATTCCTCCTGCTCGTGATCTTCATCCCGCTCGCGGTGCGGCGGTACCGTACCGCCACCGCACACTAACCGGCTTCGTGGACGTATGGTTCTGGAAACCCCTCCCCCTCCCCTCCCCCTGGCCTTGCGGCGGCGGGAGAGGGGAGGGGGACTTGGAGCGAGATCGAGATGTAGCCCATACGCCCCGGCATTGCAGCATCCGGCTCCCCCTCTCCCGCCGCCGCAAGGCCAGGGGGAGGGGTTCCCGCTCGCGCCCTGCCCCTGTACGCGGCGGCGCATTTTCGGTACGATGGGGGCGACACGTTCAGCGGAACGTGGCATTGCGTGTGGCGTGTGGGTCAGGAGGAACGGCATGATGGTGAGCATGACAGTGCGCCGGGGGATCGCGGCGGCGTTGATGCTGGCGGCGTTGGTGACGGGCAGTGTGGCGATGAGCGGCACGGTGGCGGCGCAGCAGGCGGGCACGATCCAGACCTTTCCGGGGCCGAAGATCGGGGACAACGGCAGCGGCACAAAGGTGAGCGGCAACTACACCGCGCCCATAGCGGTGCCCGCGTACAACGGCTTCCCCATCGGGGGCTTCCCGTACTACGGGTACGGCTTCGGTGACTTTGGTTTCAATGGCTTCAACGGCTTCAACGGGTACGGTTTCAACGGCTTCGGCTCCAACTCTCCGTACATCTATGGCTTCGGCTACAACGCCCCGTACTCCGGCTATGGCTACGGTGGCTATCCGTCCGGCGGCTACAGCCCCTATGGCTACGGCTACACGAACCTGAGCGGCAACACGGTGGTCGGCTGCACACCGACCGTGTCGTTCACCCCCGCGTTTGGCTACGGTTACGGCTGCCAGCAGGTGAATCAGTACCCGACGGCGCAGTCCTCGGCCTTTTACGGCAACATGGGCGTCGCGTACCCCACGGTGCCACAGTCCCCGTATCAGGTCGCACGGTAAGTAGCAGGCAGTACGCAGCGGGCAGTATACAGTGAGAGGGGCGGGGCGCGATGTGCCCCGCTTTTTTTGTGCGCCGTTGTAACGCCGGGGAGCCTCACCCCCGGCCTCTCTCCATTAAATGGAGAGGGGAGGGGATGCAGTGCAACGTGGCGAGATCGCCCCTATACAACAACCCTTCCCATGGCTTGCTCCCCCTCCCCTCCCCTCGCCGCTTGACGGAGAGGGGAGGGGGGTGAGGTTCACGATTGCCTTTCAGGTTCGTGGTTTGCTCCTTGCGTTAGCTGTTTGGCGGTCTTTGGATTCGCCATTGCAATGGGATTTGGCTAATGAAGCAAGGAAGCAGCACATGCGGTACGTAAAACGGTTTGACGTGGACGACCCGCGCGCATCGTGGGCCGAGCGGCGGGATGTGGTGCTCACCGTCCTCGGCGGTTTTGCCGTTCTCTGGGTCATCTCGATGCTCATCGGGCATTTCAGCCATACCCTGCTGCTCTTCACCCTTGCCGCACTGTTCGCGTACATCCTGTTCCCGGTGGTGACACGGTTCGAGCGCGTACTGCCCCGGCCGGCGGCGATCCTGCTCGCCTACCTGCTCGTGCTCTGCGGGCTTGGCCTCGTGGGGTACTTCATTGTGGATACCGCCACCACCCAGATTGTGTCGGTCAGCCACACCGTGCGCGTGCTGCTCACCCCCACGGGCGATGGAGCGTCCTCCCCGCTCGTGCAGTCATTAGAGCGCGTGGGGATTTCTCAGGCGCAAATTGACAGCGCGGGCCAGCAACTGTCGGCCCAGACGGAGCGGCTGACGAGCAGCCTGTTGCCGCTGCTTCGCGGCACATTCAACTCGCTGCTGGATGTCGTGGTCGTCGCCATCCTGAGCGTGTACCTGCTCATTGACGGCGCGCGTCTCATACGTGGGTTGCGGAACGGCACGCCACTTTCCCAGCGGAGCAGGGTATATTTCCTGCTCGACACCCTGGACCGGATCGTGGGCGGCTATGTGCGGGGGCAATTGTTGCTCTCCACGATCATTGGCGTGCTCGTCGGGGTCGGCATGTTTCTGTTCCATGTGCCGTACGCCGTGCTGCTCGGGCTGCTGGCATTTATTTTCGCCTTTATCCCGATCCTAGGCACCTTTGCTTCCGGCGTCGCCTGCGTGCTGCTCGCGTTCACGCAAGGGTGGGTGATCGCGGTCTGCGTGCTCGGCTATTTCGTGCTCATGCATGTGGTCGAGGGAGATGTGCTCGGCCCGCGCATCGTCGGCAAGGCGCTCGGCTTGCACCCGATCCTTTCGATCCTCGCGGTGATTACGGGGTCAGAACTGTTCGGCATCAAAGGCGCGCTGTTCGCTTCCCCCCTCACGGGTTTCGTACTCGCGCTCGTGGCCGCCGGGTGGGCCGCATGGAAAGCGAGCCACCCGCAGGAGTTCACGAACGCGGGCGACACGGGTGATACAGGCACGGCGGTGGCGACGGTTGAGACGATTGAAAAAGCCGAGGCGCGCGGGTAAGAGGAGGGGGATTTCACCACAGAGGCACAGAGGCACACAGAGAGCCAAAAGAGAAACAAAATATATTCTTTCTCTGTGTGCCTCTGTGGTGAAATCCCCCTCCCCCTCCGCATCCGCCCATACCCCGGACAACGCAGAAGCCGGTCGCCTCGCGGCTACCGGCCCTGCGGGTGCGGAGTGGGGGTCCGTACCGGGAAAGGAGGGAATGGGGGAGAAGTATGCGTCTATGAGCGTCCGTCCCGCAACAGAGAACGGGAGGGCAGGTTGAGCGGGAGCGGGCGAAGCGGTCATGCTTCCGCGCCTTTCGGACGCTGCGCTTATTCTAACCCCACCTTTATCCGTTTATTCCCCCGCCCGCGCGCAATGTGGGCGAATGCGGCTTACTCCACGAGCCAGGGCTGAAGGGTGCGCTGCCAGGCGAGGGGGGCGCTCTGCCCGAACCACAGGGCGATCTCGCGGGCGGCGCTTTCGGAGCCGTCAGACGCATGGACGAGGTTGCGGCCGACATCGAGGGCGAAATCGCCCCGGATCGTTCCCAGGGGGGCATTCGCGGGGTTCGTGCTGCCGATGGTGGCGCGCACCAGGGTAATTGCGCCTGGCCCCGCGAACACCGCCGCCACCACGGGCGAGGAGGTGATAAAGGAGACCAGCCCCGCGAAAAAAGGCTTGCCGCGATGCTCGGCGTAGTGTTCCTCCGCGAGGGCACGGTCTACCCGCAGCATCTGGCACGCCACGAGTTGCAGCCCGCGCCGCTCGAAGCGACCAAGCACCTCGCCTACCAACCCACGCTGCACCGCGTCCGGCTTCGCGATCACCAGCGTCTGTTCCATCTCCGCCACCCGGCACCTCCTGTATCGGCCACTGCGCCACTTCGCGCCCCGGCTCACCCATCGAGCCACACCGCGATGTACCGTACCACATGCGAAGCGCGGCGGCATCCGATACGCTGCTCGCCGCAGGGCGAAATGCGCCTAACCCCCAACCCCTTCCCTAAAGGAAAGGAGAGTGTGCTACTGGAACATCGAGGTGCATGGGAAACATCGTAACCTCACAATGCCTCACTCTCCTTTCCTTTAGGGAAGGGGTTGGGGGTTAAGGCATCCGGGGCCGGTGATTCCCCGAACGCATACGCCCCGCTTCTCGACGTTCCCTAGCGTTTACCGGCGACGCGCACGAGCAGGGCCTGCTGATACTGCCCTTGCGCCTGTGCCACCTGCCCGAGGCGGCGATACGTATCACCGAGCAAGCGGCGCGTATCCGGGCGACCGGGCGCGGCATCCACGAGCGCGCGCATCGCGGGCAGCAGCAGGCGCACCTGGTCCTGTTCCTTGCCCGCCGCCGCGAGCGCCGCCCGTCCGAGCGTGACCGCACCCGCCGCGTCGTCCGCGTCGAGACGCGCCCGCATCGCCGCCCACGGGTCCGTCAACGAGGGCGAGCCGAGGGCAGCGGGGGCTGGGGACAATGGGGGCAATGGGGGCGGCACAGCCACCGGGGCAGGCGCGACGGGCGGCGTCGGCTCCGGTGCTGACGGCGCCACCGATACGGATGGTTCAGGAACGGCAGGCGCTTCCGGCACCGGCGCAACCGTTGGCGCCGAGGGAACCGCCGCCGGGGGCAGGGCCTCTACGGGCGGCTTCGGGATCGCCGTGAGCGCCGATACCGGGGGAGCAGGCTCGCTTGCTATTCCCTGCTCCTCCGGCAACGCCGGAACCGCCGCGACGGCCGGTTCCGGTACCGGTGGGAGCGCCGCTATCGGACGCTCAATAGCAGACATTTCCGGTTCCACCGACGCTTCCAGCGTGTTCATCGCCCGGAGCAGCGCGTCCGCAGCGTCGAGCAATGGCTCGTCTCCCGGACGTGCCGTGAGAATTTCGCCCGTTTCCGTAGGCACGGCGATTATCGGCTCCGGCTCGGCATCGCGTGCGGGCGGCATTTCGGCGACATCGGCGGTCGGCGTGGCATCCGATACGCGCTCCGGCGCCTCCGTAGCCGCTGCGAGCGATGCGACCGGGGGCGCATCGGTGTCGGTCATGCCCCGTGCGAGAAAGAACGGCGTCGTGCCCACCACGGCGTCGCTGGCGTCTGCCGCGAACGGCGCGACCGCAGGCGCATCGGCGGGGTACGGGGCGGGTGGGACGGATTCCCACGGGGACGGCGCGAGGACTTCGTCTTCGACCGGCTTCGTTACGCGCGGGGCGATCATGGCACCGTCCTCAGCATCGGACAACGCTTCGGGCGGAAACAGCGTGCCATCCTCTGCGTCGGATGATTTACCGAAGGTGGGGGAGGCAGGGGTTATGTCAGCATCCGGCGTGCGGACAATGGTATCGGTGGCACCGAATGAGGGTACGTATGTGGGCGCCATCGGAGGCACGGGGGCGGGCATTTCATCGGGATGGAGTTCGGTGACGCGCGGCCCGGCGTGCGGGAGGTCCGCCGAGACGCGCACCATTTCGTCGGGGTCCACAATCGTTGCTTCAGGGTTGCCCGCGATCATGAATCGGGCAATCGCGCCATCGGGGTCGAGCAGGGCGGCATAGTTCGCGTGCTCGCGCGCCTTTTCACCCTGGCCGCGCCGCGCGAGGGCATCCGCCAGCGCCCAGCGGGCGCGCACGAGTTGGGGCTGCTCCTCAAGCAGGAGGGCACAGCCATCCACCGTTTCCATGAGGGCGCCGAGCCGCCAGCGCGCGAGCACGGACGCGAGGCGCAAGTCCACCCGGGTCGGCTGCTCCGCGAGGGCGGCGGCGTACTCCCGCGCGGCGCGTTCAGGGTAGGAGTTGCGCACGTACAGGGCGGCGAGGGCGGGGCGCGTGTATTGCAGATACCCCTCGGAACCGTACAACCGCGCGAGGCGGTACGTGAGGTCGGAGCGCAGCAGGCCGTTCGCGGGGTCATGCTCCCACGCGGTCAGCAGATGCTCGGCGGCGGTGTACAGATCGCCCTCCGCTTCTTCGAGGCGGGAAAGGGTGACGAGCGCCTCGTGGTCGAGAGGGTCAACGGCGAGGGCGAGCGCGAGATCGCTCTTGGCCTCCTCGTTCGCGCCGAGCGCCACCAGCGCCGTGCCACGCAGGCGGTGAAACACGGCGGCGTCGGGGTACGCCTCGATCCCCCACGCGGCGGCGCGCACGGCGGCATCGTACTCGCCTTCGTCGGTGGCGTCCGTGATGTCCGTTACCAGATCACGCGCGCTGCGCTGCGTCATTGCCATCGTCATTCCCCTCCCCCCCATGTCGCGCCGACGCCCCCGTTGACGCAACCGGCGCGTGCTCCGCCGCGACCTGATCGGCGTAAATCCCCCGGTAGCGGGGCGGCAAGAGCGCCGCGATGTGCGCCATGATCTCATCGGAGGCCCGCGCCATATCATACTTGCCATTCGGCCCCGGCGTAAGCTGGAACGGCTTGCCCACAGTCACGGTGACGCGCCCCCGCCCGCCCTTGCGTGACGTAGGCGCGGCTTTGGAGTCGAGGGGCAAGTCCTCGGTGCCCGTGATCGCTACGGGCAGGATCGGCGCGCCCGTGCGCACCGCGACAAAGGCCGTGCCCGGCGCGACGTGTGCGATTGCCCCGGTGGGAGAGCGTGTCCCTTCGGGGAACATGCCGAGCACTTCGCCGTTTTTCAGCAGGCGCTCGGCGAAGCGCAGCGCGACGCGGTCCGCCTTGCTCCGGTCCACGGGAAAGGCGCCGTACAACTCGTAAAAGCGGCCGTCGAAGCCGGTGCGCCACAGCTCTTTTTTCGACATGTAGCGCACCGTACGCGGCACGGCGATAGCGACCGCGAGCGGGTCGAAGTTGTGCAGGTGATTCGCCACCACGATCACGGGGCCGTGCCGGGGCATGTTGCGCCCCCCGCGTACGGTGAGGCTGGCAAAGGGCGCGAGCATCAGCCGGATCGCTTTCTTGGTGATCCAGTACCACACATGGTACGCCCCCTGCGTATGGAAGCGCGCGAAGCGGTCTACAAACTCCGTCGGTGCCCGGTCGCCCGCAGGCGTTTTCGTCGGGTGCGGTTTCGCGGCGTCGGGAACGTCGGGCGGGGCGGGCGTATCAGTTGCGTCTTTGCCGGTAACATCCGGCGCGGCACGGTGGGCGATCTCCGCGAGGGCGCGGGCGGTGATTTCGTCGAGCGTCAGGTGATCGGTGGCAATGATGATCGCGTCCGGTGCGGGCGTGAGGGGGGCGATGGCGCGCCCGCTGTCAATCTGGTCGCGCGCCGTTTCTTCGCGCAGCACCTCGTCATACGGGCGTGGCGTGCCGCGCGCCGCCAGTTGCCGCGTGCGCCGCTCGGCGCGCACATGGGCATCCGCCGTGAGGTAGAGCTTGAGGTCGGCGTCCGGCACGACCACCGTGCCCATGTCGCGCCCGACCATGATGACGTTTCCCGCCGCCGCCGCCGCGCGCTGCACGTCCATCAGGGCGGCGCGCACGCCGGGCAACCGCGACACGGGCGAGACCAGGCCATTGACCGCCGGGCCGCGCAGTTCCGCCGTCACGTCCGCGCCGTCAATCGTCACGCCCGGCTCGCTCTGCGCGTCCTTCGGCGGGGCGACCACGATGCGCGCCGCGCGGACGAGCTGCACCAGCGCGTCTTCGTCGGCGGCGGTGATCGCGGTCAGCCCGGCGCGCAGGGCGAGCAGCGTCGCGGCGCGGTAGAGCGCGCCCGTGTCGTAGACGTGGTAGCCCAGGCGTTCCGCGAGCGCCTCCGCCACGCTCGTCTTGCCCGCCGAAGCGGGGCCGTCAATCGTGATGACGCGCGGGCGTCCGGTCACTTCGCCCTCCTGCGTGACACCGGCGGTGGCGGCGCCATCGGCGGCAGCGGCACGAGGAGGCCGTCGTCCGTGTCCTCCGGCATCTCGGCGTTGTCGAGACCGACGGCGGTGAAGAGTTCGCGCCGCTCCCCGGCGGTGAGTTCGCGCCACGCGCCTTTGGGGATGCCGCGCAGGGAGAGCGGGCCGAGCCGCACGCGCACGAGCCGCTGCACGTCGCAGCCGACGGCTTCGAGCATCCGGCGCACCTGCCGCTTGCGCCCCTCGTGAATGGTGATGCGCAGCCACTGCTCCCCGCCCTTGAACGGCAATAGCCCCACCTTTGCGGGGCCGGTGCGCTCCGGGCGTCCAAGCTCGTTCGTGAGCAGGATGCCCCGGCTGAGGGCGCTCATTGCCTCCGTTGTCGGCAGGGGGGTGACGAGGGCGTGGTACTCTTTTTCGAGACCGTAGCGCGGGTGCATCACGCGGTTCGCCACCTCACCATCGTTGGTGAGCAGCAGCAACCCCTCGGTATCGCGGTCGAGCCGCCCGACGGGAAAGATGCGTTCGGGCGTCTGCACGAGGTCGAGCACCTTCCAGCGTCCGCGCTCGTCGTTCACGGTGGTGATGTAGCCGCTCGGTTTGTGGAGCAGCACGTACCGCAACCGCTGCTTGCGCAACTGCCGGTCATCAAGCAGGATCGCGTCGCGCTCCTCGTTGACGCGCACGCCCATCTCGCGCACCACCACGCCATTGACGCGCACGCGCCCGGCACGAATGATCGCCTCGGCGGCACGGCGCGAGGCGACGCCGTGGGCCGCAAGCACCTTTTGCAACCGCTCGCCCGTACCCGCCTCCTCGATAGGCGCGGCGATTCCACCTTTTGGCTTTCCGACCAGTCGTGGGTTCGGGCGGCGCGGCGGCGCGGTGTTGCGCCGGCCCTCGGAGGGCGGGCGAGGCGAGCGGGACGATCCGGGTGACTGCGGTGGTTGCGGCACGGTGTTCGCTGGTCCTTTCCGATGCACGGCGCACGACACGACACCCATCCCCTCCGACGCCGCACAGACGGCACCGGAACACGAGGCGGGCGACAGAGTTCTCAGGGGCGGGCAACCGTGCCCGCGACACCTATGCGCACGGGTGTCGCGGGCATCGCGGTCGCCGATGCCGCGCTCACGGGGGTGGCGGCGACGGGCGGCGGCCTCTCCACGAGGGGTGCCCGCGCGACTTCCCGATCCCCCAGTACATAAAGAATAACACCACGGGTGCCTCCCCCGCCAGACATCGCCCCCATTGTGGTCGCGGTAGCGCCCGGCATCGCGCTTGGCATGGCGCTCGCGCCGGGCGCCGGGTCATCGGGCACACCGAGCACGAGCCGGTAGTGCAGTTGCGCCCGCGTCGCGCGGTCCATCAGCAGGGTCTTGCGCGCGGCGGGGCCGGGGGCGACGTTCCACGCGATCAGGGCGCGGGCGAGACCGGGGAGCGCCTGCGGGTCGCCGAGCGTCATCCACGACCAGTTGGCGCGCACGTACGCGAGCAGGGCGCGGGCGTCCGCGAAGCGGTCGTCGCTGCCGATAATCGTGATGATGAGGCGATGATTGCCCTCATTGACGGCAAGTACGAGGTTCTGGCCCACGGAGTCTTCGGTGCCGGTTTTCACGCCGATCACCCCCGGTGTGCCGAGCAGTTCGTTCGTGTTTACGAGCGGATACGAGCCGAACTGCGAGGGCGCTTTCGTCTCCTTGGTGCGTACGATGGGGGCGAGCACGGGGTCCGCGAGTATGTGCTCCGCGAGCAGCGTGAGATCGGTTGCGGTGCTCACCATGCCCGGCGCGTCGAGGCCGTGCGGGTTCACCGCCTTCGTGCCCGTGAGGCCGAGCGACAGGCCAACCCGGTTCATCTCGTTAATAAAGGCGGCGACGCCCCCGACCTGCGCCGCTTCGGGCAGCTTGGTGCCTTCGAGGCGGGCGATTGCCATCGCCGCGTCATTGCCCGAAGGGATGAGAAGCCCTTGCAGCAGGCTGCCGAGCGTGAGCGTGTCTCCCGCTTGCAGGTTCATCGTGCTGCCGCCCACGAGGTCGTCTTTGGTGATCGTCACCGTATCGCCCGGTTGCCCGAGCTTGAGCGCGGTGAGGGCGGTGAGCATCTTGATCGTGCTCGCGGGCGCGTACTGCGTGTCGGCGGCTTTGGCATACAGTGCCCGACCCTCGCTGTCCTCGCGCACCAGCACGGCCTTCGCGGTGAGCTTCGGGCCATTCGTGGGAGGCGCGGGAGGCATGACCGGCGCGGACGGTACGCCAGACGCGGCAGGCGTAGCGTGCAGGATCGGGTACACCCCGCCGACCGCTCCCGTGGGCGCCGCACTCACGACAACCCCGGCAAGCAGCACGAAGAACCCGATACGTGTACGCAGCGCGCGATACCACCTCATGCTCATGGCGGCATTATCGCACGTTCGTGGCGGCGAGTGAACGGACAGCGCCGGACGTGAATCTTCCTAACCCCCGGCCCCTTCCCTCCGAGGGAAGGGGAGTGTGCGATTGCAATGTCGCGGCGTATGGGGAAGATCGAAGCATTGCAGCGAGTCACCCCTTCCCTTCGCCCGAAGGGGCCGGGGGTTAGGAGGACTCAACGCCCACCTCAGCTATCGCCAAACGGCGCGGCCTGATCGGCGTGCGAGACGGGCTGAGCGGGCGAGGGGCGGGAACCGTTGCCGCGCCCGCGTAGCCACCACCCCCCGGCGATGAGCGCGACGAGCAGCACGGCGATGCTGGCGACCTGCTCCGGTTCCTCCCGCGCCCAGACCATCGCGGGCGTCCATGCACGGTGCAGGGCCGCGCCCGCGTAGTAGTACAGCGCGGACCAGATCACCGCCGCGAACAGCGTGCCGGGCAGAAAGGTGCGGTACGGCACGCGCGACACCCCCGCCATGATCGTGGTCGGGATGCGCAGTCCGGGGATCAGCCGCCCGAGTACGATTGCCGCCGCGCCGCGCTTCGCAAACCACCGCTCCATTCGGGCGACGCGCGCGGGGTTGAGGTGCAGAAACGGGCCGAACCGGGTGAGCACCGCCGGCCCGTAATGACGCGCGACCAGGTAGAGCAACGACGAGCCGAGCGTCACCGCGAGCGCCACCGTGCCGATGATGGCGAGCGCGTCGAGCAGCGTCCGGTGAACCTGGCTGCCTGCGTACGCGACCACCACATCGCCGGGCAGGGGGAGCGGCACGCCCAGTTCCTCGACAAAGATCAGCGCGAACAGGGTGGGGAACTTGTACGCGCCGAACAGCGCGAGAACCCAGTGATTGAACTCGCGAAGCAGATGCACGACGCCACTCCCGTCGGTAAGCGCAAAAATTACGCAACCGGCATTATCACACACTGACGTGAATGTGCGATGAACCATGCAGGGTGTATGCGTTCTGGCGTCGAATCTGCCTAACCCCCGGCCCCTTCCCTAAAGAGGAAGGGGAGTGAGACGGGGTAAGGTGATGATCTTCCTCATACGCCGTA
>JAABUQ010003726.1_pt1 | contig 27228 bp, 24 predicted proteins | sample 5560001 | NCBI WGS metagenome assembly JAABUQ01 (sample SAMN10711888, study PRJNA513371) | rock metagenome | isolation source: Antarctica rocks | place: Antarctica: Victoria Land, Finger Mt nord | collected 2015-12-18 | reverse complement strand
GTGCAGCAGCAATTGGCCATCCGCCAGCGCGCGCCGCAGATCCTGCTCCATCGAGCGCTGGCGCTGCAGGCGCGCGTTCATGCTGGGATGAAAGTAGCGGAAGCTGTTCCGTCCCTCGGCCTTGGCGCAATACAACGCCATATCCGCACAGCGCAGCACCTGGTCCGGGTCCGGACGCGCCTCACCGGCAGCGATCGCGGCGCCGTCGCACAGCGCGATGCCGACGCTGACGCCGATCACGACCGCCTGCGCGCCCAACTGGAACGGCATGGACAAGGCGCGGATCGCCCGCTCGGCAAAGGCTGCCGCATCTCCGGCATCCCGCAGGCCCTTCAGGATGACTGCGAACTCATCCCCGCCCAAGCGGGACAAGGTGTCGGCCGGGCGCACCTCGCCCCGCAACCGGCCCACCACCTGGCGCAGCAGCGCGTCCCCGGCGGGATGGCCGTGCGTTTCGTTAATCTCCTTGAACCGGTTGAGGTCCAAGCACAGCACCGCCACCATCTCCGGCGAGCGGCCGAGTTGCTCCACTATGCCGGCCAGCCGCTCGGCGAACAGCACGCGGTTGGGCAGGCCGGTCAGGGCATCGTGGTACGCCATGCGCTGGATGAGCCGCTCGGCCCGGCGGCGCTCGGTGATGTCGTCGTGCGTCGAAACCCAGCCGCCATCCGGCGTCGGCTCATGATGGATCTCGTGCACGTCGCCGTTGCGCAACGTGACCACGGTTTGCGTGGCCCGGTCGGCAAGCTGGATGCCGTCCCGCCACGCCAGATAGCTTTCCTTCGATATGTCCGGCCCGGTGCCCGCGGCATAGCGCAGGTCAGCGACCTGCTCCAGCGTTATGCCGATCCGCAGATCCTCCGGCCGGAGGTGATACATCTCCGCATAACGCCGGTTGAACAGCAGCAGCCTCCGCTGCCCGTTGTACACGCATAGGCCCTGGCGCATCTTGTCGAGCGCACGGTCGCGCAGACGGATCTGCGCCTGCGGATCATCCGCCCGCCCCCAAATTCCCAGATCCTGGTCAGCGAGTATCGTCATGCTCCTATCCTTGTTCCAATACCGCTGAAGCGCGCCTTGAGATGCGCCGGGAATAGTTAGGAATTGACATGGGCCGGGTGCGTCAGGACCGCGCCTGCAAGGCATTTCCTTGCCTTTGGAAACTCCGGCAGGCGCCATCCCGCGGATGGCGCTCCAAAATCGCAAGGAAAATCAATGCAAGTGGGGTCCCACCGTTGCCTGTGACGGATGGCCACACCTCTCCAGAGGCAGGAACCGGCAGGTGCGGCGGCCGCTTGCAGTCTCGCACCGTTTCATCCAGCTTTCGCGGCAACGCTGGCCGCAAAGCCCTGCCTCCAGGAGAAACCAACATGGCTCCACCGATCACCCGCCGCGGCCTCGCGCTCGGCGCTACCGCTCTCGCCGCCCTGCCCCGGATTGCCCGCGCCGCCGACGATACCATCAAGATCGGTGTCATGACCCCCCTTACCGGCCCGGCCGTCGAATCCGGCAAGATGCAGCAGAACGGCATTAAGATCGCGCTCGACGCCGTGAACAGGAAGGGCGTCCTGGGACGCAAGCTGGAGATCGTCACCGAGGACGACCAGACCACCAACCCCGGCGCCACGCAGGGCTTCGAGCGCCTAGCATCCCGGCCGGACATCGCCGCCATCATCGGGCCGATCCGCAGTGCCCAGGTGAACGCCATTGAGGCCGGCATACGCAAGCTCGGCAAGCCCTTCATGTTCGGCGGCACCGACCCGACGCTGACTCAACGGGGCAACCCGTGGCTGTTCCGTTGCCGGCCCAATGACAGTTATTCCGCAACTATCATTGCCGAGTTCGGCTTCGGCCAGTTGCAAAAGCAGAAATGGGCCGTAGTGTCCTCTGCCGAAGCTTTCGGCATCAACGGCTCCAAGGCGCTGCAAGCGGCATTGCGCGAGCGGAGCATCACGCCGCTGACGATGCAAAGTTTCCCTAATCAAACAACCGACTTCACTGCGGTGGTGGATGCCGTCCGCGCTTCCGGGGCGGATGTCTTAAGTACCTATATTGCACTCGAAACGGATCTCGGCGTGTTCGCCCAGCACCTCCAGCGAGCAGGGCTGAACCTGCCTTGGGTGGGGTCCCCGTCCATCACCAGTCCGCAATCGCGCACCTTCGCAGGCGAGGCGCTGTTCGGCAGCTTCGGCATCGCGGATTTCGCCCTGGACGGCACGCCAACTTCCGGGGTGTTCGGGGCCAAGTACAACGCCCTGTTCGGCGCCATACCGGACCACCAAGCTGCCTATGCCCATGATGCCGTGCTGCTGCTGGCCCGCGCCATGACCGATGCGAACGGGACGGAGCCTGACAAGGTGCAGGAGGCGCTGCTGGCCATCAAGGGCTTCGCAGCCGCCGAAGGCGAGTACAATTTCGACGACAAGGGCGATGGCCTGCGCGGCTACAACATCGTCAAGAACGAGAACGGCAAGATCGTGTTCGACCGCCGGATCGAGGTGGAGCCGACCTGAAGGGACGGCTGTCGAAACCGCCCCGGTCCCGTCCCTAGAATACGGAAGGCAGCGCGGAACTGGCCTTTGGTGTGCTCCGGCCCCCGCAGCATGAGGTTTGGGGGCAGCCACTTGCGGTTCCTTACGGTTTCATCCAGCCTTTCGGACGAAGCGGGCGACAAGGCCCAGCTCTCCGGAGGGACCCGACATGACTGCACCGATCACCCGACGCACCCTTGCGCTCGGCGCCACTGCCCTCGCCGCCCTGCCCCGGACCGCCCGCGCCGCCGACGAGACCATCAAGATCGGCGTCATGACGCCGCTCACCGGCCCGGCCGCCGAGGCCGGGAAGCTGCAGCAGAATGGCATCAAGATCGCCGTGGATGCCGTGAACCAAAAGGGCGTCCTAGGGCGCAAGCTGGAGATCGTCACCGAGGATGACCAGACTACCAACCCAGGCGCCGTGCTCGCCTTCAGCCGGCTGGCGTCGCGCCCGGACATCACCGCCTTCATCGGCCCGATCCGCAGCACCCAGGTGAATGCCGTGGCGCCCGACGTGCTGAAGACCGGCAAGCCCATGCTGTTCGGCGGCACCGACCCGACGCTGACCCAGCAGGGCAACCCCTGGCTGTTCCGCTGCCGGCCCAACGACAGCTACTCCGCCAAGGTCATCGCCGAGTTCGGCGTGGGCGAGCTGAAGAAGCAGAAGTGGGCCGTGGTGTTCTCGACCGACGCCTTCGGCACCAATGGCTCTAAGGCGCTGGAGGCGGCGCTTAGGGACAGGGGCATCACCCCGGTGCTGATGCAGGGCTACACCAACCAGGCCAGCGACTACACCGCCGTGGTGCTGGCGGTGCGGCAGTCCGGCGCCGACATCCTCGGCAGCTACTTCACCTTCGAGAGCGACCTGGGCATCTTCGCCCGGCAGTTGCGGCAGTTGGGGGTGACGATCCCCTGGGTCGGCTCACCCTCGATTGTCAACACGACGGCGCTCAACCTCGCGGGCCGGGCGCTGTTCGGCACCTACGGGGTTGCCGACTATGCGGTGGACGCGACGCCGGCGTCGAAGGCGTTCGGGGACAAGTATCAGTCGCTGTATAAGGCGCTGCCCGACAACCAGTCCTCCTACGCCCATGACGCCGTGCTGCTGCTGGCCCGCGCCATCACCGACGCCGGCGGGACGGAGCCGGAGAAGCTGCGGGCGGCGCTGGCGGGGATCAAGGGTTTCGCCGGGGCTGAGGGCGAGTATAACTTCGACGACAAGGGCGACGGCCTGCGCGGCTACAACATCGTCAAGAACGAGAACGGCAAGGTCGTGTTCGACCGGCGTATCGAGGTCAAGGGATAGAGGGATGAGCCGCGCCTTCCAACCCGGCGGCTGGCCTGCGTCCCGCGCGCCAAGGAACGGCTTCCTGCTCCCTCTCCCTCCGGGAGAGGTTCGGGGTGAGGAGGTCTTGCCTGCGGAGCGAAGCGCCTACCGTGCCGAAGCGCCGCCGCCCCATCCCGGAAACACATGGCCCTTCCCCGCCCCCTCACCCCAATCCTCTCCCGGCGGGAGAGGGAGCCGGAGGCGCCTGCACCCATGAGCCTCGTCCCGCAACTGCTGTTCACCGGCCTGGGCATCGGCGCCATCTACGCCCTGGTCGCCCTGGGCTTCGTGCTGCTGATCCGCGCCGCCAGCGTCGTGAATTTCGCGCAGGGCGAGTTCTCCATGCTTGGGGCCTACCTGATGGTGATCCTGGCCGGGGACCTGGGAATACCGTATTTCGTGGCGTTGCCGGTGTCCGTCGCCATAATGGCCGGGTTCGGTCTGCTGTTCGCAGGCGCAACTTACTGGCCGCTGCGGCACCGCGGGCAGTTGCCGGTCATCATCAGCACCATCGGCGCCAGCATCTTCCTGTCCAACTTCGTGCTCGTCGCCTACGGCCCCAGCCCGCAGGTGCTGCCCGGCCTGTTCGACAACCCCGGCTTCGAGGTCGGCGGCGTGTTCATGGACAGCCAGTATCTCTCCATCATCGTCGCCGCGGCCGCCCTGGTGCTGCTGCAATACCTGATCTTCGAGAAGACGCTGCTCGGCAAGAAGCTGCAGGCCACCAGCCAGGACAAGGAGATGGCGAGCCTGCTGGGCATCCCCGTCGCGGTCATGGTGCTGATCACCTTCGGCTACAGCGCGGCGCTCGGCGGGCTGGCCGGCATCCTGGTGGCGCCGGTGCTGTTCGTGTCTGTGGGAATGGGGGCGATCATCTCGCTGAAGGCGTTCGCGGCCAACATCATCGGCGGCTTCGGCAACATACCCGGCGCCATCCTCGGCGGGCTGGCGCTGGGCGTGGTGGAAACCTTCGGGGCGGCGTACATCAGCGTGCCCTACAAGGATGCGCTGGCCTTTGGTCTGCTGCTGCTATTCCTGCTGGTCCGGCCGCAAGGGCTGTTCGGCGAAAAGATCGCGGAGAAAGCGTGATGGGCACGTCCATCGGCAGCAACGCTCTGCTCCCTCTCCCTCCGGGAGAGGGTCGGGGTGAGGGGGTCTTGTCTGCGGCGCGGGGCATTGCCGGTTCCGGAGGCACGTGGCCCTGCTTTGGACGCGGCAGTGCCTGCCTGCCCTCTCACCCCGGCCCTCTCCCGGAGGGAGAGGGGGAAGCAAGCGGTGCAGCGGCACGCGCGGCCAAGGCGAGCTGTTTGCAGCACGGCATTCCCGGTGCCAGCAGCACCATGGTCCCGTCATGAGCGCCACCACCCTTGCCCCCGCGGCGTCCCGCATCCAGCACGCCCGAGCCTGGCGCGGCCTGCCCGGACTTGCCCTGGCGGTCATCGCCATCCTGGCCGCTTCTGCGCTGCTGCCGTCCCAGGGCTACATCCTCAACATACTCATGCAGGCCGCAACCCAGGCAGTTGCCGTCACCGGGCTGGTGGTGGTCCTGGGCTACTGCGGGCAGATTTCCCTGGCGCAGGCGGCATTCTTCGGCCTTGGCGCCTATGGCGTGGCCTTGGGCACAGTGGACGCCGGGCTGCACTTTTTCCTGGCGCTCGCGGTCGGCGTCGCCGCGGCGCTGCTGTTCGGCGTGCTGCTGGGCCTCGCGAGCCTCAGGCTGGGCGGGCACTACCTGGCGATGGTCACGATCTCCTTCCAGCAGATCCTGACGCTGGTGCTGACCAACTGGATCGGCCTGACGCACGGCCCGGACGGGGTGAAGGGCGTCGGCCGCCCCAACGTGCCCGGCCTGCGGCTGGACGCCGGGGACCGCTATTTGACGTTCTGCCTGCTGGCGCTGGCGGCCGTGACCTGGGCGGTGTGGCGCATCAAGACCACTCGGCTCGGCCGGGCCATGCAGTCCGTGAGGGACAACGAGATCGCGGCGAGCACCTGCGGCATTGACGTGCTCCGCACCAAGGTCCTGGCGTTCGCCATCAGCGCGATGCTGGGCGGCCTGGGCGGCGGGCTGTATGCCGGGGCGCGGTCCTACATCAGCCCGGACGAGTTCAGCTTCGCCGAGAGCATCGTCATGCTGACCATGGGCCTGCTGGGCGGCATCGCCTCGCCGTTCGGGGCGCTGCTGGGCACCGGGCTGCTGGTGATCCTGCCGGAATGGCTGCGCTTCCTGCGCAACATCTACCTGGCGGTGTATGGCGCGGCGGTGATCCTCATCATGGTGTTCCTGCCCGAGGGCCTGTGGGGCTTCACCAGCCGCCTGCGCCGGGCGGCGCCTGCCATCACCGGCGATGTGCCGCCGCTGCCGCTGCTGGGCCAGCGCGGCGCCGCGACGGCGGAGGTGGTGCTGGGGATCGAGGGCCTGGCCAAGCACTTCGGCGGCCTCAAGGCGCTGGACGGGGTGGACCTGGCGGTTCGCCGCGGCACCGTGCACGCGCTGATCGGCCCGAACGGGTCGGGCAAGAGCACCTTCATCAACGTCGTGACCGGCCTGTATCGCCCGACCGCCGGGCGCATCACGCTGGCGGGCCGGGACGTGACCGGCACCGCCCCGCACCAGCGCACCCGCGCCGGGCTGGCCCGCACGTTCCAGAACATCCGCGTGTTCCGCGGCATGACGGTGCTGGAGAACGTCATGGTCGGCGCCGAGCGCCCCGGCAACGACATCGCCGAGCAGCCCGCCCTGGTCGTCGAGCGTGCGCTCGCAGCACTTGACTTCGTCGGCCTGCGCGCGGATGCCGGGCGGATGGTGGGCACGCTGTCCTATGGGATGCAGCGCTACGTCGAGATCGCCCGCGCCTTGGCCGGCAACCCGGCCATCGTGCTGCTGGACGAGCCGGCCGCCGGGCTGAACCTGACGGAGAAGGGCGAGCTGGGCGCCTTGCTGCGGCGCTTGAAGGGCCATGGCCTGACCATCCTGATCGTGGACCACGACATGAACCTGGTCGAGCAGGTTGCGGACCACATCACCGTGCTCAACTTCGGCCGACGCATCGCCGACGGGACGCCGCGCGACGTGCTGGCGCATCCCGACGTGATCGCCGCCTACCTGGGGGAGCCGCGCGATGCCGCTGCTTGAAATGGGCGGCCTCACTGCCCGCTACGGCGCGGCGCCGGTGCTGAAGGACCTGTCGCTGGTCGTCGAGGAGGGCGAGATCGTCGCCTTGCTGGGCAGCAACGGTGCCGGCAAGAGCACGACGCTGCGGACCATCAGCGGCCTGGTGCCGAACGTGTCGGGGCGCCTCGCCTTCGCCGGGCAGTCGCTGCTGGGGCTGAAGCCGGAGGCCATCGTGCGCCTGGGCATCGCCCATGTGCCGGAAGGGCGCCGGGTGTTCCCGGGGCTGACGGTGCGGGAGAACATCCTGCTGGGCGGCAGCAACCGCCGTGGCGTCGCCCGGCGCACGTTGGAGACCGAGGCCGACGAGATGCTGGCCTTCTTTCCCGGGCTGCAGCCGCTGCAGCACGCGCTGGGCTGGACCCTGTCCGGCGGCCAGTTGCAGATGGTCGCCGTCGCCCGCGGCCTGATGGCTAAGCCGCGGCTGCTGCTGCTGGACGAGCCGTCGCTGGGCCTGGCGCCGCTGGTCGTGCAGCAGGTGTTCCGCATCATCGCCGAGATCAGGCGCCGCGGCACGACGGTGCTGCTGGTGGAGCAGAACGCGCACATGGCGCTGTCGGTGGCGGACCGCGGGTATGTGCTGGAAACCGGCACACTGCTGGTGAGCGGGGCGCCGGCGGAGCTGTGGAGCAATTCGGACGTGCGGGCGGCCTATCTTGGGGGGAAGACGGTGGCCGCGGCGGGGTAGCGGCGGCTCAGCCCAACAGCCACGGCTCTGGATACCAACCGGCCTACGCTCTGACCGTTTCCGCCATTGCGAGGAGCGCAGCGGCGCGGCGATCCAGGGCGGCAAGGACCGCGCTTGCGGCCCTGGATTGCCGCGCCGCAAGCGGCTCGCAATGACGGCTCGGCAGTGTAAAGGTCAGTCCGAACCGCCATTGGTATGATACCGGCTGCCTTAATGAGTGAACGGGCGTGGCATAGTGCAGCCCTTCGCGTGAGCCCAGGACGCGGCTACAAGGTGGACAACGACGCCGCCAGCGCAGCGGTATGCCGGGCAAGCCTGGTGAGGAAGCGTCCATTCTCTTGGAATGGACACGCGAATGGTTTCGAACGCTGCTTCTACGCCAACCCTCTCATCGCACAGCGCCCATGCCGCCGAACTCGCCTTATGCCTCGGCGCATTCGCCCTTGGCGTCAGCGAGTTCGCGTCCATGGGGCTTTTGCCCCAGGTCGCCGCGGAAGCGGGTGTCTCGGTGTCGAGGGGCGGGCTCACGATCAGCGCCTATGCCGTAGGCGTTGTCTTTGGTGCGCCCCTCATCGCCCTGAGCTTCACCCGCTGCCCTCGGCGCCGTCTCCTGATCGGCCTCGCGCTGCTGATCGCCTTCGGCAATCTTGCGACCGCCTTCGCACCAAACTTCTTTGGCATCACCGCTGCACGCCTCCTCGCGGGCCTGCCGCATGGCGCGTATCTCGGCACCGCTGCCATGGTGGCCGCGTCCCTTGTGCCGCCTGGCCGGCGGGCTAGTGCCGTGGCGCGGGTCATCCTCGGTCTCAGCGTCGCAAACCTGCTGGGCGTGCCCTTGGCGACCTGGCTCGGACAGGTTGCGGGGTGGCGCGTCGTATTTGGCGCCGTTGCCGCGCTGGCGCTGGCCACTGCCCTCCTGATCCGCCTCTGCCTGCCCGTCATTGGCGCGGGACAAGCAGTCGGCATCAGACGTGAGGTGAAAGCCATAGTGCATCCACGGGTCCTGCTGGCCCTTGCCACTGCTGCCATCGGCTTCGGCGGCATGTTTGCAATCTACAGCTACATCGCACCCACGCTGACGGAAGTGACCAGGGTCCACGAGGCAATGGTGCCGGTCCTGCTCGCCATCTTTGGCCTTGGGATGATCGTGGGGAACATGGCTGGCGGCTGGATGGCGGACCGGGGCGTCATGCGCGCCATCGGGGTGATGATGGCGCTGAGCATGGTGGCGCAGGCGTTTTTCTTCTTCACTCCTATCAGCTTCCCTGCCGTCACGATTAACATCTTCCTGATCGGAGCCACTAGCATGGGGCTCGGACCCGCTCTCCAAACGCGTCTTTTGGATGTGGCGCCCGGCGCCCAGATGCTGGCGGCCTCGCTCAACCACTCCGCATTCAACGTGGCCAACGCTCTCGGCGCCTGGCTTGGCGGGGCTGTGATCGCAGCGGGCTTCGGGTGGACTTCGACTGGGGCAGTTGGGGCGATGCTCACCCTCGCGGGACTGGCGGTTTTTGCTTTGTCCTACGTTATCGAACGTGCCCCAGACGTCGTGCCGTCGAAAGCATGATGGTCCGGTGCCGGTCTAATGGTGCTGCTGCGCTGGCCGTCACCCGGCCTTCCAGTGCTCCGGTGCTGGGAAGCTAACGCCAGCCGATCAGCACGGTAGTGACGAAGGTCAGGGCAAAGGCGGCCGGCATCAGATCCGCCCCGCCAGCGCCCATGCGGCCTCGGCCAGCACCCGGAATTTATTGCCGATGACCAGCGCGCCCGCATCGGCCGCGTTGCCGTCCAGCGCCCGGCGATACACCCCGGCCGCAATTGCCGCCCAGCGGAACAAGGAGAACACCACGAAGAAGTCCAGCGCCGGCACCCCGTCCCGCCCGGTGCGGCGGCAGTAGGCCGCGACGTAGGACGCCTCGTCCGGGATGCCCGGCGCGTCGGCGCCGACCAAGCCCTCGAGGGACACCGGCAGGCGCCAGGGGATGCAGTTGTAGGCGAGGTCGGCGAGCGGGTGCCCCAGGGTGGACAGCTCCCAGTCCAGCACGGCCACAACGCGCGGCTCGGTGGGATGGAAGATTAAGTTGCCCAGCCGGTAGTCGCCGTGGGCGATGGCCGTCTCGTCGGCCGCGGGCACGTGGGCAGGCAGCCAAGCCATGAGCCGGTCCATCTCCGGCACATCGCCGGCGTTGGAGGCGACATACTGCCGGCTCCACCGCTCGATCTGCCGGGCGACGTAGGCCTGCGGGCGGCCGAAGCCTTCCAGCCCCGCCGCCTGCCAGTCCACGCTGTGCAGCGCCGCCAGCACGCGGTTCATGTCGTCATACATCGCGGCGCGGTCCGCGGGCGGTAGGCCGGGCAGCGCGCGGTTGCTGAACACCCGGCCCGGCACGTGGGCCATGACGTAGAACGGGGTGCCGACCACGCCCTCGTCCATGCACAGCAGCAGCATCGGCGCGACCGGCACCGCCGACCCAGCCAGCGCCGCCTGCACCCGGTATTCGCGGTCCACCGCATGCGCCGAGGGCAGCAGCGTCCCCGGCGGCTTCTTGCGCAGCACATACTCGGCGCCGGGGGTATGCAGGTGATAGGTCGGGTTGGACTGCCCGCCCTGGAACTGCCGCACCGTGAGCGGCCCGGCAAACCCAGGCAGCTCGCGCGCCAGGTAGGCCGCCAGCCCCGCCTCATCCAGCCGGTGGTTGGCCAGGGGCGCGACGAGCGTAGGCACCCCCGGCTGCGCCGCCGTTCCGCTGGCCGGCATTTGCGGGGCGTCCATCGCCTACTCGGCGGCCATGCTGTTCGGCCGGGCTGGCCGGTACTTCGCCAGCTCCAGCCGCCCGAGCTGGTGGCGGTGCACCTCGTCCGGCCCGTCCACGATCCGCATCGTGCGGGCAGTGGCATACATCCTCGCCAGGCCGAAATCGTCCGACACGCCGCCGGCGCCGTGCATCTGCACCGCCCAGTCCAGCACCTGGCAGGCCATATTGGGGATGGACACCTTGATCTCGGCGATCTCGCGCCGGGCTTCCTTGTTGCCCACCGTGTCCATCTTCCAGGCGGCATGCAGCACCAGCAGGCGGCACTGGTCTATCATGATGCGGCTGTTGGCGATCCGCTCCATGGTCACGCCCTGCTCCGCCAGCGGCTTGCCGAAGGGGTGCCGGGCCAGGGAGCGCTTGCACATCATCTCCAGCGCCCGCTCGGCCAGGCCGATGGTACGCATGCAGTGGTGGATGCGCCCCGGCCCAAGCCGCCCCTGAGCGATCTCGAAGCCGCGGCCCTCGCCGAGCAGAATGTTATCCGCCGGCACGCGCACATCCTCGAAGGTGATCTCGGCATGGCCGTGCGGCGCATCGTCATAGCCGAACACCGGCAGCGTCCGCAGTACCGTCACCCCCGGCGTGTTGCGTGGCACCAGGATCATGGACTGCTGGCGATGCTTGTCCGTGTTGGCCGGGTCGGTCTTGCCCATGACGATCAGGACGGCGCAGCGCGGGTCGCCGGCGCCGGACGACCACCATTTGCGGCCGTTGATGACGTATTCGCCGCCGCGCCGCTCGATCCGCAGCTCGATGTTGGTCGCGTCCGACGACGCCACCTCCGGCTCCGTCATGCAGAATGCCGAGCGTATCTCGCCCTCCAGCAGGGGCGACAGCCAGCGGGCCTTCTGCGCCTCGGTCCCATACAGCTCCAGCGTTTCCATGTTGCCGGTGTCAGGGGCGGAGCAGTTGAACACTTCGGACGCCCACTGCACCCGGCCCATGATCTCGGCCAAGGGGGCGTATTCCAGGTTGGTCAGCCCGGCGCCGCGGCCGCTATGGGCCAGGAACAGGTTCCACAAGCCCTCGCGCTTGGCCACCTGCTTCAGCTCCTGCACCACCGGCACTAGCTGCCAGCGGTCGGCCGCGCCGGCAAGCTGGGCGATAAAGGTCGCCTCATTGGGGTGGATGTGCTCGTCCATGAACGCGAGCAGGCGGGCCTGCAGCCGCTGGACCTTGTCCGAATATGCAAATTCCATCGTTTCCTCCGTGGGTGCCCTGTTCAGCTTGGGATTGCCGCCCCTTACGCCAGGTGCAATTGCTTCATGGCCAGCGGGGGAGCGCAGGCCCTTGTCGAGGCGATCAACTTCAAACAGCCCTCCCTGCGCCGTCCGCCGCATCTTTCCGCCGGGCCGGGATGCGCGTCCCGCCTTCGGCCTTCGATGCGGCTGGCGCGCAGCATCGCGCGTATCCGGCCTGACGACCAGCGCCATGGTTGCGCTTTCCGAGTCTTGCGGCCCCCCCGGCCCGCATCAGCCCGGCACACTGTGTCCTGGACGCCCGGCATAGGAGTTTACGTAAACTGGCCTGGCAACCTGCGCCAGGACTTGGCGGTTGTGTCCCTGCGGCAACTGGCTTGGGCGTCATCCTTGATCCAGGCCGGGCTTACGAGCAGCATCGAAGGCAAATGACAGGAGGCTACATGCGCACCATCCTCACGATCGTCGCCGTTGCGGCGCTGGCCGCCCCGGCCCTGGCGCAAACGGCCCCACGGCATCCGGCCAAGCACGCCCGTGCGCCCCATGCGCGCGCCAAGCCCACCTCACCTACGGGAACCCCGCTCGACCGCGGCCCTTTCACGCCCGAGGCTAACCGCGCCTACCAGGGCGGCGGCGTAATCCTGCAGGGCGCACCCGGCGCCCCGGCGCCCATGCCGGCGCCGACTCCGCCGGGCCAGGCGCCCGCCAACTCGGTCCCGGTGCGGTGAGGCTGACCCGGGCCGCGCTGCTGCTGGCGGTTGCGGTCCCCCTATCCCTAGGCGGTTGCGGCCTTGTAGCTCTGCCGTTCCGTGCGGCCGGAGACGTGATCGAGGTGGTTCCGGTCGTCGGCAAGCCCATCGGCGCGCCGATTCACGCCGTGGGCGACGCAATAGACTGACCTGCGAGCGGCTCCGGTTTGGCTGGATGGGCAACCCGGTCGGGACGGCGGCATGACGGTTGATGCGGGATGCCGCCTCCCAGGCTTGCTGGCTGAGGCGCTCTACCTTCCGTTCGAGGCCGGTCCGCACCGCATGGTGCTGGGGCTGGTCTCTCGCCCTGAAGCTGAGTTGGTCGAGTTGGATGAGCGCTATCCGGCCGAGTTGGCGGAGCGCCGTGCCCTTCTCGACAAGCGTCATACGGAGGTGTTCGCGGCGACCGCCGGGTCGGAGCTGGCGCGGCAGGAAACTCTGGACCGCATCGTTGGCCTGCTGCCGGAACGCTATCCGAGCCATTTCAGGCGCGACGGAAGCTTCTTGTGCAATGGCCTGACCAGGGAAGGCTGGAACTTGGCGAACCCGCCCTGCGACCCGCTAGAGCTGGCGGGACGGCTGGTACAGGAAGACTTGTGCCTGATCGGCGTTGAGGAGGGCGTCCCAGTGTTGCGCGCCGCCGTCCTGTGCGCCCCTAGCCGCTGGCGCCTGCACGAGAAGATCGGCCGCCCTATGACGGACATCCACGACCGGGTGCCACTGTATGCCGGCACGCTGTCAATGCCGGTGGACCGCTTCATGCGCCACCTCAAGCCCGGCAAGCTGACGGAGCGGCTGAACTGGTCCGTCACCGACGACCCCGCGCTGTTCCAGGTCGAGGGCAAGCACCGCACCGGCCTCGACCCATCCTTCACGGCGGCGAATGCCGGCGCGCAGCTGTTCCTGCGAGTGGAGCGGCAGACGCTGAGCCGCCTACCCCGGAGCGGCTTCGTGCTGTTCACCATCCGGGTCCATACCTATCCGCTGTCCCGCGTCGCCGCCCAGCCCGGCGCCGCCGCGTGCCTGGCCGAGGCCGTACGGGCGATGCCGGAAGCGATGGCGGCCTATAAGAGCCTGCCGCCGTTCCGGGCGGCGCTGCTCGGCTTCCTCGATAAATATATCGCAGGCGGGGCTTGGGGATGATCAGGCGCAGGCTGGCGGATGGCGCTGCACCGATCCGCCCTATGATGCGGAGGGGGTCACGGCTGCGAGGCGTCAAGGCGGCTGGGCTGGGTCTGCTGCTCCTCGGCGCGGCACCCGGCGCACCCCGGAGCGGCTATGACGACGCTTCTCCTGCCGTGCGGGCCATGCAGGACGACGACGGCGCCAACCCGGCCATGCTGTGGGTCGCCAACGGCCGTGCCCTATGGGACCAGCCTGCCGGCTTGCACAACCAAAGCTGCGCCGCCTGCCATGGGCCGCCCGAGGCGATGCGCGGCGTCACCGCCCGGCTCCCCGCCTGGGACGTCGCGCTCGGCCGGGCGACGACGCTGGAAGCCAGGATCAACTGGAGCCGCACCAAGCATCAGGGCGCCCCTGCCCTGCCGGAAGAAGGCGACGACCTGCTGGCCTTGGCCGCCCTGATCGGGCTGCAATCCCGCGGAATGCCGGTCCAAGTGGACGGCTCCGGCCCGGCCGCCGCTGCGCTGGAACGGAGCCACACGCTGTTCAACACGCGCATGGGACAGCTCGACCTGTCGTGCGCCGATTGCCACGAACCGCGTGATAATGGGGGACTGGCCGGCAGCCGCCTGGGCGGGGCGCGCATCCCGGAGGGCCGGTCCAACGCCTACCCAATCTACCGGCTGGAATGGCAGGGCGTGGGGTCCCTGCTCCGCCGCATACGCAATTGCATGACCGGGGTTCGGTCCGAGCCGTTCCCGGCGGGAAGCGAGGAAATGGCGGCGCTGCGCCTGTATCTCGGCTGGCGCTCGAACGGAATGCGGGTGGAAACGCCAGGAGTGCGCCCGTAGATCAGGTTCGGCGCAGATAGCACCAGCCCCCCTCTGGTTTCTGTATTCACGAGCATCTTTATCGGACCGTGTACACGTTTGATCTGATGATGCTCCAAGCCCCGTCCTTGAGCGGGTCCTGTCCCCAGTTCATCAGCGAGTGCCGCCAGTGCGTATCGGTCACGTCGCCATGCAGCCGCTGCACGATGTGGGAACCCTGGCGACGATCCGGGCTAAATTCTCCTACAGCATCCGCCAGGAGAGACGCTGATTAGCGGGCATCCGCGTGTTGAATCCCTGAATGGTCTTCCTTGCGGCTCAGACCCCTCGCGGTGTCCCGCTCTCTGACCGCCAGATTAACCTCCGTTCTTCTGGCACCCCTTTTCGTCACGCAACCATCCTGGCAAGCCGATGCGTGCTGCCGCCACCTCGCCGGATCGCCCGCTTTGCCCGACCTGCCCAACCACATAGCCCAGCTCCTGCCCAGCCTAGATGCCGGGCTGGTGCAGGTCGTCGCGCTGTCCTTGGCGGTCAGCCTGGCTGCAACTGGGGCCGCAGCCCTGATCGGGCTGCCGTTCGGGGCGGTCCTGGCCATGGCGCGTTTTCCGGGGCGGCGTGCGCTGGTGGTGCTTGCCAACGCCCTGCTCGGCCTGCCGCCGGTCGTCGTGGGGTTGGCGCTCTACCTGCTGCTGTCGCGCGCCGGGCCGCTGGGCGGGCTGGGCCTGCTGTTCACCCCGGCGGCCATGGTGCTGGCCCAGTTCCTGCTGGCGCTGCCCATCGTCACCGCCCTCGCGCACCGCGCCTGCGACGGCATTTGGGAGACATACGGCGACGATCTGAAGATCAACGGCGCAAGCCTGGTCCGTGCGGTCCTGACCACGCTGGCCGTGGGACGGGCCGAGATGATGACGGCCGTGCTTGCGGGCTTCGGGCGTACCGTGTCCGAGGTCGGCGCCATCCTGATCGTCGGCGGCAACATCGCCGGCCATACCCGCACCATGACCACCTCGGTCGTGCTGGAGACCAGCCGGGGCAACCTCGGCACCGCGCTGGTGCTCGGCGGCGTCCTGGTCGGCATCAGCCTGGCGGTGAGCGCCGGAGCCTTCGCACTGGCAGGGCGACGGGGGCGGTCTGCGCCGCGCGCAGTGCCCGAGCCGCTGGGCTGACTGGTCGCCGAACCGTGTCCCGGGCGGGATCAGGTTGCATGGCGGCGCTTGCGGCGCCTGCTGGCAGGTTGGTATCGGCAGGCGCAAGAACCCACTGACCGAGGTCTGCCCGATGACGAGTCGCCGCCGCATCCTGTCTGTGCTCTCCGGCCTGCTGGGCGCCGCCCTGCTGGGCGCCGGGCCGGGCCGGGCCGAGACCCCGTTCATCACCGTGGCCTCCACCACGTCCACCGAGCAGTCCGGCCTGTTCGCGCACCTGTTGCCCGCGTTCACGAAGGCAACAGGGATCGAGGTGCGCGTGGTCGCGGTCGGCACCGGCCAGGCGCTGAAGATCGGGGAGCGCGGCGACGCCGACGTGCTGCTGGTGCATGACCGGGCGGCGGAGCTGGCGTTCGTGGCCGCAGGCTGGGGCGTCGGGCGGCACGACCTGATGTACAACGACTTCGTGGTGGTCGGGCCGAAGTCCGATCCCGCCGGAGTGGCAGGCGGTCGCGACGTGGTGGCAGCCCTGAATGCGGTCGCGTCCGCCAAAGCGACATTCGTGACCCGCGGCGACGACAGCGGCACCAATGCGGCGGAGCGGCGGTTCTGGCGCGACGCAGGAATTGATCCCAAGGCGGCCAGCGTGGGCGCCGGCTGGTACAAGGACATCGGCGGCGGCATGGGTGCGGCGCTGAACGCCTGCACGGCGATGGACGCCTACACCCTGTCCGACCGCGGCACTTGGCTCAGCTTCATCAACCGGCGGGACCTGGTGATCCTGGTCGAGGGCGACCAGAGGCTGTTCAACCAGTATGGCGTCATGCTGGTGAACCCGGCCCGGCACCCGTCCGTGAAGGTAGCGCTGGGGCAAGTCTTCATTGACTGGCTGATCTCGCCCGCCGGGCAGCAGACGGTCGCGGGCTACCGGATCAACGGACAGCAACTGTTCTTCCCAGACGTGGACAGGCCGGGGCTGTAAGGGCGCGGCGGCTGGCCGCGGCGGTGGCGGCTGTGATGGCGGCTGGGGTGACGGCCGCCGGGATGCAGGCAGCGCACGCGCAGGAGGGCACCGTTCGGCTGCACGCCGCGGGCAGCTTGCGCCCGGCCCTGACCGAGCTGAGCCAGGCGTTCACCGCCGCCCAGGGCATCAAGGTCCAGGCGCAGTTCGGCACGTCCGGGCTGCTGCGGCAGCGTCTGGACGACGGGGAGCCTGGGGACGTCTATGCGTCCGCCGATATGGGCAACCCGCAGGCGCTGGCGCGGGCTGGCAAGGCATGGCCCGTGGTGGTGTTCGCGCGCAACCGGCTGTGCGCGTTGGTGCGCCCGGGTTTGCAGGTCACGCCGGGCACGGTCCTGACCACTATGCTGGCGCCGGACACCAGGCTTGCGACCTCGACGCCCGGCAACGACCCGGCGGGCGACTATGCCTGGCAGGTGTTCGCCCGGGCGGAGCAGGTGCAGCCCGACGCGCGGGCGGCCCTGCAGGCGAAGGCGTTGAAGCTGACCGGGGCCGCGGACGCGCCGCCGCCGCCGCCGCCCGGGCGCAGCGTCTATGCCTGGCACCTGCTGGAGGGCCGGGCCGACCTGTTCCTGGCCTACTGCACCGCCGGGCGGGAGGCCGCGGCAGAGGCGCCGGGCATCGGCGTCATGGAGCTGCCGCCCGCGCTGGCCGTCGGTGCCGAGTATGGGCTGACCACGCTGCGGACCGCGGATGTGCCCGTGGCGCTGCCGTTCGTGCTGTATGTCCTCTCCGCGGAGGGGCAAGCCATCCTCGCCCGCTACGGCTTCGATGCGCCGCTCATGCCCAGGTAGCTCACGCCGGGACGCCGTCAGGCCGACTATCGCAGCGACGCTCCGTTGTGTCCGTCAGCAGCCCTTGTGTGAGGGCTTGGCGCAGATCGTTGCCATGGTCCATGTGGCGGTGGACATAGCCGATCACCTTCCGCAGCTCCGTCCCGCGCCCGCGCCGGCCCAGCAGGGTCGAGCCGAGCCGCTGCACCTCCGACAGGCGACCATGCAGCAGCCGCCCAGCGCCCGTCGGTTCGGAATGCCGGACGCCCTGGCACGCAGTCCGCTGCCCATCAGCAGGTCCGCCGACAGCCGCGGCGGCACTGGGCCGCCACTTGCAGGCCGTCCAGCACGAGGCCGTCACCGGACTCTACGCGAACCGTGGGCGGGGATGGCGGGCCTGGCGTGAATGGGGCAGACGAAGGATCAGACGCCGGGCTAGCGGTCCAGGGGAGGGATGATGGAGAAACCAGGCCACTGGACATCACGTCCAAGACCAGCGCGCGCAACCGCCATTCAGAACCCCGGGATCTTGCGGCGGGATGACCGCATGAAACATTTCGATTGAGTCCTTGAGGCTGATGCGATCCGCCGCTTTGAGCGCACACCCGTCGTTCGGCCGCCTGGCCGCAGTTGGCTCCCTGCTGGCGCACCTGATGGCGGCTGCGCTGCTGCTGGTTGCGGTCCACATGCGCGAGCCGGTGCCGGACGCGCCGGAGCAAGCGGTGGAAATGATGTTCGAGGCTCCGCCGGCCCCCACCGCCCCAGCACCCGCGCCGGAGCCACAGGCCGTCACCGCTCCTGACACGCCGCCGCCATCCGAGCCGGCACCCCCGCCGGAGCCGGCCCTACCTTCGCCGCCGGACGAACCCGCGCCGCTGGTGACACCGCCTGTGGAGGCACCACCGCCCACACCGGCCGACGTGCCCGCGCCCCCACCTATCGCCGAGCAGCCGCCCGTGGCGCCGCCGGTAGATCCATCTGCGCCCACAGCGCCTCCATCCGCCGACATGCCCGCGCCCCCATCCGCAGCCGAGCCGCCGCCGGTGCCGCCGCCTCTTGTCCCACTGCCAGCCCGGCCAGCACCGGTGACGCCCCGATCCCCGCCGCCACGCCCTCTGCCACCCCGGCCAACAGCCCGCCGCGCCGCGCCAAACGACGCATCGCCGCCCGTTGCCGCATTGCCGCCATCGCGGCCGCCCGCCGCACAACCCCCCGCGGCAGTGCCCGCGCCGCAGCCATCGCCTGCACCGGTCGCGGAGGTCAGCCCCGCCTGGCGCGGCGCCTTGAGCGCCTGGGTGCAGTCGCACAGGGTCTATCCTGCGGCAGCGCGCGCCGCCGGACAGGAAGGCCGCGTCGGCATCCGCTTCACGGTGGACCGCAACGGCCGCGTGCTGTCCGCCCAGGTCGTCAGCAGCAGCGGGTCTTCCTTGCTGGACGAGGGTGCGCGAGGCCTGCTGGCCAGCGCGCAACTGCCGCCGTTTCCGCAGGCAATGCCGCAGCCGCAACAGACTGTGGTGCTCGGCATCCAATACAACTTGGAGCGGTGAGCCTCGACAGGCGATATGTTATATTATAACAGAACGGCTCTTGCCGGAGCCGCCCGATGCGCCTGCTCACTCTCCTGTCTCTGTTCCTGGCCGCCCCCGCCGTTGCCCAGCCCACGCATACGCCCGTGCAGGCTGTCGCGGCGGAGGCGGTCTATGCCGGCATCCTGCGCTGGGTGGCCGGGGACAGTGCGGCGGTGACCAGCATCCTGAATAGTCCCGACACCGACCCGCACGCCTTCGAGGCTGGGCCGGCCGCGGCCCGCGCCCTGCAATCGGCGGGCCTCGTCGTTTACAATGGCATCGGCTACGACCTTTGGATGCCCCGTCTGCTCGGCCGGCCCCGGCCGGGCCGCGACGTGATCGTGATCGCCGACCTCCTGCACCGACGCCCCGGCGACAATCCGCATCTGTGGTACGACCCGGCCGCCGTCCCCGCCCTGGCCACTGCCGCCGCTGCCGCCCTGACCCGCGCCGACCCGGGCGGCAGCGACGGCTATGCCGCACGCCTGGCCACCCTCAAGGCGTCGCTGCATCCCTTGCAGGACCGCATCGCCATCTTGCACGCTACCCACGCCGGGGCGCCGGTGGCGGCGACGGAGCCGGTGTTCGGACTGATGGCCGACGCCTTGGGCCTACAGGTCAAGCATGGACGCTTCGCGCTTGCGGTGATGAACGACGCGGAGCCGCGCCCGTCGGACGTGGCGGCGTTCGAGGCCGACCTGCGGGCCCGGCGCCTGCGTGCGCTGATCTACAACAGCCAAACCGCCGGTCCCGCCGCGGCCCGGCTGCTCGCCATCGCCCGCGCCTCCGGCGTGCCCGTCGTGGGCGTCACGGAATCGCAGCCGGAGGGCACGACCTACGTGTCCTGGATGCTGGGCCAGTTAGACGCGCTGGACCGGGCGTTGTCCCCACCGTGACCGCGCCCGCGGTCGAGCTGCAGGGCCTGACCCTGGCGCCGGGGGGCCGGACGGTGCTGAAGGGGGTGACGCTGTCGGTGCCGGCCGGCCGGTTCGTCGGCGTGCTCGGCCCGAACGGCGCGGGGAAGACCACCTTGTTCCGCGCCATCCTGGGCCTGCTGCGCCCGGCGGCTGGCAGCCTGCGCGTGCTGGGGGCGCCGCCGTCTCCGGGTGGCGCCAGCATCGGCTACGTGCCGCAGGTCCGCACCCAGCCGGCAGGCGCCCGGCTGCGCGGCTGGGACTTCGTGGCCGGCGCCGCGGGCGGCGCACGCTGGGGCTTGCCGCGCCTGGGCGCCGCCGGGCGCGCGGCGGTGCTGGAGGCGCTGGACCGTGTGGACGCCCGAGCGCTCGCCGACCGCCCGCTGCTGTCCCTGTCGGGCGGAGAGCGCCAGCGGCTGCTGCTCGCCCAGGCGCTGCTGGACCATCCCCGCCTGCTGCTGTTGGACGAGCCGATGGCCGGCCTGGATCCCCGTCATGCCGCGGGGGTCGTGGCGCTGGCCCGGCAAGTCGGGCAGGAACTGGGCATCACCGTGCTGTTCAGCGCCCACGAGCTGAACCCACTGCTGGGCGCGCTGGACGAGGTGCTTTATCTGGCCCGCGGCGCCGCGGCAATCGGTCCGGTGGACGAGGTCGTGACGACGCCCGTCCTGTCCCGGCTGTACGGCGCCCCCATCGAGGTCGTGCGCGCCGCTGGCCAGGTGTTCGTCATGTCCGGCGGCAGCCCGGCGGCTGGCGTGTGCGGGCCGGGCCTCCATGAAACGCATGTCCATGTTTGAATACGAGTTCATGCAGAACGCCTTCGCCGCCGGGACGGTGGTGGCGGTGGTGGCGGGGCTGGTCGGCTACGTGCTGGTGCTGCGCGGGCAGGCCTTTGCGGGGCACGCGCTGGGCCACCTGGGGTTCAGCGGCGCGACCGGCGCGGCGCTGCTGGGCCTGCCGCCGCTGCCCGGCCTGGTGGCCATGACTGTCCTGGGCGGCGTCGGCATGGGCCTTCTCGGTGAGCGTGCGGGCGAGCGGGACGTGGCCATCGGCGTGGTACTGTCGGCATCCTTGGGGCTGGGGCTGCTGTTCCTGCACTTCTATACCGGGCAGGCCACGAGCGCGGCGTCCCTGCTGTTCGGCAACCTGCTGGGCGTGGAGGCCGGGGCGATCTGGGGCCTGCTGGCGCTGGGCGCGCTGGCGTTGCTGGCCCTGGCCGTTCTGCTGCGCCCGCTGCTGTTCGCCACTCTGCAGCCGGAGCTGGCGGAAGCGCGCGGCGTGCCGATGCGCGCCGTGTCCGTCGCCTTCCTGGTGGTCGCGGCCGTCGCGGTGTCGCTCTGCGCGCAGGTCGTCGGCGTGCTGCTGGTGTTCACCCTCCTGGTCGCCCCCGCCGCCACGGCGGAGCGCCTGACCCGCGGCGTCCTGCCGGGGATGGGGATGTCCGCCGCGCTGGCGGTGGCGGCGGTTTGGGGTGGGCTGGCCCTGTCCTACTGGACGGACTGGCCGCCCAGCGTCGGCGTCACCGCGCTGAGCACCGGCGCCTACGCCGCCGCGGCCTGGTGGTCCTCTTCCCCCTCTCCCTCCGGGAGAGGGTCGGGGTGAGGGGGTCTTGGGGCACTGACCTTGGCCCTTCTAGGGCTGCGTACTGGCGGCATGTGAATGCCGTGCTCCGCAGCCAAGACCCCCTCACCCCAACCCTCTCCCGGAGGGAGAGGGAGAAGGAAGCAGTTCTGCCATCTGGAGCCACGGCCGTCGCTGGGACCTGCTTGCGCTGGCCCATCCAGGGCGCGTACATGCTTTCAGCGTGACAAGGAGAACGGCCATGCGGCAACCCTCCATCTCCGGCGCGGACGCTCCGGCGCCGGGCATCACGCCGCCATTGCACTCCTGGGTGTCCGCTCGTCCCCGCACCCATGCCGCGCCTGCCTTGCGCCTGGCCCGGCCCGGCGCCCCATGAAGGTTTCCATCCTCGACGACACCTTCGACACCCTGCGGACCCTGCCCTGCTTCATCAAGCTGGCCGGCCTCGACGTGACGGTATGGAACGACCACGTCCAGGACACGGACGCGCTGGCCGAGCGGCTGCGGGACACCGAGGTCCTGGTGCTGTTCCGGGAGCGCACGCACATCCGCGCCCCGCTGCTGGAGCGCCTGCCGAAGTTGCGGCTGATCAGCCAGCGCAGCGTCTATCCGCATATAGACGTCGCCGACTGCACCAGGCTGGGCGTGATCGTGTCGTCCGACATGCACTCTGGCACTCCGTCCTATGCCGCCGCGGAGCTGACCTGGGGGCTGGTGCTGGCGTCGGTGCGGCAGATACCGCAGCAGATGGCGGCGCTGCAGGCGGGCAAGTGGCAGATGGGCGTCGGCGCCACGCTGCGCGGCCGGACGCTCGGCATCCACGGCTACGGCCGGATCGGCGCCGCGGTGGCCGGCTATGGCCGGGCCTTCGGCATGAAGGTGCTGGTCTGGGCGCGGGATGCCAGTCTGGCCCGCGCGGTGGCGGATGGCCACGAGGCGGCGGCCAGCAGGGAAGCGTTCTACGAGACGTGCGACGTGGTGTCGCTGCACATGCGCCTGGTGGACGCCACACGGGGGATCGTGACTGTAGATGATTTGGGGCGGATGCGGCGAGACGCCGTGCTGGTCAACACCAGCCGCGCCGGGCTGGTGGCGCCGGGTGCGCTGGTGGCAGCGCTCCACGCCGGGCGGCCCGGCATGGCGGCGGTGGATGTGTATGAGCACGAACCCCTGCTGGACCCGGCGGACCCGTTGCTGACGCTGCCGCAAGTCGTCTGCACGCCGCACATCGGCTATGTCACGCGTGACGAGTACGAGCTGCAGTTCTCGGACATTTTCGACCAGGTGGTGGCCTATGCGGCGGAGCGGCCGATCAATGTGGTGAACCCGGAGGTGCTGTCGCACGCCCGTTCGCCCGCGGCGTAACGGCCTAAAGGGTCAGCCTGCTGCCGGTTGAGGAGGCGCGGCGTCATCCCGCCTCCGCCAGCGCCTTCACCGCCTTCAAGTCCGCCACGAACGCCGCATACTCCCGCGCCTTGCTATCCTCGTCCGGCAAGCGCAGCAAATACGATGGATGCACGGTGATGAAGCCCGTGGTGTTTCCATCCAACGCCATCGGCTTGCCGCGCTCCCGGGTGATGGCGACGGTCTTGCCGGTCACCGCGCGGGCTGCAGTGGCACCCATCATCACAGTGATGGCGGGCTTCACCTCCGTGCGCTCCAGGTCCAGCCAGAAACGGCAGGCGTTGATCTCGCCGGTGCCGGGCTTCTCGTGGATGCGGCGCTTGCCGCGGGGAACAAACTTGAAATGTTTGACCGAGTTGGTGACATACACCCCACGGCGGTCCAGCCCGGCCTCCTGCATCGCACGGTCGAATAGCTGCCCGGCAGGCCCAACGAAGGGGCGGCCAGCCAGGTCCTCCTGATCGCCGGGTTGCTCGCCGATAAACATCACCCGCGCGTCGGCGGGACCTTCGCCGAACACTACCTGGGTCGCCGGCTCCCACAGGGGGCAGCGGCGGCACTCCTCGGCGTCACGCGCCGCACGTTGCAGGACTGTCAGGCCACCCTCCGCCGCCACGGGCGCGGCTAGGTTCGGACTGGATGCGCGTGCGGGTGATACCAAGGGATGCTCCACCATGTTTTGCACCCGGTCGGCGGCGCCGCGGATCAACTCCGGGATTGCGGCGGCCTCGGGCAGGTTTTTCCAATACTTCTGCGGCATCTCCGACCGCATGGCGCCGATCTTCAGGCGAGCCGGGTTGAAGATGCTGCTGTAATAAGCGCGCCAATACGCCTCCAGGCGGTCGTCGTCCGGCACATCGGCGGGGGAGGCACCCACATCGAAACGCAGGTCGCCGCCATCCCAGTGGGCACTGCGGTAGGGCGTCAGGATGGACCAGACCATGGTGGCGAAGCGCCGGGTAAAGAACGGCGCGTTGGCCTCGACGATGTAGTGGTCAGGCTCGAACCAACTGACGTAACGGATGCCCTCCGGCTCCGTCACCTCGCGGAACCGGACGAAGGCGCGCATCTTGTGGGTGTCGCGCCGGACGGCGGCGGCCAGGCGCTGGACGCGCTGGATTTCGGGGTCGGTGGTCAGGTCCAGCAGATGCTTCTCGCCATGCTGCGCCCGCCAGATCAGGCGATACATCAGGGCGAAGCGTTCGGAGTCGTGCGCCTGGATGGCAGTTTCGGCCAGCTCCACCAGGGCGCGCGGCACGGTGAAAGTTCCGGTCGCAGAGGTAGCAGGCGGCTCGTCTTCCACCTCCGCAAACAGGTCGTCTGCGGCGCGGACAGACCAGACGACGTCCTCGGGCGCGATCCCACCCAACGCCAGGGACCGCGCCGCGGCACGCCAGCCGCCCCAATCCACCTCATGCGCCAGGACGACGGACTTCATGCGACCCCTATAACCCCTATCATTGCGAGCAACGCAACGACGAAGCAATCCAGGGGTTGCCAGCATGACAATCCGTCCCGGCAGCCCCTGGATCACCACCCCGCAAGCGGCTCGCGATGGCGCTCGAACGCGGCAGGGCGCCAGCCGTTGCAGCGAATGCGCTCAGGCGAACAGGTCCGCCTGCACCGGCTTGGGCACCAGCCGCTGCGACAGCCGCGCACTGTCGAGCAAGCCGCCGGGCTGGTGGTCCGCCGCAACCACGAAGGGCGCCACCTTCGCCATCGGCAGGCGCAGCCGGGCCAGGTCCGCCATGCGCAGCCGGGCATGGCGCCGGGCGCGGACCAGCTTGTCCACCGACTTCACGCCCAAGCCCGGTACACGCAGCAACTGCTCCCGCGTTGCGCGGTTCACGTCCATCGGGAACTGCTCGCGATGTTGCAGCGCCCAGGCCAGCTTGGGGTCCATGGATAGGTCCAGGTTGCCGGTCGCGTCCGTCGTGATCTCGTCCGACTTGAACTCGTAGAACCGCATCAGCCAATCCGCCTGATACAGCCGGTGCTCCCGCAGCAGGGGCGCCTTCTTCGGCGGCAGGATTGCACTGCTGTCCGGGATCGGGCTGAACGCCGAATAATACACCCGGCGCAGCCCGTAATTGCCATACAGGTTGGTGCTGAGGTCCAGGATGCTGCGGTCGCTGCTGCCGTCGGCACCGACGATCATCTGCGTGCTCTGCCCGGCGGGGGCGAAGCGTACAGCCTGCTTCTCCGCCTTTGCCTCGTCTATGCGCAGCCGCATCCGGCCCATGCTGCGGCGTATGCCGGCCAGATCCTTTTCAGGCGCCAACTGGGTCAGCGCAGCCTCGGTCGGCAGCTCGATGTTGATGCTCAGCCGGTCGGCATACTTGCCAGCCTCCAGCAGCAGTTCCGGCGACGCGTCGGGAATGGTTTTCAGGTGGATGTAGCCGCGGAAGCCATGCTCCTCCCGCAGCAGCTTCGCCACGCGGACCACCTGCTCCATCGTGTAATCAGGGCTGCGTATGATGCCGGACGACAGGAACAGCCCTTCGATGCAGTTGCGGCGATAGAAGCCCAGGGTCAGCGTCACGACCTCCTCCGGCGTGAAGCGGGCGCGCTGCACGTTGGAGGACCGGCGGTTGATGCAGTACAAGCAGTCATAGATGCAAGAATTGGTCAGCAGTATCTTCAACAGGCTGATGCAGCGGCCATCCGGGGCGTAGGCATGACAGATGCCCATGCCCTCCGTGCTGCCGACACCAGTGGTTTCCCCAAGGGAAGATCGCTTGACCGTGCCGCTGGACGCGCAAGAGGCGTCGTACTTGGCTGCGTCGGCAAGAATTTCGAGCTTCTTCAGAAGGTCCATGTGCCGCCTGCTGCTTGGTTTCCATAGCTGGGGGATTCGCCCGGTTTTTCAACGATATCGCCGTGCCCTATGCTGGCCGGATGACCCCTGACCCCCTGTTTCGCACCTACGGCCCCCTGCTGGGGCGGCATTGCCCGCAATCGCCGGGCGCACAGCGGCGCGGACCCGCGGGAACCGCCAGCGCCGTTCTTCCCTCCCCTGCATCGCAGCGCCGTGAGGGAGCAGGGCGATGACGGATGCACCGGGCAGTGTTGCCGCGGCCCCTGCCGCAATGACCGTCGCGCCGTGGGCCCGCCTGTGGCGCAGCGGCCCGGCGCTGCTCTCCCTGACCATGCTGTTCTGGGCCGGCAGCGTGATCGTCGGACGCGCCGCCGCGCCGGTGCTGCCGCCGGCGCTGTTCACCCTGCTCCGCTGGAGCGGGGCGCTGGTGATCGTGGCGCCGCTCGCTTGGCCTTATCTGCGGGCCGACCTGCCGAAGCTGTGGGCACGCAAGTGGACGACCCTGCTGCTCGCGGTGCTGGGCGTGTGCGCCTACAACATCCTGGTCTATCGCGGCCTGCACGCCACCACGGCCGTCAACGCGCTGCTGCTGCAATCGGTGATGCCGCTGGCGGTGCTGCTGGCCAACCTGCTGCTGTTCCGGGAACGGCCCCGGCGGATGCAGGTTGCGGCCATCGCCGTGTCCCTGCTGGGCGTGCTAGTGATCGCAGGCCAGGGATCGTTCGACACGCTGCGCCACCTCCGGATCAACCCTGGTGACGCCCTGGTGCTGCTGGCGGTGGCAGCCTTCGCCACCTACTCCTCCCTGCTGCGGCGGCGGCCGGCGGTGCATCCGTTCAGCTTCCTGGCAGGCACCTTCGCCCTCGGAGCCTGCGTGCTGGCCCCGCTATCCCTGGCCGAATACGCAACTGGGGCGCGGCTGGTGCCGGGATGGCTGGCCTGGGGCGCGATCGCCTATGCCGTGGTGTTCGCGTCCTTCCTGGCGACGCTGTTCTTCAACCGTGGGGTGGAGCTGATCGGCGCGGCGCGGGCCGGGCAGTTCAACCACCTGCAACCGGTGTTCGGCACGCTGCTGGCCGTTGTCGTGCTGGGGGAGTCGCTGCACCCCTACCACGGCGCCGGCATCGCCCTGATCGCGGCGGGGCTGGCGCTGGCGGGGCGGCGTTAGTCTCTTACTGCCCTGTCGCCCCGTGGACCCGGCACGTTGCGCTTGTAGCCTCCCGGCTTCCGGCCGGGAGGCAGAGCCTGCTTGAGTGAATTCCGGGTCGGCTCAGCGGCGCTTTTCCGCGCCGGACCTCAAAACCGGGATGCCGTCCCGCAATAGGGCGTCCAGCCGTGCCGGGAACTCCGGGTCGGACAGGCGCAGGACATGGCCGGTCAGCCCGGCGGGCAGCAGGGCCAGGAAGCGGTGGCTTTGCACGTCGAGAATGCCGTTAGCATTCTCTACCCTGTTCAGGTCAGAACCCGAAAATCCTTGGGCGAGATGATGCGGAAGTTGTCGGTTACCGCATCGCAATAGGCATTCCACTTTCTGGGCACCTCCTCACGCAGGAACCCCAGGATCGCT
>JAABUQ010003725.1_pt1 | contig 27244 bp, 25 predicted proteins | sample 5560001 | NCBI WGS metagenome assembly JAABUQ01 (sample SAMN10711888, study PRJNA513371) | rock metagenome | isolation source: Antarctica rocks | place: Antarctica: Victoria Land, Finger Mt nord | collected 2015-12-18 | reverse complement strand
CCCGTCGGTATTCCAGGCACTCTCCCATCTCTGGACGTAATCCGCGGCGATTTGGTCAGCGCTCTGTGTCATAACGTCGGCTTACCCACCGCCCAACGTTTTCGCTCGAGCATTCCCACAACCGACCGGTTTAGAGACATTTACTAAGAGCGGTCGAAGGCCGCTCACGCTTGTAAGCCCACGTGTCAGTTTTGAATCAGCCGAATGAGGGTGCCGTCCGGGTCGACCAAGGCCCCTATGCGTCCGCCCCAATCCTCAACCTTCGGCGGGTGAAGGCGCGGCTGGCCCGTGCCGGTTTCGGCAATGCCTGCTGTTATGCAGACATCGTAGAAGGCGTCAAGATCATCCAGCCGTAGGCAGCAACTAAACCAGCTCTTCTTCGGGTCGAGCTCTGGATAAGGGAAGAACTCCAACACCAGGTCGCCGCGCTTTAGGATCATCCAACCTTGATCGCGCCAGCCCTGAACGAAGCCGAGGACAGCATAGAATCGGGACGTCGATTCGAAATCTCGCGACGGTAGGTTAGGAGTTGCGATGTCCGCCATGGTTGCCTCCACTTGAGTACCATGGACGCCTTTCCCGCCTTCAGTGCGACCGTCTCGCAAGGGGTTGTTTCTGGGACTTTTCTAAGGGCGACAATCCACGAGAACTCCCGACTTGTCCACCGAAATTGTTTCAGGGTTCAGCTGCGACGATCGTTGAGCTTTAACTCAATCCGAGTCCCAATCAGTCGTGGTCTCCGTGGCTTAAAACGTTTATGACCACGCCGTTAGGGTCGCTGACGAAAAACCTGCGAACTCCCCATGGTTCATCCGTAAGAGGATGACGTATTTCAGCGCTGCGCCGCACCGCCTCCGCGTAAACTGCGTCAACATCCGCAACCTCGATGGATATGTTGGGATGAACCGAAGCCGTGGCATCGCGCTCCATAACGCTTATCTGGGCCGTCGGGTTCGACGGCGAGACGAACGTTATAATCCAGCCCATATCCATGGCAACTTCGAAGCCGAGTACGTTGACATAGAAATCGCGGCTTTCGTTCAACTTTTCCGATTTGATGTCGGGTACGACTCTTCGAACGCTCATAGGCTAGAACCCAAGCTGTTTGCTCGTGATCTCTGGCTTATACGTTCCAAACGTCCAGGGGTGGCCGTCGAGATCGATTGCTCCAAAGTCGTGTGAGCCGTAGTCCGTGTCGTAGGGGGGCTTGGTGATGTTCGCGCCGGCTGCGGCTGCGCGGGCGTGCAGAGCGTCGACGGCGGCGGCGTCGGGTAGGACGACGTAGATGCCCGCGGTGACACCGTGCACCTGTTGCGGTGAGCGTACCGGGTAGTCGTCGTCGCGCGTGTTGCCGAGCATAACCATGTTGCCAGCGATGATAAGTTCGGCGTGCGCGACGCCGCCATCCGAATCGTCGTACACGACATGCGTCTCCGCAGCGAACGCCCGCTGCAACCACGCGATGGCGGCGCGCGCGTCGGCATACCGTAGCCCTGGAAAGATCGTTTGGCCCGTGGCCGTCTTTACGGTATTCATGAGGCGAGTCTATCCGAACACGGCGGCGAATTCTTGGAAAAATGAACCGGGGTCAGCCTCGGCGTCGGCGTGGGCTAGATGGTTGCTGTTTGGAAAGCGGAACGCTTCGAGGTAACGGCGCGGCGTGAGGCCCGCATGCTCGCGAAATTCGGCGTTCATGTGCGCTTGGTCGTAGTAACCGGCGGCTAACGCGATCGCGGACAGCGAGTCGCCACCGTCACGCCCGCGGAGCAGTTCGAGCGCCCGATGAAAGCGGACGACCCTGGCGTAGCGTTTCGGCGCGAGTCCGACCTGCTCGCGGAAGCGTTGCGCCAGGCGCGAACGCGAGCGTCCGCCCAGCTCGTCGAGTTGCGCGATCGCGACGCGCCCGTCACATTTGATCCGCTCGAACACCGCGGCGACGACCGGGTCGACGCCGCGCGCACGTGGGAGGCGTGCGCGAAGCCAGCTCACGGCGGTTCGGACGCGCGCGGCACTTTGCCGCCGATCATCGAGCCGCTCCGCAAGTTCCGCAGCCGGTCGCCCGATGACCGCGCGCAGATCGATGCTACGATCCGTTAATTCGGCTAGCGATGTGCCGAGCAGAGCGAAGGCGCCGAGCGGACGCAACGTGACACCGAGCACGCGGCAGCGGCCGCGTGGGCCCTCGATCGTCGCCGTCGCTGTCTGTAGACCGTCGAGGCAGATTGCCGGGAATGGCCCACCGCCAACGGGCCGGTGCGGTTCGTCGAGTTGGATGGCGAGTTCGAAGGTGCCGTTGGGAAAGAGCTGCTCGCGCCGGTAAACGAGCGCTCCGTCAAAATCCCAGATGCGATCAACCGCGCCAAACAACGCATCATCGCGCGTCGGGGCCCAATGACTCGACGTCCAACTTCCGAGCACGGAGTCGCAGTGTAGCGTTTCAATCATCAGCGATTCATTCATACGGCGCAATGTGGAGATTTCTTCGGCGTCGCCAGCGGTAGCTCTGCACCTGGCATTTGCCTAGCTGGCGCGTCCGATAAACGACCCGTTTAGGGATTGCTTTGGAACGCGGCCCTGAGAAGCGATACGGCTTCTCGCCGGCAATCGATTCGCGCTGCGCACGGCCTTCAGCGGCGCGCCCTGGCGTCATGCGGTGAACACTTCATTCTGGGGTGAAGTGATGCCGTGCTAGAATATGCGAATGTACCCGGCTCTTGCTAGAATTGCGGCTCTCATCGGCAATCAAAGCCGCGCAAGGATGCTGTTCGCGCTGCTTGATGGGCACGAAATACCAGCCTCCGAGCTGGCCGCTCGTAGCCAGTGCTCCCCGCAGTCGGCAAGTTCGCATTTCATCAAGCTGATCCGTGGCGGCCTTTTATCCGTACGCACGGTGGGGCGGCTGCGGCTGTACCGTTTGGCTTCGGACGAAGTCGCGTACGCGATCGAGACACTGGCCTCAATTGCTCCCGTAGGCACTACTGTTTCGCTGAGCCAGCACAACATGATGAGTCGTTTACGCGAAGCGCGCTCCTGCTACGACCACCTTGCGGGGCGCTTGGGCGTTCTGTTTACCGACGCCTTGTTACGTCGCGACGTCATCGCTATCGACCCAGTGAGGACAGCATTTACACTAACCAGCGCCGGGGAGCTGCTCTTGACTGACCTCGGGATAAATGTTACCGTGTTGCGCGCAAAGCGGCGAGCTCTTACTCGTGTATGCATGGACTGGACTGAGCGCCGGCATCACCTTGCGGGAAGCCTCGGCGCTGCCGTGCTCGAGCATTTTTTGACGGCGCACTGGGTTCAACGTCATTCGCCGGATCGCTCGCTGTTGGTGACGCCCAAGGGCCATCATGAACTAGAAAGACTGTTTGGTTTGCGACTCGCCCGCGAGGGAGCGATGCACGACAGCGGCGGCGTGAGCAGCCGTACTATTTACGTAGAGGATGCCGCCGTCGATGAACGCCGGTTCATCGCCTCGGGCCGGAAATGACAGAGGGAGTTCAGTGCAGCACAGGCACACTGCCTTATCTAGAGCGCTACGCGATGCCAGCGCCGACTTGACAACCGATCGTATCCGCGCACCGGTTGCCTCGGGTGCGGCGCGGTGTTGGATGGCATCGATCGTTAACACGACCTCGTCTTGCCCGCGCTGGTCTAGAACGACGGCCTCGATCCCGCGGCGTTCAATGACCTCCGCGAGCGCGCTGCTCGCCATTGTCAAACGCGTTCCAAGAATCAGGGCGCTGGTGACACCCAGACGGACGCACTCGTCCGCAACCACATCAAAGATACTGACGACAGGCAAATCGATACCAGTCGTTATGGCTTTAAGGCGATAATGAGGCGTGTTGCTGGCGAGGAGAGCGATCTTTGCGCCAGCATTTCGCAATCGCAGCAGAGCGTCACGGTGATAGGCGTCGAAACGCGACCAAGACGGCGCATTTCCGATTTCGCCGAGATATGATAGCGCCGTTCGTAAGTCGAGAGATTCAATCGCCATTTCCGGCGTCGGAAGCACTCCCGTGACACCCTGTCTGCGATGGTAGGATTCGCTTAGCCGGCAGATCATTGAATAGTACTCGGCTGTTGAAAGCCAAGCCGTGCCTCCAACGATTCCGATTTTTGTCATCCGTGGATCGCCCGACTGTCTGGCGGGGCTTCGGTCCGATCGCGCATACCATAATCTCGAACCACCGCAGCGATACGCAACCGGTAATCGGTGAAAATGTGCGCGCGACCAGCCACTTGCGCCGTGCGATGTTCCTCGAGAGCTCGCCACTGTGCGACCGCGGCTTCATCACGCCAAAAGGACAGCGACAAGACCTTTGACGCATCCGCGAGACTTTGAAAGCGCTCGATGGATATAAATCCGTCGATTCCGTCGAGAAGGCCACGAAGAGCAGCCGCGATCTCAAGGTATTCCGAGCGCCGTCCGTCGCCTGGAAAGACCTCGAAAATGACGGCAATCATGCCTGCGCTTCAACCTTGCGCAGCGTCTCGCTGGCAGCGCTTGCAATTGTTTCCGCGATGCGTTGCCCGGGACACCGGTGCGGCCCAGCGCCAAAGTGGAGGCGTGAAGGTCCGAGCAAAACGATTATGGCATCGCCTTCGTGGATGAGCTGACCGGCGATCGCGGTATCAGCAGCGGCGTAGCGTCGAGTCAGCGTTACGGGCGCATCGTTATAGCCTACGAGCGTATTTTTGATGAGCGACGTTGTTGCAGCGTGGGTTTGAAAGAGGAAGCCTAAAGCATTGCAGGCATCAACATCCTGAGATCCCGCGGGCAGCAAAGTCAAAAGCCGTTCGGCGGCCTTAATACCCCGCTGAATTGCCTCATCGCGTGCGCCAATGGGAATCGCCGCTGCGAAATCGCGTATGCATGGCAGAGCGGCCTCCGGATCAGAAATTCCAACGACCGTTGCCATCGTGAGCGACGCGACGTCAGCGATATCATGGGCACGCGCGTACTGGGCCGCGATGCTCGCAATCTCCTTGAGACCATAGCCCGCTATCATCTCTTCGACGCGCCGACGCAAGGCGTCGTGGCGTTCTCCGTCATTCATACGAACCAGACGCGAGAAGATATCGCCAAGCACGCTACCACGCATCGCTTCCGGGACGGCAAACCGGGGGCGAACGCGTAAGAGCGGGTTGTTGAGAGCCGCCTCGACGTCTTCACGCGCGGCAATGACCCATCCATAGTCCATGCACACATGATAGCCGCCAAAAAGTTCATGCGACCGTGAACCATGATTGTCGCGATCTTAGTTGAGCTTCGCAAGGACGCGTTTACGCCTTCGGCCGCGGAGCGGCTTCGCTAGAAGGGTAGGACGGACACAAGGGGATGGCGCCGTAGCCGGATATGGGCAGAATCTCTGAAGGGACCCCTTTTGGGATGATTTGCCGACCCAATCCAGAAGCGGCTTCGCGTGTCCCGAAAGTCCGTCCCAAAACGCAAGGCTGGAGTTCCGCTTGACAAGCTGCTCGGCGCGCACGCCGCGGGCGATGAGCGGCTTGCGTTGCTGATGGCCCGCTACGGCGGCGCGGTCGCTCCAGCGTCGACGATCGCCGGCAAGCCCGCTCCGGTTCCCAAACGTTCGAGGACGGTCGCGAATAAGGCCCTAGGAACGCGTTTGGTCCGCGCGGCCGACTCCCAGGTCGTCTCGATCGCCTCACCCCGTCTGATCGGTTACGCGCGCGTCTCCACGGACGAACAGACGACCGCGCTGCAACTCGACGCGCTGCGCGCCGCCGGGTGCGTCGCGATCCACGAAGATTCTGCTTCCGGCGCGTCGCGATCGCGACCGGGCCTCAGTCGCGCTCGAGGATCTCGCCGCCGGCGATACGCTGGTGGTCTGGCGCCTCGATCGGCTCGGCCGCTCGTTGCGCGATCTGCTGGATATTGCCGAAATGTTACGTGAGCGCGACATCTCGCTGCGTTCGCTGACGGACCACATCGACACGGGAACCGCCGCCGGCCGGATGCTATATGCCGTGCTCGGCGCCGTCGCGCAATTTGAGCGAGACGTCCTCCGCGAGCGCACCGTTGCCGGCATGCGCGCCGCAAAGAAGCGAGGCGAGCACATTGGCCGTCCGTCGGCGCTTTCGCCAACTCAGATCCGAGAGGCGAAGAAGATGCTCGAGCGCGGGGAGAGCCCGAACCATGTCGCGCGCGTCCTGCGCGTCGGGCGCTCGACGTTGTATCGCGCCATCGGGCCCGGCGTCCGGTAACCTTGCATTATCGGACACGTAGGTGACGGGCCAAAACGGGCTTGCATCCAATTTCGGAAAACCAAATTACAACGCCGGCACCCTGCGTGAAGCAACTGCCAGTCTCAGCGCGCCAACGTGGCGTCATGCCGAGGCGGTGCTCCAAGACGTCGCTCAGCATCCAAATCGTCCACCGCGTCTTATCGCGATGTCGACTTCATTGAGCGCCGCCTCGTGAAAAACGTTGTTGCGAGAATCTATCGTCGATGGCGCTACGTCGATTCGTCGTGTTTTGCGCAACGTGAGGCGTTACACCACGAGCGCGCAACTCCGCCACGAAGTCTGCCGTATCGTAGCCCTTGTCGGCACCGAGGGTGACACGACGCGATCCGCAGATGCCCGCAATCATGTCCAAAGCGGCCTCTCGCTCGGCGGTACCCGTCGCCAGAGTCAAGCGCCCATCCACGACGAGACCGTTTCGGTTCTCCATCAACGCATGCCCAAGGTATCCCAGCTGCGCAGCAGTGTTGGCGCTCTTACGGTAGAGCCGCGCATCTGGGTCGGTGGTCGATCGATGCGTGTCGTTGCTGCGCTTGGTTCCCTTGAAGTCGACGGTCGGATTGCTCCCGCCGCCGGCCGGTGGTTGTTGATCCTCTATCGGCTTGAAGCTCTTGTGGCTGGCCCGGGCCTCGATCAATGTCCCGTCAACGGTGAAGTGCTCGTCACTGAGCAAGCCGTTGGCCCGCGCTTGGCCCAGCACCGATTCAAAAAAGCGCGCAGCGATCTCGCCATCCAAAAACCGCTCGCGGTTCTTGGTGAAAACCGTAACGTCCCACACGGCCTCGTCGATGCTCAAACCGACGAACCAACGAAAGAGCATGTTGTACCGGAGTTCCTCCATGAGCAGCCGCTCGCTGCGGACCGTGTAGAACATTTGCAGCAGGATCGCTCGAAGCTGCTTCTCCGGCGCGATCGACGGACGTCCGATCCGAGAGTATACCTTTGCAAAGGCGGGCGAGAGTTCGTCGAGAGCCGCGTTGACCATCACTCGCATCGCTCGAAGCGGGTGGTCGATAGGAACCAGCTCTTCGGTGGAGACCGTCGTCCACATCGTCGTTCGCTGCACATCTTTTGACCGCATCGGCCGCTACCCCAACAAAGAATCGAGGAGACTTGCGACTATGATAGCTCACAATGCCCGTGAAATCGATGCTCGGTCACCTAGTTTTTCTGCAAGCTGCTAGTCTAGATCTCCCTGACCACGGGGCGGATTTGCGCATCAGTACGCCCAGGATGAATGGGGACCAGCGCAGCGACCACGTTATCAACCTGACAACCTCAGACCTCGACGACATAGATCAATTCGTAGCTCGACTGTAACGTTTTCTTATTCTAAAAGTCATGCAAGCAAACGGAAATCACTGTAGAATCCCATTATCCCTCCCTCGACAGATTCTTAGTTAAGGGGACCTGTATGAAACGGACGGTATTTATCGGTGGTGCTGGTGCAACAATTGTAGGGACAACCGGTATGGTCCGCCGCCCGTTTTCTATCGCCCCTTGCACTCAAGTACGACATGTCAATCCGGCGGCCTGCGTTCAACCTTGCCCTGGTGCTGATCCGAGCCCGTGTACTACGCCAACCCTCACCAACTCGAGACACATCTTCTCTGGTTCTTATCACGGGGTACAATACACTAGCTCTGGTCAAGCGTTGCCAGTGATTGACCAATACGGTGCGGTTAGCAACGGCCTTCCAACCGGTTCGAACACGTACGTTATCAACGGATATAAACAACAATCCAATCGATAACGCCTAGCCATCCAGCTTTTACCCGGCAACCATTTAAAGTCGGTAATGCGACCGTAACTCCGCATCCAACTCTTCCGCAAGCACGGTTCACTGACCCGCAATTTGGATCGGGAGTCGTGTGGTATAATCCAGGTTCGAATAAAATGAACTTAGCGTATACCGGCTTTGGGGCCAACCAAGTTACCTTTGATGTGCAGGGTACGCCACAGCCCACGTTTACGCAGGTCGCTAATACGTGTTCAACGATTGTCTCAAGCCTTGCCGCCGCTGCAGCAGTTCTTGGCTTCGCGTCAGCGGTGACCGGAGTAGCCGCCATATTCCAACCGGAGTTCGCGGTACCGGCAGTTGGCTTCGGTCTCGGTGCGTTCGCGCTTGGCACAACTGGAGCGATAATTGGCGGCTTTGGGCCTACAGGCTGTAGCCCGTTCCTACCAAATTCGAATCCGCCGGCACAGCAGTCGCTTTCTTCAATTCCGGACGGTTTCGGCGTAGGAGGCAGCGGATCTGCGCAAATGGACTTTACGTTCGCGTCACAATAATGTTTGCCATTGTTTTATTCTCGGTTGGAGCGGCGTGTGCCTCCGTAGGGCTGATCGCTGTATTTGTCGGCAAGAAGGCACGCGCCGACAGGGCAAAACGTCGACCTTAATAACGCTGTGACCAACGTGGACTACTCGGGGGTGGTTGACTCGCGTCAGCCCGTATTCGGAGCCGTTCCGACAATTCGGTGATCTGTTGCTGCCGAATTGCAGAGATGCGACCCTCCACCGCCCGCATAAGGGGAGCCTGCGGTTGTTCTTTCGCGCGAGTGTGTCGTTCGATTTGATAGGCTTCTTCAGCCGACGCTGCGGGAACGAAGACTGCACGGCCTACATTGCGATGTCGATGCTCGGATCTCTCAATTGGGATCGTACGTGCGGCAACATGCTTCGCCGATCACTCGCGCAACAAAAGACTCAGACGAAGAAGTTAGCATTTAACACTTGGAAGAGCCGGCGAAACGGGCAAAAGGTCAGGAAATCGTTAACGCATAAGGCTTTTCACCTAAACGGCTTGCTTATAAAATAGGGCGCTTCAGTAGTTTGAGTGGGTAGGCCGGCCAGGTCGACGCCACCGCAATGAAAACAGGTGGCTGCGGCAAAACGCGTTTCGTTCCGGTATCCTCTGGCCCGATATTTGATCATCTTAATCTTGCCTCCGCGCCGTCGAACGCGGCGAGCCGACGGCGGCGTACGCGGCGCTCGGCGCCGCTCCGGGCGATAAGCGCGTCGCCCTCAAGGAGGCCGGGATCGTCGATCCGGCAACGCGCATCGGCCGGATCGACGCTCAGCCCGGCGCTGGCGGCGATGTTTTCCTGACGGTCCCGCTCCGAACGGCGTCGGGTCCCTACATCGCCACCTACACCGTTCGGCGCAACGAAAGCGGTGCCGCGATCATCGTCGACCACGCGATCTCGAAGGGGTGACGACCATGCGCATCGATCCGCTCCGCCCCGGCGGGGCGCCCGCCGTCGGCCTCGGTCTCGCGACGCTGCTCGCCGCCGTCGCGCCTGCGCCCGTCGCGGCCGCGACGCTCGGCGCGATCCGCGTCGACCCGAGCGCGAACGGCGGCTCCGTCGTCACCGTCTCCTTCGTCGGCGGCGCACCGACGTTCCACGTCGTTGGCTCGGGCACGAGCGATCCCTCGATTCTCCTGGACGGCACGACCGTAAGCCCGCAGGCCCCGGCGCAGGTCACGGGCGCGGGCTCCGTCACGAGCGTCTCGGTCGCACCGAGCGGTAGCGCCGCGACGCTCCAACTGCATCTGAGCGGGACGGCGACCGTCTCGGTCCGTGGCACGGGCAATCAGCTCTTCGTCAGCGTCGCCGCGACGGTGCCGCCGGCGGGTCGCTTCCCGGGACTCGGCGGGGCGCAGCCGGGCTTCGGCGCCGGGTTTGCCGCGCCGCCGCCCGCGGCTCCGGTGGGCGATACCGTCGTCGTTCCGCTCAAATACGCCGACGTCAGTGAGATCGCGGGCATCCTCGTCGCGGGCTCGAGCGTCCCGACCAACGACACGTTCTCGCCGCTGCAGACGAACATCGGCACGTCGTCGCTCGGCGGCGGCTCGTTCGGCGGCGGGCTCGGCGGTGGCGGCGGCTTCGGCGGCGGCTTCGGCGGCGGCTCGTTCAGCGGCAACTCGTTTCCGCAGCAGCAGCCGCAGCAGAACTTCGGTGCGTTCGGCGCGGGCGCGGTCGGCCTCGCGCAGCGCCTCAACGAGAACGTCGCGATCGACCGCCGGCTCAACGCGATCATCCTCACCGGCACCCCGGAGGTCATCGCGCCGATCGAGGCGATGATCGACAAGATCGACATCCCGGTGCCGAGCGTCATGCTCGAGACGCAGATCGTCGAGCTCACCGACAGCGCCTCGAAGGCGGTCGGGCTCGATCTCGCGGATCAGAACGGCATCATCGCGACGACCGCCAACGGCGCGAGCTCGTCGACCACGACGTCGGGCAGCGGCTTCCAGATCGGCACGGGCCGCATCCCGAGCGCGAGCGTCACCTTCAATGCGACGCTCTACGCGCAGATCCAGCGCGGCAACGGCCGCGTGCTCTCGAAGCCGCGCATCCTCGCCCAGAGCGGCCAGCCGGCCTCGATCCTCACGGGCGACGCGATCCCGATCTTCACCTCGGTCATCGCGACGGGGGCGGCGGCGCTGACGTCGCAGCAGGTCAACTACGTCAACGTCGGCGTGAACCTGCAGATCCAGCCGCGCGTCAGTTCCGACGGCTACGTGACGTCTCACATCTACTCGGAAGTCTCGAGCGTGACGCAGTACGTGCAGGGCACGCCGCAGATCAGCCAGCGCAGCGCGAGCACGATCGCGACGGTCCGCGACGGCGAGTCATTCGTCATCGGCGGCCTGCTCCAAGACAACGAACTTCAGAACCTAAGCAAACTGCCGCTGATCGGCGACCTGCCGATCATCGGAGGTCTCTTCAGGCACGTGACGACATCCAAGACGCAAACCAATCTCTATATCGTCGTGACCCCGCACATCATCGGCCTCGCGAACGCGCCCGCCCCGCCGCCGAAGGGCTTCCCGATCACGTTGCCGTCGCCGCTGCCGCAAAGCTCCGTGCCGCCGGCGCCGCCGACCTACATGCCCGCCGCGCCGGGCACGCCGTCCCCGACACTCCAGCCGCTGCCGACCGTTCGGCGATGACGGTGCTCCGGCGGTCGGTCGCCGCGCTCGCTGCGTCGCTCGCGATCGTGGGCTGCTCGCCCCACGTGCCCGGTATCGCCGACCCCTACAAGGTCGACGCGTGTGCCGATCGCCTTCGACGAGGACGCACCGCTGATTGGTTGCGCCGTCGACGGACTACGCGGCACGTGCACGATCGATACCGGAAATACCGGGGAGACGATCGTCGAGGGACATTGGGCGGCACGGTCCGGTCTTGCGCGCCGGCTCGCAAACGGTCTCGACGCGTACGACGAGGGGCGGCCGCACGTATCCAATGACAACCGATTCATCGAATCGCACTATAAGACGCTCAAGTATTGCCCGACATATCCTGGAGCTTTCGCCAACATCGAACAAGCTCGCGCGTACTGCCGGCGCCGCCTGCGTGAAGCAGTTGCCGGTCTCAGCGGGCCGCCGTGGCGTCATACCGAGGCGGTGCTCCACAATGTCCCTCAGCATTCAAATCGTCCACCGCGTCTACATCGCGATGTCGACTTCATTGAGCGCCGCCTCGTGAAGAACGTTGCGAGAATCGTAGATCCGTCTGACCAGGGGCGAATTTGCGCACCAGTACGCCCAGGATAGATGGGGACCAGCGCAGCGACCACGTTATCAACCTGACAACCTCAGACCTCGACGACATAGATCAATTCGCAGCTCGACTGTAACGTTTTCTTATTCTAAAAAAGTGATGCAAGCAAGCGGAAATCACTGTAGAATCCCATTATTCCTCCCTCGACGAATTCTTCAATATATCATTTGTCCCGCAGTGAACGAAGTAGCACGGTAGCGCTGCCGACGTATCGAGCCGGAACCTGTGGATGGTCCGGTGGAAGTAGAACGCCTTGAACACTTAGCGCGTCGTTCCAATCATCTCGAGCGGCTTGCACCCGTCCTAAGATCCAGTTGAGCTGGCCCGAAACAAGCTTCGCTTCGCCGAAACGCTGATCGACAGTAAATGAGCGGTCCGAAAGCTTGAGAGCCGTAACATACTGTCCGCGATACGCTTGCCCTAGTGCTCTCTGCAGGAGTTGCGCGGCACCCGAGTCGAAAAAGCTAGCGTTGATGGATTGGCCGTCTCCGTCGAAACAGAAGAAGTACTGATATTCGACGCGAAAAGCCGACGCGAAGTGTTTATGAATAAATAGCTGGTCGGCAGTTGGAATGCCTGCCGACGTATACAAGTCGGCAGGCACAACGACTGACGGCGAGCAGATCTTCTTGTTTGGTTGCACTACTTCCTGAGCAATTGTTTCGCTCGTACCGACAGCTGTCGAGAGCAGAACCATTACAGGAAGAGTAAATCGTCTAAGCATTAGATGATTTGTTTCTTCAAGCGCACCGCTTAATCTTGTTCAAGAAGATTGACACTCTCGCGTCAACCAGGTTGAATGCTGGTTCAGCATCCAAAGTCGCCGAGCGTTGAAAGGCGTAAGCTTCACTTCGCCTGACCAAGTGCGAGACGCCATCGATCGTTTCGTCAAGATCTACAACGTCGACGCCGCCCCCTTTGAGTGGCGCAAAGCAACCGTTCATAATGCTAAACCAACCCATTCCTACGCGGAATTACGAAAGTGAGAACTAGTACGATATGAGAGACGTCGCGATGAACGCCCTTCCGACGCAGCCCACTCAGCGTCGTCCCGAGCAATCGGACGCGCGACGGACCGTTATTCCGATTCCACGGTCGTAACGAGGCATTCTCAGGGTGGGGAGTGCGTCTCTGAGTCGATGCCGGCAATCTTCGGCGTGGACCCGCGCAGCGGCGTCCCGATCTATCTGCAGCTTATCGAACAGGTCACGCGCGCGATCGCGCTCGGCACGCTCACGCCTGGGGAGAAGTTGCCGACGGTCAAGGCATTGGCTCTCGAACTCATCGTCAACCCCAACACGGTGGCACGCGCCTACCGCGATCTCGAACGCGACGGCATCATTTCGACGAGCGCCGGACGGGGGTCGTTCATTCGTGCCGACGGCGCGGCCGAGCGCGCGCAACGCGCGGTCGGCATGACCGCGGCCGCCGTGATCTCGAGCGCAGTGCGCGAGGCGCGCGCGCTCGGACTCGACGCTACCGCCGTGCGGTCGCACGTCGAAGCCGCCCTCCTTCACTGGTACGGTCCGGGAGAACCGACGTGAACGTCATCGCGATCGACCACCTCACCAAACGCTACGGCGCGCAACTCGCCGTCGACGACGTCACGCTTGCGGTCCCGGCCGGTTCGGTCTGCGGCTTACTGGGCCCCAACGGCGCCGGAAAATCCACGACCTTCAAGTGCCTGCTCGGCCTCGCGCGCTCGACGACCGGCACGATCGCAATCGAGGGAAAGCCGCTGGCGCCTGCGACGTTCCAGACGCTCGCCTACGTCCCCGAACGGCCCGCGCTCTACGAGTGGCTCACCCCACGCGACCACTTCGAGATCGCGCGGCGCGTCTATGCCCGCTTCGATCGCGCGCGCGCCGCGCAACTCGTGGCGACGTTCGCGATCGATCTGAAGAAGCGCGTCGGCAAGCTCTCCAAGGGGCAACAAACGGCGGTCTCGCTCGCGCTCGCTTTTGCGATCCGGCCGGCCGTGCTCGTGCTCGACGAGCCTGCCAGCGGCCTCGATCCGATCTTCCAGCGCGTCGTACTCGATCTCATCGTCGACGCGGCGGCCGGCGGCGCCACGATCCTCTTTTCCTCGCATCAGATCGGTCAGGTCGAACGCGCGGCCGATCGGATCGCGATCATGGCGCACAGTCGGCTCGTGCTCGGCGGCGATCTCGACGATCTCAAAGGCAACGAAAAAGTCATCGAGGCAATCTTTCCGCACGACGTGCCGCCGCTCGGAGAACTCGAACGCGATCCTCGCGTGCGTCGCATCGAGCGCAACGGCCGCATCCTGCGGATCGCCGCGCGTCGCGACGCAGAGGAGATCGCGCACGTGCTACGGCGCTACGATCCGCGGACCGTCGACGTGCTCGACATCGGGCTCGAGGACATCTTTCTCGGCGCCGTCGGCGTCACCGACGAGAGGGGCAACGGCTGATGGCATACCTCGAATTCGCCCGCGTGCGGCGCGCGTTCACGGGGTTCGCGGGCGTGCTCGTCGCGGTCGCCGTGCTCGTCTGTCTCGGAGCACTCGGCGGCTCGCACGCCCAGATCAGCGTCTCGAGCGACGCGCCGGGTTCGAGCAATTCGCGAACGATGACGCTCGCGTCGCTCGGGGCATTCCCGATTCCGGCCGACATCATCGCGGCGATCGCGATCGTCGCGTGCTTCGCGCTCGGGACCGCACTCGCGACGAGTTTTAATCGCGAGACGCTTCACGCGCCGCTCGCTTTCGTGCGGCCGGTGTCGCGCGTGTGGATGGGGCTGTCGATCGTGGGCGTCGACCTCGCCGCACTCGTCGCGATGGGCGTCTTCGCGGGCCTCCTTGCCACGATCACGATCGTGATCGCGTTCGGGTCGCACGCGCATATCGTCGGGGTCGGGGGTGCGCTTGGGATCGCGTTCCTCGGGCTCGGCGCGGCGTTCCTCTGGTACGCGTTGCTGCAGTCGGCGAGCGCTTGGCCCGCCGGTCGAGGCGGCGCGTACGCAGTCGTCGCCGCCGTCGTCCTCGTCCTCGCACCGGTGCTCGCGCATCAGCAGTTTCTTGGACCCCTGGCAACGCTCTTCGGCATCGTCCTCCTCGTCGATCCAATCGGATATGTCACGAGCATCGGCAGCGGCGGCGTCACGAGTGCCATCGGCGGATCGGTCGCGAGTCACGCGATTGAAGTGTGGCTCCTCGCAATCGCCTTCGTCGCCGGCGCGATTTACCTCTGGCGTCGCGTCGAAGTCTGACTATGCGGTCGCGACGCCGCGCAGATCGAAGCGGCGCGCGGCGTCATCGACGATCGCCGTGCCGATCGCGAGCGACGACGTTGCGGCGGGTGACGGCGCGTTACGCACGTGCACGATGCCCTCCGCGCCCTCGAAGATAAAATCGTCCACGAGCGACCCGTCGGGATTCATCGCCTGCGCCCGCACGCCCGCGGGACCCGGCAGGCAATCGTCCGGTGTGAGCTCGGGAACGTAGCGCTGCAGTGCCTTCACGTACGCGGAGCGCACGAGATCGCGGTACATCTCGCCCGCGCCGACCTTCCAATACTTCGTCGCGATCTTAAAGAACCCGGGATAGGTCACGGCATCCCAGAGCTCTTCGGGATTGATCGTGAAGAACGAGTAGCCCTCACGCGCGAACGCGAGCACGGCGTTGGGGCCGAGCCAGATCGAGCCGTCCATGCGCGGGGTGAAGTGCACGCCGAGGAACGGAAACTCGGGATCGGGCACGGGGTAGACGTTTCCGCGCACCATCTCCGAGCGCTCGGGTTTGAGGATGAGGTAGTCGCCGCGAAACGGCACGATCTTGGGATCGCGCGAGCCGCCCGTCATCCGCGCGAGCCTATCGGAATAAAGTCCCCCGCACGTGATGACGCGCCGCGCTTCGATCGTCTCCGTCGGCGTCACGAGCCGTGTGACGTCGCCGCGCCGCTCGATCGCCGTGACCTCGTGCTCGAGGTAGAAGGTGACGCCCGCCTCGCGCGCGTCGTCCGCGTACGCGAGCGCGACCCGGCGCCAATCGACGATCCCCGTCTCGGGCGAGCTGATCGCGCGCAGGCCGCGCACGTGCGGCTCGCGCTTGGCGATGCCGCTCGCGTCGAGCATCGTCAGTCCGCCGACGCCGTTGGCTCGCCCGCGCGCCCAGAGATCATCGAGCCGACCGAACTCGCTCTCGTTCGTGGCGACGATCAGCTTGCCCACCCGCGAGTACGGGATCTGCTTCTCGTCGCAGTACGCGTACGCTCGCGTGCGACCCTCGACACAGAGCTTCGCCTTCAGCGATCCTGGCGTATAGTAAATCCCCGAATGAATCACGCCGCTATTGCGGCCCGTCTGATGCCGGTTGAAGCCGGACTCCTTCTCGACGCCCGCGATCGATGCATGCGGGAAGCGAAGCGCGAGCTCGCGGACCGTGGCGAGCCCGATGATCCCACCACCGACGACCCCGATATCATACACCATCGCGTCCGTTTTCGACGGCGACCGGCGCACCTACTCGGGCGTACCCGGCACCGTACGCGGGAACGACGGCCGCATACTTTGAGGGAGCGATCTTCGCGGTCGACGGGGCGCTCGTCGACTCGCCGCACGAACGCGCGTGGCGCCAATCGTTTCGGATACTCATGGGGTCCTCGTGGCGCGATGTGGCGGCCAACACGACGTATACGCCGGAGGCGTTCAGCCCCGAGCTCTATCAGGAGATCATGGCCGGAAAGCCGCGGATGGCGGGTGCGCGAGCCGCGCTCGAACGCTTCAAGGTTCCGGGTGTCGACGCGCGCGCGACCGAATACGCAGGCGCAACGCAAGGCAGATCGTCGCGCTCATCGAGGCGGGCGAGTTCACCGCCTTCCCGAACGCGCGGTGCTTCAGCCTCGCGGTCAAGGCGGCGGGCATTCCCGTCGCCTGCACCTGTCTTCGAAGAACGCGGATGCGTTCCGAACGAGCCGGACCCGACCGCGCGTAACGCGTCGCTGACGGAAGCCGCGGGCGCCAGACAGGTTCCAAGAGCGTTTTCTTGAAATACTCACTCGGCCGGCCTCGTCGGCTGATTGGATCACCCCATGGTCGCTCGCGAACAGACGGCCGGAAGCGGCAACCGGTTCATCGACTCACTTTCGTCCGCCTCCGCGCGGTTCTTGGAGCGGCGGCTGGTTCGCGTGCTCGCGACGACCGGCGAGACGATCGCGCAGATCGACACGCCGATTCGGCACGTGTTCTTTCCGACATCGGGCGCGATCTCGATCGTGGCGACCATGCGTGACGGCGGGACGATCGAACTCGGCGCCATCGGAAACGAGGGCTTCTACGGCGTCGAGCTCGCCCTCGGCTGTGACGTGAGCGCGACGGCCGCAATCGTGCAGATCGCGGGCGACTTCTTCCGGGTCGACGCGAACGCGTTCGTCGCGTGCCTCGAGGCCGACCCGGCGCTGCGCGCGCGTGCGCTCCGCTATGCCGAAGCTCGCTTCGAGACCATCGCGCAGTTCTCGGCGTGCAACCGGCTCCATCTGCTGCGCCGGCGCTGCGCGCGCTTGCTGCTCACGGCTCACGACCACGCCTCGGGGCGTGACTTCGCGCTCACGCAAGTCGATCTCGCGAGCATGCTCGGCGTCCGCAGGCCGGGCGTAAGCGTCGCTGCGGCAGCGCTCGGCGAAGCGGGCGTCATCGAGTATGTGCGCGGCCACATCCGCGTCGTGGATCGCGACCGACTCGCAGCGGAAGCCTGCGAGTGCTACGACGTCGCGAGCGACATCTCGCAGCGCCTCCTCGGGTACGAGACGCGCCGCGAACCCGCGCGAAGCGTCTTGCAGCCTTCGTAACGATGACCCGACCGGCGGCCAACCGCCGGGTGCGCGCGCGATCTCTACTCGAACCGCGGGGCCGGTTCGGGGATCGAGACGCGTCTCGAGCGTCGGCAGCACGTCCGACCCTGCCCGTGTAAGCCGGTACAGGAGGCTATGCGCCCAGCCGTCCGGCGCGATGCCGGTCAGAGCTTGGAACGCCGACTCGCTGCGACGTCCGGGCATGGTCGTCGTCCATCATGTCCGAGCGGCTTCGGCATCGGCGCCGCGCACCCCCGGACGCCCTCACGCGAGGACCGATCCGGCGATTCCACCGAAGCATCTTCGCATTCGCGTCTCTCGAACCGGGCGCTCGGCGCCGAAGGTACGCATGATCGACGGCACTTCCAAGCGGTACGATGTCGCCGTGATCGGCCTCGGCGGCATGGGCAGCGCGACCCTCGCGCACGCCGCCAAGCGCGGCGGGCGCACGATCGGTCTCGAGCAGTTCACGCGCGGGCATGCGCTCGGCTCGTCGACCGGGGAATCACGGATCGTCCGGCAGGCGTACTTCGAGGAGCCCGCCTACGTGCCGCTCCTGCGCCGCGCGTACGAGCTCTGGCGCGAGCTCGAGGCGGAGGCCGCCGTCTCGTTGCTCGACCTCTGCGGCATGCTCGCGGTCGGCCGCAGCGACGGCACGATTCTCGGCGGAGCGCTGCGCGCCGCGCGCATGCACGATCTGCGGGTCGACGAGCTCGACCGCGCGGACGTCGCGCGCCGCTATCCGACGCTCCGGTTGCGCGACGACGAGGTCGGCGTCTTCGAGCACGACGCCGGGATCGTGACGCCCGAACTCGCGATCGACGCGCACCTGCGCGTCGCCGAACGAGCCGGCGCGGAGCTTCGCTTCCAAACCGCCGTAAGCGGCTACGCGTCGCGTCCCGACGGCATCCACGTGACGCTCGAGGACGGGAGCGAGATCGTCGCGGCGCGGCTCGTGATCTGCGCCGGCGGTTGGATCGGCCAGGTCGCGCGCGAGCTCGGGCTCCCGATCGTCCTGCAGCGGAACGTCCAGCTCTGGTTCGAGCCGACGACGAACGCGTATGCCATCGAACGCTTCCCGATCTTCTTTCTCGAGCGGCCCGATCACGTACCGGCGGCGCTCTATGGGTTCCCGGATCGCGGGACGGGCGTGAAGGCGGGACTTCACGGCTACGGGCCCATCACGACGGCGGACGATCTCGACCGCGCGATATCCGAGCGCGACGTCGCTCCGGTGCGCGACGCGCTCGAGAGCTGGATGCCGGGGGCGGCTGGAGCGCTGCTGCGTGGGAAGGCCTGCACCTATGCGATGACTCCCGACGAGCACTTCATCCTCGATCGCCATCCCGCCGATGACCGCGTCGTGATCGCCGGCGGCTTCTCCGGCCATGGCTTCAAATTTTGCTCCGTCGTCGGCGAGATCTTGACCGAGCTCGCGCTCGAGGGGGGCACCCGGCATCCGATCGGCTTCCTGCGCCTCGAGCGCCTCACCGACACGGCGCGTGCCTGAGTCGTGTTACTCACCTCTAGCCTGTGGTACAATCGATCGTCGTCTGGAATCCGCCGGACGCGAACGAGGTTATCCAAATGTCGAACCCAAGGTCGCGATCGACCACTCTACTCCGCTCACGCTGGCCGAGCTCGTCGCCAGCACCGTCGTCGACGAACGTCGAGCGACCGTCATCGCGACACCCGCGACGTCGGCGACCTTCTCGGGCTGGGGCCCGCGCGTCGGCCGCTAGCCGCACGCCGCCCCCGAACCACATCACGAGGGATCCCATACGGGTCCCTCGTCGTGTATCCAACGCACCTGGGCTCTCGGGAACCAGATTCAATCGCGGTCTATCGAGCGACGATCTGCTCGTAACCAACCGATGTACGCGAGCGTCGATGTCGCGTTTATCTCGACGCCGCGCAGTAGCGGCGGCGGGCTGATGACTTAACCTCGCTCCGGCGCGGACTCCTTCGCATACGTTTCGATGATGAACCCGGCGAACCTCACGGCGACGCCGATCGCGAGCCGAGCATGACGAGGAGCGACCCGGTCGCACGCCGTCGCGACCTCGCTCCGGTTCGTCGAGATCGTGCACCATGCGAAGCATCGCGACGCCCTCACGCACATCGTCGGAGCCTTCCGCTACGCCCTCCAGGGCCACGAGAACCGACGTAGCGACGGCCAGGACGTCGCCCTCCAGAGCCGGCTCGCCGAGCGCACGCATGATCGTCCGACAGACGGATTCGACGAGTTCCGGCGCGCCGGCGATCGCGAGGTCGCGTTGGTCGTTCGCGAGGAGCCGCAGCCGCCGCCCGAGATGCTCGAGCGACCCGAATCCTCGACGCGCGTTACCGCGAACCCACTCGTGTCCGATGTCGCCGGCGTATGAACGCCGTTTGCGAAGAGAAAGCCATCCTGCTCGGCGGCCCGTACGAGATAGTCTTCCTTTCTCCCGAGGGCGCCCGGGAACGGCTAACGCGCGAGGACGGGCGCGAAGGCGTCGGCGAGGAGCTCGTACGAGCGAACCCGCGCGGCGTAGTCGGGCATAATCGTCACGATCATCGCTTCGTCAGCGCCATGCTCGGCGGCAAGCGTCTCGAGGCGCTCACGCACCGTCGCGGGGTCGCCGACGGCGACGCGCCGCGCCCGGACGATCGCCGCGTACTCACCGGGGGCCCAGGCGTGCTCGCGAGCTGCAGCGACCGACGGCACCGGCGTCGAGATACCGCGCTGCAGTTGCGCGCGCCACAGCGCGAGCGGCGCATACAGCTCGCGCGCCTCGTCGGCCGTCGGCGCGACGATCGCGGCCGTGGCGAGCATCACACGCGGCTCGGAACCGAAGCCCGTCGGCCGGAAGCGGCTACGATAGAGCGCCGTGATGCGCGGCGCGTCGCCCGCGATGAAGTGCGCGAAGACGTACGGCAGACCGAGTTCCGCCGCGAGCATCGCACCATACTCCGACGAACCGAGGATCCACGGCTCGGGCGCGCCCTCGCCCGCCGGCATCGCGACGACCGAGGCGAATGGATGCGACGCCGGCAGCGTGCCGCGCAGCCAGCCGACGATGTCGGCGATCTGCTGCGGGAATTCCGCCGGGTCGCGGCTCTCGAGCGCCGCATTCACGATCCCCGCGCCGCCGGGCGCGCGGCCGAGGCCGAGATCGATCCGGCCCGGCGCAAGCGCCTCGAGCATGCGGAACGTCTCGGCGACCTTGAAGGCGCTGTAGTGCGGGAGCATGATGCCGCCCGTCCCGAGCCGGATCCGCGACGTGCTCGCCGTGAGCCGCGCGAGCAGGATCTCGGGCGACGCGTCCGCGAGGCCGCTCATCGCATGGTGCTCCGAGAGCCAGAAGCGGTCGTAGCCGAGCCGCTCGGCGACGCTTGCGAGCTCGATCGTCGCGGCGACGGCTGCGCGCGGCGTGGTACCCGAGACGATCGGCGACTGGTCGAGGATGGAGAGCGGCAGAGCCATGACAATGGCGAGACCGCCTCGACGCCGCGCATGGATGCGGCAACCGACGCTCGCCGTGCATTGCGTTTGGCTTCGGCGTTTCGTCGGATACTGTCGGTGATGCATACTACGCGGCTGATCGGCAGCGACGTCGGCTCGGTCGACACGCCCGAGTCGCTGCCGGCGCGTGCGGCGGCGACGGGCATCCAGGCGGGAAAATGACGTCCTCGGCGTTCGCGAACCTCAACGTCGCCGTCTTGCGCATGTTCGTGCGCGTCGTCGAGACGGGCAACGTCTCCGCCGCCGCGCGCTCGCTCTCGACCGCGCAATCCGCCGTCTCGACGCAGATCTCGACGCTCTCGAAGCTCGCCGGCACACCGCTCTTGCAGCGGACGTCGGGACGCTGGGAGCCAACCGCGCAGGGACGCCGCTTCTACGATACCGCGCGCGGCATCCTCGCCGCGCTCGACGCGCTCGAGGCCGATCTCGCCTCGTCGGCGGGACAGTACGCGGGGAACCTCAGGATCGCCGCGACGCGTACGATCGCCGATACGATTCTGGGCACCATGCTCATCGCGTTCGCGCGCGACTTTCCCGACGTCCGGATCGAGGTCGCAAGCGGCGATCGCAGCACCACGGAGCTCGCGCTCGCAAGCGACGACGTCGAGCTCGCGCTCGTTGCGATGCCCGTGGCGCTGCGCGGGCTCGACGTCTTGCCGTTCGATACGGACGAGCTCGTCGCCGTGCTGCCGCCGAGCGATCCTCTTGCGCGGCGCAACAGCGTCCGGTTCGAAGAGCTCGAGACGCGGCCGTTGGTCACGTTCGCGGAAGGCTCGGGCGTGCGCGCGTTACTCGAGGAACGCCTCGGGCCGCGGTTCGCGCTGCTCGACCTGCGGCTCGCCGTCACGAGCAACGACGCGATCGTCACGGCCGTCGAGGGCGGGTACGGCTTCTCGTTCTTACCGCGCCGGACGGCGAATCGCTGGGCGGCCTGCGGCGCGATCGCCGCCGTCGCCGTCTCGGACCTCGACCTGCGCCGGCAGCTCGCGCTGGTTCGGCGGAGCGGCCGAACGCACTCGGCGCTCGCCGTGACGTTCGCCGAGTGGCTGATCGCGCGTAGCAACGCGGCCGACCAGTACGTCATCTAAATCGTCGCGACCACCCAGCGTATCAGACTTCTTGACCTCTGCGGTCGCCGCGATGCGCGTGAGCACGTCGGGACCAGCCGTTCGAGGAAGCCCGCGGCAAACGACCAGACCGCGAGCTTCGCCCAATCGGCGGCGGTCGCCGGCATGGAAATATTTCGCCAACTCGGCGATCGAACGGACGAGGCACGACCCATTCGGCGCGAGCGCGGGACACGAGAACGTCGGAAGGATCGAGCCGCTCAAGAAATTACCGATGAGGATGGCGAAGAGCACGGCCGCCATGACCATGCCGATGACCGGCGAGAGCAGCAGCGACTTGCCGCTCGAGAGGAGATCGAGCCATTTTAGCTGCGCCAGACGAGGCCGATGATCTCCAAGCCGGTTGAGCTCACGCGGTCTCCTTCGACATCGGATTCGGCGCGATACGCCGAAGCTGCGTCGAGACCTTAACCGCGCCCAGCGTCCGACCTTCAGCGCTTTAGCGCTAAACGAACATAGCGAATGTCTCGACGCTTTTGATGAACCATACGGCGCCCGCGCTCGGTCGTCTACGCGCGTTCGGTGACTACGACGCGGACGCGGCGAACGGTAGCCGAACGCCGCCGGGCAGCCCCGAACGCATGAACGATGCCACCTCGCGGAGATCGTTCGCGCGCGTCTCCGTCGCGCGCGAGACGAGCGCGATCGTGCGGCCGGCTCGGTCGTCGTCGAGCTCGCGGTACGTGATCATGCCGCGCATCGTCGTGTGCTCGGCAGCGGCGAGCAACGGGATGATCGAGACGCCCTCGCCCGCCGCGATCATGTGCCGCAGCATCTCGAGCGAGCTCGCGTACCGGCCCTGGTTCGGCAGCCGGCGCGCATCGCAGAGCGCGAGCGCCTGATCGCGCAGGCAGTGACCGTCCTCCATCAGCAGGAGCGGCGCACGCTCGAGATCGCTCAGGCCTACGTGCGGGCGCGTCGCTAAGTCGTCATCGCTCGGGCACGCGAGCCGGAATGGCTCGAAGAACAGCGGCTCGGCAACGAGCCCGTCGATCGGGACCGGCAGCGCGACGAGGATCGCATCGAGCTTGCCGAGACGCAGGCCGGCGAGCAGCTCGTCGGTCGTCGCTTCGAGCAGCCGCAGCGCGAGCTTCGGGAAGCATTCACGGCCGAGCGCGATAACCGACGGCATGTAGTACGGCCCGAGCGTCGAGATCACGCCGAGCCGCAGCTCGCCGGAGAGCGGCTCGGCGCTGCGCCGGGCATCGTCGAGTAGCCGCCGCGCGTCGCCGAGCAGCGCTTCCGCCTGCTGCAGGATCGCCTCACCGCGTGCGGTCGCCTCGACTTTGCGCGTCGTCCGTTCGAAGAGCGGCACGCCGAGGATCGATTCGAGCTTGCGCACCTGCTCGCTGAGCGCGGCCTGGCTGACCCCGCACGATTCCGCCGCGCGCCCGAAATGATGCTCGCGACCGACGGCGACCGCATATTCGAGATCGCGCAAAGACAGTGCCGAAACAGACGCCGGGAGCACAAAGCATTATTTATCGGGGAAACCTTAATGATCCTTCAGATAAATCGAATTTACTTGTAAACTTCGGCATGGTACCGTTTCCGTATCCCGTCTGCATTTACAGGCTGCGGCGACTACGGAGAGATTGATGCTCGATACGAATCAAGAGAACACTGGCGAAAACGCGGGCGAGTGCCCGGTTCCGCATGGCAAGCCCAAGGGCACCCACATGGATGCGGGGATGCTGACCGGCCACAACTGGTGGCCCAATCAGCTCAAGGTGAACATCCTCCACCAGCACGCGCGCGCGTCGAGCCCGATGGACGAGTCGTTCGACTACGCCGCGGAGTTCAAAAAGCTGGACCTGGCGGCCGTCAAGGCCGACCTCTTCGCATTGATGACCAACTCGCAGCCGTGGTGGCCCGCCGACTTCGGGAACTATGGGCCGTTCTTCATCCGCATGGCGTGGCATAGCGCGGGCACCTACCGCACGGCCGACGGCCGCGGCGGCGCGGGCGCGGGCTCGCAGCGCTTCGCCCCGCTCAACAGCTGGCCGGACAATGCGAACCTCGACAAGGCGCGCCGCCTGCTCTGGCCGATCAAGCAGAAGTACGGCAAGAGCCTCTCGTGGGCCGACCTCATCGTCCTGACGGGCAACTGCGCACTCGAGTCGATGGGCTTCAAGCCGTTCGGCTTTGCCGGTGGCCGCGAAGACATCTTCCAGCCCGAAGAGGACGTGTACTGGGGTCAGGAAGACACCTGGCTCGGCGGCGACAAGCGCTATGGCGGCGACCGCGAGCTCGAGAACCCGCTCGCGGCCGTGCAGATGGGCCTCATCTACGTCAATCCGGAAGGCCCCGAGGGTCAGCCTGATCCGGTCGGCTCTGCGCGCGACATCCGCGAGACGTTCGGCCGCATGGCGATGAACGACGAGGAGACGGTCGCCCTGATCGCCGGCGGTCACACCTTCGGCAAGGTGCACGGCGCGGCGAGCCCGGCCGACTACGTCGGCCCGGAGCCCGAGAGCGCGAGCATGGCCGAGATGGGCCTCGGCTGGAAGAACAGCTTCGGCACCGGCAACGCGCAGTACACGATCACGAGCGGCCTCGAGGGCGCTTGGACGTCCAAGCCCACGACGTGGACGAACGATTACCTCGAATATCTCTTCGAGTTCGACTGGGAGCTCACGGAGAGCCCGGCCGGCGCGAAGCAGTGGAAGCCGAAGGATCGCTCGACCGATACCATGATCCCCGACGCACACGAGGCGGACAAGAAGCATCCGCCGATGATGCTCACGTCGGACCTGGCGCTACGCGTCGATCCGATCTACGAGCCGATCGCGCGCCGCTATCGCGACAATCCGGCGGAGTTCGCCGACGCGTTCGCGCGGGCGTGGTTCAAGCTGACGCACCGCGACATGGGTCCGCGCGAGCTCTTCCTCGGACCGGACGTTCCGCAAGAAGTCCTCATCTGGCAAGACCCGCTGCCGGCCGTGACGCACGAGCTCGTCAGCGAGTCCGACGTCGCCGACCTCACGGCGAAGATCCTCGCCTCGGGGCTCTCGATCCAAGATCTCGTCGGTACGGCGTGGGCCTCGGCGTCGAGCTTCCGCGGCTCCGATAAGCGCGGCGGTGCCAACGGCGCGCGCGTTCGCCTCGAGCCCCAAAAGAACTGGGCGGCGAACCAGCCCGCGAAGCTCGCGAGCTCGCTCGCGAAGCTCCAGGGGATCCAGCAGGCGTTCAACGGCGCGCAGACCGGCGGCAAGCGGGTCTCGCTCGCAGACGTCATCGTCATCGGCGGCAACGCGGCCGTCGAAGCGGCGGCCAAGAAGGCCGGCCAGGACGTGAAGGTGCCGTTCCATCCGGGCCGCGCGGATGCGACCCAGGATGAGACCGACGTGCACTCGTTCGATGCGATGGAACCGCAGGCTGACGGCTTCCGGAACTATCTCAAGGCCGTCTATAGCGTTTCGGCCGAAGCGATGCTCATCGACCGCGCGCAGCTCATGCAACTCTCCGCGCCCGAGATGACGGTGCTCGTCGGCGGCATGCGCGTGCTCGACGCGAACACCGACCATTCGCAGAACGGCGTCTTCACGGATCGCCCCGGCACGCTCAGCAACGACTTCTTCGTGAACCTGCTCGATATGAACACGAACTGGAAGGCCGTCTCGGAAGCCGAGGACGCGTACGTCGGCAGCGACCGCGCGACGGGTCAGAAGAAGTGGACCGGCACGCGCGTCGACCTCGTCTTCGGGTCGAACTCGCAGCTCCGCGCGGTCTCGGAAGTCTACGCTTCCACGGACTCGCAGGGGAAGTTCACGCGCGACTTCGTCGCCGCGTGGACCAAGGTGATGGACGCCGACCGCTTCGACCTCAAGAAGTAAGCGTTCAATCGAAGACCCATTCGGGCGCGGCACGTGATGTGCCGCGCCCCTTTTTTTTCCGGCGTTGACAGATCTAGTGTGTCATAAAACGCTGAAAAAAGAAGGACCTTACGCAGATCGCGATTGCAAACAGGTTGGGCAACGGGTAAGGATTGGCGCAAGTGCGGCGATGAGCTCAGCGCGGCGAGAAGCGATCGACGCGGGAACATGACGTTCAACGCGCACCGGAAGATCCTCGTGGTCGGAAATCGATGGGTATGGGAGATTGCCGCAAGGCTGCGCGGAGAGTTGCACTGGGGAAAAAGCGCCGCGTTCGGCGATCAGGAATCCGTACGCTGCGATGCACAGCGTCGCATGGTGGTGAAAGCCTCGCCAACTTCGACCTTCGTAATGACCCAGGCCCAGTTCGTCTTTTAATTCCTGGTAGTCGCGTTCGATGCGCCAGCGAGATTGAGCGAACTTCACAAGCTCTTCTCGCGTCGTTGACGTCGGCAGATTTGAAAGCCAGTACTTCCGTGGGGCCGCTTCACCGGTAGGCCATTCGATGAGTAGCCATTCTTCGTCGCGAGCGGTGCTCCGCAACGTATCGCGATGCGCGGGACGCACGCGGACGGCAGCAAATCGAGATTCAAGCGGGGTCTTGGTTCCTTCTCGCCATGTGACTGTACGGAATGCTTGTGACGGCAAGGCTGCCGCAAGCTCCGCAAGTGCTACCGGAGCGTGTTGCGCCGTTCGTCGCAGCGCAGTTCTCGGGCGGCCAAGGCGATTCTTACGCTTACGTGGCGGGAGCGGCGCTTCGCCGGGGGGCCACGCCGTGGTGTTTGACTGAACGCACAGGATGTACTGAAGCCCCATCTCCGTGATTTCGTCGCGAAAGCTCGTCGTGTTGCCATAGGCGGCGTCTGCGACAATCACCCCGGGCGCAATTCCGGCCGCGTGTGCCGCACGAATTTGCTCGAGTGCGATCTGCGGTTTTGTAGCAAAGCGAATCTCGCTAGTGTAGGTCACCGCAAGTCCTGGTTTTTATGAGCGCTTGCCGGGTTAAGCTTGAGCACTTGGCGAGCGCGCTTGACCTTCTCGAGGATATCGCAGGAGGTGGCGGTCCAGATAAACGGTACAT
>JAABUQ010003724.1_pt1 | contig 27244 bp, 34 predicted proteins | sample 5560001 | NCBI WGS metagenome assembly JAABUQ01 (sample SAMN10711888, study PRJNA513371) | rock metagenome | isolation source: Antarctica rocks | place: Antarctica: Victoria Land, Finger Mt nord | collected 2015-12-18 | reverse complement strand
TCCGGAGGATGATCCGGTTCCTCGAACCGACTACCACACTTTGTCGAAGCTAGGCCTTTGTAGACATCGATCCGCCGGCCGCACGCGTCGTATAACTGCTCCGACCGCTTGGTTTTTCAACAGCCACGACCCCTTTTGGGATGATTCGGCGGACTAGGTGCGAAGCTGGTTTGCATGTCCCGAAAGTCCGTCCCAAAACGTAAGACCGGAATTCCGCTCGACGAGCTGCTCGCCGCTCACGCCGCCGGCAATGACCGGCTCGAGACGCTCACGGGTCGCTACAGCGGCTCAGTGGTCCAGGTGTCGACGCTGGGTGCGAAGTCCGCCAAGGTGCCCAAATCGACCAAAAAGGGCCCAAATAAAGTCCTAGGAGTGCGTTTGACCCGGTCGGACGACTCCAAGGTCATCTCGATCGCCGAACCGCGCCTTGTCGGTTACGCGCGCGTTTCCACGGACGAGCAGACGACGGCGCTACAGCTCGACGCGCTGCGCGCGGCCGGATGCGCCGCAATCCATGAAGATTCAGCCTCCGGGGCGTCACGATCACGGCCGGGTCTCAGCGGCGCGATCGAAGATCTCCGTGCCGGCGACACGCTGGTTGTCTGGCGGCTCGACCGCCTCGGTCGATCGCTGCGCGACCTGCTCGATATTTCCGAAATGTTACGGAACCGCGACGTTGCCCTGCGCTCATTGACGGACCATATCGACACGGGAACCGCCGCCGGCCGGATGCTGTACGCCGTGCTCGGCGCCGTCGCGCAATTCGAGCGCGACGTGTTGCGCGAACGCACGGTTGCCGGAATGCGCGCTGCCAAGAGCCGCGGTGAGCACATCGGCCGTCCCTCGGCGCTGACGCCGCTACGAGTCCGGGAAGCAAAGAAAATGCTGAATCGCGGTGAGAGTCCCAATCACGTCGCGCGCGTCTTGCGCGTCGGCCGCTCGACGTTGTATCGCGCGATTGCGGCCGCATGACTAAAGACGAGATTCGTCGGCAAGGCAGCACAACGGCGGAAGCGTGAGCATGCGTTCATTTTAGACTTTGACGCGCTCCGCCGTCGCGAACAGTGCGCGCGTATCTTTTGATCAGAGCGGGCGGCCCGACTGTTAGGAGCGTCAGGACTTGCCCCGAGGCTTGGCGGCCTTTCTCACGTCCGCGATGCTCGTCTTGCCCGTCTTATCGCGCATCGTATCGAGCCGCGCGTTCGGCGAGAACTGCGGGATGGGTTCGGGCAGATTCTTGTTCAGCGTGTCGCCGCGCTTCTGCTGGATTTGCCCCGTCTGGGGGGACGCTTTGTCACGATGACGATTGTCGAGTCCCGGCTCTTTCACTTGTGGAACCTCCTGTCGAAGAGAAGTCGCCGCCGCCTTCTCGACGAGGGCGCACCTTTGTTCGATTTTAGCATGCTCTCGGCGTCTCGTCGACCCGACCCACGCCGGCGTAGATACGCGAGGCCAGACGTCGAGCTGCCTACGTACCGGGCCGTCGCGCGATCAGAGCTAAGCTTCGACTGGGACACGTGGCGTGCGCCGACGTCTCGGACGCTGCGCTCGGTACTCTTTTTGGGCGGCCTTGATCGCCTGAGCCATCTCAGTGTGACTTACCTTCTGTCCATCGTGCCCCGCACGGCGGGCGAGAACGACGGCCTCCTCGGGAATGTCAACTAAGCGCAGCTCGGGATTTGCTAAAAATTCGCGGCGCTCAAGTTCGCTGATCTTCATAGAGCTAATTTTAAAGACTTATTCTCGGAACGGCGAGAGTACGCAGTACTCTCAAGATCTGGTGTGTTTCTTGGGGTTTGGTATACTGGTCTGTTAGGGTTGCCATTCTGGGTACCCTTGTGGTACCCTAAACGGGTACTCTATATGTACCCCAAAGCCCGAGAGAAACTGCCCCGAAGCCCGAAATTCGCCATGTGCGACCCGGCGTGGCTGCGCATGGAGCTAACCGCGCGGGAGCTGCGCGTCCTCCTTGCTCTTTCTCTCTATGCCGATTGGAGCAAAACGGGGCACGGCCGCTGCTACCCTCGACGCGATACGCTGGCTCTCGCAACCGACCTCGAAATCTCGCATGTGAGCGAGTCGGTTCGAACCCTCTCGAGGGTACACCATCTCCTCACGGTCGTGCGGCTCGGCCGTAAAAACATTTATTACGTCCGCGCAATCGGTGAGACAGCGCCCATGCCCCCGTCTGACGCCGTTCCCTTCTTCCGGCATCTTGCTCACCACGGCGTTCGCTTTAGGCTCGTCGATGGACAACTCGTTTACTCCCGAACGACGAAGTACCGCCTCGAAGAATTGCCGCCTTTGAGCGCCGCGATCGCAAGCGACTACATCCGCGGGTTGACCGCCCTTCGCCTTGCCGACGCGGTCGAAGTGAACCGCGAAACGAAAGAAGAGGCGGTAGCGATGTGAGCCCGCTTCGGGCCGTCATCGATACCCAAATGTGGGTGTTCGCCTTCGAACACGAGTTCGTCGACGACTTCGAGTCGAAGCAGCCCTATCGCGCAATCCTCGAGGCGCTCGAAGCCGGGCGATTTATTCCGATCTTCACGCGAGAGACCATCGACGAGCTGCGCTACATACTCACGCAGAGTCGAACTGTTGCGCAACGCTTCAAGATCGACGTCGGCCTCGCTGAATACTTCATCGACGCGATCACCGCGCCGGAGGTCGGCGCCGTCGTAGTTAAGGTTGAGGATCCACCTTACGTATGCAGTGATCCTGACGACGATTATTTCATCGACGCGGCGGTTGTCGCTCACGCCGACCTCGTCTCAGAAGACGCCCACTTGCACGAGACCAGCGTCAAACGCTATCTCGCCGCGCACGGCGTCACCGTCTTATACCCGAAGCAACTCCGCAAATTGATCGAACCTTCGAAGAGACCCTCACATCGGTAGGGCTGCGCATTCGCAATCCTATGATTATGGTCCATGAACGCTGACTCCAGCGAGATCGCGCAACCTTTGCCGCTCATCGTCCCTAGCTCGCTACAGAACGAGAAGGGCGACATCGTTGATGCGTTTCGGGCCGAAGGCCTCGACGTCGCAATCACCGGATTCTATGTTACTAAAGCTGCGGGTCCACTTCCCGACGCGAACTTCTGGGTTGATCTCACTCGGCACGCGGCGTCATTTCCAATCGAGCAGTTCATCGATCGGCTTGAAGGCGCCGTGGGCGTCGCACTCCTCGCCGGCTTCGATCGAATCAGAAAGTGGGCTGGGCACACGCTGCAGATCCGTGTTCATTTTCGGCTTCCCACCCAACGGCAACCAACCCACTACATTATCCCTGACGAACCAGAAGCAAAGCTCGCGATACGAGCAATTTCGCGTCACTATAAGAGCGTGCGAACTGATCCCGCGAACGAATACTTCTGGGTCGACGGACGCTGGATGAGCAGCAAAGATTATTTTAGACGGGATAAGCGCTAAGAAGTTTGCTGGACTGGGCGCCGGCATCTGGCGCGTCACGGTCCGGGGAAGCTGTGACACTGCCTCGAACGCTGAGCGGTATGCCTCATCGCGAGAATTGGAAGCTGGAGTTTGAAACTTCATTGTCGCCGATGCTAGGCAAGCGGATAGTCTATTCATCGGATCACGAATGGCGGGTCGATCGCTATGCCGTTTCGATCGTCGACGAGCGCGATTCTGAACCCAACGAGATGCGAGTCATCATTCGGGAAGACGCGTCGGTCCTCGACCCCGTGCAGGCAACATTCCACTTCCGCCTGGAGGACGACGCCTTCAAGGCAGCCGATGATGTCGCCCGGTGGCTAAAGAGCCGCTGATTTACCGTCCCCGCGCGACGAGATCAGCTATCATTCTCATCCAACTCGCTCAGGAAAACGCGCAGCAAGAAATTCGGGCTTGTAGCCGTGATTCCAAATGCCGAGCGGAGTTTCCGCACCACACATCTGGCACCAATGAATTTTGGATCGTCGATATAGAGAATCATCTTCGGCGGTGACGGCGGTTCCATACTCAACACTGCGAGCGCCGCTTTCTCGCTAGCTGGGACCGGGAGAAAGTCAAAATCGCTGCGCGGCTGAAAATGAAGTCTCGCGAGGGGAGCCATCCGGCGCATCGGCTGTCGCCAACCGGGGTTACCAACGCTCCATAAGACACGCATGCTCCTGCCATCAATCCACGCCAACACGCTAAGGAACCGGTGTATGGCCTTGGACACCGCTGCAGAGTCATCCAATGAAGCATCAGTAGCAATAGACGCGTAATCTGTTTCGGTGGGAGGCGCCAAATCGAACGCCCGCCCCTCGTAGATCACGTCCGTCGCTTCTGCTGGCCATGGAACATCCGTCTCAATCGCCCAAATCCACCACATCGTTTCGTCCGTGATTACTTATCAGAACTTACGCGGCATGGGAGGCAGCTTAGAGCCCGAGAGCCTTCAGCCAATGCCGATGTTGTCTCGTCAGAGGCCCCGCGCGCTCCGCGAGCGTTTTATATGATGCGGCCAAGCCATCCCAATGGTCGACAAGGATCGGTCCCGGAGCCCATGCACTTCGATTACTTTTGCGTGTATTGCAGGGGGTGCAAGCCGTAACGTGATTGCCTTCATCGCGCCAACTGCCACCAAGTGAGACTGCGTGTACATGGTCAACATTCGGATAGACTCGCTGGACCGCCGGCTCCGTCTTATCCGCCGGCATGTGGTGTCCAGAGAGGAGCCCTTTGAAATCTGGGCACAGCAACCGTAGTACTTCTAGAACGCCCGGAAATACAACTTTTCTGCCGCAGTACCGGCATCGCCATCCATCGCGTCTATAGACGACCACGCGCGTGCGGTTGTCGAGCGGTTCTGGCTTCATTGGTTCTAAATCTGCTGGGCTGTCTCCCGAAGCGGGGATGTAGGCCGGTATCGGATCGGCGAGCGGGAGGCGTGTTAGCTCTGCGCACGCTTGGGCGTCGTGTCTTCGCAGCAACAACGCCACGGCGCGAGCAATGATGTCCGCGTCCTCGTCACCGGCCAGCATATTGATAGCTCAACCGGCTGTGATCGAGTCGAGGTCATCAAGCGCTAGCAAGACTTTAACACTCCAGCGCGACCTCCGATGCCACTGCGGCCGCCGTGCGCAGCCATCGACTCACTCGAACGTGACTTCATCGTACGTCTCCGGTTCATCTTCGGCTTATACGCAGCCGCGCGATAATCGTAGTGTACACGGCCAAGCGCGCAGGATCCAAGCTGAACGCCTCCACAGCTTCGGTTGCGAGGCTCTCGATCGTACTGGTGAGTGAAGCGCCCGGATTCTCGTCGGCCGGTCGAGCTCCGTCGCAATAAGCACGTCCAAGCCGCTCCCAAGACGAAACACACGCGCACGCGTCGTCACCGATCCAAACGGCTCGCGGTACGTAAAACGGCGGTCGCAGATAAGCCGGGTCACGCTGTGTTCCCCCAGATATGCTGGCATCACGCAGTTCGCTCGTATTGACTAAAGCGTCGGTCAACGCGCGCGAGTACCGGCTGCGTCAGAATCGGCGCCTCGCCCTTCTTCGCGATGATGATCCCTCGCCCCAAGTCGGCAAACTCGGCCGGTTCGAGCAATGGCCGGCCGACCTCATGCACCGAACGGGTCGTTTTCGACGTAGCATCCCGGTTGACACTCTCGGCGAACTTGGTCGTTCGTCCCAACATCTGTGAACCGTACTCCTGAGTCAGACGGTCGCGTGTCGCGAAGAATACCGTCACGTCGCAGGTTCCGGTCACGGACTCATACTCCCCGTAATTCTTACGGATCTGGGAGAGCGTCTGAGCGAGCAGCATCGCGACCATGCGATACTTGCGCATGGTCGCGAGCTTCTGCTCGATGTCCGGAACACGCAAGAGCGGAAACTCGTCGAGCAAGAGCAGCACGTGGTGCTCGTCACCGCGCGGAATCGCGGCCGTCAGCTTGCCGAACAGCCACGTAAGCACCATCCGCATGAGCGGCGCGTACTCCGTTTGGTCGGCTTCGCGGACCACCAGGTACAGCGTTGCGGCCTGTTGCCGCAGCAAGTGCGGATCGAAGTCAGACGTGCTCGTGGCGTTGGCGACGCCTCCCGTCCGAAAGATGTCGAAGCGCTGCGTCACCGTCGCGATGATGCTTGAACGCAGGCGCGGGTCCATGTTGGCGAACTTCGTGCCGGTCTGATGAACATACAGCAGCCGTGACGCATCGCGTAGCATCTCGGCGAACTGCGCTTCGTTCTTGTAGTCCGCGTAGAAAAGACGCCCGGCCGCTTCGAGCGTCGGCTCACCGAGCTCGAGGACGCGCAAGACCACGGCGGTCGCGAGCTCGATCGCGCCGCTGAGGAAAAACTTTGCTTGTTCGGGGATCTCCGCGAAGTCGGCGGCGTCGGCAACGAAGGCCGTCATGATGGAACGCACGGTGTCGACGTCGTCGGGTCGAACGCCGGCTAGCACGTTGATACGTGCGCTCTGCAGATCGCGTGGGTCAAACACGAATACCGGGCCGAGCTGACGCCGCGCTGCGATTGTACGCGCGCGCAGCTCGTCGGCCGGATCGAACACGACCGCGCTATTGCGCCAAGGGCCGCGTAAGGTTGTGACCGCGGTGCCGTCCGTCTTACCGACGCCCGGGGGCCCGAGTACAAGCACGTTCTCGATGCCGCCGTGGATGAGTAGCTCGCCGCGTTTCGTCTGTCCGAGTACAATGCCGGTCTGCGCTTTACGCAACGATGACCGCGCAATCTCACGCGCCGTGCCGAAATGGGCACGGCCATAGAGTCCTGAGCCGCGTGCAGGCCGATCGAGGAGCACGGCAAGGATGATAGCGACGATGAACGCCACGCCGGCGCCCCACTCCAGGTTGGTGAGGATGCCAACAACGAGGCGATGGACCGGCGGACGCGCGTGCGCGAGATGTTGGAACGGCAAGAACGCAAACTGTGCCGGGTCCATTCGCTGCAGCCACATGAACAGTGAGAGCGGATTGTAGAGATGGCCTATGAGTGGTTTGCCGAGCCGATAGTTATAGCCAAAGAGCGCGGCGAGGTACTGCGTCTCGTACGATAGCAGCCCGACGTACAACAAAAATGCGATCCCGAAGCCAAGGGCGGCTCCGGACGACGCGCGCCGCGGCGGCCGAATCTCTCGCACGCTCACCAGCTCCAGCCCCGCTCGTGTTCTTTGCTTTGCTCCCGCTCGGCGCTGCGGGCCGCGACGCGTTCAGACAAATCGCGCACTTGCTCTTTGACATCGCGCGGCTTGCCGAGCGTCGCATGCCAATCGCGTCCCACCGCCACCCGATCGCCGCGATCGAGCCGCTCGGTCCGATTGAGTAAGTCGAACGCCGCCTTGCGCTCATCGCGCGTATAGCCGGACTCGCGGCCCTGCGCAATCGGTTCCAGTTCACGCCGCAGTTCGCCGATCGTCAGCTCACGTGTCGGCTCGCGCGTTTGCACGCGTTCAAGTTTACGATAATCGCTGGCCAATTCTTTGGACCTGGTGCGTAGGCCGAGAGCGACCAGATCGTCGTACGACCCGACGGCTTCGCGTGAATAGAACATCTCGTAGGCATCCGTATGCCGCGTCATCCCGACGGTAAGGGAGCGCTGATGAACATGCTCGGTGACGAGCTGCAATTCGGCGTAGTGGGTCGTGCCCTGCTCGCGATACTCCGTTGAACAGTAGCCGTGCTGCACGCCGGGGTGCTCGCGCGTGTCGACCGGCACGACCATCCCATCGCGCCGTTCAATCTGCAGCGTCGCATCATCGATCGCGCGTACGGTGCCGACCGAGCCGTTGTGCAGTCCGGCCTCGCGGATCGTCTCACGGATGATGACCCGGTCCCCGACGGCGTACGGGACATTGCCGTCGACGGTCTCTAAGCGCTGATCGGCGCCGGCGAGCCGGCCCATCGCGCGCCACTCGTCACGCGCAAGGGCGTTGACTGCGATACGCTCACGGTTGGTGTACGCCTCGATCCCACACTCGACGCCTGAGCCTTCGAGCGCGCGCCACCGCTCGACGATCGCCGTCCGGGCTTCGCCCTGCGTCGCCCTATCGCACACGAAGCCGCGCGCGCGATACGCGTCGACCGCGTCGCGCACATCGCCGCGCCGCACGGCCTCGGTCGCCTCCCGCTGCCACGCCTGGTTCTGCCGGCGCGTTTTGTCGAGGTCGACGCCGCGTTCGCCGGCGGCGCGCTGCATGAGTTCGAGCGCGTTGCCGTGGGCGACTGACTGGAACTGCTTGTCGTCACCGAGCGCAATGACGACGGCGCCGCGCTCGTGTGCGTCGCGTAGTAACGCCGCGCCCTGCGCCGTACCAAGGGTCGAGACCTCATCGATGATGAGCAGGTCGCGATCGGTTAGCCGTTCGCGGTCCTGCCCCCACTCGTAGAGCTCTTTGGCGACCGAGCGCGCCGGCACGTCGGTCTCGCGCCGCAACACTTCGACGGCGGAGTTGGCGACCGAGACCGCCCGCACGTTATAGCCGGCCTCTTGATAGGCAGCGCCGATCTCGCGAATGAGCTGGGTCTTGCCCGCGCCCGGAACGCCGGTAATGACCTTCAGCCGATCATCGTCGTCGATCGCGTAGGCGTACGCGCGCTGCTGTTGCTCGTCGAACCGATCGCCGGCTGGGCGCGCGATCGCGACGTCACGCCGCTGCGACGCGAGCCCGTCCGCTGCGGCCGCAAGCGTCTGCTCGGCTTCAAGAACCTCACGTGTCGTCAGTCGGGTCTTGCCGCGCTCGTCGACGAGCGGCACCGATCGGTCGACGATTTTCTCCGTGATCGCCGCACGCTGCTCGGCATCCAAGACCCGCTCGCCGACGAGCCGCTCCACCGCACTTAGCGTGTAGGTCGCGTTGTTGGCCGTCAGGCGATCCATGATCCGGCTCGGATCCTCGAGCAGCCGCGCGCCGATGACGAGGTTTTCCGCGCGTTGCACCGCCTCGCGCGCAGCCGCCCGATCGCGCGCCTGCTGGGAGCTCTCGTACGGCCCAAACGTCGCGGTCATGGCCTTCAGGGACAGCTCCCGATCGATCTCCGACGGCTTGACGGTCTCGGGACTGTCGAGGTCGCCGATACGCGCGCCGGTGCGATAGGGCTTGTACTCGACGCCGTGTCGCTCGAAGGCCGCATGCACCTCGCGCCAGCCAGCGTCGGTGGCACGCCCGTCACGGGCGCCGTCCGCGCCGCGCAAGACTTCGACCTCGGCCGCGGCAGCTCGACACCGTTCCAGGAATGGTCGGCTCGCATCGCGCGAACGATCCTGTTCGCGATCGCGCTCGAACTGACCAAGCCGTTCGACGAGCTTGCGGTGCGTCAGGTCGGGGCCAAGATCGCGAGCACGAGCGTACTCGCCTCGCTCGGCACCGACAAGCCGGCCGCCTTGGACCTCTCCGTTCACCCGCACTTCTTCGTAGCGAACGTTATGCTCGCGGCACACGCGGTGCACGTCGGCCCACGACGCGTTCTTTTTTGACGAGGCCTCGCGTACGGTCGGTCCGACGTCTTCGCGGATGCTCCGTTCGAAAGAGCGTTTGCGCCCGTAGTACTCGACGTCGCGGGCGCCATGCGAAAGTTCTTGGCGCTGCGCAACGTCGACGACCCGCCAACCCTGTTCGAGTTCGGCCTCGCGACTGGCCGCCCGCATCTTCTCGCGGTCTTGCCAAATGTCGCGCGCGACGTGCGTGATTGGGTCGACGCGGTTAAACACCGCGTGCACATGGTACATGCCGCCAACGCCGTCGTTCTGCAACGCCGCGACGTATTGCAAACCGTCAAAACCGAGATGCCGAATCTGCGTATCGAGCGCCGCGCGCGCCTGCTCGTACGTCGGGCGCTCGCCCTCGGCAAACGAAACGATGAGATGGTAGAGCGGCTGCTTCGCGCGGCTCTGGGACGCAACGGCTTCCATCTCGAGCGCCGCCGTTTCAAGGGTGGCGACGTTCTCGCTCCAGATCGCAAGCGGCGGCGCGTGGTCACGCTCGTGCTCCGGACCTTCGCGCACGATGTAGTCGATCGCAGCCCCGAAACTCGATGCGCCCACCATGCGGCCGCGGCCGCGATTGGCGATCACGAAGCGACTTGCCGGGGGGGCTCGCCCTCCAGTTCACGCGCGATCGCGCGCATGACACGCGCTATTTGCGTGCGCGGCTCGGCCACTGCGGCGCCCATTGTTTCGATCTCCGGCAGCACCCGGCGCATCAGGCCCTGGAGCGCGTAGAGCGTTTCGTGGATCTCCTCGCGGTGTAAACTGGCGCGTTCGTAGTTCAGCGTGAAGAAGTGCGAAAGGCGGCCGGAGAGTCGCCCCAGGTCGGCTTCTAAGTCACGAATTGCGCCGGGGATGCCGGCCAGGGCCGCGACGGCCGACGAAATCTCCGCGATCTGTGCGAGGTCGATCACCGGTGGCGGACGATCGTCGACGAGCGTCACAACGAAGTCCGCTACCGAGAGGCCCGATGACGAAGCGGCACTGCGCAGACGATCGGCTTCTTCGGGCGTGAGGCGCACGAGCAATTGTTCCGAGCGCTTACGCTTCGACTCGTAAATCACTTGCTGCTCGGGCGATTTCGCCGGCACGGTCAACGGTCCCGGCGAAGAAGCGCCGCGACGGTCACGCCCACTGCTACCCCGAGCGTGACGCCGAGACCGGCGTTCCCGTAAGCAGTTCCGAGCACGGTCCCAATACAAGAGCCAAGCGCAATCTTGTAGCCGTCTGTCTTATCCCACACGACATTCTTCCTCAAGAGTGAGCTTCGCGGAAGCGATGCGAGCCGCTCACGTGCCAGGGTGAGAGGCGCCGTTAGGTGGCTATCCACCCTCTAGGTTCCCCCAACTATCACTCCCGTTGCACCCACCATACCACGCGTGCTAGAATGCGGCAATACCCCCTAAAGCGGAGGCCCCATCATGCATTCCGACGACACCCTGCATTCCGAAATCCGCTCACGGCTCACGGTACTGATCGAAGCGCCACCCGTCCCGCGGCGATCCGTCCTCGAAGCGACCCTCGAACCCCATCGTGAGCTCATCACCCAAGCGCATAGCAAGGGGCACAACTACCGCTCCATAACCGAAGCACTGCGAGGCGCCGGTCTCAAAGCCTCACCTGAAACGATCCGGCGCTACGTCCAGCGCATCACCAAGCCGGCCTCGGCAAATGGACAACCGGCGTCGAAGCGGCGGCGTCGCGTCACCGCTCGAAAGGCTTCCGCTCAAACCTGATCGTGAACACCACGACACCCGGCGCGGCACCAAACAACCTCGTACGCGGGCTGCGCTATCGGCGGTGGCTCGGGCGTCATCAGCTCGTCCGCGGCAAGATACCGTCCCGGCCACGCATCAAGTACGGGCTCGCACCCGGCTGTCTTGGCATCGTTCTGATTATCGTCGCGATCTACGTCATCGCGCTCATCGCTGTGGCGATCCAGATGGCGCTCTACGTCGTCGTTGCGTTCGCCGCGCTGCTCGTCGTGCGGCCCTTCTATCGCTTCGCGGTTGCGGCCGTGAAGGGTGGTGTCTTCAACGCGGGGGCGTTCGCCGAGACACCGGCGACCGGGATGTTCGTCCTCGGAGCGGTTCCAACGACGGCGCTAGTCTATCCGCTCTCACACGGCATTGCGACCCTCGCCGGCGCCGCCGTCGTCGGTGGCGTGGGTTTTCGACCGCTGGTACGCGCGCTTGACGGCAAGCCGCTGCCGACGTTACCGCTGCGCAAACGTGTGGACGCCACGCCTTCCGTCGCCCCTGACCTCAGCGAAGCGGGCGATTTCGGCCTTTGGATCGGTGAGGCGACCAGCACGTTCGCCGCGCTCGGCCACACGGCGGGGCTCCAACGCGGCTCCAACGTTACCCTGAATCTCCGCGACGCCGCCAAGAACATCGCGATCTTCGGCGAGACGGGCACCGGCAAAACCACCCGCGTCATCAACCATCTCCTCGTTCAGGCGCTCGACTTCGATTGCGGCGGTCTCATCTTCGACGTGCGCGGCGACTTCCACACCACCGCGCTCCACGCCGCGCAGCTGACCGGCAAAACGATACGACGCATCGGCGTTGGGGAACTCGGCCTCAACCTGCTCGACGGCCTAACACCGAACACGGCCGCCGGCATCCTGGAAGCGGCGTTCAAGCTCCTCGGCCAGGGCGAAGGCGATTCGGCGTTCTGGCTCTCGCTCGCTGTGGCGCGCTCGCAAGCCGCACTCGCCGTGCTCTTCCACGTCTCCGGCGCCTATTCGCTCAAGGGCCTCTACGATTACGTCTTCGACGAGCGCTCCCGCAAGGACGCCATCGCGACAGCAGGCGACTCCCTCCTTGAGCTGCAGGTGCGCGCCGCCGACGGCGATCGCGACGCCAGTCTCGACGCACGGCGCCTCAAGAGCGCGATCGACTACGAGGCGACCATCGCGACGCAGTACACCGACAAGGAACGCAGCGGCGTCAATCGCACGATCGAGACCGCGCTCGCGCGTTTCGCGGATCCTGAGCTCGAGGACGCTTTCTGTACCGATACCGGCGACCAAGCCAATCTCGCCGACGTCCTCAACGGCGCCGTGTTCATCGTCAATGTTCCGCGCGAGCGCTTCAAGGCGGCCGCGAGCGTCGTCTACCTCTTCGTCAAGGAGCGCTTCTTCCAAGACGTCAACACGCGCGCGCAGCTGCCGGCTGGACCGCGCAAGAGCCGACCGCTCCTTTTCCTCTGCGATGAGTACCAGCAGATTTGCAGCGCCGGCGACGCGCAGTTCTTTGACACCTCACGCGCCCTCGGGGTGATCGGTATCGTGGCCGCGCAGTCGATCGAAGCCTACATCGCCGCGATCGGCAACGAACACGCGGCTACAGCGCTCCTCGGCAACTTCACCAACGTCGTGGCGTTCCGGTCAACGGAACGGACCATGAACTACGTCGCGGGCAAACTCGGCGAGGTCGACGTCTGGAAAGAAACGTTCAACACCGGCCGCTCCGACAAACCGACCATCTTCTTCCCCCACGCGGCCTCGGTCTCCGAAGGCCACTCCGCTTCGACGCAGCGCCAACGCCTGCTCACCGCGCAAACGTTTCGCGGGCTGGGTCCCGATCAAGCCGTAGCACTGCTCACCGTCGACGGCACTGCCTTCGATGACGTGCTGTCGGTCCCGCAACTGACCGACGACGACCTCGAATCTGCGTGACCAACAAGGCTCGCACGCCTGTTCGGGCCTAGCGAGCCCCCGAAAAGTGTGATACGGTTCACACAATTCTGGGAGGAATCCACGTGGTCTCTGCTTTTTTAGCTGCGCTGCTTGCCATTTTCGGCCTCGGCGCTCACGCTGACTCGACGCACGGGGCCATCCCCGAGTCCACGCACGGGTCAGTCATCAACTCGACGCACGGCGCGCTCCCCGAGTCCACGCACGGCGCGCTCCCCGAGTCCACGCACGGCGCGCTCCCCGAGTCCACGCACGGCGCGCTCCCCGAGTCCACGCACGGCGCGCTCCCTGAGTCCACGCACGGCGCGCTCCCCGAGTCCACGCACGGCGCGCTCCCTGAGTCCACGCACGGCGCACTTCCCGAGTCGACGAACGGCTCGATCCCCGAGTGACGCACGGGTCGATCCCCGAGTGACGCACGGGTCGATCATCGACTAGCGATCCCAAAGTGTGACGTCGGGGTGCGCCCCGATCGGAAGGCAAGGCGTACGCTCCGGTCGATAAGCGGGTGTAAGCGTTTTTGAGTTGATTGCTTAGCAATCAGCTCGGAGGGTCGTGCCTGCCGTGGCGTCCGCATCAGTCTTCCAGCTCCAACCGCGTCAGCGGCCTTTCCAAGAGGCCGTCGATGCGTATCGCGGCGCGCGCGCGGCGGAATGCCTGACGCTACTCCACGGTCACCAAGGCCTCGCTGCCGATCTTCTTCTAGCCCGCGCCGCGTTGCGTGTAGGCCACCCTGAGTTAGGCCTCGAGCGGCTCGTCGCAATCGACGACGCCGCCTTGCTATCAAACCGCGCCCGCACTGAAGTTCTGACGCTGCGCGCCGCGCTTTGTATCCGCCTTCGTCAGTTCGATTTCGCGCAGGCGAGTCTCGATCTCGCCCACATCTACGCGCTCGGTGCGGCCTGCGCGCCAGTCGAAGCCGAATATCATTTCTACGTCGCCTGCCAAGCGTTCGCACTCGAGGAGCTCGACGCGGCGGATCGTGCAGCAGTCAAAGCACTCTCGGTCGAGCGATGGGCGTTTGATTCCGCAAAGGCGTTCGTCCCACTGGCACTCTCTCGCGCGCGGTCGCTCAACCTGCGCGGCTTCATTGCTGCGACGCGGCAGCAGTATCGCGACCAGCTGGCCTTCGTTCGCGAAGCGATCACCGAGGCCGCGAAGGCCGACACACAAGATCTCTGGATCACCGCGACGCAGTGGCAACTTTTGGCGGTCCACGTGCGCGACTTCGATCTCGCCGGCGATGCGCACACGTTACGGGTCGTCGCCGGCGAGACGTGGCCTGCCGAGCTCGACTCACAAAAGTTCGAAATTCACCGTGCCCTCGGATGGTCAAGTGCGTTACGCGGGGACCACCTCAACGCGTTTCGCGAGTTCCGATCGATGAGCGGCTTCGCGACGTCCGACGCGTGGAAGGTACTCGCGGCCGTCGAGCGCGCCTATCTGTCGCGCGAGTTGGGAGAAACCGTGCGGGCTCGCGACGATATCGAATACGCGGCGAAGCTCGCCGATCGCATCGATTGGAACGCAATGAGCGAGGAACGCATTGGTCTCGCGCAGCTTGCCCAAGAAGTCGCAGCGTTCGATCCAGCGCGCGCCGGCAAGCTGCTTGACCGCTATCGCGCGATCAAAGCCAAGCTCCCGCCCCTTACCCTCAACTCAGTCGATCGGCGCGCCCGCGCGTACGAGTGCCTTGCCGAAGGGACGGTCCTCCGTGCGAACAGGGCCATTCCCGCTGCTGCGGAGCGGTTTCGAGAAGCGTTTGAGATTTTCGACTCGGTCGGTTATCGCTGGCGCGCGGCGACGGCCGCGCTTCCCCTCGCCGAGCTCTTTCAGCGTCGGTCCGACGTCGAATACGTGCGACGGGAGGCCGCTCAGCGTCCCAACTCGTGGCTCGAGCGCCGGGCCGCAAACCTATGTACGCATGACGCGCTGAACGACTAAGAGTTCGTCACTGCAGAGCGGGCCGAACTCCCGGTTACACCGACACGCTGCGGCCGCAACGCTTCATTAACCGCCAAACAAAATACGCAAATTAAGGGTGGCGAGACGGGGTCCCCTTTATCCCGGTCCGCTAATTGGTGATGAAGTACGCCCCGCCGCGCCTACGTGAGCATTCTCCCGCGTGGCGGCAAAGGCTTGCGTCCAAGAGCAAGGGCGTTCGAATGAGCCGTCAGGCATGGCGGCGCGAAGTAGGTGCGGTCACTCGCGCTTGTCCGAGCGCAACGTCAGAAGCGTCGCGGCAGCATTGACGGCGTAGCGCGACTTCGTCTCGCCGAAGACCCGTTGAGCGATGCGAGCACGGCGCTCCGGTGCAAGATCGCCAGCGACGTCGGCGAGCACGACGGGAACCGCGCTTTCCATCGCTCGCAGTAGGTCAAAGGAGAGCTCGCCCATGACCAGCGCGGCCCGACGCGCGTGGACGTTTTGTGTTGACTCATTTTCCATGCTCGTAGTAACGCATGGCGAGATGATCGCCTTGTGATCCCCAAGCATCCCGGAGATGACGGCGCCCCCGGACTAATTCCCGGGGCCGCCGCTGTTTCAGCCGCGAGCTGTGGGACTGACTGGCACCTTCGCGAGTTTGTAGCCGACGTCGTGGATCGTTTCGACGAGCGACGCTGCGGCTCCAAGCGCTAAGCGCACGCGACGAACGTGGACGTCGACGGTGCGGTCGTCGTCGACGCGTCCGGCATCTGGCCAAGCCGAATCTAGCAGCTGGTCCCGCGTCAACACAAAGCCGAGGTTTCGCGCGAGCGCTGCGAGCAACGCGAATTCGCGCGTTTTGAGTTTGACCGCCGTACCATCCACGACCACCTCGTGACCCGGTACGTTCACTGTCACCGTGCCGGTTGCGACGACCGGCTCGTCGGCGTGCAGCCGTTTGGCGGCATCGAGTCGCGCGAGAACTTCCTGTGCGACGATGCGCCCGAAGTCCGCAAGTTCAGCCTTCGTCATCGTGATAAGCACGCGCTCGGGGTCCGATTCCATAGGTGCTGTTCCTCCGCTCAAGCGCCGGTGAGAAAGCTCCACCGGGTACTTGCGGGCACACAGCGTCGGGAGAGGGCGCGCAAGGGCGCGCGCAGCGCGTCGCGCAGCGATCGCAGACCCTTGCGCGCGGAAGCTCCCGGTGCGTAGACTGACGCACCCGGTGGAATCCTCACGCGTTTGTGCCGCGATGTGATGCTTATCTCGGAGCGGTCGGATGATTGAGCGCCCATTTTGCTTCCGCGATCGCGGCCGCGTGGTGACAACAAATCGAGCACCCGACGGCGTCATGATCGCACACGGCTCGATGCGCATCGCGCGCGGCACGCCGAATGGCGAGCATGTGTGCATTGCGCAGGAATCCGGGCGGAAACGCATCGTCGCAACAATCGCGGCCCCGGCTTGGCGCCGGGGCCGCTTGCTGCTTCATCCGGCTTCGACCATCTCGCGGTCGGCGGCAGCCTCGATGATCGGTTCTTCTTCTGCCGCAACATCGGTGCCATCGCCGTACGCGTCAGCCGGCGTGCCGCGCAGTCCGAACTCTTCGCCGCAGTCGAGGCATGCGCCACGCGTCGGCTCGTCGCCGTACGGCTCGACGTTCGTATGCAAGCACACTTCACCGTCTTCATCGGACGTCGGCGCAGCGTTCTTCGGACCGAGCGGATCGTCGATGATCTCGTAACCGACGAGCAGCGCCTCATCCTGGCCCTTCGGGCCGACGCCGCTGCCGTTCCAACCGACGTAGTCGGCTTGCTGAATCGGCGCAAACAATTCCAGCGCGCGCTCAGTGGCCAAGTGCGCCGAGACGGCACCGACCATTGTGCCGAGTTGTTCCACATAGCGCGTAACTTTCGGTTCGCCGCCGGTTGCGTTGGCGCGTTGCTGACGCGCCGCGATCGCGGCGAGCCGTGCCTGAATGCGCTGCAAATCCGTAAGGACGGTGTGGTCGATGCGGTCGGCGCGGCCGTATTCCGCCTCGAAGGCGCGGATGTGCTCGTCGCGCTGTGCGCGCGCCTCATGATAAAGTTCAAGCGCACGCGCCTTGATGCGCGAATTTGCTTCGGCGCGCGTAATTTGTAGTGCCGGCAGGGCGGTCGCGACCGTCGCGAGCGCGGTGCTGCCATTGGTCTTGGCTTTGCGAGACATATGGATCCTCCATCAGACCGTAAGGGGAGATGGCCCTCATCGGGCGCAGCTTCACTGCGCGACGCCGGCGCCGCCGGCGTTTCGGGCTAGTCGCCGAAGATCGCGGCAACGATTGCGTGCATCGCGGGATCGCACGCGCGCAGACGATCGCGCGTCGCGCGCGGCCACGGTGAATGCGGATCGTTGAGCACGTCGGCGTACGAGCGGACGGACTCGGCGAAATACTCGTCGAGCCCGGTCGCTGCGTAGGGTGTCACGAACGAGCGCGCCGCAGCGAACGCCGAGCGAATCTGCGTATCGTAACCGCTGCGGTAGATGCCGTCGCCGAGCGCGCAGTCGATCGCGTGCGCGACCTCGTGACCAATCGTCATCGCGCTGCGCGAGCGCAAGTACACGGTGCGCTCTTCCACAACGAAAAGCCCCGCTGGCGGCACGGGCCACGCGTCGACGTCGACGCCGAGCCGCCGCAACGCGGCAGACACGTCGCGATAGCGCTCGCCCTCCGCCAGCGGTCGCACGCGGCAATTGGCGGCGACGAGCCGCTCAAGCAACGGCATGGGATATGCGCTTATGTGGTGCGCGATCGCGGTACGATCGCACTCGCTCGCATCCACGAGCAGCGCGGAAACGACGTCGCTGGGACGCGACGAAACAGAGCTCGACATGCGAGGCCTCCAAAAAGAAGCTGCGGCGCCCTTACGAGCGCCGCAGCGGTGCGATGATCCGAGCCGCGCTTACGCGGCGGTGTGGCGGCGGCGGGAACCGCGCCGCGCGTGCTCCTCGAAGGCGGAGGCATCGAAGACGTCCGAAGCGACGTCGGCCGGCACGTCTTCGAGCGGATGCGTGCCGAGCAGCCGCCGCACGGTGTAGCCCGCGCTCAAGAGCCGCGACGCTTCATCGCGCGAGAGCTTCGTGAAGTCCGGTATCATGACGCTGGGATCGAAGTCCCACGCCTGCGTGCCCGTTCCGTCGGTCGCCATCACGAGCAGCGTTTCGAGCTGCGCTGCGCTCGGCCGCGTCGTGCGGTACAGTTCGCACATCGCGTTGGCGTGATCGCCGGCGGTCGTGAACATCCAGGAACTGGTCACTGGATTCCACACACCGCTGAGCGCTTTCATCGCCAGACGGCAGAATTTGGTGCGGTCGTCGTTGATCGTGTAGAGCGTCGTCATTGGTTTGAACCCTTCTCCGCCCGAGGCGGTCGCTGTTGATGGGTCCGTTAAAGCCGTGGACGCGCTGGAACGGCGCAGCGAACAAGGGCGGCGCAGCCGAACGTGGACCGGAGCGCAGCGAGGACCGGTAGTGTCCCTTGCGTTTCAGCGCGGCCACGGCTAGGGTCCCGAAGATCAACAGCGATTGACTCGGGCGGAGAAGCGACGCAGACCAGTGCACTCGACTTCTGGGATCGACAACCGACCAGGTCGCGCGCGCCGCTCCTAAGTTAGACGATAAAAAAGATGAGGTTACCGCTTCCCATCACGGCGGTCGCTCCATTTGCTTGAGGTCGTATTACGATATTTGTGGGACGTATGCTCGGAACAACTGTGACCGAATACGTTCCCTTTGCCGTCGGTGCAAAGCCCCATTCGTTCAGTGCAAACCACTTCGTGGTAATCGTTGCACCGGGATTCAGTCTAAGAGCCGGGATGTGCGTGTACGCCGGCGGCACAATAAGCTGCGGACGATAGGGAGCTGCCCTTCCAGAGGAATCGCGGATTAGCAATTTCGCAAAGGCTCGCGGGTTATCAAAAACTCCAAACACATCGCGAGTTCTGTTGGTCACCCTAAACCGAACGTAGATCGGTTGCCCCAATGTATAGGTGCGCCGATCCAGCTGAGCGGTCTCAGTTATCTCGCTTGCATTGATCGTTCTGAAGGAAGTCAGCGGGACTCTCACACTCAGTGCCCGCCGCTTCGGCAAAGGCGTCGACTGTGAGACGGTCTGTGCAACAACGCGTTGCGCTGGCGTAGTCACCGTCGAAATCACCAATCAGCGCGGGGGACAATACAAACATGAAAATCTTCAACTTCGTGGTACGGCGCCGTTCGGCTCTTATGCCTCCTCCCACCCGACCGTCCACAAGGGACCGAAACGAGAAGGCAGCCATAGACCTACCGCTGGTCGCCGACGAAGACCGGACGAATTACCTGTCGCTCTATCTCTCTTTCATCGTGCCCGGAATCGCCGGACGATGGGGCGCATGATCTCAGCATATTTACGATTGATCACAACGTGAGCGTGAAAATACCCGGACGTCTCTTCAATCGCTTGGAGTATCCCGACTAGACGACCGAAGGCCTCGCCGATCATAAGAAACCGGGTCAGGTAGCGGCTCCGCCACCACAACGCCGTTGTCGTGTCGCTTGTCCCCTGCACGACTTCTTTAAACACTAGTCCGCTCCCATGCGCAAGCGCACTTGCGAATCCATACAAATTAAGGTAGTCGAACAGTGCTTGGGCATGATCTCCCGTATAAACAGTTTCGAGGTCCTGCCACACGTTACGTGAACGCGGCTTTCCCTCATGTTCTTTAAGAAACGCCTCGAACTCCGCGACGTCTTCGGGAGACATGTCGAGCTCTTTGACATCGCGCACCGGCGTGCTCTCGAAAAATCGGCGCAGTTCTTTGGGAGCATCAGTCGCGTCGCGAACCGCCTCTGACGGGTCGGCTTGATATATTCGTAGACGCAAGTGATATTCGAATAACGAACGGTTGAGAACCCTAGCAGCTCGAAGGCGATCAATGTCAACTAACGCCACGGTCGCGGACCCAACATCGTGCGCTAGCACACCGAGCGCAATACACCAGCTATACTGAGCCTTTTCTTCGTCCGACTTGCCATGCCAGTGCTCGTGAAGAAAGTCAATACGAACCTTGAGATCGCAAAGCGTCTCGTCGATCAACGAACGCAGCCCGCGATAGGCTGCTTCTTCTTCTTCGGGCGTCATCTCGAAGTCAGTCACGCGATTATCTTAACCGCGGCGGTTTCAGGAATACAACGCTAGGGCGGTCGTTCTCGCTCACGTGCTTTGGGCGACGATCTCGCGAATGCGCCGCTGGATATGCGCGATCGAACTTTTGCCGGCGTTGGTTTCCCCCCGCACCCCCTTCCGCTGCTCGTCACGTCGATCTCCGCTTCCGCGCTACGCGCGGTAGAAGGCTCCGATGTGGCAACATCGTCATTCTCGACAACGTCCATCGAGGATCAGCCCGTAAGCGCATGCAGTACGTTCAGCGGATCCATCATACCACCCGAGGAAACGAAGGCGCGGGTTGCTACGCTGCCCCGTGGCCGGTATCGAGATGGATGGCGCGGCGTCCGTGAGCTACATCGGTGTTCGGGTCAGCGATGAGCCAGTCGCGGGCGTCGGCGATGGAGCAACACCGAGCATGTAGAGCCGCATCCCGTGCAACAACCTGCACCTGATGACCCGCTGAGCGCTCCGCCATGATGGAATCGGCCAAACGCTGCAAGCACGCAACGTTCGGCAGCGCAACGTTCTGCATGTCGACGATGACCGAAGCGGCTCCCTTTTGGAACGAGCGCCTCACTTTGAACATCAATTCGTTGCAGCCCGATTCGTCAAGCATTCCGTTCACGACGAGCGATACGCAGGCCCATGGTGCCTTGACACTCGACCCCACAGGTTCTGCCGTTGAGCGCGCTTCAGTCGGGTCCCGTTTGACCGCTATGCGAAGATCGAACGCCATGTCGTCTCTCTCAGCTTCCGTTGTTTGGCGGAGTTGTGCCTTCGCGTTTCGCACACTTTCTTCTGCTTCCCGGCCCGCTGTTGGGAATCGAGCAGCCTCAAGGCGCAAGCCTGTTATGCCGATTAAACCGAGGTGATGGAACCTGCGATGAGGACGGACGCCAGATGGCAACTCTCTCCGAAGTCTTGACGAAGAACTATAGGCCCGGAGATACCGTCGATTGCTCCGGCGTCTACCGCGTCAACCATGAACCGGCCCATGAGCGACCCCATGACGTGACCGTTGTTGCCGGCAAGTCTTTCCCAGCGTGTCGCAGCTGCGCGCAGCCGCATTTTAAGGCCGAACGGCTAGCGCAGCATATCGAAGACCACGTGCACTTCAACGCGTAGCCCGCCGGGGAAAAAGGTTACGGCGACCCCTCTGGTTTCTGCAGCTTCGCGACGATCTGGCGAATGCGACGCTGAATATACGCGATCGAACTCTCGCCGACGCTGGTTTCCCCCCGAACCCCCCTTCCATCTCTCGTCACATCGGTCTCTAATTCCGCTCTACGCGCGGCGACCACGTACTCGGAGACGATTGCTGCGGCAATCGCTCCTCCGTGCGCGGTAGAAGGCTCCGATGTGACAACATCGTCGTTCTCAGCCTCGGCGATCGACCTCGGTTCAACACTTACCGGGACCGCGCGGGGCAATGAATTTAGGAACGACCGACCCCCAAAGTCTGATAGGCCGGGCGGACCCTGCACACGAGCTGCCGTTGCGCTCCCAACGAGCCGAACGACCGAAGCAGCGGCGCTCGCAAGGAGCCGGTAAACCTCGCGAACGCTGACTGAAAGAACGCGCGCGATCTCACGAACCGCAATGCCCTTTTCGCGCATTTCCTGGGCCTCTGTGCGTCGCTGACGCGCAGGGGCGACGTATTGCGCACGCGTCATCCGCGATCGCGCCCTGGCGGCTTCTCGTGCTGCTTGACGAGCACGCTCGCGCTCGCGCTGCGCAGCGACCCGCGCCTCGCGTAACAGCGGCGGAACATCGACGCCGTAGCGCTCCCACACCCAACGTGCCACGCTCTTGACGATGTGGCCGACTTCGTTAGCCTTTAGCGGCCCGCGTGGGCTCTCGGCGCCGACGTCGGCGGCGATCTGCTCGCCACGATCGGCAACCACGCGATACCAAGCGTCGTAGCTGCCGATGCGCCGATCCGCAACAGCGACGTACGCCCAGCGCCGCAATCGATCGAATATTTCGACGTTGCGGCCGACCCCCGTCGGCGGACTTTTCTTCGGCGGGGGACTCGCGAGGTCGACGTACCGTGCGAGCTCGTCGAGAGAGTACGGCGCATCGCGTCCAATTTTGGTGACATAGGCTTCTGAGAGCGGGTTGTGCTGGAAGCGGCCGGGGTAAGCGCGATCGGCGCCGAGCGCCGCGGTGTACGCGCGTTCGATTGCGGCTGCGTAACGGATGACCTTGAGCCGACGCGGGTCGCTGAAGTCAGTTTGAACCCACGCGCCGAGCAAGTAGATCAAGTGCGCGTGGCCGTTGCGCGGGTTCACGACGACGAGGTTGGGCGCCGGCAGCTCCGCCTCGATCCAGGCAGCGCCTCCGCCTTCGGTGTCGATGTCGAAGCGCAGCGCCGTCAACCAGCCCGGCGGATCCGGCGCGATCTCGGCCATCGAGCGCGCTACCTCGCGCCGCTCGCGATAGGCGCCGCGGCGGAAGTCGTTCGTTGCATGGACACGAAACGGGAGAGTCCGGGCGAACCGCTCGAGGGCAGGTTGAACCTGACCGGCGGCTGGCGCAAGCGCGGCCGTCGGGGCCTTTCCAACCGCGCTTGCCGACCAGGAGCGAAGGCAATGCAGCAGCTAGGGTGGACGCGCCGGGTTCCATCGGCTAAGATGGACGTGGCTCGTCACCTATGGTGCGAAACCCGCCCCGGATCTCCCGATCGCGCTACTTTTCGACGGCAGACGCGAACGAGAGGTGCGAGGGACGAGCCCCAGAGACGACGCCGCCGGTTCCTATGCCGGCGGCGTTTCGATGCTTAGTCGATCATTGCGACGATTATGCGGCGCTCACGGTGCGCGCGCAACAATCCCACACGATAGCGTCCCGAAAAGTGGGACGTTATCGTGTGGGAAGCGCGATTTTACGCGTTCCCACACGATAGCGTCTCACGTTGGGGGATCGGATTACGATGCGCGCGCGCAATGCAAGCCACTGCTCGAGGTATCCTTTGGCGGGCAACGCGCGAGGATCGTCGGCATAAGTCCAGCGGGTGATCGCGCCATCCGTACTGAGCCGATCGAGCGCGCGCGTTAGACGCTCGCGGGTTCGCTTCGGGTTGTTGCGGTCGATTGTTATTCCGCCGCGGCCGCAGAGTTCGCGAACCGTTCGAATAAGAATGCCGGCGTCGTCGGTTTCATCGGCACGTTGTAAAAAATAACGTGCCAAATGCTTTTCGACGGCTTCGCGATAGGGGTCGTACTCAAGCACAGAGCGCGGACTACGCGCCGTCGCATCATCGGGATCATACCACGTCCCCGGGCGGTAGCGAATGCGCGCCAGCCGATCTGACCGACGGCGTACTTCCGCGATGAGGACCACGCGCGCGAAGTCCTCGTCACCCTCCACGAGCGTCAGGTCGTCGGGGCGTAAGACGCGGACCCACGCGGAATCAAGCCGCGCAACCGATCCTAGGGTCTCGGAACGATCGTCGGCACGGTATCCCGCCTTCGCAAGCCCGGAGCGCGTCTTCTGACGTAGCGCGCGGGCATCGAGCATCTGATCGATGTAGAGCGTCCACAATCCATCTTCGTCAGGATCGTTTGTCGCTACGTGGGAGAGCATGATCTCAAGCGTGTCTTCATCGAGCGGATTCCACGCAGGGACGCTGCGACGAATTTCATCGATTTGCTCTGTGCGTAGTCGTCGTGCCGGCGTAGCAGCACGCGGCTCTCCCAAGGGTCGCAGCATAACCTGACCGACAGCCAGCGTATCATTATGCGCGAGGACGAGACCGCGATCCGTTGCGGTGAACGCATACGGATCGGACGCCGAAAGAACGAGGGTCGAAATCGCGCGCCGGCTCACACTTGAGACGATCGGATAGTCACTTCCCGGGACGGGCGAACGAAGGTCGAGGCGCGGAGGCTCGGCTGTGTCGATCTCAACTCGGATGGCGGCCTTCGCCGGCGGGGCGATTAGCGACGGGGCATTGGACTCTGCCGCAAATGCGGCCAGTTCGCGCTGCGAGCGCGCAAAGGGCTCAGGCGTCTCAAACAGCGTGAGCTCTTCCGGTCTTCCGTCGAACCAGGCGCGGACGTGCTCAAAGTACGCATCGACGCCTTCAACGTCGGGAAGCTCGAGGACAATCGAGGCGCCGTCGGGTCGCGGGATACGCAAGACGCGGCTCGCCGCGGCTTCCCCCGGAGCAAAAAGTTCCGCTGCAGGCGTCGATGGCATCGGGGGCGCCGCCGTTTTTTCGGATTCCGCCGGCTTTTTTTTCACCCGTCGTTGCGCATGGGATTGGTTTGCTTCTCGGCCCCCGGAACAGCCTTTTCGGCAGAGATTTTCTGATGCCTCACCATAAACCGTAAATCACCGATAAGCGTCCTTACGATCAGCAACGTCTAGCACCACGATGTCGCCGGCTGTAAGTCGACAAAGCACACGAAACCGGCCGATACGAAGACGCCACGTTGGCGGCGAGACGTCGACTAGCTTTCGAATGTCAGCCGTTGGCAATCGACGCTCGGCAAATGCTTTGAGCGCCGGGATGATCGTCTCGCGATCGCGCTCGGCAAGTTTTCTGAGTGCGCGCTCCGCGCGCGGTTCATATCGTAGACGCATATTGAAACCGTAGCCCAGCACTGTCCCGGAGCGGCGGTATTTAGCGCCGGAATGATACGCTAGTCCTTACACCCCGCTTCACGGCTTTTCTGCGCGCAAGTTTAGGCCATTCGCGCAAAAACCAGACCAATGTCGCACCGCTTTCGGAATCACAGCCCGAGCCGCGCATGGACATCGGCAGCCGAAAGCGTTTCCCTGTCTGGCTCGCGCTCGAGATCCTCGAGTGCTGCAAGCTCGTCCGGCGTGGCAGCGTCTTCTTCCGCAAAATAAAGTTGCAAGGAGACTAAATCACCGTCGCGTGCAGCTCGGAGAACTTCATCGTCTATCGTGACCGGGTGGCCGATCGGCAATGCCGCTGCTATCGTTGTCGCTGCCTCTTGCGCTTCTTTCTCCGCCGCGCCGCTGGCACGTAGCCGCTCAATCACCGTCATATCGAATCCCCCTCGTTCGCGTTTTCGTCCTAAGCTCTCCGAGCCTCCATCAGGTTGCGGAGCGACTCTGACGAGGCGTGCTTTACGAGCGCTTCAACGATTTCGCTTGCGGACGCTTTCCGCGCGCGCATTCCGCCGCGACGGAGGTCGCGTTCGAGTTCACCAAGACGCTCGATCGCGGCCGCGGTCAGCCGAATGGTCATCGGCTGCTTCTCCTTCCGCGGTCGGGCGATTGAGCGTTCTAACGTTATAATGTCAGAACCGTGCTCTTCTTCCGCTTTGGCCGGCGGTCGAGCCGTCGGCGAAGCATAGCGGGCAGCCCCGCGTGGCTGTGCAGCAACATTACCGAGCCGGGACGCCATCACGCACCTCCTCGCCGAGCCTCGAGTAGTCCTCTGCTACACCCTCGCGCGGTGCATAGTCATAAATCGTGCGCTGGTGCCCGTAGCATTCAGCTATCCGCGCCGAAGAGCGAATCGTGCTGTTGTAAACAGTCGCTTCAGCGTCGCGCGTCGTGAGGTACTCGCGAACTTCTCGCGCCAAGCCCCGGCGGCCGTCGTACATCGTCAACAGCAGACGCCTCGTCGGCAAACTCTGAATGACTTCCGCGTCGTGCAGTTCGCCCAGCGTCGCCTCGAGCTGGATGACGCCTGCGAGCGCCATTGCCTGTGAGTTTACCGGGATGAGAAGTTCGTCCGCCGCGCAGAGGGCGTTGACGCTGAGTACGCCGAGGCCGGGCGGGCAGTCGATTAGGATCCGATCGTAGTTGAGACCTCGTAGCGCGCGACGTAATGCAAGCGCCGGCGCAGGACTTGACGCCCTAAGGTCGTCAGCCGCATCGGCAACGGCCCGCGCTCCATAAGCGAGCGTCACAGTGCCGGCGGTCGAGTCGCCGATTGCGTCGGGCATCGCTGCGCGGTCGGCAAGGGCGTTGGCGACCGTTGCTCGTGGCGGGTGTTCACCGCCAATCCAGGCAGTGAGGTTGGCCTGCGGGTCGAGGTCCACGATGAGGACGCGTTCGCCGATTCGGGCCAAGGCATGCCCAAGGGTCGCGACGGTCGTCGTCTTCCCGACGCCGCCCTTCTCGTTGATGACGGCGGTTGTTCGCATTTCAGCAAATATAGCGTTAAAGCGTTTATGATGTCAAACGTTGAAACGTCTAACCGCCTGAACGTCTAAACGTCATTCAGACTTGGAGAATCAGCAAAATGAGCTCGGCGGCTATCACGTTTTAACGTCTAAGCGTCGAATTGCCGCGGCAAGTCGTTGCTGATACAGCGGGCTTTCGGGCCGCAGCACCGTTCCTGCCGGCCCCCGCCCGGCTTCCGCACGCAGAGCCGCCGCCACGTCGTCGGGCAGCATTGCGATCGCCTCAAGCGCCTCTTGAAGATCGAGGGCATTGCGCTCGCGCTGTACGCGCCAGGCGGCTTCGCGCTCGCGCTCGACGCGCCGCTCTTCGTGGCCGCGCAGAAGCTCGTGGCGGCAGCCCCGGCACGCCCAAACGGTGTTGTCAACCTCCGCTGGGTCGAGGTGAACCGCCACGACGCCCTCTCGCTTGTTGCAGACGGCGCAGGGCGCGGCGGCCTCCTTGCCGCGCTTGCGGGCGCGGTGAAGGGCCACGCGTGCGTTGACGGCCGGGGCGGCGGAAGAAGGGGCCGTCTGCAACGTCCTGGCGATGCTTTGGCCGTCGCGTCGGCGGCGCTCGCGCCAGCGTCGCATGGCGGCTGCGTGGTGCTCGCGGCACAGCCGGCCGCCGCTACGGCGGGCGTCGGCTCGGCAGCCGCGCTTTGCACACACTCGCCGCAAGGGCAGGACCGGAGGAAGAAGTGTGAGACCGTAAAGACGATGCGACTGGCAATGTCGTCGCACGAGGGCCCTGGGAGAAGAAGCCACTACGCGTTTGGGGCAGTGAAAGCGAGGAGGTAGAAAACCGGGAAGTAGCCGCGACTGTGCA
>JAABUQ010003723.1_pt1 | contig 27250 bp, 32 predicted proteins | sample 5560001 | NCBI WGS metagenome assembly JAABUQ01 (sample SAMN10711888, study PRJNA513371) | rock metagenome | isolation source: Antarctica rocks | place: Antarctica: Victoria Land, Finger Mt nord | collected 2015-12-18 | reverse complement strand
AGGTGTGATCGGAATCGAGCGGCGCGAAGACCCAGACCGCTCCGCGGCTGCGTCGCTGGTGAGCCGTCATGGCCACCAGTTCCTCCTTGGTCGAGGTGGCGACGAGCGCGCCTGTCCAGAAGAGCAGAGTTGGGACAACGACGGTGGAGGTCTTGCCCGAGCGCTGGACGCCGAGCAGCAGCACGTTGTCCTCAGCCCGTGACTGCAGAGGCCGGCCACCGAGCCAGCCCAGCACCACGCCGTCTCCGTGCATCCCCCCGGGTCTGGCCGTCCGGCCGAGCTCAGCACGCTCCCAGGCGCTCGCCCAACGGCTGGTGCCGTGGCTGTGCGGCGAAGAGCTTCCGATCAGCCAGGAGGGCAGAAGCTGCCTGGCAAACCAGCCCAGGACCCGGACGACGACCGCCAGGAAGGCGCCGATGTCGCTCATCAGCGCGCCCCCTCGCGAGTGCGCCGGCGCTCGTCTTCTACCTGGCGCTGAAGCCTCCAGCGATAGCGCCGAGCTGCCGCCCGCAGTAGCGCCGAGGCGGCCGGCGCGCCGCTGCGATGGCCGTGTGGGCGCAACCGTCTTCTGACAGAAGATGTGTTAGGTACGGCCGGTGCCACAGGGTGCGGGCCGAAATGAGCGGCCAGCCGCGGCCGGACCTTCGCGCGAGGATCATCAGGCTGGCGCGGATTGGCGCCGCGCTGGCGCTGAATCTCAAGCATCAGCGCCTCCTTCATGCCGGCCAGCCGCTGACGGTTGAGGACCAGAGAGCGGTAATGGTCTGGACCGGCCTCACGCAACCCGGCCAGCACGATGTGGACGTGAGGATGGGCCGTGTTGCGATGCTCGGCCGCGATCCAGCGCAGGGCGCCACCACCGCTGTCCGCCTCGAGGCGGCCGATGGCGGCGCGGGTCAACTGGCGCAGGTCCAGCCCGTCGGCGTGCTCGGGCGAGAGAACGAAGCGGTAGACTGCCCGGCGGCGATCCAGCAGATCGCCCTTGTCATTGCGCGAGACCTGCGGCTTTGAGCCCTTGAGGGAGCGAGCCACGAAGTCGGCGAAGTCTCGCCGCTCCTGGTTGCCGGCAGTGCCCTCGGGCCCGAAGAGCCGGCCCTGCGGTGCACCCTGGTCGCGGTAGGCCACGTACTTGAGCAAGCGGCCCACGCGGGGATCGGCGCGTGCGGCCTGGGGCTCAGGGTGCTTGTCGCGGTACTGGACGTAGCGAAGGAAACCGCCCACTGCCCGGCGCACGAGGCCCGGCGCGCTGGCCGGCGTGTACTTCACAGCCAGGATCACGCGGTCACTCACGGCTGCCCTCCGCTCTCGCTTGGTCAGAGAAGAGAGCCAGCCGCTCCTCGGCCGCGGCCGCAGCCCGCTCTGCCAGCGCGGCCATGCGGCGCTCTCCCTCCGGCAGCACGGAGGCCGTCAGCAGCAGAGCATGCTCAGCGGCAAGGAGAGCCGCCAGGCTCGCGCGCTCACCGACAGCCGGGGGGCCGCATTCTTCTCGACCGGAGTCTTGAAGTGAGCGCGAAGCCAGCAGACGAAGGGCCGGACTGAGCCCGAGACCGCTCTCCTCAGCGAACCGCCGCAGCTGAGAGAGCAGGTTCCCGTCGAGCCGGACCTGGATGCGATGAGAGATCCCCACACCTCTTACATGCACATCGAGCAGGCCGTCCTGGCGTCGTCCAGCGAACTTTCGACGTTCAGACGACGCTGGCTGAAACTCGTCTGGAGGGGCGAGTTCGAACTCATCCGCCCAGACGACGGGCGGACGACGGCGGGACGACGGGCTCTATCTAGCGTCTTGGGCATCACCCAAATAAGGAGGAAGCCCATGCCGACCAGCCCCGCCCTAGCCGTTCAACAGGAGGTTTCCAATGGCCAAACACCGCCGTCCGCCTGCCATGGCTCGGGTGTCGTCACCCTCCCCAATGACCACCAGTTGGCGCTGGTGGGGGTGGTCAAGGCCTATCGTGCCTGTTCCCGGTCGCGCTGCGCTCCGATGCTCCTGACTCTGTTGGCGCCGGCAGTGGAGCGGCGCCTCGGCCGCCTGCGTCCGGTGCCTCCCGCGATCAGCGCAGAGGACATCCGACAACAGCTCCTCGTGGAAGTGCTGGAAGCCGCGCTAAGCATGCCGCTGCCCCTAAACCCACTCGTGCTCGAAAGGGCGATCCTTCGCCGGGCCTCGCAGGCTGTCAGCCGGCGACTGAGCCGCGAGCTCCGGCGCCAGCAGCGGCAGGAGCCGCTCGCGGACATGGCCCTCTGATGCTGCTCCCGGAGCCTGCTGCGCCTTATCCTTTCCGCCAACCGCGGCACAGAGGCGGCGACGCGTTGGAGGAAGAAATGGGAGTCCGGGAACCAGAGGCGCGTGACCTCTTCGGCTTGCCCAGCGACGTGAGGGGCTGGGTACTTGCGGCCGGAGCCGTCTCGGCTGTGCTCGTCGGGATCGGCTTGCTCCTGACGGGCGACCCGTTCGGTCTCCCGTTCATCGCTGCCGGCGTAGCCGCCTACCTCTTCCTACACGCGCGCGTCTTCTCAGTGATCATCTGGTCCGCGCTGGCGCTGGGAGCGCTGGCCGGCGCGATTCTCGGTGGCAGGCTGAGCGCGCTGCCTGTCGTCCTGGCGGCGGCCGCGCTCGCCCTGGTTGCAGCCAACCCCGCCGCCGGCCGGCAGACAACCATTCGCCCCGGAGCCACGCCGCCCAGCAAGGGCGAGACGGCGGCGGACACCGATGAGGGGTCCGACTCCCGGCTGGCACCGCTGGTTCAGCCAGCTGAAGAAGTGAGGCGCGACACCGTCATCCGCAGCATCGGCCGCCTCCAACTGATCCACGATGGCGAGGACCTGAGTGCGGCTCTGCTTCAGAGGCCGACGCTGGCATTCCTCTGGAGCTTCCTGCTGGCGCGCACCGTGCTCTCCGATCAGCCTCTACTCCGCAACAGCCTGGCCGACGAGCTCTCGCCAGGGCTCCCCAGCCAGAGCCAGACCAGACGGCTGCGCGATCAGCTCTACAACCTTCAGCACGACATTGCGCCGGTGATCGCCGAGCTGGTCCAGGCCGACCGCATGCACGTCCGCCTCTGCCTCAATGGTGCTGACTTCGATGTCTTCCGGCTGCGCGATCTCAACCAGTCGCTCAGCCATGACGCTGAGCTGATCGACCAGCAGGTCGTGGAGCGGGCAGAGGGCCTGCTGGGCGAGCTGGCTACCGGCGACTTTCTGCCCGGCTTTGAAGAGTTGGAGAACACCGTCACCGAGGGCCGGGGAGCGGCCAGTGAAATGGTTCGCGATGCGCGCATCAAGGTGGCCGGCTGGCGGGCAGCGCTTGCCTGCGCGGTCGCTGATCACCGCCTGGGCCGCCGTCAGCCCGAACTGGCCCTGCGTGTCCTGGAACCGGCTCTGGCCGACGCACCCAAGCGGGAGGACGTCGGCCGCCGTCTCATCGCCGCCTACTTGCAAACCGGGCAGGCTGCCCGAGCGGAACAGTTGCGCCGAGAGATCGGCGGCAAAGGGGAGGTTTGACCATGACCGTCGAGAGCAGCCCTGCAACCACGAGGGCCGGATCCTGGCGAGGCCGCTTGGGTCTGCGGGCCATGATCGCAGTCGCCGCCGTGCTCCTCCTCATCGCCACTGCTGTTGTGGCGAACGCCGCGCTGAGCCGCCAGAGCAGCCCGGAAGGGAGCTCGCAGGCATACCTTGACGGCCTTCGCTCGGGTGATGCCTCGGCCACCTGGTCTGCCATGCAGGTCAACCAACCACAGCAACCGGTCGAGGCAAAGCTGCTGGACGAGTCCTCCCTCAAGGCTGCCCTTTCAACGGCCAAGCCGACCTACCGCAGCGCCACTGTCACCAAGACCGCTCAGGACGGGGACTCGGCTGCAACCGACATCCGGGTCAACCGGCCGGAGGGTGAACTGCAGACGACGCTGTTGCTCCGTCGCGACGACGCCGAACGACGCTACGGCATCTATCCCAGCTGGCGGGTGATGGTCTCTCCGGCCATTCTGCGGGCGACCCTGCCGGCGGGCGCGAGCGGTCTCCTCATCGACGGACAGGCCGTGCACATCTCAGGGGCTGGGGAGCACAAGGTCGCTGTGCTTCCGGTGCCCCATCGCGTCCAATTGCAGGGCGGCGCTCTGCTGGAGGGACAGACAGCCAGCGTCGACGCGACCTACTCCGCCGGAGGAGAGGTGAAGCTGGGACTCAGGCCGCGTCTCAGCAGCCTCGGCCGAGAGAAAGCCGCGGCTGCCATCAGGGCCGACTTCTCAGCCTGCGCCGGGATGACTCTGGCCGTTCCGATCGGCTGCCCGCAGCACGCCGACACCAATGCCACAACCGGCCTCCACTGGCAGCTGATCGGCGACCCGATGGCGGGCGCGTCGGTGGACTTCGATCAGGACGACCACCTGGTCGGTGCCGGGCACTTCCTGATGACCCTCAGCTACCAGCCGCCTTACCGAGAGGGGACGACCGCGCACGACGTCTCCGGCGGCACCTACGAGGCGCATCTCGAGATCGACGGCTCCCAGCTCAAGGTCACAAGCATCGACCGGACCGGCGACGTGCCGAACCTGAGCCGGCCCGCCGCCGCCAGCGACGAGGCGGCCAAGGCCCTGGTCAAGGACGCCATGCAGAAATGCGCAACCGCGACCATCGTGAACCCGACCGACTGCCCGCAGAACACCAGCCGCGACTACACCAACCTCAAGAACATCCACTGGACGCTCAACGGTGATCCTGCCTCCGACGCGACGGTCAACTGGGACGGCGAGCACCAAACGTTCGACGTGGACGGTCACTATGACATGACGCTGGAGTACGACGAGCTCGGCAGCCACATGCGCACCCAGAGCACGACCAAGCTCTATCAGGCGAAGCTGATCTGGGACGGCAAGGCCTACCAGCTGATTCGGATCGATGGACAACTGAGCTGAAAGAGCAGCAGCAGCTCGTCGCTCCCACGGCGCGCATCATTCCCATGTGGAGCGGCTACTCCTGGTAGCCGCTCCACATTACTGCGAGCGCCGGGGCTGGGGTGAAGGTTGCGGCCGGCGCAGCACTAGCTCAGGTGCATGAGCCAAATCTGCCTCATGTCAGCGATAAGTACCATACAGTTACAGTCATTGCTGACATTGGGGGAGTCGACGCGATCGGCCTCCACCGTCTTGCCTACGCGCAGGACGGCTATTTCACCATCCGGCAGGCACGCCTCCACGGCTTCAGCGGCCGACTCCTGGCGCACCATGTCAGTAGAGGGCGATATCAGCGCGAGCGACGCGGGCTCTACCGCCTTCGGGACTATCCCGGCTCCGGTCACGAGGAGGTTCGTGCTCTCTGGCTCGCTGTCGGGGCTGAACGGGCGGCCATCTCACACGAGAGCGCCCTTGAGCTGCACGGACTCTCCGATGTCCTGCCCGATCGTGTGCACCTGATCGTGGATCGCTCCCAGCGCGGCCTGCAGCCGCCGACGGGGGTCGTTCTCCACACCACACTGGTACCGCTGACGCCCGCTGAAGTAGTGGTCCGTGATGGCATCCGGGTGACAGCCCCAGCCCGCTCGATCCTGGATGCCGCGAGCGCGGGCACCGCACCCGAGCAGATCGAAACCGCAGTCACACAGTCCATCGATCGAGGGCTGGTCGTGGCTCAAGACCTGATCACTCTCGCCGAGGACCGCAGCGGCCGTGTCGCCCGGCTGGTCCGCCGTGCCACTGACCGAAACCACACCGGATGAGATACGGCAACGCGGAGGACTTTCGTGCAGCACTCGAACAGCGGCTTCGGAACCAATCATCGGCGAGTGATGCGTCGCTGATTCGGCTGCGCAAGCATGTCAGCTTCGAGCGTCTTCTGGCTCGGCTCGCCGTCGTCGCACCGGACCGCTGGGTGCTCAAGGGCGCGTACGCGCTCGACCTGCGATTGGGCTGGGGCACCGGACGACCAAGGACGTGGACCTCTCCTGGCGCGCGGAAGAAGGGGAGGTCACCTCGCGCCTGATCGAGGCCGCAGCCACCGAGCTCGACGATTTCTTCAGCCTCCGGGCGGAGCGCACGAGCCGGTTGGACGGCCCGGTCATGCTGACGACCGTTCGCTACGCCGTTACCTGCGAGCTTGCCGGCCGCCAATTTGATGTGTTCCCGTTGGACGTGACGCTCAGCCCAGTGAGTTGGTCTGGCCGCGGCTGGGTCCCCGGGCGGATCGGAACGCAGGGGTGACAAACGACACCTTTCCGGGTGACAGACGACGCCTGCGGCGTAACAAGTTAAGGGCTGCGAGTTGCGTCGCAGAACGTGGTGTAAATCCGAGGCCGCTTGACGAAAGCGGCCACCGTGTGGTTCCAAGTGGAGCTGTTCACCTTCAACCGCTTGGAGGACCACGACGATGGGCAATCTCAGGATGACACTGTTGGACCTAGTCAACAAGATGAGCAGGGCGCCGAACCCAGCACTCCGCGACGGCGTGCGGCTGTTGGCCCAGGAGCTGATGGACGCCGAGGTGAGCCAGTTGGCGGGGGCCGGCCTTGACGACCGGAGCGAGAACCGGCTTACCTATCGCAAGGGCTATCGCGAGCGGGAGCGGGACACCCGGGCCGGCACCCTGAGCTCCAGATCCCCAAGCTGCGTCAAGGGACCTACTTCCCGAGCCTGCTCGAGCCGCGCCGGCGCCACGAGCGGGCACTGCTCTTGTTGGTCCAGGAGGCCTACGTGCAGGGAGTCTCGACCCGGGCTGTCGACCAGGGACCTACCGACCGCAGCCGACGACACCGGGACTCTGCTGGCTAAGCCCACACCGTTGATAAGGAGTGATCCGTAAGGGGCTAACAAACCCTCACGTCGGCCGCTTAGGGGCCTCTGGCCCGGCGTGGGCCATTACTCTTGGAATGGCTGGGCCATTTGGTCGGAATACGCACCGAAGTCGGCGCCCAAATACTCCGTCCGATACTCCAGGCGCAGGGTTCGATCCGTTAGGGGATCAGTTATGTCCGCCACGAACCATGGGCCAAATGCGAATGATTGCTCCAGCAACGGAAAGGTTCCGCAAAACACCGCGAGTCCTTCAAGTAATCGGGTCTTGCTGCACACAAACGCAAGGACGTCCTCCGGCGATAGAAGGCTACTAGCGAGACCTTCCTGATAGGGACTCAACGGCTTACTGATTCCGGCCCAGGAGCGAACGATCAGGCGGTCCCAATGCTTGTCGATATCCTTAAGGCGCCAGCATTCGGATGTGATGACCTTGGGGCACACCTGCTTCGAACGGGTGATGTCGTGCTTCTCCAGTTGCCGATCGGTGTGGTCGCTCCCTAGAGTTACGAGCACTTCTCCTTCAACCACCAACAAGACTATCTCGGCTTCTCCAGATGTGTGCGCGCTGGCGACTTGAACCGTCGGTCGCTGAGTTAGGCGATCCGCTGAGACAAGAAACAGTGCGGGTGTCTCTTGGGGCGCGACCACGCCGTGACGCGCTAGTTCATCTATGTGCGCCCGGACCGCAGCCGTGTCCCGTCCGCTGAATCCCACAATTGCTATTGCGCGCGGGGTGTATCGAATACGCGCACCTTCGGGTTCCAATCTCAGCGACAGCATCTAAGCCCCCTCTTGCGACGGCACGACCTTGGCAGCACCACTACTGGTACCCTCACGACTTCTCCCACCAAGGTATTGAAGCTTGCAGACCGCGCTTCATATCGTTAACTGGACAGAAGTTTACGGCAGCAATCAGTCGTGAAATATCAAGTGCACCTCGCCTCGGATCTCCATCGGTGTTGATTAGACTCATGCCACGGTCTTGGCTAAAGTCGAACCTGGATCCCGGAAGGAGCTCGCTGAGGTGCGTCAAGACTTCCGTTAGTCGCGTCGCTACACCGCAAGAAATGTTGAAGACACGGTGGTCAAGATCAGCCGCTTGGGACAGTAGACGAATGGCGCGTGCGATGTCCAAGGTGCAGGTCCAATCACAGGGGTAGTCGTCGCCAGACACATATGCCCGGCCCGTCCGGATTGCTGCCGAGGCGACTTGATAAATTACCGACAGCACTGGGCGCGAGCCGGTGTCGCGCTCCATCGGGCCATATGGCTGGGTCAAACGCGCAACTACAACGGACAAACCGTGAAGCTCCCCGTAGCGGAGGCACAACCTCTCACCAGCGCTCTTGCTCACCAGATACAATCCAATTGGATCTACCGCTTGCTCCTCTGTTACCCTTGCTTGGGCAGCAGTTGGGCCGTACAGCCCGGCCGTACTGATGTAGACGAGCCTGGCTACGCCTGCGCGCCTGCATGCGGTTAGCACACGCAGAGTACCCAATATGTTCACCTCAACTAAGCGTTCTCCCAACTCGATCTCATGCCTCCGATGCACAGCAGTGATGGCGGCTGCGTGGATAATCACATTTGGCCCGAACCGGGCGGTCACCGCAAGGAGCCGGTCCTCGTCTAGAACGCTGCCCTGCTCGAACTTCACTCCAATCCCAGCGCCGGCCCAGAAGTGGGTGAGCAGAAGGGGTGGCGGTGAAATGTCGTAGGCGACGACCAGCCATCCCTCCTGCGCCAACTCTCGGACAATGCTTGCGCCAACGAAGCCCGTCGCACCGGTGACTAGTGCCACGCGTGGGACTTTCGACATCCAACTGCCAGCTAACTAAGCAGGGCGGGTAGATCGCTGTAGTGATCAAGCCACCAGCGTGCTATTTCCTCTCGTCGCGCAAACCATACTCCCGGAAATGCGCGCGCGTATCTGATGAAGTCACGAATCGCCGTTGTTCCACCTGGCGTTCCACTGTACCGCATGTGCAGTCCAATCGACATCATTTTGGGATGTGTTTGGCCCTCCTGATAAAGACAGTCAAACGTCGCCACAAGCTGCGCCAAGAAGTCTGCAGGAGTTCCGTGCCCTGGGGAGCGAAAGTATTTCATGTCATTGGTTTCGAAGCTGTAGGGCACGATAAGCCACTTCACACCAGCGGCTGCGACAAAGTAGGGTAGGTCCTCCCCGAAGGAGTCAGAGTCGTACAGAAAACCGCCCTCTTCAATGAGCAGGCGACGGGTGTTGAAACTTGGTCCCCGGCTATTCCATCCAATGGGGCGCCGGCCCGTGGCCTTCTGAATCGCCTTGATCGCCATGCCAATCTGCTGCCGTTCGTCGTCAACACTGAGCCCATAGAGTGGTACCCAACGATACCCATGGCCAGCTGGCTCATGACCTCTGGCCGTGATTTCGGCTCCCGCCGCTGGGTTCTGCTCCAACGCATGGCCGCTAATAAAGAATGTCGCTTTGAGGTTGAACTCATCAAATGTATCAAGAAGTCGCCAAAAGCCACTCCTACTGCCATAATCAAAGAACGATTCGGATCTCATGTCGCGGTAGCCAGGTGGAACGATGAAGCGCTCACGCATGCGATCCATTTCAACATCCCCGTAGAGTGGCGTTTGCTCCGCCCCCTCCTCAAAATTCACCACAAGTGACACCGCAATGCGCGCCTCGTCAGGCCACTCAACTCGAGGAGCATCCATCCCGTATCCGATCAGCTCTCGCAAGGTACTCATCTCAGATACTCCTAGTTGCCGGATTGACCTGGGCCAGCCACAACGCGGCGAGGTGATCTCGTCGAGCAAACCAGACGCCCGACAGTCCCTTGGCATGCCGGATGAACCTGTCGAGTTGGCCGGCGCGGGATGGCCTACCCGATATTCTCAGTCGCAAGCCGACGCTCATCATTTTGGGGGCCACGGCAGCCTCCGCGTAAAGTTGATCGCAGCCGCGAATGAGAATGTCACCAAAGTCTGAGGGCCGCGTGAACCCGGGGGTTCCGGCAAGAGCCCAAAAGCCTATGTCCGAGGTCTCAACTGAGTATGGGACCTTCACGAACGATGGTGGACCCAGGCTCGCTATGACAGGATAGTCATCGCCATAGAAATCGGAGTCGTAGGTAAACGACCCGGCTTCAACCAGTAGTTTACGGGTGCGCTCGCTGGGCGCTCTGCTTCGCCAGCCGACCGGCCTGGTGCCGGTGATGTCTCTAATCGTTTCGATGGCCCGCCTGATATCCGCCCTTTCCTCGGTTTCGGTCAAGGAGTAGTAGGGCACCAATCGGTAGCCACGGCCGGCCACCTCATGGCCTTGCACCATGATTTGCCGCGTCAACGGAATATTTCGCTCTAAAGCCTGGCCGGCGCAAAAGAAGGTAGCTGGTATGCCATGCGCCTTAAGGATCCGAAGTAGCCGCCAGGCGCCGCATCGCGGTCCATACTCCCACATCGACTCTGCCTGTAGACTTCGCACCTCCGGCTCACCAACTGCACCCTCAGTTACTGACTCGGGATCCCCCGCTTCGCACATGTCATCACCTTCGAGTGGGTTGCGCTCCGCACCCTCTTCAAAATCAAGTGTGATCGAGATTGCCAAACGAGCGTCACCGGGCCAGGCAACGATCGGAGGTCGACCCGCGTATCCAACAAGGTCGCGCGGAGCTGCATCATCAGACCTTGTATGTGCGACGGCGTTCAAAGACAATTGTCAGGCGCTCAACTCGAATGTAATGCCGAACCGCGTCGCATAGTCCACGTCCTCCGTCAGTCGCCAAGCAACCTGTGCCGCTGACTCGAGTTCCACCTGTGTCTCGTGCGACGTGATAATCACGATAATGGACTCTGCGTCATACAGGGGGTACCGGTCAAGTGAGTGCCAGGTTCCTGGCTTCAAGACATACCCACAGGAGCCGTCGACAACGAAGGCTTTGACATCTTCAGGCTCGGGGATTGCCCCAGGATCGGTTGAAGGTTCAGCGACTGCGACGAGCGCCGCCACATGCCCCAGCGGAATGAAGGTCTGGGCTACCTGGAAATGGCGCTCGAGTCTGGTGAATCTCATGCCACTGAAGCGGCTTTTTAGGACCATTAGCTCCGGGACGCCATGGATCTCAAACGGTGTCTTCCAACCATCGCTGTTAAGGCCACGGAAGTCTGCGGGACCTGGTCGGGGCGCTAAGAGTGCCCCATACGGACGGAAGGAGTCCTCCGTCATCAATTGTGCTTTCACGTTCACGATCTGGCTCAAACTGGTTTCCTCCATCTACCCGGAACGCTGCTTTATTGGGCCGTGAACCCGCCATCCACCGCTAGGACAGAACCGGTGACCCAACCAGATTCCGGCGACGCAAAGTACAGTGCCGCCCTTGCGACATCGTCCGGCTCGCCAAATCGACCGAGCGGGTGGGACTGCCGCCACTCCGTCGCAGTAGGCGCACCCGGTCGCCGAAGCCATTCGGCCAGACCGTCGGTCGCGACGGCCCCCGGACAAATGATGTTGACCCGTATTCGGTCCTGCGCGTGGTCTACAGCCATTGCTCTGCCGAGCGCAACCAGGCCGCCTTTCGACGCCGAGTAGGCCACCGAATTCCTGCTCCCTACCAAAGCCTGTTGAGAACTATTGATGACTATCGAACCACCGCCGTGTTGAAGCATTACAGGGACGACTTGTCTGCAACAGAGGAATGCACCTGTGAGGTTCACTGCTAGTGTCTGTGCCCACTCTGCAGCATCGGTCGACAAGACGCTCCCAGGTCTGGAGTATCCCGAGTTGCAGAACAAGACGTCAATAGAACCGAACAGATTGACCGCTGTTGCAACCATACTTCGAACACTCTCCGGATCAGTAACGTCGGTGGTCGTGAAGATTGCGTTGGAGACACCTGCCAAAGCATCATCATCACCCAGCGATGCCGCGACCACCCGCGCGCCCTCTGCAGCGAACAGGCGGGTGGTTGCTAGACCGATGCCCGTGTTTCCCCCCGTAATCACGGCCACCTTGCCCAAGAGCCGCACAGTTCAGACTCAAACGCCTTCTGTCCGAGCAGAGTCGTCGCAGGCACTAGCCATAGGGCGCGACCACCTGACCGTTCAATACCACCTTAGTGATCATGGATTCGTCCTGCAACAGGCGGATATTCTCCAGTGGGTCAGCTGCGAGCATTACGAAGTCCGCACGCTTGCCGCGCTCAAGGGTGCCGACTTCGCTGGCCACACCGAGGCAATCAGCGGCGGTACGGGTCGCTGCGACAATTGCCTCCATCGGCGTTAGACCGCCCTTGACCAACTCCTCAAGTTCGCACCCGCTCTCGCCATGATTGACAACGAAACCTGCGTCTGACCCGGTCGCGATCCGGACCCCTTTCTCATGGGCGCGCCGGAGCGTCTCCCACTTGTCCTCGCTGACGCGAAGCAGCCAGTCCCACTCTGCTCGGCTGATGCCAATCGCGTCTTGACCGACCTCGATGCTACGCGAATTCACGATTAGTGTCGGGGTATAGAACGTGCCCCTCTCCGCCATCACGTCAAGCTGTTCGTCATCAAGCCAATGAGCATGTTCCAGTGAGTCGACGCCCGCGCGGATCGCGTCTGTAATGCCGGGTCCGCCCGAGGTGTGGGCGGCCACTCGGCGTCCGAGCCAATGGGCGACCTCGCAAATCGCCTGCATTTCGGCGTACGTCATCTCTTGACCCCAGGGAGGCTCTAGCCGATAGTATGCCTCGCTGCACGCATTCAGTTTGATCAGGTCTGCGCCACGCTTAAACTGCAATCGCGCCGCTCGACGACACTCGTCCGGGCCGTCGCATACGCCCGTGCGGCCAGCAACAGTTACCTGGGAGGACCAAGTCGGCTTATCCATGTGCCCTCCGGTGACACTGAGGCCCTGGCCCGCCACCATCAGGCGCGGACCGACCACTAAACCTGCGTTAATCGCGTCCCGGAGTGCCACGTCCACGTAACTGGGCGATCCCAGGCTCCGGAGTGAAGTGAAGCCCATGCGAAGGCCGCGCGCCACGTGCGTGAGCGATCGAAACGCGAGTGTACCTTGTGATTCACGCAGCTCAGCCGACCCATAGTTGGCAATCGCCCCACCCAGCGCGTGCACATGGACGTGCACATCTATTAATCCGGGAATGAGCCAATGCTGGGGCGCATCGACCACGGTCGAGTTCGACGGGATAGTTACTTCCGGCGCGCGACCAACATCCATGATGCGGTCGCCGTCGATTAGAAGGGTGGCGTCCTCCAGCGGTGGGTTACCCGTTCCGTCGATCAACCTTCCTACACGGTAAGCCACTGGGCCGGTGCCGACTTCATTGTTTGCGTTAGGCATCACCCTTGCTCACCTTCCGCCACTTCCGTACCCTTGCGGACCGCCCCGGAACCCGCGCCGGACGTCGGCTCGTTCCTGATTGGCGGTGCCACATCTCCACCCCTGCGTGGCGCCCACCGGCGGAGGCTGCGAAGGGAGATCTCACGACCGCCCATAATTCCGCTGGGACGGAATATGAGGCACACGATCAGTCCAGCGGCGACAGCAAATTCGGGGACGCCAACAAGGTCGCGGGGAATCCATTGAGCGACGACACCGTTCGTGCCTCTCGCCAGGTTCACAGCATTCTCCCCGTTCGCCAGACCCTGCGAGAGAACAGTAATGACAACCGCTCCCACCACCGCCCCAGCCACACTCCCTTGGCCACCCACAACCAGCATTGAAATGATCAGGAAAGCTGTGCCGACCCAGAAGTCTACCGGTGAGAATATCGTGACGTAGTGAGCCCAGAGACCGCCGGCCACCGCGGTGATGAAGGCGCTAATACTCCAGGCGCTCCACCTTAGCCGGACCGTGTCTATTCCTAGACTTCGAGCCGCGCGGGGATCTTCCCGTGAGGCGCGGAGCTTAAGCCCCCATCGCGATTCCTTAAAAGCGTACGCTGCCGCGATGAATGCCAAGGCCCAGATTGTAACTTCGGCGAGAGACGTGTACTCCGGGATACCAACGAGCGTTCGGGTTCCACTGGTCAGCGCGCTGGAACTCACGGCGACGACCCGTACGACGACCAGGAATGCAAACGATGTGAGTCCAAAGGCCGTTGCCCCGATGCGCAGGAGCGGAATTCCGACCAGCGCCGCCATTAATGCTACGCAGATCCCCGCAGACAACAATGACAACTCGAACGGCAAGTGCACGGAGTAGATGAACCAACTGCGTGGCATGTCTGGAAGCACTAGGGTCTTCTCGGCAGAACTGAGACTGAAGAGAATGGTGCCGTACGCACCCAATAGCATGAACCCCACGTGCCCGAATGAAGCAACGCCCGAATTGCCCATGAAGGTCTGTAGTCCGATCACCATACTTATGTTAATAAACATCAAGATCACAACCCGCTGGGCGAGTTCATCTCCCCACAGTGCCACTGCGACTGCCATCACCACGAGCGGCAGAACTAGTGCTAAGACTGGAATGGACCGCCGGATACCCTGGCGCGCGTAGTGCCACCCGGATACCACCTAAGCCTCCTCCAAGTCGCCACTCTGCATGATACCGCCGGGGCGCACAAGGAGGATGGCGACAACAAGAACAAATAGAAGGGCTTGCCTATAGCTCTGAATTTGACCTGGCAGGAAGCTTGCAAGCCCTGTGAACAGGAATCCCACAACAAAACCACCTACAACTGCGCCAGTCAGAGACCTCATCCCACCCACCACCGCTGCCATGAAAGCGATAATCACTGGCGTCAATCCGACCTGCGGGTAGACCACGCCTGAATTTCCAACCCAAAATACCATTACTATCCCCGCGAGAACGCCCTCTATCGCAAATGCCAGAGCGATTACGCGGTTAGCATCAATCCCCATGAGCCTTGTGGTGGTGAAGTCTTCGGCGGCTGCGCGCAGAGCGATTCCCATCAGGGTACTCTTGAGCATCAGGCTCAAGAGGACAAGTACCAGCAGGCTGACTGCGATACTCAGGATGTCGATTTGAGGAATTCGAACTGAGGCCATCACGAGTTGCGAGGTGAATAGCGAGGGAATGGTCACCGGCACTGGGCGCGGCCAAACGTAGACTTCAATGGCATATTGAAGGAACGAACTGACACCGAAGGATGCGATGAAGAGAGTGGACTCTGATGCAGACCGCAATGGTCTGAAGGCCAACCGCTCCATAAGCAGGGCCGCAACTGTTGCAGTCGCGATGCTGATGACTAGAGCAACTATCCAAGGGAGCCCGGTGTTAGATGTGATGGCCCATAAGGCATACCCGGCGATCATTATCAGCTCGCCATATGCGAAGTTGATCAGTCGCATGATGCCAAAGACAATCACCAACCCAAGCGTGGTCAGCGCATATATTCCGCCGAGCGCCAAGGCATTAATAAGGTCCTGAATTAGTTGAGCCACTGCTAGTTCACCTCGGTGACACCAAGGTACGCACGTTCGATGTCGGCCGTCTCAAGGAGTTCGGCGGGACGGCCCGCAAACTCAATGGCTCCGTTGCTCATCAAGTAAGCTCGATCAACGATGGCGAGTGTTCGGCGTACATTCTGCTCAACGACAAGGACGGTCACACCTCGGCCTCTCAAGGCCTGAATCATGGTGAACATCTCGTCAACGAGAATCGGGGCGAGTCCCAACGATGGTTCATCAAGCATGAGAAGCGCAGGCCTCGACATAAGGGCCCGCGCATTGGCAAGTTGCTGCTGCTCGCCCCCAGACAACGTGCCGCCCAGTTGCCCACGACGTTCTCTAAGTATCCGGAACATGTGGAACATCTCGTCCATGTCGCGCTGCATCCCAACGCGATCCTTTCGGGTAGCAGCTCCGAGGCGCAGATTTTCTGCGACGGTTAGTGATGGAAACACATGGCGGCCCTCGGGCACCAGGGCGATCCCCTTGCGTACAATCCACTCCGGGCTACGACCGGCGAGTGGCTCCCCACGCAGATGAACCGATCCCCGGTTCGGCCTCAGCAAACCCGCAATGACCTTTAGTAGGGTGCTCTTCCCGGCGCCATTCACGCCAAGGACGGCTACCATTTCACCCTCTCCAACCTCGATAGATACGCCGCGTAGCGCAATTGAGGCGCCATATGCAGCCTCAACATCAGTGACAGTCAGGATTGGAGTCATATCGATTCTGTCCCTAAGTAGGCTTGCCTAACTGCTGCGATCTGTCTAACTGCGCTGGGGTCGCCCTCAGCGATTGTTCTGCCATGGTCGAGTACATGAATTCGGTCACACAGTCGCATGATTAATCGCATGTCATGGTCGACTACGAGAAGAGCGCATCCTATGTCGCGGCGAATTCTCCGGAGACAAGCCAACAGTACCTCACTTTCTGCGTCGTTGAGTCCAGCACCAGGCTCGTCAAGAAGAAGGAAGCTGGGGTTGGTCGCAAGGGCACGGGCGATCTCCACCAGGCGACCCTGTCCGTGCGGTAGCTCCTTTGCGTACAGACGCTCGTGGCGCAGCAGCCCGACTAGGTCAAGTGCCTCGCGTGCGGACTCTTGGGCTCTGCTTCGGCGTTGGTGCTGAACAGACACGGCACCCACTTCAACATTCTCGAGCACCGTCATTTCCCGAAAGAGTCGAACGATTTGGAATGTCCGCACAAGGCCCCTGTGCGCAATACGACGCGCTGGCCATCCCGTGATATCAACCCTACCGACCCGCACGCGACCTGAGGTAATGGGCAGGATACCACTGAGCACATTGATTAAGGTTGTCTTACCTGATCCGTTGGGACCGATTAGACCCAGGATCTCTCCGCGCGTTACGGTGAGGCTTACCGCGTCCACCGCGCGCAGACCAGCAAAGTGCTTGGAAACATTCTCCCCAACCAGGTCCGCCGGGTGGTCGGTTCGGCTAGCCTGACTCTTGTCTGAGGCTAGTCCTGACCCGACCCTAGCCTGCCGATTCGAGAAGACAGAGGGAGAGCGACCGCTCATGATCTTCATTCCCCCTGTCTCGATCCGTTCCTTAGCCTTACCCGTCCTAGCCCTGCACCGCAGGAACGTAGGTCGCAGTAAAGGAACCTCCGAACCCCAGCTGTCCATGCATGAGCGTAACAATCGCCAATGGCATCGCCGGCTCATGACCTTTTGAGGCGCTGGTCCACGACTCATGGCCGCCCACAATTGTGAATTGCGTGCCTTCCAAGGCAGCGGCCAAGGCGGAGCCCTTTACTGAGTCGCTCTTGGTAATGGCTTGCGCCAACACGTTGACCAGATTGTATCCCATTACGTAGAGTCCATTATCGGGCTTTTTGCCAAACATTGTATTGAATGCCTGAATGAAGTGGTCCATGTCCGGGCCTGTCTCCGAACCCATCCAATACAGTGACGTGACGTAGATGTTATTACCTGCATCACTGCCCAACGACTTGTAGAACTCGCCCGTGTCCATGTTGCCAGCACCCACGATTGGTGCGGTGATGCCGGCAGCGCGAAGGGAGCGGACGATGACCGAAACATCAGGCATGTCCGCGGTAATGAGGATAGCGTCGTAGGAATTGCCGAGCGCGGCTATCTTCTGGGTCTGAGATGCAAATGCCATCTCGCCCTTGGTGTAGCCGAAGTTCTGGACAACCTGACATCCGGCGTGTCTGTACGCGTCGGTCCAGTACGAGCCGAGAAGTTTTGTGAAGCTTGTAAAACTGTCGACGACGGTAATGGCTCGCTTCCATCCCATCTTCGCGCACGTGTGCTCAGCCGATGTTGCAGCCGTCCTGTTATTCCAGTCAGCCATCGTGAACTGCTTGTCCCCAAGTACTGTTGAACTGTACCGAGAAGACGACGCACATTCCGAAATCCCTACAATCCCGTGCTGTTGCGCCACGCGGCCAACCGGCGAACCGTAGTCAAAGTCGCACGGGGCGATGAGGATCTGCGCGCCTTCCTGAATCGCAGCGACCGCCGCGTCACCCACCTTAGCGATATCCGACTTTCCGTCCGTCTTAATTAGCTGTAGCTTGCAGCCGCGCACGCCACCCTTGTCGTTGAGTTCCTTAATTGCTAGCTCGGCGCCTTGAACTGGTGGGGCATCGTAAGTAGCCACTGGACCGGTCAGATGGACCGCTGCGCCGATCTTGATCGGACAGCTGAGGTTGCCCGCTGAATTCGAGCCGGAGCCGGAATTGGAGGATCCGCCACAGCTCCCGCCAAGCAGGACCCCCGCGATAGCAGCCGCAACAAGCCCGTGTGATCGAACTCTACTTGGCATTACGCCTTTCCTCCTGTAGCCGCTTTGGTATTATCACTCATACTGCCGGGATGGTGACAGGACTGGCGGACGTCTCGACGGGGCCGAGCTCCCCGTCGCTGTCCGAAGCGAGGTGAACCATCGCCTCTTGAGCAGTCTCCCGAATATGGGCACGAATTGCCCTCACCACCTCCCCGATATCTCGCCTTCGTAGGCTGTCGATTATTTGCTTGTGCTCGGTGAGAACAGCGGTGCGCCGTTGTGGTTGATTCGTCATGCGGTTGCCTAAAAGCCACAAGATTCCGCGCAGGGAGCTGATCATGCGTGCAGTGCGCGCAAGCTCAGCCATTTCGCCTAGGGTGAGGTGAAACTCCTCGTCTATGCTAATGAACGCTATTCCGTCTTCCACAGCCCGACGCTGCCGCTCCCAGAGCTGGTCTAGGGCGTGCAGCTGTTGCTCGGTGATTTTCCCGGCTAGCGTCTCTCCAACGTAGACCTCGAGGAGCTCGCGGAGTTCATAAAACTCTCTGAGTTCGGCCTCGGAAATGGGCTTGAGCCGGAACCCCTTCTGAGGCATCGTAACGATCAAACCCTCAAACTCCAGCTGGCGAAGAGCTTCACGAACGGGCGTTCGCGACATACCCACAGCCTGAGCCAGGCGGACCTCCGAATATACCTCTCCAGGTCGCAATTGGTTCTTCAATAGGGCTAAGCGGATAGCGGCATAAGCGGTTGCGGCCAAGGTTGGCTGACGCAGCCGGGCGACGCCGCGAACGACCAGGTCAACACTACCCAAGGTTGTGGCTTCCATAGCGTGGCGTTGATGCTATGCTAGTACTCTAGTGAAGTCAACTGTCAAATCAGCGCCCGTAGGCATCTACACGTCGGTGTTGGCTGCCAAGAGGCAAAAGAAAGGAAGCCCTCAGAGTGGGCGGTGTTCACGCCAACCAGCCTGACGCACGCAGGAGATCGGCGCCGAGCTGGAGGACGAGACGTTCTGGGTCAAGACTTTCGCCGAGCCCCAACCCATCCCGTCTACCTACTGGACTGGTTCCATCAGGTCGAGAACCTCCGCTTCGGGCTCTGCCACCAGCATCCGCGCTTGGGCCGGCCCCCCGAACCGGCTCGCGTCGGCCGTGCCTGCCAGCTCATCCAACTTCTGCAACGTTGCTGACCGCCGGCTCGAAAGCCCCGAGCAGATCCCCGCGCTGCCAGAAGCTGCTCGCGACTACGTTCGCTCCAACCGCGGATCGGGATCCAGAACTACCGGCTGGTACAACAGGCCAGCTCTGGCCCGATGGAAGGCATGAGCTGGCGCCGACCACATGATCCGGCTCCGCCTTCTGCCCATGAACAAGGACTGGGGCCGCTTCGGGAACCAGCGCCGCGCCGCCGACCGTCAGGAGTGGCCGCTTGGCCCCTGATCAGCACCGCGGATTAGATGCTTCATCGGCGCCCCGCTGACGCGGTGTTTAGGGATAGTCCGCCTTCGGAGGACGAGACTCGGGGGCTTGCTGCCGTCGTCGACTTATCCCTCGATATATCAGACGGAATGCCGACTCATGCGGTGTTTCCCTCTCCCCACATCGAGGTATTTGCCAGCCATGAGTCGACGAGTGGTCTCGGCCTGGGAACCAGCTCCGATCGCCACAGCTATGCGGTTAATCAGTTAACAATGCTCGAGCATGTGGGCACGCACGTCGATGCACCCCTCCATTTTGGACCGGCCGGAGCGTCGATTGACGAACTTGGCCTAGATTGGTTTCATGGGCCGGGTGTTTGTTTGGATCTTCGTCACATTGACGATCTTGAGGATATCGATGTTCCCGACCTGCTCGCTGCTGAGCGGTCCGCAGGAGTCGAGATTCGTGCGCACATTGTCCTTCTTTGTACCGGCTTTCATGCCCGTCACTGGCCGCGGCCGGAGGTGTTAGCCAAGAATCCTGGACTCACCGCCCGAGCCACCCATTGGCTTGCGGATCGCGGTTCTAGGGTGCATGGAGTCGAGGGTCCCTCGACTGACAAGGCCGGATCGCGGGAGTTCCCGAATCATCGCGCATGTCGCGACCGTGGTCTTATCCATTATGAGTGGCTGGTCAATCTCGACAAGTTGGTGGGCGCCGGACCATTTGTCTTCATGGGCTTTCCCTTAAAATTCCGACGAGGCACCGGCTCGCCTGTGAGGGCTCTCGCGGTCGTCGGAAGTTAGCCTGACCTTCGATCGGGGTTGCTTAGCGCCCTCACGAAATTAGGCCCGAAGTTTGAGGCGGACGCAGGTATGGATCCAGGGTGTAATTCCGCTCGCCGTTGTCAGCGCCGGTGCGAAACTCCTCAAATAGGGCCGGTTTGAAAGTCCTCACCCTGGAGGTGTGGAAGTGTTCCTCCTTATGCAGCCCACGTCGCAGCAGGAGGGACAGAGGTGGTCGGCCGAGGATATTCATGCATCTGCACGAAGCCTGGGCTCGTGGTAAGTCTGTAGCGAGATCGCGCGCATGACAGGGCGCGACCGCAAGACGGTGCGTCGCCTGCTCCGCGAGGGTGTGTCGGGGCCGCGAGGCGGCTGCACCCATTCCGAGAGTTGGTCAAGGAGAAGGTGACGGCCCGCTTCGAGACTCCGCCTGGAAAGCAGTCCCAGGTCGACGCTGGTTCCTTCAAGAAGCCTGGACGCAAACGGGTGCAGGGCTTCGTGATGACCCTGGACAGGTTACGGACTGCGTGCCTCGACTTCAGCGAGATCCAGGCGCTGGCCAGCTTCCTGAGCTGCCACGAGCTAGCCTTCCACTACTTCGGCGGCGTACCAGAGCAGATCCTCTACGACCGCACGAAGACGGTCTGGCTGCGCGACGATGATCGTGGCGAGCGTGTCTTTCATCCCAGGCTCCTCGACTTCGCTCAGCCCTACGGCTACGAACCGAGGCTCTGCCGCGGCTACCGGCCTCAGACCGAGGGCAAGACCGAGAGCGGAATCAAGTATCTGCGCCGGAACTTCTGGCCCCGCATCCGCGACTACCAGGCTGCCTTGACCTGCACGGTCCAGCGCGACGCTGGCCGGAAGAGACCTGCAACGTGCACATCCAAGGCACCACCGGTGAGAGGCCGCTCGACCGGCTGGCGAAGGAGAACCTCAGGCGGTTGGCTGGGCTACAGGCTTACCGGGCCCTGGTGTGGAACGTCGGCGAGTGACACGCGATTGCTTTTGTCAGCTACGCCGGAAGCTGGTATTCGACGCCGGCCTAATACGCCGGGCGTTAGGTCTGGGTGCGCCAGACCGAGACTCGGCTGCTCATCTGTAACCGCCACCACGGGTCTGGGCCATCGAAGGTACTGGCAGCTACGGCGCTGGGCTGACGACCTATCTGCTGGAGCAGGGCGAGTGGGTCGTTGAGACCGACCGACCAGCCCGGCCAGCACAGTGTACGGCTCGCCAAAAAACTCGACAAGCTGCGGGTGCCGACCCTGCTCATGCTCGATGAGATGGGTTTACATGCCGCTGGACCGGGTCGCCCCGCTTCCTCTTCCAGCTCGTCTCCAAGCGCTACACCAAGGGCAGCATCATCATCATCACCTCGAACAAGTCCTACAGCGAGCGGGGCAGGTCTTCGTTGACGAGTTCGCCGCTGCCGCCGTCATCGACCGCCTGCTCCACTTCTCGGCCAGCGTCAACATCCGTGGCGAGAACTACCGCCTGAAGGACAAAGAAGGCCGTCGTTTTCACGTCACCGGCGGCCAAGGCGACTGGCTGAGCGGCTCAGTTGGGGAATTCGAGACCGGAGCTCAGCCCGATTCTGTCCTCAGCTGGGTAATTTTGAGACGGGCTGGAACTAGGGACTTTGAGACCGGCCTTGACAGCCGTGGAATGGATGTGGGAGAGGAGTGATGTCACCCACTCTAAACGACCGACACGAGCATCGGATTTTTCGCACATCACGGCACGAACTGGCGAGGCCGTCCCCTCATCACCCATCGGGTCATCGTCGAGCTGATCGCATCGGCCACCACCATGCGGGCAGGCTGAACGGACCACGGGATTATCCAACCAAGGTCATCGATGTCGAGCGCAACGTTGGCTGGATCAACGTCGGACAGGATCGCGAGACCGCACCTTCTGCCATCGAGAGCCTGCGCCCCTGGTGGCGCGGCGATGGCGCGCTGCCCCACCCCGACGCCGACCAATTATTGATCTCAGCCGACGGCGGCGACGGCAGTGGCTACCGAGTTCGACTGTGAAATACGAGCTTTGGCGCTTGACTTGCCATCACCGCGGGTCACATACCCCCAACTATTGCCTAGCTAATTATCGCGAACGCCCTTAGTTCGGACCAGCGCGGGATTGTTGAGCGGGGTTATTGAGTCGCGCCTCCACCATTCGATCCACTTCTACCAGTTCCGGAGGCGACAGGCCGCGCAGCGGGCGCCGGCAGTCTTCCGACATCGGCACGCCGCGGCGCACTAGGACCCGCTTTAGAGCAGCTTGAAACGGAAAGCGGTTCATCGTCGCACGCAACTCTCCGACTCGGTGCGCAGCCTCCGCGCTTGGATTCCGAACCAAGTCCACGACAGCTTCCGGGAAGGCCGCGGCGAGTCCGGAGACCGCACCCACAGCACCCGCGGCCAAGCCACGGGCGATCAAACCCTCCGGACCGACAAAAATCCTGAGACCCTCTAACAGATATGGCTCGAAGCGCTCCCAAGGACTATCCGATACCTTCAGGCCCGCCAGATTAGGGGCTCTCAGCCTAAGTTCTTCTATTACCGATGGCCGAATCGCGTAACCGGCTCGTGCCGCGAACTCGTAAATGAAGAATGGAAGCGGTGCACAGGCATTTGCTGCCTCGTTGAAATGTAGTATCAAAGCCTGGTCGTCAGGTTCGTAGTATGGCGGCCCGATAACGGCCACTGCGGCTGCGCCGACTTCAGCCGCGTGGGCGGAGAGACTCGCAGTCGCCGATGTCGTTTGCGCCCCGCAATGGATCATGATGGTCAGCTGGCCAGCACCAGCGCGCACGAATGCCTTGGCGACGCCCCGTCTCTCGGTAGTGTCGAGCAGAATCCCTTCGCCCGTGGTACCGAGCGCGAGAATCCCATCCACGCCTCCGCCGACGAGTTCTCCAACGAGAGCCTCGATGGCTTCGAGATCGACTGCCTCCCCATCGTCACGAAGTGGCGTTACAGAGGCGGCAATGGCGCCGCCCAAATTGGCGTCAATTACATCGGCCATCTCAGTACCACCTGCCGTGGTTGAACTCGTTGATTAGCGGCTGGCCATTGAGATAGCGGTGGAGGTTCTCGATGAAGAGGTCGACCAGGCGATCGTTTTCCTGCATTACCGTGCTAGCTGAATGGGGAGAAATGATTACGTTCGGCATTGACCACAATGGGCTATTCGGAGGCAGCGGCTCGTGCGCAAAGACGTCGAGAGCCGCCCCGGAAAGCCGGCCCGCCTTGAGCAACTCGATCAAGGCACCTTCATCAACGAGTGAGCCGCGTCCCACGTTTACCAGCAGAGCATTTGGTGGCAGCAGCTGAAGGCGCCGCCTGTCAACAAGGTTGAGCGTTTCCGGAGTCTCTGGTGCCGCGATCACAAGCAGGTCGGTATCCGGAAGAACTGCGTCTAAGCCGGCGGGGTCAACTATTCGAGCTACACCGGGCGGTGCACTCAAGATCGCCGAGCGTCTATGTCCAATGACCTCCACCCCCATGGCCGAACTGAGCGTCGCGATTTGGCAACCAACCTTTCCCAGGCCGATCAACAGCATCTTCGAACCTGCCAACTCACGTCCGCAGAAGCGCTCCCAATGTCGTTCATTTTTCCATCGTGAGAGGCGAGGCATCTCCTTGAGAAAATAGAGGACAGCCATCAGCACAAACTCAGCCAGTGGCTGAGCATGGACGCCTGCTGCGTTGGTGACCCGTACGGGCGAATCGGCCAGACCAATCTCCGCGACCACAGGGCCGATGCCAGAGCTTGTGGCTTGGACCCACCGCAAACTCGGAGCGCGTGCGAGGACGTCCTTGGGCTCCTCCCAATCGAACTCAAACGAAACCTCGGCTCTGCCCAAGAGCTCGCGCCAGCGACGCCTCTGATCGAGCGTTAGGTCCCGTGGAGGCCCGTGGTGATCTGCTTGGTAGCGTGGCGCAGGAAGCAGGTCAGGCTCGTAGATGAGCTCGATACGCTGTGGTTCGGCAGCTGCGATCCGTTCGGCCTGGCTCCGATCGAGCCACGATGCGATCAATACTGGGACTCGACTAGACGCCGGCATGAAGCCCCCCCGCGTGGGACGAGACTTCAAGCAGCGGCCGCAACATTCGGTCAACAGCGATGGCAGCGTGGACGAGCGGGGGTCGGGCCGGTCCGCCGGGAAGGCCAAGTAGTGATGCCAACCGCTTTACTTCCGGTCCTTGGCCACCGAGCAGTCGATAAGCTCGGCGCAAGGTTTCGAGTGAGGCAGAAAAGCGTTGTCCGCGTGACATGTCGCCCGCTTCGAACGCCTCCCACATCGCCGGGAAGGGCTCAGGCAAAATGGGGGCACCCGTGGCGGCGGACCCATGCGCACCCACACAGAGGGCCGGCCCAAAGACCGTCTCTGCGCCGCTGATTAGATTGCCCTCACGGCACTAGCAAGCACGCGGGCTGCCAGGTGCCCCAGACTATGGCGCTCCGCGATGGGACCAGTCGGGGAGCCCGTGCAGTGTGTTGACAGCACGACCCCTCTGGGCGACCGGAGAGTAGGAATTCTGCAGATAGTTGCGTTCACAGCAGGCCACCGTTGACGTCGAGCGCAGCACCGACAACGTAGCTGGCGGCGTCCGAGGCAAGGAAGCAGATTGTGGCAGCGATCTCCTCAGGCCTGGCTAGCCGGCCGATCGGGACGGTAGCCGCGACGGCCCGACGCGCTTTGTCGTGACCAAGGTTCTGTTCGATTATCGCGCCGTGCACCGCACCTGGGCAAACGCAGTTGACTCGGATGCCCTCGGTAATCAGCAGCGCCGCTAGATGACGGGTGAACGCAATGACACCCCCCTTGGACGCCGAGTAAGCCACCGTCGAGGTGAGCGAACGGAGCTTGCCAGCGAGCGACGCCACGTTCACGATCGCGCCGCCGCCTGATTCCCGGAGCTGAGGCAGGGCGGCTTTTGTGCAATGGAAGACCCCGTCGAGGTTGACCGCCAGCGTCTGGCGCCAAGCTTCCTTGCTGAGATCGTCAAAGGAGGTTGCGGATGGAGCGATTCCAGCGTTGTTGATGAGTATTCCGACGGGCCCGACTTGCTGGCGGACCCGTGCGAAAGCCTCGCCCACAGCCTCGAGGTCGGCCACATCGCATTTCTCGAATGGGAATTCGGGCGGGCCGGGCTGTAGGTCGAGCACGGCCACTTGGGCGCCCAGCTCGGCGCCGCGGCGCGCGGTAGCCAACCCGATGCCCTGGGAGCCACCGGTTACGGCCACAACCTTGCCGTCGAGTCGAAGGTCGTTGGTCACATTGACCGTCTGACTCATGCTCGACCACCCGCTATGCGCACTCCATGAAGGAGCTCGCGAAGGGCGGCCTCGATCCGGCCGTCATCGGGTATGGCGGCATCCTCCAGTGGCCCGCTGTAAGGGATCGGAACATCCAGTGCGCCCACTCGAGCAATCGGCGCGTCGAGGTAGTCGAAGACCTCGGGCATCACCGCCATGGCAACTTCGCCCGCCCAGCCGCCCCTCGTCACTGCTTCGTGGCAGATGAGCAGACGGTTCGTCCGCCGCACCGATTCGACGATGGTGTCCAGATCCAGGGGAACGAGGGTCCTGGGATCTATGACCTCGATCTCAATGCCCTCCATGCCAAGCTTCTCAGCCACCCCAAGCGACCGCCGGAGCATCACCTGTGTCGCGACAACGGTGGCATGTTTTCCAGGGCGACGGATCGCGGCCCGGCCAAAAGGCAGCAGAGCTTCCTCCGGCGGGACCGCACCCTTGGTTGGATAGAGCATCTTGTGTTCCAAGAAGACGACCGGGTTGTCGTCACGGATGGCTGTCTTCAGAAGGGCCTTCGCATCGGCTGGCGTTGTCGGCATGACCAGCTTGAGCCCGGGAACATGGAGGATCCAGCTCTCAAACGACTGGGAATGCTGAGCTGCCTTGCCGCCCGAAGCGCCCACGTTGGACCGCAGCACCATGGGGACTCGGGCCTGACCGCCGAACATGTAGTGAAGCTTTGCGGCTTGGTTGACTAGAGGTTCCATCGCCAGGGTGATGAAGTCGAAGTACATGAGCTCGACGATCGGACGGAGGCCGGCCACCGCTGCGCCGACGGCAACACCGACGATTCCCTCCTCGGAGATCGGTGTGTCGCGGACGCGGTCGAGGCCGAACTCGCCGGCCAGACCGCTGGTGACTCCGAACACCCCACCGCCATCGCCCCACAAAGCGACGTCCTCGCCAAGCACGATCACGCGCTCGTCGCGGCGCATCTCTTCACGAAGGCCTTCGTTGAGTGCGCGGGCGTACGTCGTGGTGGTCGCGGCGTTACGCATAGACAAAATTGCCGACTTCTGCCGGGTCGGGCAGTGGCGCGGCCTTCGCCCTATCCAGGGCGACCTGAACGACAGCCTTTGCCTCCGCAACCAACTCAGCTACCGCGTCGGCGGTCAGCTCCCCGCCAGCGATCAGTCTCTCCTTCAATCGCTCGATCGGGTCTTTCTCCCACCACTCACGCACCTCTTCGCGACTGCGGTACTTCTGAGAGTCCCCTGAGAAGTGGCCCATAAGCCGATAGCAGCGGGCGACGATGAGCGTTGGTCCTCCACCCGACCGAGCCCGCGCCACTGCTTCTGCGACCGCACCATGGACCGCTACCGCATCCATGCCATCAACGTTGGCACTCGGAATGCCCATCCCGACGCCGCGGGCCGTCAAGTCTGCGACAGCCGTTGTGCGGGCCGGTGTGGCCGACATCGCATAGCCGTTGTTCTCGCAAACCAGGATCAGCGGCAGCTTCCACAGGGCTGCCAGGTTCCCGCACTCGAGAAAGGCGCCCTGGTTGACCGCACCGTCGCCAAAGAAGCTCAGGGCAACGCGACCGGTTCGAAGCATCGAGCAAGCGAGCGCGGCGCCGGTGGCGATTCCGAAGCCTCCTCCGACAATGCCGTTCGCTCCTAGTGTCCCGTCAGTGAAATTTGTGAGATAATGGTGGGGTCGCCGGCAGGTCGCACAATGAGGTTCAGGCTATGCATCGCGGCCGTCCCCACAAGACTTCTCTGGACCTCCCCGAAGAGGACCGG